>Ga0265298_10002803_pt1 | contig 23726 bp, 33 predicted proteins | sample AusTroGonzalo_MG_3_FD_193486 | JGI IMG/M metagenome (GOLD analysis project Ga0265298, IMG submission 193486) | Bovine rumen microbial communities from tropical cattle in Woodstock, Queensland, Australia - Gonzalo_01 | ecosystem: Host-associated > Mammals > Digestive system > Stomach > Rumen ...
CATAATACCTGAAACGCGAAACAATTGTGGAAATCATGCTTATAAGTATTACCAAAGCAACCGACATCTGTATTATAGTAAGAATATTCATGAGTAAATTATGCTTCAAGTTTTTTAATCCGAGTTTTAGCAGCATCTACTTTTCCTCCTTTGCCTCACGAATACTTTTTCTTAGAAAGCCGCTTATCATAAATGATAATACAGTTAACGAAACCGCTGTATAAATGACAAAAATAAGCATATACAGGTTAAAACTATAAGCTGTTTCTATGTATTCAAAGTGATTCCCAAGCTTTGGAAGAACGAATCTATCGTATAAAAATGTAGTAGCTAAAAACAAGGGTATCACTAACAGCATACATTCAGTAATGAACATAGCAAACGCTTTGGCTTTAGTACAGCCGCATATTCTAAATATAGCCAGTTTTTTGGTTCGCTTGAAAAGAATATATTTATATAATACAGCAAAGTTTATTGCAGCTAACAGTGAAATCAGTATTGATATTACTATTATTGTGTTGTATAAATAGTAGTTTTCTGATTCAGGAATTTCCATTTCCGGCACGCTTACTGCAGAGCCAAAACGGCTCTCAAAATTGCTTTTTACTTCAGAATATTGTGGCTTTGTTATTGGTCTGTAAAAAATTAAACCAATAACATCCTGAAATGTTGTAGAATCATCAAGGGATTCAAATGGGAAATACGGAGTTGCCAGCTGTTTGTGATATCCAATAACCTCGAATTCTTTATTTTGAATTTCTACCCAACGTTTCCCTCCTTCCACTCTCGTGGTTATACGTTCAGTGCAGTCGGGATCAATATCTCCGAGGCGACATACAATTGCTACTAACTCTCCCTTAGTTTCTTGTTCGTCTGTAAAGTATTCTCCGCTTATCATATTACCATTTTGTTCTAGTTTTTGAGCAAATGCTTTAGATGCCATGATTCTATGACTTTTTACTGTGAATCTATTCGTAACTCTATTCCAGGCAACACTTTGCATATTATAGAATTCCTTGATTATTGGGAAAACAACGTACATACTTATTGCATCATTAGTTTTATCAGAAATAGAAAAAACGCATTCTTTGATTTTCTCCTTTGTAACTGCACTATTATCGTTTATTATTATGCCAATTTCGGTTAATTCGCTTTCTTCCTCTTCTTTGATCACATTGTAATTTTGATACAAACCATAAGAGAAATTAATTATAAAAGATGATGTTACTATGCAAACAAGCATGATAATTAATATCATTTTTTCGTTTTTGAAAGAATGCTTAAAATTATAAAATATATACTTCATATATGACCGCCTAAAAATATATAATGAATAACGATCAACTTTGGACATAGATTGATCGTTATTCATTATGTGATACGCAAGGATTAAATGCCTAAATTAATACATCAAAGGGTTGTACTCCATGATGAAAGTGGTTTCCCTTGAGGCAAGCTTGTTAAGTATAAGGTACCATAGAAATGAACACCAGATATACTCTTGGATCCAGAATAAGAACAAGTAACACTATTCAAATATACATTTGCACTATTATCATTGCTTGGCATAGCTACAGACCCATCAAAAAAATATATAATCATAGATGACTGTATGTATCGTCCACTAGTACCTGATGTATTATCCATTGTACAGTTAGCACTTGTATAGTACCTATTGTATGTAAACGATGAATACGCATCTGTTTGCGTTATTGCATTTGCATTCATGCCAACTACACTAACTGCCATAGTTGCTACTGCCAAAGCTGAAGCCATTATCTTTTTTAATGATTTTTTCATATGAATTCCTCCTAAACATAATTGTAATTATTTTTTACGTGACAATGCAATACACACAACTGACCTCCAAGCAAATGCTCTTGAATATATTACATAATCAATCATTAATAATTTCTTATGTACGTTCCTAACTATTAAGATAAAAAATCTTTGGCAAATGTTACTTTCAATTTGAATTCTCCATCAATTTTGTATACTTGCACAAATTGCCTACATAATAATTATACAAATACACCAAGGACATGTTAGGGCACAACAATAAATAATCAATACACAAATACGTTATAATATAGCCATTAATATTTATGATTCAAAAAATGAGTATTTTGTTACACCTCAAAAAAATTTTTGTATCATTGACCAAATATTTCACATTTACGCCCGTTAACTTGCTAAAAGAGTGATTATTGATTTTGGACTGTTTATATGATAAAATTAATAATGCTATAATAAAAAGTGTGGTGAAATAGATGATAGCCATTTTTCTGTCAATGATTGATGGTGAAGAAAACAGACTCTCATTTGAACAGCTATATCTGAAATACAAGACACGAGTCATTCAGATTTGCGAAAAATATTTAAAATGTTCTGCCTCTGTTGAAGATGCATGCTCAGAGACATTCTTTAATCTTGCTAAAGCATACAATAGGATCAAAGACTTCGAACCCCATAAACTGGATAAATACATATACATCACAGCTAAAAATTCCTCTCTACTACTTCTTAATGACGAAAAAGCTTCAATGAACGATTTGAGCTTTGAAGAAATTGGCGACACAATAAGTACAGAAGACTTAGAAAAAACCGATTACAAAATCTTAATGGAATATATTGAAATGCTCCCTCCAGCTGAAAAAGAAATACTTTACCTTAGAATCACTTTAAACCTTGATTATAAAACAATAGGCACAACTCTGAAAATTAAGCCCAATAACGCAAGGCAGCGTTTTCTGCGTGCAAAAATACATCTTACCCAATTATTAAAAGGAGAAAAACTATCATGAATAAATACCCAAACCTTTCACTTGCGATCGCAAGCGTTTTTGAAGCTGAAGTAGACGATTTTATGTCACAGCTTGATCCAAAAACTGATATCACACTTTCTGAAAAAACTGAAAAGAAGCTTTCCAAGCTTGCTAAACGGCGTGACAGAGCGTACTATCCGCTCATCTGCACCGCCGGAAGAAGGTTAGCATGTCTGGCAGCATTCTTATTGGTATTATCCGTCTCAGCCATGTCAATAAAGCCTGTACGAGCCGCTGTTGTTGACTTTTTTACTGAGGTATTTACAGATCATATCCGTGTTACTGCTGTTCAGGATGCAGAGGATGCGAATAATAATGTATTCGTGAAGCATGAGCTTCTTGTCCCAGACGGCTTCGCGCTTAAAGAGGATCATTCCACAGAAAGCATGATTGACAAGATGTATGTAAGTGGAGATAAGTACATATTTTATCTTCAGATTCCTTCGTCTTCTTTTTCATCTAACATTGATAATGAGCATTCAGTAATCGAGAACTATACAGATGACGAAGGTCAGACATATATGATACAGGAAACAAGCAATTTATATAATGTGATCTGGAGAAGCACTGAATATGTATATAGCATCAAAAGCAATCTCAACAAAAATGAGATAATAAATTTGTGCAAGCATACGAAATAAAGATAATAATGAGATATGATGTAACAAAAAGCAATTATTTCTAATCATAGTAGTTATAGAGAAGAATCTTCTCTATAACTACTTATTTTTATGAGGTGATATTATGAAAAAACTATTTTCTGCCCTGTGCGCATCCGTTATTTGTCTTTGCGGAAGCAGTATGTATGCATTCGCTGATGAAGGCGAAACTCCTGGCGATGACCCTGTTATACCTGAATATCTATATACAGCATCTATCGAAAGCGAACTTAGCATAGATTCATCTGGAAATGCCACTGGAAGGAGCGCTGTTTATGGAAATCCAGATTTAGTTACTAAAATCGTTACATATCAGTATCTGCAATGGTATACAGGCTTTACCTGGATGAGTGTTGGCAATAACAGCGATACCAGTTATAGCTGGTATAGTATTTCACAATTCCCATATACAATAACACTTCAAGGCAAATATAGAATCAGAACTGTTGCAGATGTATACTGTGGAAATAGCTATGAAACAGTGGATTGCAACAGTACCGTTGTTAGGTATCCTTAAGTCGTATACGCTTACATATCGAAAAGGAACCGGTCAATTGACCGGTTCCTTTAGCGCAAACTATTAATGCATATGAACTCAAAACAGCTCCCCTTTGCTATCCTCATATATCTCAAATCTTTTTAAATCGGAAGAAAATCGTGCAATACCGCCAATTGATTTTGCATATTCTTTTATAAATCCCACCATTATACTGTCAGGAGAATAGCTGAATTCAAAATACACATCAGGCGTATTAAGTGTATAATAATTGCGTATCTTGAAGCATTTATCGAATTTTTCTCTGAAACTATTATCAAAGTCGATCAAGCTACATATATCAAAATTTAACTTCTTGTTCATAATAATCACACTCCTACATCTATATTATACACCTATAAGTTGCTAATATCAACATCTCTTGGATATTAATATTTTATTAACAATAAGATATAATATCTCTAGGGGGTGTTTCAATGGATATTTCAAGCAAACTTAAGAAACTCCGCAACGATAAAGGTTATTCGTTCTATAAAGTTAATAAAATGTCAGGGATTTCAGGTCAGCATATTAAAGGCATGGAAGAAGGAACTCGTCAGCCCACAATTGAAACACTTCAGCGTTTGTTAAATGTATATGGGACGACTCTTTCTGAATTCTTCAACGAAAATGAAGCGGCATATTTCCCAACAGCAGAAGAGAAAACTCTTCTCGATAATTTTAGAGCTATGGATGATGAAAAGTCAGCTGCTCTGCTTAAAATTAGTGAAGTATTGATAAAATAAGGCACGTTTCAGAATGAACGTGCTTTTTGATTTCTAAAATACTATTTTCAAAGCACTGACTTAATCCCCATCTCCAGCTTCTTCCTGTCAATTGCTCTCCGCAGCTTATGATCCACATGTGAACTGAGCTTGCGCTGAGACCTGTCATAATCATCGGAGATTAATCGGCTGAGACTTACAAGCAATCCAAAGGCAGCACTGGCAAAATCGTCAGTGCTGCTTTCTTCTGCAACGGTTTTATTGGTATCACCATCGAACACCGATACAGGAATATCTGGTTCTTCATCAGACTGCTCCGCCCCCTCTGAAGCATTAGTTTCAGTTTTTTCCGGTACAGATATTGTTTCAGAGACCGGTACGGATAACTGTACTTCATCAGCCGCCTTTATGATCAGATTCTTTACGGACTTGAAGCACTCGTTATCCACAATTGCAGGGAGATCCACCTTTGCTGATGAGTAAAAGTCATGCTTGCTCTGCTCCATATCACACCACAGCCTGTACATTTTATGTATGGACTCATTCTGCGAAAGTCTGAGAAATATCTCATCAACTGTTCGCTTTATATCTTTATTAAGGTAGCCATAGACCTTTTTCCCTTTTGTGTTCTGGAGCTGACCGTGGAGCTTTCGCGTAAGGTCAACTATTTCTGTATCAATGTTGTTGCCGTTAGCAATATCACTTGAAAGCTGTTTCATGAGCTTTGCGCTCTCAGCTTTAAGAAGATCACGAATATCAGTCTGCTGCTGATACAAGTGCTTTAATTCGTCAGCATAAATATCGTTCATAAAACCGCTGCGTATCTTTTTGATACCGCGTTCAGTAAGAAAGCCCTCACGCTCATTTTTCGAGTAGACGACAATATGAACGTGAGGGTTAGTCTCTTTGTCATGAAATGCAGCGTACCATTTCAGATTGGCCATGTCTATTTTTGAATGCTTTGCTATGTTCGGTATCTGCCGCTTTACAAGCTCTCGCCAAGCAGTCAGGTTATCATATCCCATTTTCTGTGCGTCGTCCCTGCGGAGAGATACAACGTGAGTCCACACATTTCCTTTGTGTTCCGACACCTCTTTTGCAACTCTGCTCAGGTTTATCGGTTCATTAGTCTGAGAAAATAGTCCATGTGCTCCGAACTTCACTGCGCCTGGGCGGTTCGCAAGATACCCCATATAGTTTTTCTTGTTCGCAACTATGTCTGCGTTATGCTCGATAGTTTCTTCAATAAATTTTGAAGCGTTCTTCTGCGTAGGACTTTTTTTGTATTCCTCATAAGAGAAACTTTTTTGGCTGTCCGAGAAATCTTTCAGCAGAGAAGAAATAAGCTCCTGCTGACTTTTTGTAGCAGGAGCTGTTCCATTATTCTCTCTAACCGTTGCCGCTCCCTCACGGGTTGCGATATACTTAACGTAGTTAGAAAGATTTTTACTGCTGCCGCTTTTCAGGTAACGGCTCACCACAACTAATCTCGGCAACGCTTACTCCTTTTGAAACTCAACTGCATCTTCGTAACTGATAATTCCGTTTATGCGGCGGACTTCATTCACGCACATCGCCTGCAGCTGTCTCAAAGTTTCATCATCAATATCATTCACTGCCGCGAGCATATTTGATATTTTCCCAAGCTCAACTGCGACTTTGAACATCAGTCGGGACAATCTTTGTTCCGTTCCTGCGATAGTTGCTTTCACTGTTTCCGTTATAAGCGGTGACAAATAGTTCACCGATCTTTCTTCATCGAGATAACCGATATAAAAAGAAACTGCTTTCTCAATGAACTCACTCTGCGACTTACAGTTGTCGTGCTTGTAATGATTCCGCACACTTTCTATCGTCTGGGGATACACCCACAGCGGAAATTTTATTTTGTTGTCAAACGCCATTTTTCACGCTCCGACTCCTAAGTTTTTACCAATAAACAGCCTTTTGCGGAGCTGCAACCCCGAAATTTTAGTTTTGCAGAAATTGCAACCCCGAAATGCAAATGCTGTTTTTTCTCAATATGCGGTCGGCTTCGCCGTCCGCTGTGAACGCCGCGACCACGCGGTTTTATCTTGCAACACTTTCCTCACTGCTCCGAAGGCGGTCTGCCCTCGGAGTTTTTAAGCTGACGCGACCGCTTAACATTCTTTCCGTCCGAGGTCATCTCTATGTACTCACGGACGTTCTGCGGTACGGTCTTGCTGTAAAGCTGCTCTGCATATTTGTCGATCTCAGCCGTCAGTGTTGTACTGCGCTGTGCAAGATACATCTCCAGCGCCGCTAACTTTTCATCGCTCATGGATAAAATGATCTTGTCTTTCATGTTAAACACGCTCCCATTTCTTCTGACTCAGTTTCGTCCTCGGTCTGCTCCTGTTCAGTATATATCGGAGTGTAGAGCTCCTGACCTTGACCTGATATTATTCCGTATGAGGTTGCCATACCGCCTTTGGCTTCAAGTATTCGGCTGCCGAAATCCATAAGATTTGCGGCTTCAAGTACTCCCGTATCGAAATCCTGCGGCAGTAATTCTTGCAAATATTTCCTGCAGAATTCACTTTCATCACGTAGGTTTGTATCAAAATCGTATTCAGAAAGGTTGTCGATAATCTCTATCACTTCCTCAACATTCTCGATTTCCCCGAGCTCCATAACCGCTTTCAGCTTTACAAGTTCGGTGTTGTCAAGAGCCGAGACCTTTTCAGCAAGTACGTTCAGCCTTGAGAGATCATCAGCTTTCTCTATGTTGGGAAGCGGTGACCAGAAGCCGAATACCTCCATATTATCCATGTTCCCTATGTATGGCAGCGCATACCATTGTGCGGCCTTTTCAGTTTCACCGAGCAATATCAGGAACTCGTTTCGCGGCGGCTTGCCAATAGTAATCTCCATTTCCGGCGGTTCGTAATCTGACACCTCACAGTAATAACCGTTTACGAATGCACCTCCGAAACGCTCAGCCGCAAGTCTGCCTATGGAGCTCCTATCAAGGTGAGGTATCAGCTCATCAGGGCACTCCTCCACCTCTTCTATCATGTCGTTTTCAATAACTATCTCTCCGAGCTCTGAATAGTCCCTGCATGGATAGATCGGATATACATCCAGACCGTATGTCACAAGTATCAGGCCATCAAGGTTGTAGTCCCCGTGCTCCTGAAGAACAGCAGTGAAGCCTGCCTTGTAAGCAGGAGTCATTGCTTCAAGCCGCTGTGCAAGCAAATTAAGTTTGAATATATCATCATAGAAGCCGCCGACGCGCATTGCCTCCGGGATACATTCATCCTCAATATTCATGTATACATTACAGTATCTGTTGTCAGCACCGATCCTATCCAGCATATCGTAAAGCTTCAATGGTTCTGCCGGAAGGTTTACTGTTATGCTGTATTTATCATCGTATCTGTTTCGTATTCTTACTCTCATAGATCACGCTCCTGTCGTTTTTTCGATTTCCGGATAAGTCACATCCCTGAAGGTGCACCATGACTTCCAGCTGCCTTCTGACAGCGCTTGAAACTGAACGCCGCCCATAGCAGAGGAGAAAATAACATTGCCCCCACCGATGTATACTCCAAACTGAGAACCGTCATAAACACCCACTCCCTCAATGTCCGGTATGGTATCTATGTCTCCCCGTGTGGTGTAGATCAGGTTTAGGGTATCATTGGTGAATTCCTTTTTTTCTGCATCGTATCTGATATACCCCATAACAAGTCCAACGTTGTCGGCACAGCGTATGCGGTCATCGCCGGTTCTTTTTCCGAAGCTGTTATTCGCATATCCCCAGCCGGAGTCATATGCATTCCTGCACCATGCTGCGAGATCTGCTGCGTTCTTAGTTTTGCTGTCGGTGAATAAATACTCGTTTATCGTAGCGTTCATCACCCAGGTATATGTCCTCATAAAGTCTTCATAGGAGATATTGAGTCCGTATCTTTTATTGAGAGCCGGTATGAGCTTTTCATTGTCAAGTGAAAAATATCCGACATATTCCGTAAAGTCCGGTAGCCTCTTGTTCTCAAAGAAAGTCATATATATGAGCTGTGCCTTAATTGTGAGTTCCCTCAAGCCCTTTGCTTCCATTGCTTCTGCGATTGCGCTGCCGTCTGCCTCTGTTTCATTTATGCGTTCAAGCTGTTCGGGAGTGAGCTGAGATAAGTATTCTGCACCGTCAAAATGGAGCTCATTATCCGAAGGAGGCTTTATATCAGCCATTGTGGATAATACTGCTATCGGTGCAAGAAGAAGGAGAAGCATTCCTGCTGCAATACTTCCGATAAAGATCAGCACCTTACTGCGTGATTCCTTATCAAGTACAATGTCAGCAGTAACCTTTTTGACAAGCGCTTTTGCCGCTGCCGCAAGTGTAGTCATCAGCGTCCGCCTGCCTTTCCGAACAGCTTTTCCTTATACTCAGGAGCATGGACCTGAAGCAGATAGCGCTCATTTCCGCACCTGAAAAGACACGTTCCTTTTTCGGGATGATCTATGAGGTTATATTCCGACCTGATAAGCTGTGTCATATCCATAAACTCATCCGGCGAAGCATTTCCCACGTTGAAAATGAAATTGTAATTCGGGATGCTCATAAGCGGCTTGGTGAATTCGCGCACCTCCGGAACAAGAAAGTCCTCTATATTCTGAGAGGCAAGTATGAAGGAGGACTCTTTCTTGCGGACACGTTTCATTCCGTTCCGTATGTACTCGATAGCTGTCATATTTGAAAGGAAAAGGTAAGCCTCGTCAATAGCCGCGACCGTGTTGCCTCTGCCGAGAAGCTGATCGTTCATGTATGAGAGAATATTGAACAGCAGAGTGTTCTTGAGCTGCTTGTTGGTGTCCATAATTCCTTTTACGCCAAAACAGACAAAATCATTGTTCCTTATATTAGTGTGTCCGCTGAAATACTGAGCCTCGGCGCCTCTGCACATACTGTAAATTCCGAGGCAGATATTCTGAAGATTGTCCTCGGTATAGAGGATGCGCTTGCTTTTGTCATAGGCTTTGAATTCCTTTTCAGTCAATTCATAGAGGTCTTCCATTGCAGGATAATCTGAGGAGGATAGCTTTGAATAATCCGTATCGTCGTCGATGCCGAATCTGGAGTAAAGCTTTAAGAGCATTATTTCCAGCGTATCTATCTCACTGTCGCTGAAGTCCTTGTAGGCTCTGAAAAAGTCCTTCAGGTAGGAAATATGCTGACTAAGCCTGCTGACCTTCCTGAGCTTTTCACTGTTATCATTGCTGAAGACCGATTTAGGCTCTAATGGGTTTATCATATACTCCCCCGACATCATATCAATGTATGTTCCGCCGAGATTATTGCACAGCTCTTCATACTCGCTTTCAGGATCAAGGCAGATGATGCTCTTTCCGGATTCGCGCATATTGCAGAGAAGCAGCTTCATAAGATAAGATTTGCCCTGACCGCTGTTTCCGAGGATGAGGATATTGCTGTTTGTCTTATCATCAGTACGCTTATCGAAGTCAACAATGATATTGCTGCCGAACTTGTCCCGTCCGATGTAGAAGCCATTGGAGTCCGTCTTGCCGCTGTAATTGAGCGGATAGAGATTAGCCGCCGAGCTTGACGGCATAACACGCTCATGCTGATTGGGAAACATATTGCTTCCTGTGGGCAGCACAGACAGGAACCCCTCCTGTTGTCTGAGAAGAAGCCGGTCGACCGAGATCTTGGAACGGGTGAGTTCCATTTGTACATCAGCCTGCAGCTCTCTCAGCTTTTCCTCTGTATCAGCTTTCAGCTCAATGAAAACCGCCGTATGCAGGAGAGTCTCCCTGTCGCGTTTAAGTTCAGCAAGCAGAGTAACTATATCACTCATGTTTTCCTCAGCATTGACAGTCTCGTTTATATCATTGGCAGCAGACATCATTGCATTCTTGCGGGCTGCCTGCTGCAATATCTTTTTCTGCTCAAGACTCGGAACATTCCTGTTATATATCCGCAGTGTTACTCCGCTGCGGTCGGCAAGATGAGAAAGAAGGGCTGTTTCCTCCGTATTGGGAGGATACTCTGTTATTGCCCATACGCTCTTGTAATAGTTGCCGCATATGTAGTGATCGGTGTAGAAACGGACAGTACCAGGAAGCACTCTGTCGAAGTAAGCTCTTGTAACAAGAGCTTCATGCTGTTCAGGTGTCAGTTCTTTTTTCTTCAGTAGTTTCATTGCTTTCCTCCTTTGTATAGTTTTCTGAATCCGGTATCTCATCACCGGCGAGACTCGTCCCGAAATACAGAGCAAGCATTCGCTTGATCTCAGGCTTTTCAAGTCTGTGAGCTGTAAATCCGTGGTCAGCAATTGCCTTTCCTATACGGTTTATGAGACCGAAGACCTGTTCTGCCTTTTCTTTGCGGAAACGGTATATGAAAAGGAACTCTCTTGCCGAAGACATACCTACCTGCATATCATCAAGGAAAGCAAGGTCAGCCTCAAGGAGCTTTCTGACTTCTTCGTTCTTTTCCTCCGCAAGTCTTTTCTGAACGTAAGCCTTGTTGTCATCAAAACACTCGCAGCTATCAAGAGCCATTATTTCCAGTTCCGGAACAACGCTCAGTACCATAGCAAGCCCACGCATCTTATTTGCGATTATTTCCGGCGGCAGCACCGATATATTTGTAGGCTCCACGTGGTAGAATACAAATTCATACTTGTCAGTCCTCACACCGTATTCCGTAAAATTCCTGAAGCCTATGAGCTTTTGCAGGCTATTGTTTTTACCCATTATTATCTCCTTTCTGCCAGTGGTATTCCTGCTGTATAGTACAGAAATACCGGAAGGCATTTATGATGTAGTCCAGTATCGCTGTATCATCCGTGCGTATCGTCAGGAACGCATAGCAGGCGGTCAGCGCCATCGGGAATGGAGTCCACAATGCTGCGAAAAGCATTGCCGAAAGGATAATGCCAGCGCAGATAATAAGAAAATCTCGGATATTCCAGAACCACAGCCTAACTGTTGCCCTGAGATTTTCGGGATAGATATATGTTTTCATAATTTTTCTCCTTTACTTTTTCGCCGCAGCCCTTGCGATTCTTGAACCCATAGAAACTGTACTGCTCACGCTTACCATGTTAACCTTTACAGATGTATCAAGTCCGTACATCTGAGCAATGCGCGGAACTTCATTAGCAGAAAGACAGATGCCTACTGCCAGAAGTGCGTGCTGAGTATATGTGAGAAGTCCGATGTATAGTATTGTGGTCTGAAGAAAAGCAGTTATACACGTTGCTATTACCTGTTTGCACCAGCCTACAAAACCGTCAGTATATCCTCTCGGAACACTGAACATATACAGACTTCCTATCGCTATCTGGCACAGCAGTATGCCGCCTCGCTTTATATTCGCCAGTACCACTTTAAGTGTACAGTAACCAAAAAGGATAATGAATATCAGACTGAAAAGAGATACGTCCTCCGCAAGGGCGAGTATTACTTTCATTCCGGAATCGGCAACAGTGTCATTAGTATCTGCAACGAAGCTGCCGATAAGTTCAGTGGCAAAAGTCCTTTGTAGCGATGTGCAGAACGAGTATAGCCTCTGGGGGACAACTGTGATAAGGCTGGTCGCAAAGAAGCCTTTAAGCACATTGATGCAGGCTCCCTTAATGTTTGCACGACCGGATTCATATGCTATCGCCGTATCAAAAACTGTGATTATTATTCCGCACACAAACAGTATCCAGCCGATGTGGTGGAAAAGATTTATAAAGGAATTTACCCAGGCAAGAGTGAAAATATCGGTTGTGCTCTGATTTATGAATTCAAAAAGATCAGCGATCGCGCCGAATATCAGATTGAACAGCCACTGAAACATTATGTCCCATACCTTATCTGAAATGACATCAACAGCGTTGCCGACGGTATGATCCCAGGCGTATGATATACCGTCACCGATCCAGTCTACGGCATCGCCTACCCAATCAAACACCCTATATCACCCCGATTCTGTACAGATTTGAGGAGGTGCCGCCGTTATCACGCTTACGCTGCATTATTATGAGCAGATTTTTGTCCTGAAGCCGCTTTATGGCTTGATTCACAGTCGACCTGTTCATATTGACAGCTTTTGCGATAGTTGTCTGGGACGGAAAGCATTCCCCTTCCTTATTCGCCCTGCTGCACAGATACTGATACACGTTTATCTCAGTCGAAGTCAGCCTCAGCTTGTATATCTTTTCTGGTATTATCATATTTATCACCGACCTTTTTTGTCTTTAGTTTTGGCTTTGTTTCCGGGAACTCAAAAACCTCGGCAGCCGAAGCTCCTTTCTTTTGCGGATACTTCTGCTCCACTGCCCTGAATAGCTTATCACGCTCCATATATGCAACAACTCTCTCACCTCTGTCAGGAAGAAGGAAGGGTTCTTCAAACTCGATACCCCACTTGAAGTAAAGCTTAAGCGGTGAGATCATGGGATGTGCTCCGGTTTTCATAACTATGAACTGTCCTTTGGGCATTGATTTGAGTTCGTCCACTGTCATAAGCGGTCTGCCTATCATTTGCAGCGACTGCGACTTTTCTTTGCCTGTGGAGACTGAACCGGTCTGCACCGTCTGCTCACCGAGAGCCTTTGAAAGGATCTCTGCGGACTGAGAGTTAGGAGCAAATCCGCCGAATATGGTAAGCTGAGTATTATCCGTGATTATCTCCATTCCCTCCTTGCCGTATTTCTGCTCAAGCTGTGCAAATGACTGTATTATAGCGACTATCGAGATCTTTCGTGAACGGCCGGCTGAAAACATAGCCTCCACGCCCTCAATCTTAGGGAAAGTTCCCATTTCATCCAGCAGGAACATCACCCTGTTATCAAGAGCTCCGCCTTTTTCGTCGGCTATGACAAGTATCTCGCGGTATAGCTGCTGTACAAGAAGTGACACCATAAAATACTTTGATTGATCCTCTTCCGGCAGGATAATGAATATCGCAGATTTCTCCGAGCAGAATTTCTCCGCATCAATGGCAGTGCCGAAGCACAGAAGCTGTTCCATTTCGCTGTCGAGGAAATTGTTGAGTCTTGATAACGCCGTACTCATTACCGAAAGCATCGCCTGATCCGCTGTATTGAGTGCTGCGCCTGCGAGCCACTTGGCTTTATGATCGCCGGGCAGCTTATCCATGAGCTTTGCAAAGTACATAGCATACTTGTCCTTTGAATTCTTAGGCTCCGATTTTGCTAACAGGTCTTGTATCAGCTTGAAGACGGATACGATGTGTCTTTCGTTCTTATCTCCGAATTCAGCTAAAAGCAGTATTACGGAACTCAGCACACCCTCAGCCGAGTCGTAGAAGTAAGCGTTCTGACCGTAGCTTGCACTGTCACCGCCTCCGATATTGATTATGGTCTTCGCAATGATCTTCGCATATTTTTCAGCTTTCGCCTTTGCGGAGAGGTTTGTCTTATCCCCCAGATATATATCCATATACTTGTTCACAAGATGAAGGATATTGTTTTCATCTGAACGGGTAGGATTACGCAGATCAAGCACCGCCACGTTATATCCATAGTATTTTTGCGCGATCTCTCCGTAATTCCGGGCAACGTCGCCTTTGGTATCACTGCTGATGAATGACATACCGGAAGCACAGCAGAACTCTATATTCGGATACAGGAAATAGGCTGTTTTACCCACACCGGCAGCTCCTATCATCAGCGTATGAACGTCACCGGTATCTACAAGTGCAGTCGTATTCTTCATACCCCGGCAGCCTATCACTGTTCCCTGAATTTTGGGAAGCTCCTTGCCTCGGCGCCATTTCTGAGGCTCGAATGGCAGAGAAGAAAACGTGCGCTGTATCTCAGCTTTGGTAGCCCACCGTGCAGTCCCGTGCTGTCCGTCACCAACTGTTTTTGCCTTTATGCCGTTGATGTTCTTGTTATCAAGTAATCCTGCTGCAACAACGAATATCAGAAAAACGGCAAACAGAATTGACAAAATGACTATCTGTTTTTCATTCAAATCCATACCTCCATACTTCTCTTTTTGCTATATATCAATAATTAAGCTGGTATATTCAAATACCCCTGTTGCCTTCTGCAACAGGGGGTGTTGTCTTAACAGACAGCAAGAACAGCATCCTCGTCCTGAGCTTCGCTCTGCTCCTGTTCCATATGGCATTCTTCAACGCTCACCCGCAATGCAGAGTCTGCAAGCTGATACAGCAGCTCCGCCGTCCGGACAGACTGCTCCCTTGTTCGTGCTGTTTGTCTCAGGTCAACCTCCACTGCTTTGAACGCCTTGCTCAGGCTGTGCTGTTTCTGCCCTATTTTGCCCTTGTCCGCATATGCCCTGTATTCTTGCTCCAGCTTGGTGCAAAGCCCCTGAAAATCGCCGTTGTACGCCGCCTGCCGCAAATAGAAGACCGAGCCTGTTATTGCAAGCTCGGTCAGAAAAATATTATCTCCGCTTGTATATGCTTTGCGGAGTTCGTTCATAAAGCCGTGTGGAGCAAATGACAGCTCCCGGAGGCTGTCAGTAAGCTCATGGTACTTGTTTTTCCGGAAGTGCGGCACAGCTGGGAGTGCATCGATCCCATTAAGAGCTTTCAGCTGCTCGTTCCAGTCCTTGTATTCCGGAGCGCACCTCTGAATATTGGTATACCCTTTCTCTGCGAGAATGTCACTGAGACGTTCATATCCGTCAATGCCGCCCTCGTCGTTATCTGTGCAGAAGCATATCTGCTGCAAGGTATCATGGAGTTCGAGAGCACGCAGAAGAGGATGTTCATATACTCCGTTCAAGGCTATGTAGCTGTGTTCCTGCCAGTTATCCGGAAACAGTGTTATGAAACTGAGCATATCTATGGGTGCTTCAAATACATACAGTTTATCTGATGTACCGAAGCGTGAAAAGCTGTACCTTGTGTCCGAGCCCTCGACAGTTATACGGAATGAGTTTCCGTAAGTGGAGGTAGAGCGCTTGCTTGCCTGCCGTGGAATACCGTTCTCATCAAGTCCGACGAAAACGGCATTATGATGTTCCTTGTCTTCATAAAGCATATGGTTTTTAGCAAAGTAATTGATCAACTCAGGAGCGATAAATCTCTTCTTTATGAGATAGGCATACACCCTGTGCATATCCTCGTTTGCATCGGGAAGTCTGAATTCCTTTTTCTTTTCAGCTGCCTCCGCTTTCTTCGGAGGACTGTGCTGCTGCGGTGTTACTGTATATCCCAGCAGGCTTTGAACAGCATCTGCAAAGTTCATCCCGTAGTAATACTGCATGAACTTTATAGCTCCGCCGCCGGTCTGATTTTTGTGGTCGAACCACCTGTTTCCGGACATTGTGATACTGTCATGCTTACCGCCGCCGTCATTGTAGATCAGCTTATATTCCCGTCCTGCACGTTCGAGCCTCTCGCCTCTTGCAATCAGGAAATCAGCCAGTTCTACGCTGTTGGCAGTCTGCTTCTGTTCTTCTGTAAATGGTATGTATGGCATTGTTTACCTCCTTCTGCGGAGAATGCAGGACATCCTCCGCAGCTATTGTTCAATTTAGATATTCACCACATTCCATATGTACATCGGAGCAGTCAGTGAAAACAGGAGACAGCCAAAAATTATGGCAATGGGAGTCCACTCAAGCTGACCTCTCTTGCGGTATTCCATATACATAAGGCCTATGTTCACAAACAGAAGTATAGCCAGCACAACGTCAATAACAGGGAATATTACGTTGTTTGTGACTGTTTTTATCTGTCCTTTGGCAGAGTCCCATGTACTCTCAACTGCTCCGGCGACATCGCCCTCGGCGTGGGCGGACATAACAGCAAAATTCATAAATGTCATTATCGCGGCAAGCTCACAGGCGAGCGTTCTTTTTAAGCTTTTCTTCAAATTATCAGTCCTCCATTCAATAAATGTCCCGGTACTGTGAATATACCGGGATGAAAATGTTCATGTGAAAAATCGACCTGTTCTGTCGGGACAAGCAATGCTACATCGCCATCGAAAGCTCATCTTCCTCGCTGAGCTCTTCTTCGGTTTCTTCATCCTTGTCCATGTCCTCGTCTTCCGGCTCATCATCGAGCTCATCGGACTCGTCCTCATCTTCATCAAAGTCCTCGTCCTCAAGCTCTTCTTCGTCCTCATACTCATCAGGCTCGATGTTATCAGCAGCATTAACAACAGAAGACTGAGTGTTTCTCAGCTCCTGATCTCTGTTGAGTTCTGTTTCAACCAGTCCGAGGACAAATTCCTTTTGAGTTAAACCATGACGGTGAAGGTAGTCCTTCAGTCTCTGAAACATATCCTCAGGCATCTGGAATGCCATAGTTCTTGTCGGTCCCGTGTATTTCACCTCCTGCGGCTGTATCTTCGGGTGCAGCTCATTGTAGAGAGCCTGTGAAACGAAATCCGCCATAGTCATTCCGTTTGCTTCAATGAACTGACGGATCTCTGCGTGTAATTCGGCATCTATCTTTACGGTAATGCCTTTCTTTTCATCTGCCATAGTTTTCGCTCCTATCCATAAAATTTCTTATCGCCTTTTCAGCGATCTCGTCTGCCGTCACGCCCTGTTCAGAGGCAGCTTTTTCAAGCTCCTCCGCAAGGGGTGACGGAATAAATATGTCTTTTTTCATAGCACCTCCTGAGTGATCTCTTCGTCAGGTTCTTCCTGCATTTCCGCAAGCTCTTCCCTTGTCATATATACCAGCGGATCTCTGAACATTTCTGAGTATTCCTCTATCTGTCTGGCGGTAAGCGAGACCTCTATGCCCTCACCGTATTTGTTCTCGCCGTTGCCTACGACCATAAACGTACCGTGGATGACAAGACTGTCTACCTTGCGGTTGGGCTGACAATCTTTCAGCAGAAATTCCTCATCGCAGTAGATAAGGGCGTTATCGTCCTGAGCGAAATATACCGGCTCAATAAGTCCGCCGACAACGCTCTGCTTGGCTTTCAGCTCGTCACGTATCTCTGCTTCATAAGGTTCTTTGCCGCATTCGACAATGAGGACTTTCAGTATATCGCTCCTGTCAACCTTTTCTGCATTGAACCCTATCTTTTCAAAGCCGATACTGTCGCAGTAATAGAAGCCTTTCTGCTCGCCGCCGCATATCTCCACTACATCCGATACAGAAAGCGAATGTCCGAAGTAACCTGGAGGAGGCTTTGTATTACACATTGCAAATACGCCCTCAATATCCCGACAGTTAACTATGCCGCCATAGACCTGACGGTATATCGCCGGCTCAATGCCGCCATTCTTCATTGCAGTTTCGTAGTTCATAAATTCAAGCCTGTTCTTATCAAGCTTTTCGTTTATCTGAAATACCCTTATCTGCATTTTCGGAGCTGTAAGCTGTTCAAGTCTTGTTTTCGCCCACTGAGGAAGCTGCTCCGTATCGGCAGCACCCAGAAAATCGCTGCGGTGGAAGCTACATTCCTCGCCGTCCGCAAGTATCCTTCCGAATACCTTTCCGCCAAGCTTATCGGGATAGCAGCCGAAGCCGCTTGTGGCATAGAAATACTGGAAGTAGGGCTGACGGAATTCCTCTTTCAGTGCTGACGGCTTGATTATGAGCAGCTTTCCGGCATACTCCCTGTCATCAGCAATGCACTTGCTATTATTGAGCAGTTTTAGTCCCTGACTCATGAACTTCCGCCCTTTAAGATCTGCCCTATATGCTCCGGCGGTATTTCTGTGCTGCTCTCAAGCAGCTGCGCTGTAACTTCCTCACCAAGAGTAAAGCGGACGATTCTTTCAGTATTTTCTGTATGGATCACTCCCATGATAACGATGTCGTCGTTATCATCAACATATCCAAGTGTGTGAATTATTTTCTTCATTATCAATATCCTTCCTCGTCAGTGTCAAGAAACGACAGCTGACGGTATGTATTCCGTCTTTCGGACGTATCGTAGTTGCTGATAAATACTTCGTGATATTCAGCTCCGCTTTCGTAGCGCTGAGCAAGATTATTGAGCCTTGTCACTTCCTCAATGTATATTCCGGGGATATTCCAAAGCTCCCTTATCTCAGGGCAGTCATTGTATGACACAAGGAACTTGCCCTCGCATTCAAGCAGTGTATCCCTGAGCCTGATGTGATCCTCCCTTGTGAAGTCTACATCCTTGTAGAAGCTTTCCGTATCGTAATACGGCGGATCGCAGTAGAAGAAGCAGTCAGACCGGTCATACAGCCTGATAAGGGATTCAAAGTCCCTGTTCTCAACAGCGACTGTCTGAAGTCTTGCTGCTGCTCTTTCGATCAGGGGGAATCTCTTCCACATCGCAGCCGGTTTGCAGCAGTACTGGTCTGTTTTGTGACCGTAGCTGTACTGTATGAGGTAATAGAACTTGGCTGCTCTGTCGTAGTCACGAAAACGGGCGAACAAACCTCGTCTGCGCTGCTCAACGATACAGCGGAAATCATCACGGGCATTTATCATAAATCTTAGCTTGTGTATGAGCTTTCGGGGATTTTTCCTGACGCAGCGGTAGAGGTTGACAAGATTGCTGTTCGCATCGTTATACACCTCAAAGGCTTCCGGTGCCTTATGGAAGAGCACCCAGCCTGCACCGCCGAAAACCTCGATATACCGCCCATAGCTCAGTGGAAAACGTATCAGTATTTCGTCACGGAGAGACTTCTTGCCTCCCACCCACGACATGAAACTGTTCATACGCCTCCTTTCCGCCGCCCAAGGAGCTTTATTTCATAAGTGATGTGCATTTCTTTTCGAGCATAATTTTTGTTGATGACAAGGCGAAATCACGCAGCAATACTTTATGTATTACAAGTGGTTTCAACGAAGTCATCAGAAAAATTTGCCGAAAAGGAAGTGCAGCATCTTGTGAAAAAAAGCTCCTAACACCGGAAACAGAAAAGCCGCCTGCATAGGAACATTTCTGCTCCCGGAAGGCGGCTCAATAATTATTTTTCTTTGCCTGTAAACAGGCATTTATCAGTCCTTTCTTAGTATCATAGTCTGCCGCCTCGTCGACGGCGAAGCAAAGCTCGCGGTACTGCTTATGGGAGATGACCGTCCTTGCTTTTCTCAGCATTGACGGTATATCACCGGTAAGCACAACGCTTGCTTTTTCATATCTTTTGCGTGTCTGCATACGACCTCCTTTCCTCAAAGGTTATCAGGACGTATCCATAATTCATTCCTCCTTTATCGCTCCGAGATTGGCGATATATGCCGAGCCGTCACTGTTTTTGAATAGTACATATATATCAACAGCAGTCAAAACTGCTGGGATAAGCTTTCTTCGAGTTCTTCCTGACTGCAAGGCTCAACGTACTCCATTATTATGCCGAGAGCCTCCTCATAACTGCCGGAGGAAGTAACTCTGCTGTACATTTCCTGTGCCTCATTAGCCATATCATTATCCTTGAGCGTTCTTGAAGCAAGTCCAAGAATATTGAATAAATTGCCGTTTGCTCCTATTATCGGGCATTTCGGTCTGTTCTTTTCTGCCATTAACTCAGCTCCAATCCATCGGACTGTTCCTCAGAATAGTCCGTATTAATGTATTCTTCAAGCTTTGCAGTATCTCCGAGGTAACAATAGTCACTCACATCCACAAATCTGCTGTGCCAGTATTCATCCATTTCAATAGGCTCCTTACAGATTATCGTACCCCAGTGATTTACCATCACAGATGGCTTTATTTCGCATATTTCTCCGTTGCAGTCATCGTCACGGACTTCGTATATATGCAAGCCCTCCGGAACAGTGCTCCTGTCAACGCGCATATTTGTGAACAGCACGGTTTGTCCGAGCATTTCCATAAGCTCGAAGGATTCTTCTGCGGCGTTTATCTTCATAACTGCATCTCCGGATCAGGTTCTTCATTCATACTTTCCTCCTGTGGAATGATATGAAAGCTGTCAACATCAGGGATAAGGGAAAGGCTGCGCCCGTTATCCCATTTTATCATTATGCTGCACATGTCATCAACGCCGACAACATTTCCCTTGGTTCCGGGAGGTATCGGTCTTGGATCTTCAGGCATATCATCACAGCATACCCTTGTACCGGAAGGATATTGCCTGCGGTAGAATTCTACCTCACTTCTGCTTGGTATTTTCATATCTGCTCCTTTCACCAGCCGGGAATACCGGCTCGACAGCCCAGCCTTTGTACCACAGGTAAATAGATATATTGCCGTGCTTCCTGATCTTTATCTGTTTCCTGTTCAGATGCTCATGGGCTTCTACTATTTTGTTTTCCCACCATTCACAAATCTCGTCAAGCTCTGCTTCCGAAAGAGTACGATAACATTCGCAGTTTAGTACAAGCATAGTTCTGCCGTCTTTTTCCTCAACTGAAGGAACTGCGGAATAAATACATCGTTCAAAGCTCTGAGGAATAACGACAGGCAAAAGAGCTTCGCAAGCGTTGTTATATATCTCGGCTTTGTACTTTTTCTTCTCGCGCTCCGTTAAAAAACGTTCATCATCGCAGCTGTCCCAGCACAGAGCCTGTGCTCCCTTCCGCGTTGCCGCTCGCCAGCTCGCTTCCTGTTTACAGAGCGGAAGTCTGCTATCGCTCACGGAAGCATTTTCAAAGCGTGAGATAACGCTTTCGTATGGTGCTTCTCCCTTGACTTTTATATGGGAAAACAGCTTCAATTTTATGAATTTCATAATAACCTCCTAAAAAGAAAGACCACTGATCTCTTCATCAGTGGTCATATCTTCGATTTCTTCTATTGTAACTGAAATATCAGGCTGCAACGGAATATCAAGGTCGCTGACCTTAACAGCAGATATATCCGGCTTTTCTTTCAGTATCTCGGCAACTGAAGCACGAATAAGGTCGTGAATATCGTCAAAACCGCAGTCAAGATCGTTAAGCACATCTTCAATAGTGAAGTCCTTTTGTCCAAGGTGTGCGAATGTAGAGATCCTGTCCGCGGTTTTGGATATGATATCGAGCAGTTCCTTTTCGCTGTCAGTTATCGGTGCTTTGACAGTTTTTATTTCCATATTTTCCCCCTTTACATAGCAAGACCGAGGAACTCGTCCTCGGTCAGTTCTTCTGTTTGATTTTCAGATAAAGCAAGAAGCTCTGAGTCTATGGCATTGCAGATAGTCCGGGCAGTCTCCTGAATTTCATTAAGAAAGCGGTTGAGCTGCTCAAGCTGCTTTCCCTGACTCCATGAGGCTATGTACGGAAAACTGTACTCGCTTGTGTCCAGCCCGTACTTTGAAGCCACAATGTATGCCACAGATTCAGCCTGCACTTCCTTATCACTTCTGGTAGAGTTGGCGGTCGGCAGCCTTTTTTCGGGATCGTGCAGCATTGCGTGAGCGCATTCGTGAATGGCAGTCTTAACGGCTTGTGCGCCGCTGAGATTTTCCTGTATCACTATTCGCTGTTCGCCGTAACTGTAATATCCCTTTGCACCACTGCTTATTTCCTCAAACTCCACTGGAATTCCTGTTACATAGTGTACTGCGTTAATAACAGCTTCAACGTGCTCGCTCTCGACATCCTCATTCAGCTCATGGACATATTCAGGTATCGGTTCTCCGCTGGTCTGAGATACATCGAAGACATGCACTTTTTTGAAGCCTATGGATGTTTGCTCGACCTCGACATTTTCCTTTTTCTCGGTTCCGTCAGCGTTATATATCTGCTGACCATTACTATCCTTTACCGGCTGTTCCTTGAGTTCTTTGCTCTTAAAAGACATCGGGGCGAGTATCGCTATGCCTTTTCTCCTTTGTTGACAGTTCTGCCGAGCTCCTTCCACTTGCCAAACGCCGCAACAAGGCTTGCATCCGGCATCTGGAGCATAATGAGAATACAGTTTCCTGCGGAATAATTTGTGAACTTGCTCATATACCGCAGGCATTCCTTGTATCGCTCCGACTCAAAAACAGCCTTAACGCCGTCATCGATCTTTTTGAATATGTTCTGCATTTCCTCACGCTTCTCAGCCTTATATTCAGCTCTCTGCTGCGGAGTGAGTTTTTTCTTCCATGCCGTATTATCGACCTCCATTCTATCTTGTATATTTGAATATTCAAAATTAGCAATTGTATTCACGTAGTTGTGCATCTTGCTAAATTCCTAATGATATAATTGGGCGTTTAAACAAAGTTTAACTCGAATCAAAAATTCGTGTAACATTTCTTAAAAAAATACCATCATAATTATTAGACATACAGCATGCATTTCATGCCCAATATTTGCTTTTCGTGACAAAGCCCTTGACAATGAATATGCGATTAGTTATAATGATGTAAAAAATCATAAAGCGAAGCTACTAATTGTCATAAAATATTAAGGAGGTACATGTATGAAAAAAGCCTTTGTTACTCTAACATCAATTATAACAGCGTTATCCTTGCTAATATCTTCATATTCAATGACAAATGCTCATGCTATTAACATTCAACTTCCATACTATCCAAACATTCAACAAAGTGGAGATAATTGCTGGGCTTATACAATTTTATCTATGTATAGGTATAAATGCAATTCTAATTATACTATCAATCAGATTTACTCCGCATTTTACGCTGCTAATGGTTATTCTTATACTCTGGATAATGGGGCAACTCTTTTAGAAGCATATAATGTTATATCATATCTATTTTCAAATTATTCACCTTCTTATATTGTTAATTCCTTATCTAATTTATCTATAATATTAAATATCTCAAATGGTAATCCAGTTTACATTAGTGGAAAAGACGACAACAATTTTACTAATGGTCATGCGGTATCTCTAATTGGATACTCTTATACTGCAAATCCACTTAGTGTTAGTAGCATTAGATATATGAATACTCAAAATGCACAAGTTGATTACCATGCATAAAACGGTTCCTCAAGTTCAAATTATTTTTACAACCACGATCATTCCATAGAATATCGTTGGATTGGTACAATAACGCTTTAACTAAAGGAGGTAATATCATGAAAATAAAAGTATTCTCAATAAGCTTAATGCTGCTTGCAGCATTAACATCATGCGCTTCAGGGAAA
>Ga0265298_10002804_pt1 | contig 23721 bp, 18 predicted proteins | sample AusTroGonzalo_MG_3_FD_193486 | JGI IMG/M metagenome (GOLD analysis project Ga0265298, IMG submission 193486) | Bovine rumen microbial communities from tropical cattle in Woodstock, Queensland, Australia - Gonzalo_01 | ecosystem: Host-associated > Mammals > Digestive system > Stomach > Rumen ...
ATGTGGGCATTAATGTCCTGCTCTGTGCGGAGCTTCACTAGCTGATGATCTGCAAAGACGGTGCATTGAACCGCCAGGAAACATGTTGTTAAGAATAGTTTTTTCATTTTGTTTTATGTTTTTTTAGGTTGATTTCCATGACAAAGATATTTGATACATCATAGAAAGCAGGTTAGAAAAACAACAAAAAAAGGTTTCAAAACTGAAATATGATAGTTTTGAAACCCTTTCTGATAGCTATTGTACCCTGTTTACTGGTATTTGGATGGCGAGACGCCAAAGTATTTCTTGAAAACGGTGCTGAAGTACTTGGGATTGTCAAATCCTGTAAGTGTGGCTGCATCTGTTACATTTCTGCCGTTGCGTAGTAGAGCGGCAGCACGTTCCAGACGGATGATTCGCACAAAGTCCTGAGGTGATTTTCCTGTATATGACTTCAGCTTGACATAGAAGAGCGTACGGCTCATGGCCATCTCTCGGCAGAGGTCGTCTATGGTGAAGTCCGACTGGCTCAGGTGTTCTAGAATCAGCTTGGTAGCTTTGTCTACAAAGTCCTTCGTTGCCTCTTCCTCTGGCATTGCATTCTGCACGCTGGGAATGCTCTCTTCCATCTTCTGGGAAACCTGTGACTTGGCTTCTGTCGTTTGCAGATGCTGGATGGTCAGTCGCATGTATTTCTCGTGCAACTCGTACACACGCCATGCACCATAGAAGGCCAGTAGCACCAGGAAGACGTAGATGCACCACATCCACCAGCTGTTCCACCAGGGCTGACAGATGGTGATGTCTATGGTCTGTTGGTCTATTACCATGTTGCTGGTACGACTTACGCATTGCAGCGTCAGTTCGTGCTCGCCTGGTTCCATGCTGACAAAGCGGATGAACTGTTGAGCGGTGGGTTGGCTCCATTCGCCCTCGTCTATCTTGTATCGGTAGGCAATATCGAAGTGGTTGCGCATGTTCACACTCTCGAAGTTCAGGTCGAATGTGCGTTGGCTATACTTGAGATGTAGCTCCCTTTTGGCCAGCATGCGGTGAACTTTCTGGTTAAAGTGCTCTACATCCTTCACCTTACAGCTTACGCCTGTCAGGCGCAGCTTGGTGGTGTGGCTGATGGCCAGAATATCTTTGGAGTGGATAATTACGGCTCCTGTGGTAGAGCCAAACAGAATGTCTCCGTCAGGGAGCTTGTGGGCAGCACCACGTACGTATTCGCGGTCGAGTCCGTAGCAGTAATCTGCACCTATGGCCTTGCCAGGTTCCTTGGGCGAAACGTATGCCAGACCTTCTTCTGTTGCTATCCATACGTAGCCGTCTTTCCCTTGTGCCATACTGCTTACGTAGTCAGAGGGGAGGCCGTCTTTCTTGGTCAATTGTCGACCCTCCTTCTTCTTCAGGTTCCATATATAAACGCCTCCACCTTCGGTGGCAATCCATAGTTCCTGTCCGTATACTAGTAGGTGGGTGATGAAGGTGTTTACGTCTGTAACGCCTTGTGGCGCATAGTTCAGTTCTTCAACCTTTCCACTTTCGGGGTCTACTATATTCAGGCCGAAGGCCGTTCCTATGGCTATCTTTCCCGATGGCAACGGAATCATGGTCATTACGTTATGGACGGGGTAGTCGTGCCGCTTGCCATGAGCATCCACTCGCAACAGGTCGCCGTTCAGGCTTCCTATCCACAGGTTCTTGCGGCTGTCTTGGCAGATGGCATAGACGTGGTCGTCAGTCAGAGAACCATTGCTGGTGGTATACAGTTGGCGGGCGGTGCCGTTGCAGCATACCTCATAGATACCCTTGCCGTAGGTGGCAACCAGCACTTTGCCGTCGGCCTGCTGGCAGAAGTTCAGTGCTACGGCTCCTTGCAGGCAATGCTGCCATATGTTTGTCTGGGTGTTAAGGATGCTGACCCCATTGTCAGTACCTATCAACAGGCAGTCAGAGAGTGGCATGACGGCACTCACGTGGTTGTTCTGCAGGCTTTGTGGATTATTGGCTATGTGGGTATAGACGGTTATGGTGTTGCCTGTGAAGCGGGCAATGTCTATGCCACCTGAGTAGGTGCCGATGAAGATGTTCTTCCAGTTATCCACCAGCAGGTCATAGACACCGTTGCCGTGCAGGGTGCCGTGTTCCGACTCGTTGGCATCAAACAGCAGAGCCGGTTCTCCCTTGCCATTGCGTTGCATCTGGTAAACGCCTCCGCCGTCTATGCCCAGAAGCATGGTCTTCTGGTTGTAGGGACAAATCTGACGAATGGGGTTCTGTTGAGCCTTACCGTTGGCCTGTGGAGCCATATCGTACCTGATGACCTGCCCGTTGGCTCCCATTGTCATAATCATCAATCCGCATTCATAGCTGCCCAGCCAGAGCTTGCCTGTCTGCTCGTCGTAATACCCGCTTTCTATATTATAAGGTAGCAATTGGCGTCCCTGTTCGTCGAAGACACCCTCGCGGGCACAGAACAGTAGACGGTTGTTCATGGGGATAATCTTGTTCACGAAGGGACCCTTCAGCACTTGGGTTAGGGTGGTGTCTTGCAGCAGGAAAACGCCATCGTACATAGCCAGATACAACTTGCCTTCAGAGGGGTAGAGGTCGTTTAGTCCTTCGCGGTTCAGTTTCTGGGGGAGTAGGGGGATGAAGCGGTCCTGGATAGAGTCGAAGGTAAAGATGTAGCTGCGACTGTCATAGGCGTACAAGTGTGAGGCGTCGGCTGCCAGTTTGATGACACGGGCTCCCAGGTGGGCGTAAGGCATATCCTCGTTCAGCGAGTAGTTCTTTACTGCCCATCCGTTGTAGCGGCTTACTCCCGTCTTGGATGCCCACCATACAGCTCCAGACGGTGTCTGGCACAAGCTGAAGATGCGCTGATTATCAAGTCCTTCTGCCCTTCCTAAGTGTGAGAATGTAAAATCGTTTACCTGTAATCGGTTGCTGGCAAAAGCGCTTCCTATTGTTGCTGTCAGGAGCGTCATAAGTACCAGTTTTAGGGTTTTATGCTGTAGCTTAAGGCTCATTTCCTATTTCTTTTGTTGTTAAAGGATAATCTCAACTTTTGTTGCAAAGATAAAGAAATAATAGGATATAAAGAAAAATATTCGCTAAAAAAAGAGACGAGGCTCTGTTGAACTTCATCTCTTATTCTTCGAATATGTCTATAATGCATAATAGGATTATATCATTTTTTTCTCTTTCCAATTTCTATCACTTTGTTATAGATGTCGCGGACTTGAACACGATATTTCTCAAATTCAGTATAATTCCCATTGTTAATATGGATTTGCCCTTCTACGACTGCTCCCGATTCCGATAGTTGTGAGGCTCGATGCTGATTACTAAGAAGAGGGTTGTCCTGAACGTCTTTGCTTGACATAACCCAGTAATCAATCTTATCGCGCCAAACTGCTATCCATACGAAAACATCGCAACAACCTGGTTTAAGCTGCTGGTAATTCATGTCGAATTTAGATTTGCTGTTGCTGGCAAGTGCTTTATTTGCTAATGTGTCACCGCCTATTTTCTTAACGACTCGTGAAGCTTTCACTTCAACATGAATGTCTCCTAAAAGTAAATCGTATTCGCCAGAATATGTTGGATCTAATGACTTTGTCGGAATCTTAAACTCAGGAACGTGTTCCATTAAATGTTGTTGGCCCCATGTCTCACCAAAAGTACGTGGTGCCAGTTCAAATAAATGTAAGTATTTGTTACGCTGTAAATACTCAGCCCGAATTTCCAAATACTCATCTAACGTAATGATTTCTTTGGCAATGAGATGAGATATGGTATACTCAAACTTATTAAATGGGTAAACAGTATACAGTTTATCTAAAACAGAATCGCTTAATTGCACTCTTTCTTCGGGGGAAAGATTCTTTTTGTAAGATTCAAGATCTTTAATTAGAGTTTCCATACTTCTCTATCTTATCTATTAAGTTATCTAAAGTTGCTTTATAACGGCCCAAATCCTTGTAGTGATGATTGGTGACAAAAATCTGACCTTCTGGAGTTTTCCCTCCTTTACCGCCTTGATGTTGCGACCCCATGTATAAGATTCCATCATCACTGACAATGCTTTCGTTCCTCTTTCTTTTAGGTGTGTTCTGATCTCTTATTTTAATTTTGGAGGAAGGAATGACCCAAATGTCGATTTCGTCCAGCCACACGGCCATCCAAATGAAAACATCACAACAGGAAGGTTTAAGCTGCTGAAAATTCATTTTAAAAGGCAAGTTATAGATAGCTGAGGCTATCTCTTCTGGAGTCCCTTTAGGCTTTTTGTGTGCTTTCTCGACTGGAGGTCGCTTATCATCTAGAGCTATAACGCGAGAAGACTTTACTTCTATTTTAATTCCATCATTATTTTGCAGAGGCAACCATAAATCATACTGATTATTTGTAGATTTGATTAGTCCAATATTTTGTTTAGTGAGCCATTCTTCTCCCCACGTCTGCCCAAAAGATCGAGGAGACATTTCAAATAAATCCAGATTAGGATTTCTCTTAAAATACCCGTCCCTAATTCTCTCGTATTCATCATATGAAAGGTCACCTTTCTTCAATAGAACGGAGAAAATATTGGTATAACGATTGAAGGGATATTTTGAGCACAAATCCAAATATCCATCTTCTACAAGCTGTTGTGCATCTTTTGGAAGTTTCTTCTTGCATTCTTCTATTCTTTCTTTAAGTTTCTCCATAATCCGAATTACAATTTAGAGTAAATGTATACTTGCTCTGTTGGCGTGATTCCGAAAATTGAAAATACGGCCTTGTCTAAACGTTGTTGGTACTCGTTTGAATATCCTTCCGAAAGTAAAGTGGTCACTAAATCACTAAGTTCACAATCTTGTTCAGGAGTTAATTTTGGAAAAGGTAATGCTTGAAGATTTCCTTTCAGAACCTTGATGTCAGAGAACTTCATGGAATAGTAGTAATGATACAACGTTGAATTCAATAGTGCAGCAACACTTTTCACCGCAATACCATCTATGTCAGGAATCAAGATGTTGGCACTATTCAGGCACAGACACTGCCTGTCATCGTATGCTACAATGGGGTATTTGGCGATGAACCTGTAAATCAGTTTCTCTGGTGCACGGAAATATTCTGTCTTGGCGCACTGCTGGAATGTCTCTGGTTCAAATAAGATGTATGCAGCCGTTTCCTCAAGGAAGAATGGTTTTACGTGCTTCCCTGAATATACGGGCTCCAATCCAGGTTTTATTTCTTTTTTTACTTTCTTTTTGTTGTCACCTGTAACAATCCCAAGTGCCCACTGACTATGCGTTAAATCATCATGTTTGGATGACTCCATCTTTCTTATGATAGATTTATCTAAATCATTCATGTCCTCGACGACAATGTTTCCGGAATGACAATCTGCATCCGATAATTGTATGTCAGTTCTGTTTTCTTCGTTTGTGACACGATAACTTTGTTTGGCAACACGATTGGGAATAATTTTGATGCTGAAGAAATCGGTAAAGACTCCGTCAAATCGTTTGTTGTACAAGTCTATCTGTTGGATGGCGGCGGATGTCAATATGTATTTACGTATGTCACGGTGAGTTTTGATTTTTAACAACGATGTGGGAAGAAGAAAATAAAGTGTGCCAGACTCGTTTAGACGACTCAAAGCTTCTACCAGAAACATTGACGCTCTTTCCTTCGATTTTACTAAGGGAAAGTTATCCGTATATACTCCACCTTTGTCACTGCCCCAAGGCGGATTTGTGTATATGTTGTCAAATTTGAAAGGAATACCCTGTCGTTCATTTTCAGATAAGTCCTTCTTGAGAAAGTCTATGCAATATACACGTGGAATGAATTCAACATCTGAATACTTGGCAAGTAAATTCGCCGAAGCTATCATTACGGCAATGGGATTGATATCAAAACCATATAGGTTTTCTGGGTTGTTTGTTGATACACCTAAAAGAAATGCGCCACTGCCACAACATGGATCCAAAAAAGTTTCTCCATTGGCAATAATCTTGTGGTCAAGCATGTATTCTACCACTTTGTTGTTGGTGTAATATTGCCCTGTAACATTACGTTCTCCTTCCGTTATCAACGACTGATATATAAATCCCAGGATATCCTCATGAGAATCCCATATGCCATCTGGTACTGGAATGTCTATGTAATCCAACCCCTGATACTTGTTAAGGAATTTCTGAACATGTGCTTTCTGAATAAGTTGCTTCCCGGTTAATAATGATATTACAAGAGAAAACATGATGCACTCTATCGGAAAGGGTAATTTAGAAACGGTGTCAAGAAGTATGTTCGCCTTTTCGTTATCAACGTAGCCGTAAGCTTTTACGTGCTTGACAGATTCCGTTTTATTTGCCCTAGTCGTTAACTTTCCCAGGGAACTGCTCTTTAGTTTTTTCCAATTATATGCGGTTGCTTTACTTATGGTCAGCATATGTATGATGTTTCAAATATAAGTATTTCGGCCTACAAAGATAAGAAAATTCTTTAAGAAAAAGTAGGTTAGGGACATAAAAACAAGAGTATGCCCTGAAAACATATGCTTCCATTTCGCGAATGTCTTTAAGTGAGGATACTAGTTTGGGAGAGGAACACCCATGATAAAGAAAGAGCCTCTGCTCTGTGCAGGGGCTCTTGATACTCTTATTCTACAGTAACGCTCTTGGCTAGGTTACGGGGTCGGTCTACATCCTTGCCCTTGCAGACGGCAATGTGGTAGGCCAGTAACTGCAGGGGGATGCTGGCAATGAGGGGCTGGAAGCATTCCAGGGTGTCGGGTAGGGTTATGATGTGGTCGGCAAACTTCTGGATTTGGTCGTCACCCTCTGTAACAAGGGCAGTGACACGTCCTCCGCGGGCGCGTACCTCTTGTATGTTACTGATGACCTTTTCGTAGAGACGGTCGCGTGTGGCGATAACGAAGACGGGCATTTCTGAATCGATAAGGGCGATGGGACCATGCTTCATCTCGGCAGCAGGGTATCCTTCAGCATGGATGTATGAGATTTCTTTCAGTTTCAGTGCTCCCTCCAGCGCTACAGGGAAGTTGTAGCCACGTCCCAGATACAGGCAGTTTTTTGCATAGGTGAAGATGGGTGCCAGACGTTCTATCTGCTCGTTGGTCTTCAGCGCTTGCTCCATTTTCTCGGGGATGAGTGTCAGTTCCTTTACCATCTCCTTGTACTGGTCTCCAGGTATGGTGCGACGTTCGTTGGCAATACATAGGGCCAGCATGGACAGTACGGTTACCTGACCGGTAAAGGCCTTGGTGGAAGCCACACCAATCTCGGGACCTACATGAATATAAACGCCTGTAGAGGTCTGGCGGGGGATGCTGGCGCCAATGGCGTTGCAGACACCAAAGACAAAGGCTCCTGCCTTACGTGCTAGTTCTATGGCAGCCAGTGTGTCGGCCGTCTCACCGCTCTGCGAGATGGCTACCACTACATCATCCGGGTAGATGACGGGGTCGCGATAACGGAACTCTGAGGCGTACTCCACTTCTACGGGAATACGGCAAAGGCTCTCGAAGAGCTGCTTGCCGATGAGGCCTGCGTGCCAAGATGTTCCACAAGCCACGATGATGATACGACGCGCACTGACCAGTTTCTCGCGATAATCAATGACGGCGGAAAGGGTGATGCGGTCGGCATCTACGTTGATACGGCCTCGCATACAGTCGCGCAGACAACCTGGCTGCTCAAAGATTTCCTTGAGCATGAAGTAGGGATAGCCACCTTTCTCCAACTGACCTAGCGTGACGTCTATTTGCTTCACCTTGGGGCTTTGTGTCTCGTTGTCCATATTCACTACTTTCAGCTCCTTTCCCAACTGTAGAACAGCTATGTCTCCATCATTCAGATAGACAACCTTGTCGGTATATTCTGCGATAGGGCTAGCATCGGAAGCCAGATAGAAGGCTCCGTCATCGCCCAAGCCGACTACAAGGGGAGAACTTTGGCGGGCACAGATGATGGTATCTGGGTGCTCGCGGTCGAGGATGGCAATGGCGTAGGCACCGATAACCTGATGAAGGGCTACCTGCACGGCTTCCAATAATTCTATGCCGTTGCTCTGCATGATGTACTCTATTAGTTGCACCAGCACCTCAGAGTCGGTAACGCTCCGGAACTGGATGCCACGGCTGATGAGCTTCTCCTTCAGTGTGATATAGTTCTCGATAATACCGTTGTGAATGAGTGCCAAACGGCCGGAGGCAGAATAGTGGGGGTGCGCATTGGTGCTGTTGGGCTCGCCATGAGTTGCCCAACGGGTATGGGCGATACCTGCGCTACCAGTGATATCTTTCTCCTGACAGAATGCCTCCAGATCACTTACCTTACCCTTAGCCTTATATACATTCAGATTGCCCGTCTCGCTAATCATGGCCACACCGGCACTGTCATAGCCACGGTATTCCAATCGTTGAAGTCCCTTAATCAGAATGGGATAGGCACGCTTGGTGCCAATGTAACCTACTATTCCGCACATATTGGTACATGGTTTATTAAATTATTTTCCTTAGTTTAATTTGTCTCTTTGTCTGAAAAACGGCGCAAAAATAATACATTTTGATTAAATAACAAACTAATTATGGTCAAAATGACAAACAATGATGGTATTTCTGCTGCGGATACGGACTTTAGCCCTTTGGGAGAATCATAAAAGAAGATATAGAGCCCCCTTCTGTAGGCATAGGTGCCTGTCGACTTTTTCAGTCCTCTTTCCCTACTTTTTTCCTGTCATATTTTGGATATTTCTGCTAAAACAAGTACCTTTGCATCTACAAAGTACAACTGCTATGCAAAGTATCAAATACATCACTGGTGACGAGCTTCGTAAGCTGCAATTGATGTTGTTGGACTGTCTTGTGGAGATAGATAGAGTTTGTCGTGCAAACAATATCCGCTATTGTATTGCCTATGGTACGCTTTTGGGTGCTATACGTAATAGAGGATTCATACCCTGGGATGATGATGTTGATGTTGTGATGACTCGTGAGGAGTACAATAAATTTACTCGTGTTGCGGATCAACTGAATCCTTCTATCTGTTTCTTTCAGGACAATGACACGGAAGCTTCCTATCCTTGGGGGTATGGCAAGATTCGTCGCGCAGGAACAAAGTATATCAGGGTAGGGCAGGAGCATCTTAAACATCGTACAGGCTTTATGATGGATATCTTCCCGATGGATGATCTTCCCAAGTCTGTCTTGGGCCAAAAAATGTTCTATGGTGTCTGTTTCATCTTGCGCAAGATGACTTATGCTCACGTGGCATGGGTTTCAGAGCCCTCTGCTTTTTGGCGGTCATGGTTTAAAGTGCTTTCTTTCATTCCTACTCGTTGGGTGCATCGTGTTAGTAAACTTTTGCAGCATGATCATAACAATTCTACGCCCAACCGTGCTCACATGATGTTCATCAAGCCTGATGGTTTGGGCGTGAGTGAGAATCGTCCTGATGAAAGATATGGTTGGCGTAAGGAGTGGCTTACGGATTTGGCTGAATATGAGTTTGAGGGACATCTCTTCTTCGGGCCAAAGGACTATGCCGCATCATTGGCATGGAGCTACGGTCCTAACTTCATGACGCCTCCTCCGACTGCAGATCGTCAGTCGAATGCGCCATGCTCTGATTATAGTTTTGAAAATAATTAAAAACAAAAACAGCTACTGCGATATAAATATATAATGGTATCAAAGAAATCTATGAATGAGCAGTTCTTAGCTTCGATGAAATCCACCGAAGTGTGCTCTTGGTTTGAACTGAACGTAATGCGCCGTACTGGCTTCTACCTGGCATGGTTCGCTAATAAGTTGGGCATTCATCCCAATGCCGTCACTATTCTGTCTATGATCTTAGGTGCCGGTAGCACCTATTTCTATATGAGCGGAAGTTGGTATTACGGATATGGGGAACAGGGTGACAAGTTGATGGGCGTGGCCTTCAACGTTATTGCTATTGGAATGCTTTTTTGGGCAGATGTGCTTGATAATACAGATGGACAGCTGGCTCGCCTCTCTGGAAAGAGATCGCGTGTAGGACGCATTCTGGATGGAGCGGCAGGCTTTGTTTGGATGATTCCTATTTATCTGGGTTTGGCATGGCGTATCTATCAGCATCACAGCATGGAGTTTGGATGGTTTGGCATAGAATCAACCCCAAGGAACTCTCTTATCTACGGACTTGCAGTGCTAGCATTGGTTTTCTATTCTGGATTTGCCGGATGCGGAGGACAGCAACGTGTAGGTGACTACTATATGCAGGTGCATTTGCTTTTCTCGAAAGAGGCAAACGGAACGGAATTGGACAGATCAGAACAACAGCAACAGGCCTATGACCAACTTCCGGAAGATGCCAAGTGGTGGGAGCGCCTGTTTATGAAAAACTATATCAACTACACAAAGAAACAAGAACGCACCACGCCTAAGCTGCAAAAGCTTTTGGCTAAGTTAGAGGAGAAATATGGCAGCGTAAGCAATATGCCTGAGGACTTGAGGAGGAGGTTGCATGACTACTCCTTGCCTATTATCCATTTGGATTTTACAGGATTTTCATATAGAGCTCTCTCGCTTGCATTCTTTGTTTTAATAGATTTCCCATTGGGACATTTCCTTTTCGAAACGATTGTCCTTGGCTGTGGAACTCTCTATACAATTAAAAAACATGAGGCCTTCTGCGAAAAGGTAACCCGCGAGTTATGAAAATTACCAAACAAAGAATAAACGACTTCTTGTTCCTGCTGGGAATCGTGGCGGTTATCATCATGATTTTCACCTTTGATGTGGACTTCCGCGAGTTGTGGAGGATGATTCTAAAAGCAGGCTATTGGATGATTCCTATATTGGCAGTATGGATCCTTATCTACTTTGTCAATGCTTTGGCTTGGCGTGAGATACTCAAACACAACCTTGAACCTGATGAGCATGTCAGCCTCTGGCGCATTTTCCGTCTCACCATAAGCGGATATGCCCTCAACAATACAACGCCGATGGGAGGACTCGGAGGGGAGCCCTACCGCATCATAGAGTTAACAAAGGATACCTCCAAGGCCCATGCTACTTCATCGGTAATCCTTTATTCGATGATGCACATCTATTCACACTTCTGGTTCTGGTTCACATCAATTTTCCTATACATTGGTCTAGTGTTGGCAGGCGACCATTTGCCCATGAACTGGGGAATTGGCTTTGCCCTTGTGTTATTGACTCTGTTTTGTATAGTTGGATTCTACTTTTTCTCTATAGGCTATCGTAGAGGTCTAACGGTGAAGGTCATCGGGTGGATAGGAAAGATTCCCGGACTTAAGAAATGGAGTAGAAATTTCTTGGAACGCCACATGGATACGCTTAAGAAAGTGGACCTGCAAATAGCGGCCCTGCATAGTCAGAATAGCAGAGCCTTCTATCGTTCACTTCTATTAGAATATGTGGCACGCCTCATGCTTGGTTTTGAAGTGATGTTTATGCTTATACTCTTCGGTAAAGACGAGGGAGGTGGCTTCTCTGGCTACACGCTCCTCTTTTTGCATTGTGTCTTGGTAGAGGCTATCACATCATGGTGTGCCAACATTATTGGTTTCCTTCCCTTACAATTGGGTGTACAGGAATTTGGCTATGCAGTATCAGCAAATGCATTGGGATTGACTGGTGAAATTGGCATCTTTGTGAGTATCATTGCCCGTGTACGCCAGATTATATGGGGTGCCATTGGCGTTGCGCTGATGAAAGTTAGATATAAAGGTAAATACGAATAACGACATTATATTTTTCAAAAGATAGAAAATGATTGAGACATCTTTTTTGAACTTTACCGTAGGACCCGTTCAATCCTCAGAGGAAGTACGTGCTATTGGAAAACTGCAAGTTCCTTATTTCCGTACACCAGAGTTCTCCGAACTGATGTTAGAGAACGAAAGGCTGGTAAAGAAATTTGCCAAGGCTGATGAGAATGCACGTGTTTGTTTCATGACCACGTCAGGAACCGGTTCTATGGAAGCCGCACTTATAAACTGTTTCACACAGGAAGATAAATTGATTGTGGTGAACGGAGGTAGCTTCGGTGAGCGTTTCGAACAAATGGCTGAACTCTATCATATCAGTCATACTACTATCAAGCTGAAGCATGGCGAAGCCCTTAGGGCAGAGCATTTGGCTCCTTTTGAGGGACAAGACTATACAGGTTTCCTTGTGAACATGCATGAGACTTCTACCGGAGTACTCTATGACATGCCTATGATTTCAGATTTTTGTCGCCGTAACCATCTCTTTTTGGTGGCAGACACTATCAGTTCTTTTATGTGCGACCCCTTCAAAATGAAGGAATGGAATGTAGGTGCCATGATAACTGGCTCGCAGAAAGCATTAGCTTGTCCTCCTGGAGTTTCGCTCGTAGTGCTCTCGCCTGAGGCAGTGGAACGCGTTTATAGTCATAATCCCATGAGCATGTATCTGGATCTGAAGCTGGCTCTCAAGAATGGAGAGCGTGGCCAGACACCTTTTACTCCTGCTGTACAGACCCTAATACAAATTAACGCTCGCCTCCGTCAGATTGATGCAAATGGAGGTGTTGATGCCGAAGTGAAGCGCTGTTCAGAACAGGCACAGGACTTCCGTAGCCGCATCAGCGATTTGCCTTTCGAATTGGTATCAGAAAGCCCTGCCAACGGTGTGACGCCTCTACACCCTCTTCATGCTAATGCATATGAGATATTCAAGATTCTCAAGGACGAGTATCGGATTTGGATATGTCCGAATGGTGGTGATATGGCAGACAAAATTTTCCGTGTTGGACACATGGGCTGCCTTACCAAAGATGACAATACTACCCTAATCAACGCATTCAAAGATTTACAGAAAAGAGGACTCCTATGAAGAAAGTCATTACCTATGGGACCTACGACTTGCTCCACTTTGGGCATATACGTCTCCTAGAACGTGCAAAGGCGCTGGGTGACTACCTCATTGTTGGTGTTACAAGCGATGATTTTGATATATCACGTGGTAAAATCAATGTACAACAGTCGTTGATGGAGCGTATCGAGGCTGTACGTGCTACAGGTTTGGCCGATGAAATTGTCATAGAACAATATGAAGGCCAGAAGATAGATGACATCCAGAAGTATGGTGTTGACATTTTTACGGTTGGGTCCGATTGGGTAGGGGTTTTCGATTATCTAAAGGAGTATTGTGAGGTGGTGTACTTAGACCGTACACAAGGTGTGTCTAGCACAGAGATTCGCAGTAAGGAGAATGCTCTTCGTATGGGGCTTGTTGGAGATACGGATGTCATCAACAAGTTTGCTGTGGAGTGTAAGAATGTTAATGGTATAAATGTAATCGGATATCTGACTATGGATCCCATGTTAGGGAAGGAGGGATTGGAGAATGCCACAGCATACACTTCCTTCCAGGATTTGGTACACGATTCCGATGCTCTTTTCATTCGCTCGCATCCCACAAAGCACTATGATCAGATTAAATATGCTTTACAGCAGAAGAAGCATGTTCTCTATGAATCGCCTTTGACCCTTAACCATGCTCAAGCTAAGGAACTTTTTGAGATGGCCGAAAAAAACGGATGTGTGCTCTATGCTGGTATTAAAACAGCCTACAGTACTGCATATGCCCGTATGATACTGATGGCTAAGACTGGTAAAATCGGTGACATCGTAAGTGTTGATGCTGTATGTACAAGTCTGCAAGATGATTTGACGAAGAAAGAGATGCAGCATACATGGAACAGTATTACTGCTTGGGGTCCTACTGCTATGTTACCTATTTTCCAGCTTTTAGGAACTGATTGTTTGGAAAAACGAATTGTGTCCAGACTTCTCCTGGGAAATGACGGTTTCGATACCTTTACTAAGATAGATTGGACATTTCCTCATGCCGTTGCTTCTATCAAGGTTGGTAAGGGTGTGAAAGCTGAAGGTCAGCTCGTCATCGGAGGAACTAAGGGTTATATTTATGTGCCTGCTCCATGGTGGAAAACGGACTACTTCGAGGTGCGCGCAGAGAATCAATCGCAGAATAAAAGGTTCTTCTACCAACTGGAAGGAGAAGGCATTCCTGGTATGATAGCTTCCTTTGTTAAGTCCGTAACTCGAAACAAGTTGGCCTACATAGGCGAGAAGATATCCTTAGAGATAGTAAAGACGATGGAAGAATGGCATAGCGGCGAGTTTACACAGATATAGTAAAAAAAAGCGGATGAGAAGTCATCCGCTTTTTTATTATATAATTTTTTTTGTAGTTTCAATTACTTCAGTGAATTGATGGTTTCCTGCAGAGCAGCAATCTTGCTTTCTGCATCAGAGAGTTTCTTGCGCTCCAGTTCTACTACCTGAGCAGGAGCATTCTGTACGAAGCGCTCGTTCTGAAGCTTCTTCTGAATACCCATCATGAAACCTTGCAGACGTTTAATCTCTGTCTCTGCCTTCTCTATCTCTGCTGCTGCATCGATGAGGTTGCCCAAAGGAACTGCATATTCCTCGGTACCGATGAGGAAGGACTGTGTGCCCTCGCTCTTCTTCTCAACAACGGCAATCTCAGAGAGGCCAGCCAACTTCTGGATGGTTTCTGCCCATGTGGTGTTGTCAACGCCTGTGGGAGCCTCCAACTTCAGCGGCTCACGGGGTGAGATGTTCTTGCTCTGACGGATGGCACGAACGCCGGAGATAACCTGCTTGGCGTGCTCGAACTGAGCAATCAACTCGGCATCTGCCTTGCTGGGAGCCTCCAACTTCAGAGTGCTGACCATAATACTGTCACCCTCTTTGCGCTCGGCAATGTGCTGATACAACTCTTCTGTGATGAAGGGCATGAAGGGGTGGATAATCTTCATCAACTGCTCAAAGATATCCAGTGTTGCCTGCAATGTAGTGGCATCGATAGGAGCCTGATAAGCAGGCTTAATCATCTCGAGGTACCAGCCAGAGAACTCGTCGGTAAACAACTTGAAAGCAGTCATCAGCGCCTCGTTGAGACGGTACTTGCTATATAGATCGTTTATCTCAGCTACTGCTGTGCGAATGGTAGCTTGCATCCAGGCGATGGCTTTCTGGTTGGCTTCTGGCTGAGCAATGTCTGCCTTCTCCCAACCCTTCACCAGACGGAAGGCATTCCAGATCTTGTTGCAGAATGCAGCACCTTGTTGGCAGAGGTCCTCCTTGAAGAGAATGTCGTTACCGGCAGGAGCGGCCAGCAGCATACCCATACGTACGCCATCTGCACCGTACTTCTCGATAAGACCAATGGGGTCTGGTGAGTTACCAAGACTCTTGGACATCTTACGACCAATCTCATCGCGAACAATACCTGTGAAATATACGTTGCGGAAAGGAACGTCCTTCAGATATTCCTCGCCTGCCATAATCATACGGGCTACCCAGAAGAAGATGATATCCGGACCTGTTACAAGGTCGGCAGTGGGGTAGTAGTATTTAATCTCTTCGTTGCCGGGATTGTTGATGCCATCAAACAAAGATACAGGCCATAGCCAGCTGGAGAACCAAGTGTCCAGTGCGTCTTCGTCCTGTGAGAGCATATTCATTGTGATGTCCTTACCGTACTTCTCCTGTGCCTTCTTCAGTGCTTCTTCTTTAGAGAGGGCTACTACGAAGCGCTCTTCCTCGTCGATACCATTGATGAAGTAAGCAGGAATGCGGTGTCCCCACCAAAGCTGACGAGAGATACACCAATCCTGGATGTTCTCTAACCAATTTTTGTAGGTGGTGACATACTTGGTGGGATAAAACTTAATCTTACCCTCGAGTACTGGGGGCAGAGCAATGTCGGCAAAGTGCTTCATAGAGAGGAACCACTGCTTGCAGAGACGGGGCTCTACAGCGGTATCCTGGTTGCGCTCGCTATAACCTACCTTGTTCTCGTAATCCTCAATCTTCTCCATCAGGCCTGCTTCCTGCAAGTCCTTGGAAATCTGCTTGCGGACATCCATACGGTCCATTCCAACGTAGAGCGTACTCTGGTCGCTGATGGTACCATCGGGATTGAAGATGTCAATTGTCTCCAGATTGTGGGTCTTACCCAACTGGTAGTCATTTATGTCATGTGCAGGTGTAACCTTCAGACAGCCTGTTCCGAATTCTACATCTACATAACGGTCTTCGATAACGGGAATAACACGGTTTACCAATGGTACGATTACCTTATGGCCACGCAACCACTGGTTCTTGGGGTCCTTGGGGTTGATACACATTGCGGTATCGCCCATAATGGTTTCAGGACGTGTTGTTGCCACTACGGCATAGTAGCCTTTCTCATCCTTGTGGATGATATTGCCTGTTTCTTCTGCATTTTCAGGAATAACCAGATTATCCTGATCAGCTACATAGTATTTCAGGTGGAACAGGTGGCTCTTCTCGTCTCTGTAGATAACCTCCTCGGTTGAAAGTACTGTCTGAGCCTTAGGATCCCAGTTGACCATACGAAGACCACGATAGATGAGGCCCTTGTCATAAAGGTCACAGAATACCTTCAGAACACTCTCACTGCGTGCTTCATCCATGGTGAAGGCTGTACGGTCCCAGTCGCAAGATGCGCCCAGACGTCTCAGCTGTTTCAGGATGATGCCTCCGTGCTCGTGTGTCCAATCCCAAGCATGCTCCAGGAACTGCTCGCGTGTAAGGTCACGCTTCTTGATTCCTTGTGAAGCCAGTTTATTTACCACCTTTGCTTCTGTGGCAATAGAGGCGTGGTCAGTTCCGGGTACCCAGCAGGCGTTCTTGCCGTCAAGGCGTGCCTTACGTACAAGGATATCCTGTATGGTGTTGTTGAGCATGTGACCCATGTGCAGCACTCCCGTCACATTTGGTGGGGGAATGACAATGGTATAGGGCTCGCGTCCGTCGGGTTTACTGCTGAACAATTTGTGATCCAACCAGTACTGGTACCACTTAGCTTCTACATCGTTGGGAGCATATTTTGTTGCTAATTCCATATTATAATGTATTGTCTTTCTTAATTGGCTGCAAAGGTACAAAAAATATTTCAAGTTGAGGTGCAGGTGGATAAAAAATTGTATCTTTGCCGTCAAATATCGGAAATAAGAATAATGCATACAAAAGAAGAAAAATTGGCAGCATTCGGCAGATTGTTGGATGTGATGGATAACCTAAGAGAGAAATGTCCCTGGGATAGGAAACAGACGTACGAGAGCTTGCGCCCCAATACGATAGAGGAGACCTTTGAACTATGTGATGCGCTGTTGAAGAACGACGAGAAGAATATCTGCAAGGAGTTGGGAGATGTCTTGCTGCATGTGGTATTCTATGCCAAGATTGGAAGCGAAAGCGAGTCGTTTGACATTGCCGATGTGTGCAATAAACTTTGTGATAAGCTGATATTCCGTCATCCGCATGTTTATGGCGATGCTGTTGCCAAGACAGCCGGTGATGTGGTAGAGAACTGGGAGAAGATAAAGCAGAAGGAGAAGGATGGTAACAAAACAGTACTCTCAGGTGTGCCAGACGCATTGCCTTCGCTGATTAAAGCCTATCGCATACAGGATAAGGCCAGGAATGTAGGCTTCGACTGGGACAAGAAAGAGGATGTCTGGCAGAAGGTGCACGAGGAACTGGGCGAGTTGGAGGCTGAGCTCTGTCAGGAGGATAACAAAGAGAAGCAAACGGCAGAACTGGGTGATTTCCTCTTTAGTGTGATAAATGCTGCCCGTCTGTATCATCTGAACCCAGACAATGCCCTTGAGCATACGAATCAGAAGTTCATCTATCGCTTCAATTATGTAGAGCAGAAAGCCAAGGAAATGGGCCTGCAACTACAGGATATGACGCTGGCTCAGATGGATGAATTATGGAACGAGGCGAAAAGTAAGGAAAAGCAACAATAAAAAAGTGAGAGGGTGTGCCTGTTCCTGACACACCCTCTTCTCATCATAATTTAACTTGAATGATTGGTTGGTTTAATAAGCGATAAGGCCCAGCCTTTTATTTCTTGCGATGATTGTCTCTTCTTCTTTGATCAAATTGGCGAAGCATCATACGATGGAACGCGTCTTCTGCCAACATGGCTTTGTAAACTTTCTGTGCAGGTACTGCTTTGTACATCTTTTTGTAGTAGGACTCCTGAATCTCGGCCATTTTGGTGTTTAATTCGCAGATACGTTGAATCTTGTTGGCGTAGTCCTTTTCTGAAAGATTATTCTCTTCAGACCTGTTCCTTTTTAATTTGAACATTTCTGTCTGCAAAGTACGCTGCTCTTCTTTCATCTTATGAAAGATGGGAAAGAAAGTCTGTGCTTCAGTATTGGTAAAGTCGGCTTTCCGGGTAATGAATTCCTCTAATTTAGCTCTGAATTCCTCAGGGTTAAACTTTCCTCTTTCGGGTTGAGCTTGCACAGTTAATGTTGTGCAGAGCAAGAATAGAATAAATAATAAAGATTTTTTCATTTGGGTTATTCTGCCTCCGTCAGATATGTTGCAATTTCCATATTGTTAATCATGCTATAATCAAGTGCGTCCTCGACGTACTGGGTGTTATCAGCCTCGAGTGTAGTATCCTGCTGTCTGAAGTTGTTCAAGACAAAGGCGGAACTAAACACTATGCCTGTCATCATGGCAGCAATGCCCCAGCGTATCATCTTGCGACGTCTATTCTGATGGGCTATGCGCTTCATTACACGCTGAGGAAACTCATCGAAATAGTGCTCTGGAACACGGAAGGGATTCTCGTTTCCAAATCTTTCGTTTAAAAATTTTTCCTCATTCATAAATTCTCTCATGTTTAGCTTTCTGTTTATATGATAAGTGTAAATACAAAAGGTTTAATCGTTCTGCTGAAAAAAATCAGTTATTTTTTTTACGGCATGGTGATAAGAGGCTTTCAGGGCTCCTATGCTGGTTCCTAACATCTGACTCATATCCTCGTACTTCATTTCTTGGAAGTATTTTAGGTTAAAGACTGCTCTCTGTTTTTCAGGGAGCTGGGCAATGGCTTTCTGAAGGAGTGCCTGTGTCTCATCACCGTCAAAGAAGGGATCGCTCATCAACTGGCTTGTCAGATCTTCAATTACATCGCTAGAGATACTGATGTTTTTCTTCTTCTTTTCTAGGAAACTTAAGGATTCATTGATGGCAATCCTAAAGAGCCAAGTGCTAATCTTGGATTCTGCACGGAAATCGTCCAGCGCCATCCAAGCCTTTATGAAAGTGTTCTGCAGGACGTCGTCAGCATCATCGTGGGAAAGTACAAGCCTACGTATCTGCCAATAGAGCACCTCTTGGTACTCGTGTACAAGCGTGTTAAAGGCTGCCTCTTTCTTGGATTCGTCTTTCAGTTGGGTTATGATACGTGTCTCGTTTATCATCTCTCAGTCTTTTTGACTTGGGAAACGCGCTTTGGTTTAAAATCTTCTCAAAGCTTTTTCCAGAACCGTATCATAATTGTAATTGTCGGGGTGTTCTTCCAATACGCCTTCTCGGTTAGGGTAAAGGGTGTAGTAATCCAGGAATACGGAGAAGCCAGATTCTACGGGGTAGAATTTATGCTTGGGTTTCCCTTCTGTCTGTGGATTCTGGGCTCTGTATCTCTTTCCCCATTGTGTGACTGGTGCTTTGCCTATCTCCATTCTGATTCTGTCTTGTTGGATGCTATCCAAATCTTCCATGATGAAGAAAGCCAGATCCAAAGGTTTCTCAAGACGGATACATCCGTGACTGACGGCTCTCGTTGCCAATCGGAAGGCCGAGGGCATGTTGGTGTCGTGAAGATAGACAGAATAGTTGTTGGGAAAACGGAAAATGATACGTCCCAATGAGTTCCCCCCGCCATTCGTTTGTCTGATGACGTATTGTCCGCTGTTCAGTTGTGCAGAACTGAGCGAAGCCGGGTTGACGTTTCCTCCTGTTTTCTTGTCGATAATCTCATATCTGTGGCGTGCAAAGTATGCCGTATCACCTGTGTGAAGAGGTGCTATCTCATGACGGATAATGCTGGGAGGGATGTTCCAATATGGATTCAGTTCCAATCTGGAAATCTTGCTTGTAAGCAAAGGCGACTTATGAGCTATGGCACCTCCACAGATGCGCATAGTCAACGAGCTGTCTTTCTTCTCGTTTACGGCTGTGAGTTGGAAGCCTGCCAGATTCACCCATATGTATTTGTCTTGTGGACGGGGATACCTCCAACGTGCTCTTTCCATATTGATACATGCCAAGCGAGCCCTCTCTGTGTCTCCATTTTCTTTTGCTGAGAGGTATTCCTGCTTCAATGTTTTGTAAAGTGGAATCTGTGGCTGTATCTCACGTAGGAATGTCCCTAATTCTCCGTTTCGAGCCTGTTCTAGAGCGTGAGTATAGAAACTGTCTGTGGCTATCTCTGCATGAATGCCAAAGTGATGGCGCTGAGAGGCTTCAGGGTAGGATTTCTCAGACTCGATGTTGTTGAGAACGTGCGAAGGCTGGATAAAGCCGTAGCGCTGTCCTGTGGCATATCTGAGCAGGGCTTTTGTCAGGTTGAATTCCAATCGTCCCATCAGTTGATTGATGTCTTCCGGACTGTCTTTCCTGTTGTGTAGATTCTGTAAGTCTTCTTCTATCTTGGAAACAAAGAAACTGGAGGTGTTGAATCCTTCCTCTTCTACGCTTCTCAGAAAAGAAAGCAAGGTGTCTGCTTTTTCGTCAATACCATGTCGTGTAATCCAGATGAAGTGCCCTTTCCCCTTGTAGTATTTTATGGTAAAGGCATCAGCATACATTGCTGGTGCTTCCTGTGTGAGCTCGTATATCTGGTCGCGTATATGTCTGCTTTTCAGACTGTATTCTGGTAGAATCCATTTCTCGATGTCTTGCATGGAGGCAATATGTAATTGCTTGCCATCTTGTTGGCAAGACATAATCATGGCAATAAGGAAGAGTAGGGGAAGCTTACGGAAAAGTTTCATCGGATAGAAATCTTACGCACTACCTTCCCGATTTTCAGTAGGTAGCAACCTTTTTGCAGGTTGACGGTAAATGTCTTTCCAGTAGTGTCAGTCTTAATGGTAGTGATTTTTACACCGGTAAGATTGAAGACTTCTATATCCTCGCCATTTGTCCCAGAGATGCGTACGGTATTTCCGCTAACAACAAAGGTAACGGCAGACATGTTGTTTTCAATGTTGTCATTGTCTGCAGTTTCCATTGCAGATGTTGGAGCGAAAGCCAGCATCAAAGGCAATATTATGAGTAGAATCTTCTTCATATTCTTATCATTGCTAACGCAAAGATATTGATTTTATTTTATTGCGACAAACTTTTTCGATGAAAAATGAAAGAAAATGTAATATTTCCCTATAATTGTAGGGTCAATCCCTCACGAGCGAGTGTAGTATTTGGGAAAATACTGGTTGCTTCTGCCAATAATTCTTCTTCGTTCTTGATTCTTGCGCTAAAGTGTCCGACGCATAATTTCTCTGCCTTGGCATCTTTGGCTATTTTGGCTGCCTGAGAGGCTGTAGAGTGTTGTGTCTCCTTAGCTCGTTTTGCAAATTCCTCAGGGTAGGTAGCTTCGTGATATAGGAGCGTAACATCTTGCAGAATTTCCTTTAACTTGGGAAGGTATGCAGTATCTGAGCAGTAAGCGTATGAGCGTGCTTTTTCTGCTGGCGTAACCAGTCTTTCGTTAGGGATGACGGTTCCGTCTTCTGTTGTCCAGGAGGCCCCGGCCTTGATATTGTTGATTTGCGAGAAGGGAATATTGAAGGCATCTATCATCTCGCGTCTGATATGGGGCAGGGGAGGTGTCTCTCTGAACAGGAATCCTGAACAGGGAACTCTGTGTTGGAGTGGGATGCTCCATACGGTTACACTACGGTCTTCATATATTATATTATGTACGCGTGTATCTATGGGATGGAAAATAATTTGGAATGTGATGCCTTCGCAGTAAATACGGATGATATTGTCCAGAAACTCCTGCAGTTGCTGAGGTCCGTGTATGTGCAGGTCTGCCGTTCTGCCCAACAGCGCCATGGTACTGATAAGACCGGGTAATCCGAAAACGTGGTCTCCGTGATTATGTGAGATGAAGATGTGTCCTACACGAGCCATTGGCAGACGCATTTTCTGCATCTGAATCTGTGTCCCTTCTCCACAATCTATCATGTAGTATTTGCCTCTGATATTTACTATCTGTGAGCTAGGTAGATGTCTGAGTGTAGGTTTTGCTGAACCGCATCCTAGAATATTGACCTCGAAAACCTCCATTTCTTTTTTTCGGATTGTTTACTTTTTGTATTTGAAAAGGGGCAGCTTTTTGATTGCTGCCCCTTCGTAATATGCTTTTGCAAGTTTTGCTTGATTACTCGCCAGCCTGCATCTTAGCCTTCAAAGCTGCCAATGCATCCAGGTCGCCCAGTGTTGTGCTTGCAGCCTGGTTCTGAATTGCGGGAGCTTCTTCCTTGCGGGTAGAAGTACGCTTGGTAGCCTTCTTAGCCTCGCGAGCCTCGGCACGCTGAACATCTTCGAAGATGCGGCTGTGGCTGAGGATGATGCGCTTGCTCTCCTTGTTGAACTCGATAACCTTGAACTGCAGCTTCTCGTTGAGCTGAGCCTGGCTACCGTCTTCCTTAACAAGGTGCTTAGGAGTAGCGAAGCCCTCTACGCCATACTCGAGCTGGATAACAGCGCCCTTGTCGAGCATCTCAACGATAGTACCCTCGTGGATGCTATCCTGAGTGAATACTGTCTCGAATACGTCCCAAGGATTCTCCTCCAACTGCTTGTGGCCGAGAGAGAGACGACGGTTGGTCTTGTCAATCTCCAGTACGCAAACCTCGATCTCTGCGCCAATCTGAGTGAACTCGCTGGGGTGCTTAACCTTCTTGGTCCAGCTGAGGTCGCTGATGTGGATAAGACCGTCAACGCCTTCCTCGATCTCAACGAATACGCCGAAGTTGGTGAAGTTACGAACCTTAGCAGTGTGCTTGCTGCCGATGGGGTACTTCTCCTCGATGTTCTCCCAGGGATCATCCTTGAGCTGCTTGATACCCAGAGACATCTTGCGCTCTTCGCGATCCAGAGTCAGAATAACTGCCTCTACCTCGTCGCCTACCTTCATGAAGTCCTGAGCGCTGCGCAGGTGCTGGCTCCAGCTCATCTCTGAAACGTGGATCAGACCCTCTACGCCAGGAGCGATCTCAACGAATGCTCCGTAGTCAGCCATAACAACTACCTTACCCTTAACGTGGTCACCAACCTTCAGGTTAGCATCCAAAGCATCCCAAGGATGAGGAGTCAACTGCTTCAGACCCAGTGCGATGCGCTTCTTCTCGTTATCGAAGTCAAGGATAACAACGTTGATCTTCTGATCCAGCTCAACGATTTCCTTGGGATCGTTAACACGGCCCCAGCTGAGGTCTGTAATGTGGATAAGACCGTCTACGCCACCCAGGTCGATGAATACACCGTAAGAGGTGATGTTCTTAACGGTACCCTCAAGTACCTGACCCTTCTCGAGACGACCAATAATCTCTTGCTTCTGAGCCTCGAGCTCTGCCTCGATGAGAGCCTTGTGGCTTACAACAACGTTCTTGTAGTCCTGGTTGATCTTAACGACCTTGAACTCCATAGTCTTGCCTACGAAGATATCGTAGTCGCGGATGGGCTTAACGTCGATCTGTGAACCGGGCAGGAAGGCCTCGATGCCGAATACGTCGACAATCATACCACCCTTAGTGCGGCACTTAACGTAACCCTTGATAA
>Ga0265298_10002805_pt1 | contig 23720 bp, 16 predicted proteins | sample AusTroGonzalo_MG_3_FD_193486 | JGI IMG/M metagenome (GOLD analysis project Ga0265298, IMG submission 193486) | Bovine rumen microbial communities from tropical cattle in Woodstock, Queensland, Australia - Gonzalo_01 | ecosystem: Host-associated > Mammals > Digestive system > Stomach > Rumen ...
ATTATTGCAAACGCTTGGAAAGCCATCCAAGCAAGTGAGGTTTAGGATGAGTATCTTGGTTACCGGAGGAACGGGATCACTTGGGTTCAGTATTTTATCTAACTTAAGCGGCACCAATCACGAACTTTACAGTTTCAGTGACGAGCTTCCGCAACCGTGGCAAAAGGTCGAAGGCGTACAGTACCTTACCGGCGACTTGTTGGATTTCAGGAACGTCCAGGAAATGATTCAGAAAGTTTCCCCGACGCACATCTACCATTTGGCAAGCCAATCTTCCGTGGGCCTAAGCTACAAAAAGCCTTACGAAACACTCAACATCAACTTGCTGGGTACGCAGACGCTCCTTGAAGCCGTGCGTCAGGTTGTCCCGAGAGCAAAGGTGTTGCTCCTCAGCAGTAGCGAAATCTACGGCAGGACAGAACAGCAACTCACCTACTTGCACAAAGAAACTGACCCGCCTAACCCGCTCACACCATACGCCACATCCAAAGCGTGCATGGAAATTTTGGGCAACCAGTTCCGCAACGCCAACGGCCTACACGTCGTATTTGTGCGTCCGTTCCACTTTACAGGCCCGCACCACAGCCGCCGCTTTGTAATCCCCTCCATTGCTTACCAGCTAGTGAAGATAAAGTATTACGGAGCAGAACCGGTTATTTACTCGGGAAGCCTCGATGTAAGCCGCGACGTTGTTGACGTGCGTGACGTGGCTCGCGCTGCTATCCAGATTTTGAACACCGCAGAATCAGGCGAAGCATTCAACATCTGCTGCGGAAAGTCCTACACGTTCCGTGAACTCGTGGAAATGCTCGTCGATATATCCGGCGTAAGCGTAGACTTTAGATTCGACCCGGGTTACGACCGCAGTAACGATATTCCGCTTTTGATTGGCGACCCCACAAAAGTCATGAATCTTGGTTGGAAGCCCATGATTTGCATGGAAGACTGCCTATCGGATTTGTTCAACGAGATGGTCGTACGCCGCCGCGTAGAGCTTAAAATGGGCATGGGCCGCGACTTGCGCTTGTAAATTATACCATATACTTGCGGTTCATTCCACAAAAAACGCTGTTCAGCGAATTTCTATAACAAAGCTGTTCCACAAGAGCAGCTTTTTTTTATTTTTCCAAGTATGAGATTACAAATAAAAAATATCGCTTTGGGAGTTTGCGCCCTATTTGCTTTGTCTACGGCAACACACGCCGCAGAAGTTATTGGACCAACCGGAGCCGACCGTGCACTCACGGTCTCAGACTTTATGCCACACCAGGCCACATCTAAAGAATTTAACGAAACATGGAGTTACCAGTTCGTGTTCGACAACGGAACTCGCGCTTTCGTGAACTATTCCCTCCTCAACGTCCCTGGATCCGGAAGAAAGATCGGTTGCGACTTGAGCTTCTGGAATTTCAAGGGAAAGACCTACTCCGTTGGCCGCCAATACCCACCTGAACGCCTTGTTGCAAATAAGGAGAAGGCAACAATTGACATCAAGGGCGAATACAAGCTCGAAAATAAGCCGGGTAAAGGCCACCGCGTATTCTACAGCGCCGATAAAGGTGGAAAGTTCTTCCTCGACGTGACTTTCGAAAGTGCAGTGTCCGGCATGGTTCCGGGAAATGGAGTCTGGACACTCGGTAAAGAAAAAATGGGCCAATACATCCATATTCCTTACGGACGCGTGACGGGTAAAATTGCCTATAACGAAGACACTTTGACGGTCAAGGGCTACGCCTATATGGACCAAATTTGGCAAACATCTCAAGCTACGGAAATTGCCGCACGCACAATCAACTTTAGCACAAGCGACAAATCCCCAATGCACGCCGGTCGCATCACGCTCACAAAAGACGGCCAGCTCATGGGTTACGCTTTGTACAACGGACCGCAAGGCATGAAAGTTGCCATCCCGACTAAAGTCAAGGAAGGTGGCACCGAATACAACGGCAAGAAATTCCCGACAACGACATTGTCCTTTGAATGGAAAAACGGAGTGCCAGCCATGGTGTTCCCTGTGAACAAGGTACTGCAAAAGGCATCCCTCCTCGACAAGATTGACGGCTGGTTTGCAAAGAAAGCCATGAAGCTTGCTGCAGGTGGTGAAGTGCTGTTCTACCGCGGAAGAAGCCAGAACGGACTTGGCAAAAAAATTGACTGGGCAATTACCGGGGTCAAAGACTAATGACAAAATTCAGACCCTGCATCGATTTGCACGATGGAAAAGTAAAGCAAATTGTCGGGAGTTCGCTTTCGGACAGCGGAGCTGGACTCAAGACCAATTTTGAAACAGACCGTTCATCCGCATGGTTTGCCGAACTCTACAAGAAAGACGGCATCAAGGGCGGACACGTAATTATGCTTGGTAAGGGAAACGAGAGCGCGGCAAAAGACGCGCTTTCGGCGTATCCAGGAGGACTCCAAGTCGGCGGCGGGATTAATGCCCAGAACGCGATGGAGTACATCCAGGCTGGAGCATCGCATGTGATTGTCACAAGCTGGATATTCCCAGAAGGTAAATTGGATCGTGCTCGACTCGATGAACTTGTAAAGACGGTAGGCAAGGAACATTTGATTCTGGACCTGAGTTGCAAGCGAACGGGCGAAACACGTTCCTCACTAAAAAATCCTTCGGAAATTCATCCTATTTGGAAAATCGCCACCAACCGCTGGCAGACGATTATCGATATTGAAATTACCAAGGAAACCCTCGAAGACCTAGCCCAATGCTGTGATGAATTTTTAATTCACGCAGCCGATGTCGAAGGCAAACAGCAAGGCATGGACGACGATTTGATTCGATTCCTCGCCGAAAACAGCCCTATTCCGGTAACGTACGCGGGTGGAGCAAAATCGCTTGAAGACTTGGAACATTGCAAAGAAATTTCGAACGGAAAAATTGACCTCACCATTGGTAGTGCATTAGACTTGTTCGGTGGCAAAGGAGTGAAGTATGACGACTGCGTCAAGTTCAACAAAGCTCAAGACTAGCGACCAGCTCGATTCTCGCCCTGCCATTTTTGGACGTAAGGTCACAAGCACCTTCCGCAAGATGTTTGCGTTCAACCACAGACCGCCCGGAAACATCCGCACTTGCTGGATTCCGCCTCTGGTTTTCTTGACTCCGGTTATCAACTTGCCAAGACTCCTGAAGTTGCGTTCCTATTTAAAGAAGGAACGCAAGCAAAGGGACCCGAACGATGTTCGCATCCTGTTTTACTCCGATAACCTGGACGAGACGAACGGCATTGCCAATAACTTGAGAAACGTGATTCCGTACATGCGGAGCCACGGCATGAAGGCCTACCTCGCCGGAAGTGCATTCAACACGCGCCCTTGCGGTGTCATCGAAAACAGCTATTGCGTTTTGCTCCCGCGTTTGTTCAGCATGGAGCAGCTCGGGTACGCCAACAGCGAACTTGCGATTCCGCGCATTTCACCGGCCCTTCGTTTGCTCAAGCGCTACCCCATCGACATGATTGAGCTTGAAACGCCGAGTCCTGGAGCATGGGTCGTAGCCCTTTGCGGATGGATTGCAGGCATCAAGGTGTTCAGCCATTACCGTACCGACGTTCCCACTTACGCCAAAACGCTCGTGAAGGCAAAGTGGATGCACACGTACGTTCTCTGGCTCATGCGCATTTTCTACTGGATGGCTCGCCCGGTCATTAGCCCGTGCGAAGACTACGCCAACATTTTGAAAAAAGATTTGAAGGTTCCAGCAAACCAGGTGCAGATCCTCCCCCGTGGACTCCCGCTCGAAAAGTTCTCGCCGGATTTGCGCGGCATGGGAGCCTGGGAAAAGTTCGGCAATGACCGCAGTCAACGCAAAGTACGTTTTGCATTTATCGGAAGAATTTCGAAGGAAAAGAATCTGGAATTCTTGAACTCCGTGTGGGAAAAATTCTCGGCAAAGCATGACGACGTTGAGCTCTTGTACGTGGGTTACGGCTGGTATCTTGAAGAAATCAAGAAGCAGTTCAAGGACAATCCGAGCGTTTGCTTTGCAGGCGAACAAGGCGGCGAAATGCTCGCAAGCCTTTATGCGGATGCAGACTTTTTCTTGTTCCCGAGCACAACGGATACTTTCGGAAACGTAGTCGTAGAAGCGATGTCTACAGGAACACCAGCAATTGTAAGCAACTACGGCGGTCCAAGAAGCATTGTGCAAGACGACAACAAGTGCGGACGCATTTTGCCGATTGACGAAACGAAGTGGCTTGAAACGCTGGAAGAATGTCGAACCATCAAGCTCGAACAACCGGAAGCTTACGAACAAATGCGAATTGACAGCCACAAACGAAGCGAGCGCTACACGCTTGAAAGCTCGACCAAGACGCAGTTCGAATTCTTCAGGAAGCTGAAGAAAGAAGCATACGGGATTTAGGCGGCTTCGCCGCAGTAGGAAGTAGGAAGTAGGCAGTAGACAGTAGACAGTAGACGAGAGACGAAAGAGCGGCAAACCCGCAATAGGAAGTAGGAAGTGTCATCTTGGGCAATAATTGCACCTTCGGTGCTTTGAGGTATGGGGTCGGCACTTCGTGCCTTTGAGGTATGAGGTTAGCAAAACTTAAAGATTAGAACTTTGCACCGAAATGTCATCCTGGAGGGGTGTAGCCCCGATAGGATCCACTGCGAAAAATTATGGGCCCTATCGTCTAACGACTCCAGGGTGACAAAAGAAAAAAATGAATTCTGAATCACTCAAGCGACTTAGATCTTGGTTTGTCAAGAATGCGGCAGAGCTTCCGTGGAGGCCTGCGGATTTAGATGCGCCGCGTGATGCGTACGCAGTGTGGATTAGCGAAACGATGCTCCAGCAAACGCAAGTTTCAACGGTTAGGGATTATTTTATTCGCTGGATGAAGCGGTTCCCTAATATAGAGACGCTTGCTAAAGCCGATGAAGCTGAAGTTTTTAAGTATTGGCAAGGGCTTGGGTATTACAGTCGAGCGAGGAATATTTTAAAGACTGCGAAGATTGTTTGTGATAAAAATAATGAATCCTATGATTCGGCAGTACTTCGACAAGCTCAGCATACCAGTTCATCAACCATCGCCTTGCGGGACTCCACGACGACAATCCAGTGCGAAATGCCGCGGACGCGCAAGGAACTTGAAGCACTGCCGGGCATTGGAGCGTATACTGCAGGCGCCATTTTAAGCCTAGCCTACCATCAACGCGAAGCAATTTTAGACGGGAATTTGGTAAGGATTTTTAGCAGATTGTATGAGCTAGATTTTTTACCGACTGATAAAGTCAAAGAAAGGAGATGCCCGATTAAATCGGGCATGACAGAAAAATCTTTCTCCGAGATTTATTGGGAATATGCGCGGGAGGTTGCCGATAGCCCGAAAGCATACATGCACAACGAAGCTCTGATGGAACTCGGTCGGACCGTGTGCAAAACAAAATCGCCGCTTTGCGAAAGCTGCCCGCTAAACAAAGAATGTCGCGCATTTACAGACAAGCGCACAGCAGAATTTCCACCAGCCAAAAAACGCACTGAAAAAAACTGGCACGGGACCGTTCTTGTCATAGAAAGTGCAGACGAAAAAATTTTCGCTGTAAGCGGTGGTCAAAAATTCTTAGACGGTCAACTATCTCTCCCGCATTTTGAAAGCCCACGCGGAGCAACTGTTGGGCTCCCCGCTCAAGCAGAGAATTTCATTAACGCGGACGATGTAGAAACCGTAAAACATTGCGGAACTTTTCGCCATAGCATAACCGTGCACAAAATCGAATGCGATGTACTTTACATCAAATTAAACAAGAAAGCGAAAATTGCAGTCTCAATTACAACACGCCAAAATTCCTCAAACAACGCCAAATTTGAATGGATAGAAAAAGCGAAAGTCTTTGAGACCTTCGCCAATTCATTCAGTTTAAAAGCGCTGAAAAAAACATTTTAGCTAGAAAGCTTTCTTTGCCGTGCAGAAAAAACGGAGACGGCTAAAATCACCATTCGGGATTTCAATCACTTCATCGCCAAGTGCCTGAACAATCGTCCCTGCCAATGAAAGCCCCCATTTTGGGAAACGTTGTTCAAAAGTAGCATCCCAATACCAATCACCCTTCACAACGTACGGGTCTCTAGAACGAAGATTCCACTCTGCATCACTTCTGTAGCGCAAAGAATGTGAAATACGGAAAGTCTTTTTAATAAGCCAATCGGCACTGAACGAGACAAAAAATTCCGATGGATTGACTTCAAAGCGTTTTTCTTTGCCATCAATGCGCTCAAAACCTGTGAGAGCGGTAAAGTTGAGCATTTCCTTATACCAAAGCTTCAACCAAAATTCACCCGTCACACCCTTTATCCAAGAGTTGATGCGGCCAACGTCTCCATGACGGAACGTATAAATGCCATCGTCAACAAACTTTTCTACATCGAACGTTTCCGCACCGTGTTCCGCCCAAAAACTTCCACGCAGGCCAAAGCCAAGGAAATTCGTAAGAGAATCTTCGAAACGGATATAGCCTTGCAATAAATTCATGCGACCCGAGGCCGTCAAAGAAATTGTATCGCCATCAAAATATTCGTGCGTATCGGCAATCGGGTTCAAACGAGTTCCAGAAATATTTTTTGCACCAAAAGTGACATTCATCTTTTCAAGAACAGGCAACTGGTACTCAACGCTGTCCTGTACAAGCCAATCACGGTCATTAACGCCAAACATCACATCAAACTTAAGTTGATCCATCGGCTTAAAGCGCATTTCGAGGAACGGCCACAAGACTCGATCATTTTCAAGCCCGGTATATACAGTACCATCATCGTTGACGAAGCGGAAGGCAAGCCCCGCAGAAAGTTGCAACATGCCGCGCTTACAATTTTCACCACAATTATAAACAACTGAACCATTTACTTCTTTACGTTCTCCAGTTTCTTTTTTCTTGAAATTCTGGAATTCAGCATTTTCAAATACGAGAGTCGCAGAGAAATCACCGACATCGGCACGCGCTTCAACACGGGGCTTGTATCGCACAGGAATCCATCTGGAGCTTTCTGTAAAGAGCCAAATGTACTCCATTCCAGCAAGCAACGAAGCATTTATAAAATCGTTCGTGTAGCCGAGTCCACCGTAAGCAGAACTGAACATCGGCCAGTTTTCGCCAAAGAAGGCAAAATTGTCATCAACCACCTTACTTCGGTATTTATCTCCCGAATAAAAGCAATAATGGTCATCTTGGAACAGACGGAATGTCGCCCAGAATCCATGGAACAAAGGCGTGCGGACACCGACTTCCAAAATAGGAGTTCTATTTGTAGGACGATCACCAACATCCGTAATGAAGTCCTGATAAATCAAGTCCCCTAATTCATTGCCTGTTTTCATCCAAACAGACGGAGCTTGAATAGGATCCCAGCTTGGCAACACGGACATACGATTGAACAGCAAACGATAACGCAATTTACGAGGCGTCCACAATTCACTTTCAGAATTGATACCACCAGAGCCAAGTTTACGGTCAAAATAATACGTTGGCGAACCGATTAAGAACGTACCATCGTCACGGGAGACAACGTCCATACCTTCCATTTCGGGGTCAACAGTTGCCCAAAGAGCGCTTGCCGAAACAGCAAAAACCGCAATTATTTTATTAAATAAGGAGTTCATTACCAAATACTCCTTTCAAATGTGAGTCCTGCATACAACATATTAGAGCTTTTGGGAAGTGTCCATAATTGTTCCCACATCACATGGAAACCAGCACTATATTCCTTGTACTTAAATACGGGCAAACTAATTCTTGCATACCAACCAAATTCAGTTTCGTTATCAGTCAATGTTCCGCCGGGTTTAGCGTAATTGATTTCATCGGCATCGGCACGAGTCCAACTACAAGTAAAACCACCTCCAAGAACAACTGGATGAATCGCCTTCCATTTCCAATCGGCACCAACACGGCCCATGAACTGGTGAACGCCATCATAATAAATTTTAGGACGCGGTTTGAAATAAGTGTATTGGAACATCACAACACCATCAACGTCTTTCCAATAAGTGTAGTGAATACCGACGCCGCCATACAGCGCATTTTTAACAGCATCCATAAGGTCGCCCATCGGATAAATTTCGCCACCTTCAAGGAATACGGAAAAATGCGAGAACGAAACATCTTCTGCCACAAGAGCAGAATCATTTCTAAATGCAAGCGGGTCTTCCACAGCATGCAAAATCGATGCCAGACTAAAAGCAAGAATCGTAATTATTTTTTTCATTTTTTGTATTCCAAAGCTTGTGCAAAAAAGCCGTCCAAACGAGAGTCTTTAAGGCCCGGCAAAACAGGTTCACCGGCTTTCACAAATTCAGGATGCGCCTTGATGAAGCGAGCAACAACGCGAGTTGTTTCGGCTGGATCGGGGCTGCAAGTAGCATACACAAGGCGCCCACCCGGAGCAAGTGCTGTCGAGGCATTTTCGAGAATCTTGAATTGCAGTTCTGCAATTTCGTTGATAGATTCAGGAGTCATGCGATAGACAGATTCTGGACGGCGAGCGATAACACCCATGTTGCTGCAGGGAACGTCTAGCAGAATGCGGTCGAAGAGGTTTGAGGCCGCTTCGCTTTGAGGTTTGAGGTTTGAGGTATGAAACCGGTCGCCTTCGGCTCCCTTTGAGGGATGAGCGTTAGATGCAGTGAGGTCGATGGTTTCGGTCTTGATGTTCGTGAGACCAAGACGATTCATCAGGTCCTGCATTTTTTCGAGACGGGAAGCGGAAGAATCACTAGCGAGAATTTCAAGCGAGTGGTCCATCTCCGCCATGAGCGCAGTCTTGCCGCCCGGAGCAGCACAAGCGTCCCAGACTTTCAAGCCCGGCTTCAAGTCGAGAAGTTTAATGACTTCGTATGCAGACGGATTCTGGAACGAGAAAAGACCTTGAACAAATTCCGGCGTTGCCAGCAACAGCTTAACGCCCACGTCACGCGGAATTTCGATGTAGCGGTCATAAAGAATCGAGGAACCCGTGATGCCAAGTTTCTCGGCGAGCACCGGAGCGTTTGTCTTTTGCAAGTTCACGCGAATCCATTCAGTCGGGCGATCAAGAGTCGCCTTTGCCAATTCCTCAGCGCGGTCCCCACCATAGACATCGAACCAACGGCGCACAAGCCATTCGGGCACAGAGTTTTCAATGCTCACGCGACGCACACGCTGCAGCGGGAGTGCAGGTTCACCCTGACGACGAGCCGTGCGAAGCACTGCATTTACAAGACGCGCCGTGCTTTCACCAAGATTTGCAGACTTAGCGAGTTCCACACAAGCGTTGATGGCCGCATAATCCGGCACATCCATAAAGAACATCTGGAAGAGCCCCATTTCAAGAATCACGCAAGCTTCGCGCGATGGCATTTTCTTGGTGAGCGACTTGACGAAATATTCAAGGTACAAGTGCCTGCGGCAAACACCAAGCGCAAGCTCCATCGCAAATGGAGAAAGTCCGCTTTCCTTGATGAACGAGCCATCTTTTAGCCAAAGCAAAAGGACTCGATAGGCATCTTCACGTTCGTTTAGCAAAATTGAAGTCCCTCGCGTTTCTGGATTCCTCGCATAAAGTCAGCAACAGGCATCGGCTTTTTACCCTCGGCCTGAATTTCGAGCACTTCAAGCACGCCCTCGCCCGTTCCAACGAAAAAGCGATTGTCCTTAAACTCTACAACGCCCGGCGCAAGCTTCGGACCGTTTTCAGGAGTATCCGTCTTGCGGAGATACACCATGCGACCACCCAGTTTTCCGTATCCACCCGGCCACGGATTGAATGCACGAATGCGGTCGTGAATCGTATGCGCCGGCAGATTGAAGTCAATCAAGCCTTCTTCTTTTTTGATTTTCGGAGCGCCACTTGCCTGAGCGTGATCTTGCGTCAAATCCTTTTCGCAACCATTCTTGAGCTGGTTAATAGCATCATCAAGCGCATCGCAACCAGGAGCCACCATCTTGTCGAGCAAGCTTGCCGTTGTTTCTTGATGGTCAATGGCAACAGTGCGCTGGGCAAGAATCGGACCATGGTCCATCTTTTCATCCAAGCGGAATACCGTCACGCCCGTTTCTTTAAGGCCATCGGCAATAGCGCGCTGCACCGGAGCGGCACCGCGATACTTCGGAAGCAGACTGCCATGAACATTCACGGCACCAAACTTCGTAATCGCCAAGATATTTCTCGGCAAGATGGAGTAGGCAACGACAACATACAAGTCTGCATCGAACTTGCGAAGTTCCGCTTCGAATTCAGGGGACTTCAAATCCGTCGGCTGCAACACCGGCAAATTGTGGTTGAGTGCGGCCACCTTGACAGGCGGGGGCGTAAGCACGCGGCCGCGACCTGCCGGGCGATCCGGCTGAGTGACAACTGCTAAAACTTCGTTATCGGAAGCAATCAAATGCTCCAAGAAATGTGCCGCAAATTCCGGCGTACCCATAAATACAATTTTCATATCGTAAAATATAACTATTGCAAACGACGAGCGCCATTTTCTATCTTTGCGCCCATGCGAATTCTTTTACAATTGGCCCTGATTTTGGGGATTTGCTACATCGGCGATTTAATTCACGAATACACAGGCGTTCCCATCCCCGGAAACATTCTCGGAATGCTCATTTTGCTTCTTTTGCTATGCCTCAAGATTGTCAAATTAGAACAAATTCGTGAAATTAGCGATTTCTTTTTGAAGCGACTTGCGTTTTTCTTTTTACCACCCGCAATCGGACTGATGCTCGTTGGCGACGACGTTAAAAGTCAGTGGCCACTGCTGTTGTTCCTCTGCGTAGTCATTACAATCGTAACGATGGCCGCCACAGGTTGGACAGTTCAACTCCTTAGCAAAAAATCAAAAAACAAAAACCCCTAGCACGCCATGTTCGGAATCATTCTTACTATTATCGCTTTTGAAATCGGAGTTTCCATTCGCAACAAGTGGCGAAACCCACTCCTAAACCCGATTCTCATCGCAACAATCCTTATTATCGGCTTTTTGACCATCACGGGCATCAGCTACGATACATATAAAGTCGGCGGCGATTACATTTCATTTTTCCTCGGACCTGTAACAGTTTTACTTGCGGTTCCTTTGTACAGACACATTCAGGCCCTCAAAAATGCATGGCTTCCGATTCTTGCAGGAATTGTTGTCGGTAGCACGGTAAGCATTGTTTGCGTTATCGCCTGCGCTAAGATATTCAACTTGAGCAAAACGCTGATGCTTTCGCTCATTCCAAAATCAATCACCATCCCAATGGGCTCCGTCGTATCCGAGCAAATTGGCGGCATTCCGTCCATTACGATTGTTTCAATTGTCATTACAGGAATCACGGGTGCTGTCACGGCTCCACTCGTATGTCGTTTTTTCCGCATCAAGAATCCCGTAGCTCAAGGTGTTGCCATCGGTACTTCTAGCCATGCACTCGGAACCACAAAAGCGATGGAAATTGGAGAAGTTCAAGGAGCGATGAGCAGCCTTTCAATAGGCGTCGCAGGTGTTGTGACGGTGTTTATAACACCGATATTGTTGAAATTTTTCGGGTAAGCCACAAGATCCTCACCTTCGTGAGGATGACGCTAAAGAGGAGACCAAAACTTTTTACTTTGGATTCTATCGCCTTCGGCTCCAGAATGACATCAGCGTTATCGGCCGTTTTTGCCGACAACGACTGTCGTGATGATACTTTCGGATTCCGGAATATCTAAAAGCTTTTTCAGTTCATCGTGATAGAAGAAATGTTCTTCGCGAGCGCTCTTGTTGAGCAAGCGCGCCGATTCGTAAAGCGATTCAGTCAGTACGCCCGCATTCAAATTCATGTAGCGGTACCCACGATTTCCAAGCACTTTGCACGATTCGTTCAAGTTCGCAGAAAGAACAACGGCAAACATCGAATTTTGAACTTGTTCGGGAACAGCAAAGCATTTAACAAATTTTTTAGGATTTGCAGAACCATTTTGCATGTAAATTGATTTGCGAACGGGAATATAACGGTACACGCCCGTATAAACAAACATCACATCAAAAACAACAATCCAAATCTTGATAAGCCCTGCGCCAAAAGCGTTCAATTGCGCAAGTTCCAACCAACGCAACATCGACGAAAAATCATCTAGATCAAGCGTTCCATGAGCAAACGGAGTGGCTACTTTCTTGTCCGGGCGCAAATACCAAAGTTCACGCAAATAGTATTCATTCGTAAACTTAGCAGGCGTCAGCGGGAATTCATCCCCTGGCAATGCTTGCGCATTCAGGCGCCTCACCTTCATACAAAGGTTCAAATCATCGATATTTTCGAGACGATTTTGTAGCACAAAACGAGACGGATAGCGCGATATTTCAAAACGGCATTCATCTTCGCCTACATAAGAGCCCATTTCCGCATGGTTCGAATAAGCTAATTCTCCAACACCGTCGTCAACGGAATTAAACGCGACCATGCTTTTTTCAGGGAATACAGCGATTGCCGCCATGGGCATTTCTGTTGCACCAAGCTTGAGCGAGACCGCAATAGAATCATCGACAAAACCGCCGAGCGAAAAGACTTTCTGCCCACGCGACTTTGCCAAAAGAATCGTATTCGCGCAAGCGGAGCCCACGTCCATTTGCACTTGACGATACGCCGCTTCGCGGAACCGCCAAACAGCCCTTTCAAGAATCCCTGTGTAAATAAAAACCGTTTGCGCTTCAATCACAAATTCCTGTTCCGGGAATGCAGAAAGAATCGCCTTGCGAACATCTGCACCGCCCAGTTTTACAAGCTTGGAATCTTCGCCATCCACGTAATAAACGCCATCGGGAATTTCCATATTATGCACAACCGCATAAATCCCTACTGGATTCAAGAAGTCCGCAGAAACAGGAGTGAGCACAGGCATAAATCCTGCAGTAAGCGGGAAGCGCTCATTTCCCTCATAACGCTTGTCGGCATACGCTTGCGTTTCCCAATGCATAATAACCGGATCCCCACTTCCATGGGGAATGTACTGGGTAGATTCGTGATAGATTTCCGAAAAATAGCGCATTCAATGTGCAAGATAAAAAGATTAAGACTTACACGAAGAACAAACTCTTGAAAATAAAACATTTTTGTACGATTTCCACACGGAAATAAGAATTTTAGACTAAAACAGTGGATACACTAGTAAACGTTTTCATTTTTTTAGTTGAAAATAAAGCTCCCCCGCAAATATATCTTTCTGATAAAAACGAAACACCTTTAAGAGGGCTTTATGCAACTCAAGAATTTCTATCCCAAAATGAGCATTCTCGGAATCGCAACCGTGATGGCTCTTGCTGCTTGCAGCGATGAAAATCCAAGCGTTCCTCTGGCAAACGACCCGAGTGCAGGCATCCAAGATCCGATTCCGGTTTCCAGCAGCGACATGAATCCGACCTCTAGCGATGCGGCAACCGATCTGACATCCAGTTCCTCCGCAGCGGTTGACCCGTCAACGCTCCCGGCAGAAGGCCCCATCACACTCCCGCAGGGTCTCGGTGTTCTCGTGGATGACTTTGAAGACGGCAACCACATGAACAACCTCAGCAATTATTGGTACACCTACAACGATAACGACAACAAAGGTGCATCAATAATCACGACACCGCTCAATGACGAAGGCGACATTACTCCGGCTACCGTTAACAATGGTTCCACCAAGGCATTGCTTGTCAACTACACACTCGACCGAGGCGAATACGAATATGAACCGTATGTGGGCTGGGGCGTTCAAGTAGACCCAGACAGCACCAATGGACGTTTTGGCGGCATCACATATTGGTACAAGGGCGGCGCTCATGAAGTCCATATCGAAATTTCTGATGTCGTTGACTACGACGTGCATCTTGCAAAGGTTACTGCTTCTAGAACTTGGAAACAAGCCGTCATCCGCTTCAAGGATTTAGTTCAGGGCGGTTGGGGTACCGAAGTTCCGTTCGATGCCAAGCACATAACCGCCATCAGTTTCCAGGCCAAGGGCAACAAGGTCAAGCCAGTTTCAGATTCTCTCTTCATAGACAACATTTATCTGCAAGACTCTTCCGAAGTCGAAAAGGATAAGCCGGATATGGAAATCAAGGATCCGGTCATTCCGAAGGTCGAATTTACCGAAGCTGAAATTACAGTAACGAATCCGTTGCAAGAAAAGGCCATGAAGTACCTCAACAAGGGCGTCAACTTTACCAACTGGCTCGAAAATGCCGACGGCAAATTCAAGTCTTTTGAATTGGGCGAAAAGGATGTTCAGATCCTCGCCGAAAACGGCTTCAAGAGCCTCCGCTTGCCGATTGACCTCGACCTTTACGTCACAAACCGCGATGCATTCATCAAAGGCACCGATACAGAACTCAAGTTCGATGACGACACATTGTTCATGGTTCTCGATTCCTTCGTAGAATGGACTGCAAAGCACAACATGTCTTTCGTGATTGACTACCACGAATATGACAACAGCTATAACGCCACAAGCGCCAATGACACAAACTACATCAAGATGATGGCTGAAACATGGAAGCATGTGGCCGCCCACTATGCCGAAAACACCCGCGAAGACTTGTTCTTTGAACTCCTGAACGAACCCGATATGTCCAACGGAAAAGTTACCGCCGACCAGTGGACAAAAGCAGCTCAGGCCATGATTGACGCCATCCGCTCGGTCAACACCAAGCAGACCATCCTCTTTGGTGATGCCAAGTGGTACTCGATTAGCCTGCTCATCAAGCGTACCCCGTTCACCGACAACAATATCATTTACGTTATCCATACTTACGAACCGTTTGCCTTCACGCACCAAGGCGGTTCCTGGACGGACTACGCCACCATCCACGATATTCCGTTCCCCTACGATCCGGCAAAGTGGTCTACGGTTTCGGGTGACTTCGGCGTTAACAAGAGCACAAAGCTTGATGTAAAATCGGCCATCAAGAACTACTACACAAAAGGCAGCAAGGAAGCCATCATGGTCGAAATTCTCAAGGCCAAGAAGTGGGCTGCAACGAACAATGTTCCGGTGATTATCAACGAATTCGGTGCATTGAACCTCCGCTCTACCGCAGAATCCCGCATCAACTACCTCACGGCCATGCGCGAAATCTGCGATACGCTCCAGATTCCTTGGACGCACTGGGGCTACACCGGCAACTTCTCCGTGATTGAAAACGGCAAGTTGATTGAAGGCTTGGACAAGGCTCTCGGCGTCGGAAAATAAATTTTTCTCCTTAGAATCCCGAAAAGCTACGCAGAAATGCGTGGCTTTTTTTTTATTTGATGAGAAAATGGCGCTTAGATTGGTGCGCTTACAGATACAGATAATACAGTTAAATTCAGCATTGCACTTTAACAAGTAATTCACGATGTGGTTATTTCGTATTTTTATTTATGTAAAAAATCCTCATCTCCTCCAAACAAAAGCCGCATGAGCAGTCATGCGGTTTTTTATTGGCTCTCCATTTTCTAAATTACTATTATGAAATTCAAGATTAAAGCTTTTTTTGCAATTTGTTCGACATTATTTTTAGCAGGGATCGCAAACGCTGTTGGTTTTTACGGCAACCAGAGCGATATCAAATGGAAAACCGCAGGCACGGAACATTTCCAGTTTATTTACCCTATGGAGTATTCCACGCATGCGGCTAAGGTTTCCGCCTACGCCGAAGCCGTTTACGATTCCGTCACGAGCCGCTACCACAAAGCACTCCCCGGTCGCGTGAGCGCCGTCTTAAACAACGCCCTTTACAGTAACGGCAGCGCCATCCCAAGCGAAAACGCGGTAAACCTTTGGCTAACCAACTGGGACTTTAAAATCCGTAGCAGCCACGGCTGGATTGCCGATGTCATCACGCACGAATTCAGCCATCTCGTAAGCATTGAAAGCGGCAGCAAGATTTTTAATAATCTTTACGGATTCCAATTCAGCTATTCGGACTATTACAATGAGCGTACACGAACAGACTTCGTGAGCATGATTCCGTTTACATTGCAACCGCTCTGGTTTGCAGAAGGAACCGCCCAGTATGAATCTTCGCGCATGGGCTTTGACGCCTGGGACACGCACCGCGACATGCTTCTCCGCACAGCGGCGCTGAACGACAGCCTCATGACACTCCCCTACATGCACGATTTCTCGGGGAATTCGCTTTTGGCGGAGTTAGGTCCTTACACACAAGGTTTTTCACTAGTCCTTTACATCGCAAAGCATTACGGTGACGAAGCCATCCCTAATATTTGGAAAGAACTCGGACGCCCATACCGCGCCACGCTCAACGGCGCCATCAAAAAAGTTTTGGGAATCAGCGAAACCGAACTTTACGAAGCATGGAAAAAAGAAATTACAGAAAATTACAAGGCCCAAAAAGATTCTCTCGGCACGTTAATCGAAGGTATCAAAATCACGAAGGACGCGTTCTGGCAAGACTTCCCCGTGGTAAGCGGTAAAAATCTTTACGGCATTTCGAACTTTGGCGGGCCATGGTTTGACGGAAGCGTTTTCAAGATTCCGCTGGAGGACACTTTAAAGACGAAAGACGACAAATGCGTAGATCGAGAGTCGCGCCCAAGCGAGCTTGGGCATGACCGAGATCAGCATTTTGGACAAGAGCGAAGCGATTGTCCAAAGACGAGAGAGAATTCCGCGAAAGTTGAAGTCGGCGATATCGAAATCGAAGGCGCAGACAGCCTCATCAACATCGGTGATTTTGCAAAATCCGGATTCAAGGCAAAAAAGCCCTGGTTCGACAAAGGCATTGACGTTTATGAAGACAGCACATTCGGCCCAATCCTCACTTACATCAGTTACCAGAATCGCGACAAGGATGGTCATGCGCATTTTGACGTTGCCGTGAGCGACACGAACAAGAACGAAGTTTCCGTAACAAAACTCGCAGACGCCGTTTACCCGTCATTCAATAAACAAGGTACTGAAATTGTATTTGCACGACGCGAGCCGTTCAGCACCCGTTTTGTCTTGAGCAAGATTCCATTCAAGAGCGACTTGAAAAAACTTTCTGCAGAAGATCCCATCGACATTTTCAAGCCGGATTCATCACGCCTCTACTACAATATTTACGCGCCCAAATTCAGCCCGGACGGAAAGCGAATTGCGTTCAGCTTCTTTGACGATGTACAACGCGGCATTGCTGTAATCGATACAAATGGAACCAATTTCAAAATCGTGAGCACCACAGGTTACGATGAACGCGATGTCAACTGGATTGACAACGACAAAATTATTTTCGCAAGCAACCGGAACAACATTTTCAACTTGATTGAAAAAGATTTGAATACAGGCAAGGAACGCGCTCTCACGAACGTTATTGGCGGCGCATTCACGCCTACACTTGCTGGCGATACAATCTTCTTTACGCAGTACGATCAGGATGGTTTCTCACTCTACAAATTGCCATACAAGAAAGAAGCAGAACCTGTTTATCGCGACAGCATTGTCGTTTCGACTCGCGATACCGTTTTGCAAATAGCAGATACAATCCAAGTTGCATGCTCCGACACAGCAAACGTTGCAGACACAACAAAACTTGCAGCAGCAAAAGCAACTGACGCGCAAGCAGGCGCAAATGCCGCAGATTCCGCAAGTTGCACGGTCCCTAAAATCGTTCTGCTTAAAGACGTAAAACAAGTTGAGCACCGCGATACAATCAAGGTTGCCGTCATAGACACAACGCAACGCGAAATCATCTTGCACGGAACACTCCCGCAAAAGATTCACAAAGAACTGGAACTCATCGATCGTGAATTTGCAGGTGCCGAACGCAACTACAAGCCTATACCCAATGTTCCACTGTTCGTCCCAATCTTGAGCTTTAGCGAAAACGCCCCGTCATTATCCGTCTTCGGCGATGGCGAAGTCAAAGCAAAGCTTGGGCTTGCAGTCGTTATCAGCGATGCACTCAAGAAAAATACAGTACAGTTAGGATTGTTACTCGAACTCGGAAAAGGTATCGATTACATCAATGGTGACGGTCTCAATCCCAGACAAGAAAAAGAATTCTTTATCGCATGGGATAATCACAGTACACCACTTGACCTCGGACTTTCATATACTTACGCCAACTACACCAATAAAGACACCATCCGTTACGAAGATGTGGCCGCCCATGGAGGAGACAGTATCGGTACAAGCCGCTACGCTTTTGCAACACAGGGCATTACAGGAGTCGCTGGTTACAGCATATTCAAAACCATCGATACATTGCAAGCAGCCATTAGTTACGATTGGTCCAACGTCAACTTTTATGATGAAAGAATCGAATGGACATACAACAAACGTTTTAGCGCTACTGTCGGATTAGGGCTTTACGGAGACCACGAAGGTGAAGAAGGCTCGGGAATTTCTGGGCAAGGGAACGGTCTTTTCGTTTATTACCAATATGCCAATAGCGACCTCAGCAAACCAGGCACACTTTACGTCACCGAAAATGGTCGAATTGAAACGCACTACAGAAACTTCGCCCTCCATCAATTCGGCATCAATCTTTACGGCAGTTTGCAGACCCCGCTTCTTGGCGCACGACTGGCCGCAGGTGGAAAGCTAACAGGCTTTATCCATTGGGAAACCGATGACGTATCTGACACGCTGGATTCATACTTCTATACGCCTGTATTCCTCGAAGGTTACCCATACCTCCGTAGCAATGAAGACTACACCCTCGCAGGCACAAAAACAGCGATGGCAGAAGTTCATTACCTCTACCCCATTTACGATGATTGGCGTCATGACCTTTGGCTATTCTCGACCCGCAGTCTGTACATCGATTTATTTGCGCAAATCGGTGCCGCATGGACCGGCAAGTGGTTTACAAACAAATTTACGGACCACAATTTCTGGGACCGTTCTGTGGGATTAAGTTTCCGCATGAGCAACAAAGTTTGGGACAACATTCCGTTTGACATTTCACTCACGTTCGCTCGTGGATTGAGTCGCATTGGCGAAGACTCGAATTTGAAAGGCGGAACGAAGTTAAAGCCAATTGACATGCCCTTGTTGCACAAAAACATAAGCCCAACAAGAATCAAGTTTTCCATTGGGATGGGCTTTTTGAACAGCTGGCAATAGCCCTATATTTTATATAAAATGCAAAAAACACGTCATGCGGGCGGGGCCCCAGTTCGGAGTTGACGCCTGCGGCGTCAGCGGCTTCACTCGGTCATGAACGCCTACAAGTAGTCGTTCGCGACTCTCGTTTTGCACGCTACTGCGAAGAAATTACCTTGGCCGACGCTTCTAGTCTTCAAACGATACAGAAACTTTAAAACATAAACAAACATACTCGCTACAATCATAGCGAGTATAAAAACTAAGTTCACGACTCTTTTCTAATAATTAAAGCTTTTGGTGTTCTTGTCGCTGGGGAGGAGTTGGCCGGGGCTTGTGCGTTCCGCATCTCGGCCTTTAAAATTCGGATTGAGTTTTTTGATGTCGCGGGCCTTCACTTCGGCCTGAACATCGAGCAAGTGGCGTTCCCATTCTTGAATGGCACCATCCAGTTCTTGACGCGCATTCAACATCAGTTCCTTCAGCTGCATGAGTTCCAGCATGCGTTCACGTTTCATCACCCAAAGTTCTTCTTCCTCAGGCATGCGCTCGATATTGAACAACAAGTTCAAATATTTTTCTTCGGCCTCGCGATACGCCTTGTATGTATCCTCGTAAACAAGATTGCGGTCATCCGCCATCGTCTGCTGAGACGACACATGCGTTGCACAGCCAACAAAATTAATTGCAACAGAAAAAAGCAGGAAAGGAATTGTTAAACGCATAATTTTAAAGTACAAAATTTTAATCGGCAGCACTTAGAACTTAGAGGTTAGAATAATACATAATCTCTAAGTTCTAAAAGCAAAGCAGCCTAAGTTCAACCAACTGCAGTGAAGCAGCTCTATTCCGCGGATTCGGCAACTTCACGCTTGGTGTTGTAAAGTCTCTCGTACGAGACATGGCTCGTGAACGTGACAGAATCCTTTGTTTCAGGATGGATCATCGTATGCGTTCCGACCTTGACTTCGCGTTCCTGACACGGGAGCCCAGTTTCAGGTTCAATCATAACTTCGAACTCGGTGCGGTATTCGCCCTTGAGCCCAGAAGTATAGCCCTTGAATTTTTCAGGAACAATCTTGCTCCCCACATGCTGTTCCCAAATGAAATATGGGAAACTTTCCGTTTCGTGCAAGTAAACCACGTAGTCCAAGCACTTGCGGTGGTCGCGGTTCGTAAAACCCTTGGTCACCACAGAGTCAATTTGGATAAGCGCAAAGTTCAAACGGCCTTGCTGTTTGAGGAGCTCAGTAATATTGCCCTTGACCGGAACCACCCCCTTGAGCAAATGGTCCATTTCCCAGCGGTGCTTTTCGAGGCGCTTGAGATGCGGTTTGAATTCCGGGTTCAAGAGTTGGTCACGCCAGCGGCTCGGCATCGGGATGTGAGCGAGCAGCGTATCGTAGCCATCGTCAATTCCAGTAAGACTTGTTACATTCCTATCAACGGCCGAAAGGTTTACTTCCTTGATACGCCAAGCAAGTTCTGTCGGCATAAAGTTTTTGAGGTATCCGCGAGACTTGTCAATGACATAATTGCGCTTGACAAACAGAGTATCGCCTTTAGATGAGTAATTCAAGTCCGCATATGTCGCTGTAATCGTACCCATTTTTTCTTCGCCCTTCAAGTCGAGCGTTGAATAATAGCTTTCCGTATACAATTCAAGTGTGACAGGAGCGCTTAATTTATAGTCAACAGATACTTCAGATTCGCCACAAGCCGTAAGCATTGCAGCAACAAACATTCCACTCAAAAACTTTATTTTATTCATTACGATAACCAATTATTGATTGACAATAGACAACTGTTTTGCCGCAATCAAGCCCTTTTCGGAAGAAACTTCAACGACGACAGTTCCTGGGGCTTTGAGTTTTGTCATTTCACGAGCGGTAGCATAACCACCACGACGTGAACGAGCTTCAAGAGTAAAAGCTTCCATTTTGTCGGTAACACGGAAATCACGTTCCCAAAGTTGAGCCCCTTTGTTGGTGAGCGTCCCTTCGTAGAAAGCGAACTTCAATGTATTAAAGTCAAAGCCTGTCCCATAGCGTAACTGGATGATGAGTTCGTCAGCCATCCTAAATACACTACCTGTATCTGCAACATAGCCCACAGCCGGATTCCATTCACGACCGCAAGCGATAACCGGTTCAGATTTTGAACAGCCTGCAAACATTGCACCCAAAGCAAGTGTCGCAAGCATCATGACTTTTTGTTTTTTCATCATTGGATCCCTCTCTTTTTTACCCAACAGCCTATTTTCAAAATAGCAAAAAACTATCTGTCAAGTACAAACATCATCTCTAGATGTGGCGTTTGTGGGTAAAACGCGAATCCTTCGGCATGAGAAAGGGAAAAACCGGCCTCAGCAAACTTCGCATAATCGCGTGCAAGGGTCACTGGATCGCAAGAAACGTAGATTAAGCGATTGACAGAACTCTTGACGATGGCAGAAAGTGCTTCTTTGGGCAGTCCCGTACGCGGAGGATCCACGATGAGGGTGGCGGGCATGTCTACCACGTTTTCGAGGAGCCAATCTTCAGCCGGTGCGGAAACGTTTTCGATTTCGGAAACACAAGATGCCGCGAGAATCTCCGACGCATTTCGAGCTGTCGCCGAAATTGCTGTTGTTGCCGCAGGAACAGACAAATTAACTTTCGCATGCTTGAGGCAGCCTTCTTCTCGTTCGACGGTTGTAATCTTCTTAAACTTGTCCTGCAAAATGCACGCAAAGAAACCAACTCCGCTAAACAAATCTATGAGCCAATCGTTAGTCGCCTTGCCGCTAGCAAGACCTTCATCGACAGCTTTGCGCACGGCTTCGACAAGTTCCGGGAGGAGTCCCAAATTGCTCTGGAAAAACACGGAGGCATCCGCTTCGATTTTGCGACCAGCAATTTCTACAACGCTTATGGCATGAGCATCAAAGTCGGACTTGCGCATTCCCGGATAGTAGAACGAGACTTCGCCTTTGCCGTTGTCGAAAATGTTCACGTCCAGTTCGCGAGGGAGCCTGCGAGAATCGTCGCGACCGCCTGCATTTTTTGAACCGCCCGCGAGCCCATCGCTGATGAGAGTTGCCGCGGGTCCACGCAAAAATTCATTCAACGCATCCGTAAGCACAGGGCAATTTTCAAACGGGATAATGTTGTTGCTTTCTTCGCCTCGAAAACCAAAACGTGCGCAGTTCGCAGAACCTTCACGATTCAACGAAACCGCATCGCCGCCGGAATTGCCGCCGCAACCGCCGCGGAACACCACGCGGGCGCGATTCCTGTAGCCCCAGGCGTTCCCTGTATGGATGACAAAATCTTCGGGCAGTTCCGCATGCGCCAAGCGCCTAAAATTTTCGCGTTCGACTTTTTCGAGGTATTCCGCCTGCTTTTCGGACGCCAAATGTTGCAAGCTACAACCGCCGCATTTCCCGTACAGCGGGCAAAGCGGCTTCACGCGATCGGGGCTCGGTTCAATCACTTCGACAACGCGGCCCTTGGTAAAGTCCTTTTTCTGGAACGTCAAGCGAACCTTGCAAAGTTCACCCGGCAGCGCACCCGCTACAAAGCACACGCGACCGTCTTCCAAACGCGCCATACCCTCGCCTCCCTGCACCATTTTTTCGATGCGGAGCGTAAAGCATTCGCCACCTTGCTGACGGCCAAGTTCGCGATGACCATCACGACGGTCGTTATTGCGGTTCAAGCGCGGGCCTTTAAACGCCCCGCCATTGCCCTTAAAGCGATTATTTCTGCGGAAATCTGCCATGAATGTAAAAATAGAAATTTAACAAGGCGATTTTAAGCCTTTTTTAGTTTTACATTACATACTGAAATCAAAAATTAGACATGTTAGTATGTAAAAAAGAGGGGCAAAAGCCGCCAAATACACCATAAATCATCCGAAATCATGTTTTTATCCAACATTTGCGTTCAAAAAGCCTTTTTTCGGGCCCAAATTACATACTAAATCGCAATAATTGATTTTTCGTATGTATACAAACAAATTAAACAAAATGGAATTACATACTATTCTAGCAGACTAGCCCATTTAGTATGTAAATCCAGCATAATTTCGGCACACTTTTTTGCCCCAAAACGTTTCATCCCCATTTTTTGCATTTTTAGCCAAAATTTCAACATTCCTGAAAGAAAACGGGGAATTTTAGCACAGTCGTGTTCCAAAATTTTCTAAATTGTCGCCCAATGGAAATGACATCGATAGTTTTGCCCAACGCGCTTACTGCAGCGAACAGCAAAAGGCTGCTTGCCGATTGCAGGAGTGCGCTCTCCAAAGGGGAGCTACTGCTGGATGGTTCTAGTCTCACTTCTATGGACTACAGCGCCGATGCCTTTTTTGCACTTTTAGCGGAGCTTTCCGAAAAGACGGGTAATAAGCTCGTCCTCGCGCACTTTGCACCCGAAATCAAGCAACACTTGCAGAATCTCCGCAAGATGGAACCGCCCGAAAAGCCACAGCGCGAAACAAACAATGTTCTCGAAATGATGGGCGACATCGGGTTCATGCTCATCCGCGAAACATTTGAAGTTCTCAAGCTCTTGTTTATGTCGATCTACTGGACGATAATCGGTCCGTTCGACAAGGGTAAAATCCACTTTGGCGGTATCACCAAGCAGATGTTCAAGTCGGGCAGTGAAGCCATGGGAATTTGCTTCTTGTTCGTGGGACTCATTTGCCTTAC
>Ga0265298_10002806_pt1 | contig 23702 bp, 9 predicted proteins | sample AusTroGonzalo_MG_3_FD_193486 | JGI IMG/M metagenome (GOLD analysis project Ga0265298, IMG submission 193486) | Bovine rumen microbial communities from tropical cattle in Woodstock, Queensland, Australia - Gonzalo_01 | ecosystem: Host-associated > Mammals > Digestive system > Stomach > Rumen ...
GAGTCAGCATAGTGAGAACCTAACGGATAGACATAGTTAAATACTGGCAATAGGGTATCAATTCTGACCTCATCGGTTGTCAGATTGAAAAACGTTTGAGCAGAGCAGATGAGAAATGAGAAATGGAAAATAAGAAATGTCAATGAAGAAATGAGAAATGTTCTCATTCCTACACATCGGTGATATGTCCTTACGTAACCTGTCATTTTTTCATTCTTCATTTAGCGCATCATCGCGCATTAAATTCTAATACTTTCCGTTCTTCCAACCAACCTTCCAGATGGTCGTTAATCTTGATTGCTCCTACACCTGCGGGTGTTCCTGTGTACAGCAGGTCGCCCGTTTTTAGCGTGAAGAACTGTGAGATGTAGCTCACCAATTCGTCAATTTTGTAGAGCATATCGCTTGCACAGCCCTCTTGCACCGTCTGCCCGTTGATGTCCAAATGGAAGTGCAGGGCCTGTACGTCACGGAACTTCTCTTTCTCCATCCAGTCGCCTATCACCGCTGAACCATCGAAACCTTTGCAGATTTCCCAGGGCTGTCCTTTCTCGCGTGCCTCGCGCTGCCAGTCGCGTGCGGTGAAGTCGATACCTACCGTCACAGCGTCATAATAACGATGGGCAAAGCGTTCTGGAATGCTTTTGCCCAGACGGCAGATGCGTACTACCAGCTCCGTCTCATAGTCTACCTGTGTGCTCCAGTCGGGGATGAAGAAGGGCTTGTGGTCCTTCAACAGCGCCGAGTCAGCCTTGGTAAAGATGACGGGCCTCTCTGGTTTATATAACGCACCATCCAGCTCTTTATTGTGTTGGATATAATTCATTCCTACAGCAAATATCTTCATTGTCTTGTTTTTTTGTTCAGCCTGCAAAGTTACATAATAATATTTATTTTACAAAAAAAACGCTGAGAATAAAAAATTATTTGTATCTTTGCACCCAATGTGTAGAATAATACTTATCCAGTTGTTGTTGCTGCTAACGACGGTGCTGCAAGCACAATCGGGGGCTGACCCTCGTTGCTTGCAGTTTATGGGTATTCCGCTGGAGGGTAGTATTGACAGTTTAAGACCTCGACTCTTGGAGGCAGAATTTGCCGAGTGGGGTCAGTCAGATGATGGCGAGGATTTCTACTATCGTGGCAAGTTTTATGGCATACGAGCTAAAATGCTGGTGTCGATCTCTGCCAAAACACGTTTCGTGGAGTCGGCTTATGTCACAGTAGGTCCCTATGGCACTAAGTCGATGTTTGAGAAGAACTTCCAGTATTTTCTGTATAAGTTGCAACAGGACTATGGTGATTTTGCCAAACGTGACGATGCATGGTATTTTATGGGCGACTATGGCAGCGTGAAACTGTCTGAAGTTAAGAATGAGAACGGGTCACGCGATATTCGCGTATTTTATTACCCAACCTCCGCTTTCTATAAAGATGCTCTCACGATGGGATTACATGGTCCTGTTCAGGAGATTGTGACAGAGAATGCGGTTTCTGAGGACCAGTTTCTGCGATTTCTGCAAGACGGAAAACTGGAGAATCCTGATTTGGTGAACCGTGAATATGATCGTTATGGCTATTTGGTTCGTGCCCGTATGACAGAAAAGCAGGGCTATAGCGAGGTGGAGTATACCTATGACAGTCGCTATCGTCTGATTAGGCGTACACTAACCAATAGTGTGGCAAACATACGGTATATCAATGAATATACCTATAACGACCAAGATGAGGTAATGTCGCAAAACCAGAAGGTGTTCGACAAAACGGGCGAGTGTGTGATGACAATTAACATGCATAACTCTTATTTGACACGCGACGACTATGGTAACTGGACGTCGAACCAGCTTATCCTCTCGTATTGGGAGGAGGGCAGTCAGAGCCAGCAAACTACTGTGTTGCAGAAACGTGTCATTGAATATTGGGAATAATGATACAGTCACTATTTATATCAATGCCCATGATGGTGTGCGCCATCTTTGCACTCGAGTTGATGCTGAGTTGGCTGCGCAGACGTGAGTCGGCTCAAGGTTGGTTGGCCCTGTGGGCTTTGGTGACGACCATATTATATAGTGGTCACTTCATATTTTTCCATCATGCTCACAATCTGTTGCCGTTGAGTGATGTCATTTATGTAGGTTGTAATCTGGCTGTCTACCCCTTATACCTTATTTATATAAGTGAACTGACAGATAGACGCCCCATCTCTACCCGTCTTCCTCTGTTGGTGGTATTGCTGGGTTTGCCCTTCGTTTTTGCCATGGTGGTATGGGCCACGTATGCCAGTATGACACCTGCGGCTACAGAAAAGTTTGTAAGTACCTATCTTTATGAAGGAGTGAGAGACGGATTAGTCGGAACTGCCGAGGTTCAAGTGTGGATACATGATGTGGCGCATGTGCTGTTTGGCCTTCAGGTTTTGCTTGTTATGATGGTGGCTATTCGTAAGATTCGTTGTTATAATCATCGTTTGAAGTATATCTTTGCTGATACCGAAGATAAGCATCTGGGCGGCATCACCATTGTGTTATGGCTGTTGGTAGTTACATCCTTGTTCTCCATGGTGGTCAACGCCGTTGGACGTCAGTGGTTCGAGGGCTCTTTGTTGTTGGCTCTTCCCTCGCTATTGTTTTCCGTGCTAATGTTCTGTATAGGCTGGATAGGGCTTTCTACGCGTTCTTATATTTATGAAATGGAACAAGTAAAACCTGTTGCCCCACAGGAGAAGTCTGAAACAGCTGCCAGTCCTGACTATAAGACGCTGGCAGAGCAGTTTGAACAACTGATGAATGTTGAACAGCTATATCTACAACATGATTTGCGACTCGACATGGCAGTACAGCGACTTGGAACTAATCGTACCTATCTCTTGGCAGCGCTGAAACAGGAGTTGGGAATGTCCTTTAATGAATACGTCAACCACAAACGCATTGCCTATGCCCGTAAGCTGATGGATAGCAATCCGGATATGCTGAAGTCGGATGTTGCTGCCCGTTCTGGCTTTAATTCTCAGTCGGCATTCTATCGCAATTGGAAGAATTTAGGAGGATGATGTAGTTTTTTTGCCTTAAAGTTTGTGAAATTAAAAAAAAGTGTGTATCTTTGTCGCCAAGAATACATGAATTAGAGACTAAAACTTATATATTATGAAGAAAATAATGGTTTTCATGCTGTTGGCATTGGTTTGCTCTACAGCATCTGCGCAATTTAATCAAAAAGACAAAGATGACTTCTTTGGTACAGAGGATAAAGATGACTTTTTCGGAAAAGGTACTAAAGAGGATTTCTTCAGCAAGAATGATCCAGGTTTTGCTGCTGAACGACAAAAGATGTATGAAAACTACAACAAATTTCGTCAGGAGGCCTTGAAGGACTATAGCGACTATGTGCGTAAGGCTTGGAAAGACTATAAGGCTAATCCTGCTGTTGCAGCTCCTAAAGACGAGAAGATTAAACCTCAGATAGCTCCAGGTTCTGAAGAGCGAACTGCCTCATGGTTTGTTAAAATCTTCGGTAATAATAAAAAGAAAGACGCTAAGAAAACCAAATCTCAGTCCAAGCCTACTGAGCGGAAACCAGTGGTGGCGAAGGTAGAGGAAGTTATCAAGGCTGAGCCAGTCATACCTCAGCCCAAACCTCAGATTCCTGTCGAACCCCGTGAGGAAAAGGCAAACAATTATATCACATTTAATGTGTTCGGTACTGAATGTAAGGTTCGTATTGGTGAGAATTGTCGATACAAACTGGCTGACGTGAACAGTGCTACTGTGGCCGATGCTATAGAGCATGTGTTCCCTGGTCAGCAATTTGAAAATATGCTTTATGACTGTCTGCAAGAGCGTAAGCGCCACGGTTTCTCTGATTGGGCTTACTATCAGATGTTGCAGTCACTGACATGTCAGTTCTATGGTAAGGATACTAACGAAGCTGTCCTGGCTTTGGCATTTCTCTATTCACAGTCGGGCTACAAGATGCGTCTCGCACATACTTCTGACAAACTATATATGTTGGCAGCTACGCGTCACTTCATCTACAACAAACAGTTCTACGTACTCGATGGTGACTGGTATTTTCTGTTGAGCAACGATAAGGTTGATCAGTTGGGAATTTGTCAAGCTGCGTTCCCTAAGGAAAGTTCATTGTCACTGCAAATTACGGCATCGCAATTATTTGCAGACAATCCAACCGTGCAGCGTACGATTAGCAGCAGGTATAACAATGATTTCTCGTTCACGATAACCTCTAACAAGAACTATATTGATTTTTTCAATACATATCCTGCATCGGAAGTTAACCGCAACTATATGACCCGTTGGGCAATGTATGCCAATACGCCACTGGAAAAGGGTATTAAAGACCAGTTGTATCCTCCCATGAAGGCTAAACTGCAGGGACTGTCCCAGTTGGAAGCTGTACAACAACTTCTGTGGTGGATGCATGGCGAAATAGATCTTGAAGGAAAGATTCAGAATGCCGACTGCTTCCTTTACAACTATGACGAGGATGTGTGGGGATGTGACCGTGCTTTCTTTGGTGAGGAAACGCTGTTCTATCCTTACTGTGATTGTGAGGACCGCAGTATTCTGCTCTCACATCTGGTGCGCGACCTTCTCAATCTTGATGTCATTTTGGTTCATTATCCTGGACATCTGGCCATGGCAGTCAATTTCACGGAACCTGTTCAGGGTGATCAAGTGGAGCATGATGGACGAAAGTTTATCATTTGTGACCCGACTTATGTAGGAGGACGTGTTGGTGAGACCATGGAAGGTATGGAAGATCAGCCTATTACTGTTATCTTGTTAAACAGATCATAATAAAAACTACTATAATATGAGAAAAAAACTATTTGTACTAACCTTTTTCTGTCTGACAGTTGCCATACAGGCAATGGCACAGGGTATGAAAGTGGCAGAATTTAAATTGTTGGAAAACGACTTGACTGCCAATACACGAGGAACAGAGAAAATGGACCAGAACGGCGAACGTGCCGCTTTGATTAAAATCCAGACACCTGAACGCGGCTTCACTTTTGATGGTGGCTCGCTGGGTATTGTAGCAACCGAGGAACATGCTGGTGAGATATGGCTCTATGTGCCACGTCGTGCCCAAAAACTGATTGTCCAGCATCCTGCTTTTGGTGTGATGCGCGACTTCTTCTATCCTATTCCCGTTTCTGGAGGTCGTACCTATGAAATGCTGATAGATATCGGTACTGGTCGTTATACCAACATCACTTCTCAGGTGGCTGGTTCTACCATCTATGTTGATGGCGAGAATCTGGGTACTGGTCCTGTCTATAACAAGTACCTGAACTTTGGTAAGCACAAGATTGAGGCCAAGAAAGACCGATACGAAGGTGAAGTAGAAGTATGGGTAACTACTGAAGATGACACGAAGCAGAATAAGATGGTCAACGTCGAGCAGCGTGATATGAGCGACCACTTCGGCGATGTGACGGTGACTGTTGAGAACAGAGCTGACATTTTCTTCGAGGGCAAGAATGTGGGTAACAGCATCTGGCAGACTCAATTGCGTGAGGGTACATACGTTGTAGAGACACAAAAGGCAGACTGCGACCCCGAGAAAACTTCGTTTACTGTTGTTGCCCAAAAGCAGAACCGCATTCAGGCAGCTCCTCCCACCGTTCATACTGGTCGACTAGGTCTCTATACGAAGCCTCGCGACGTGATTGCTACTTACAATGGTGACAACCCCATTGACCTCACTGAGGTGAACACCCTGCCTGTAGGTACCTATCAGATTAGTCTCAGCCGTAAGGGCTATTACAGCAAGAGCGGTTTGGAGTACACTGTTAAGCACAATGAGACCACGCGTGATACTATTATGCTTGATAAGGTTCGCTACATTAAGCCCAAGACCTTCTACTTCGGTGCGGGTTATACCATGCGTTCCTTAGGCGGTATCACGGCTTTGGCTGGTGCTACCTATAAGAACTACGACCTGCAGGCCAGCTATACCTTTGGTTTAGGTTCCAGCAATGATATTCCTTGGTACTCTACTGATGGTAACGATACCTATCTGAGTATGATGACTTATAAGCGGTCTACTTTTGCATTAAAGGCAGGTTATCAGTTTGAACTGACTGAACGTCTGGGTATCACCCCACAGCTGGGTTTCGAGATTGAGCGCTTGTCAGCAACAGTCCAAGATGGTACAAATACCTATGGTGATGGTGCCACAGCTAATTGTGTCAGCGTTGGTGCCAAACTGTTGTGGGCTCCTATTGAGCGTTTCTATGCTTTTGTCAATCCTGCCTTTTCTGTGGCTGTCAGCAAGGATGACAACTTTACGCGACTTGCAGATAACAGCGATATTTCTGCCGGAAGCTTCATGATAACCCTTGGAGCGATATTCAATTTCTAATCTATACCTTATTTATATATAATTAGAACGATATGAAGACAAAGAATATAATAGCAATATTGGCCGCTCTGCCCATGTTGGCAGGTTTAGTTGGCTGCAAGTCAGAAGACCAACCAGAAGCAAAACCTGCTAAGGAGATTTTGATGGTACTCGGGGGTGATGTTATTCAGTATCGTGCCAGCGAGACTGGCCCTTCTACTGAGGTCAGTGTCAAGGCTGATTGCCGATGGACGGTGGAACTGAATCGTGGCAATTTTGGCGATGACCTCTCTGTAAATCCTCGTCAGGGTAATGGCAATGGTACGTTGGTCATCACGTCAGACCAAAACACGACACCTGGTCTGTTACGTGAGGCAACGATTACGCTTGTGTCCGATGGCGGACTCCGCCAGAATATTACTGTCCGTCAGACGGGAGGCGATGATGCTTTGAATCTTAGCAATACATCGTTCAATTTTGCTGCTACAACAACAGAGGCACAGTTGCTGACCATTACCAGTAATACCAGCTGGCAGATTCTGGCCCCATCGGGCGTCAACTGGGTACACTTTAGTAGAACTAATAGTGCCGACGGGCAGGGACCTGTTGAGATTACTGTCGATAATGCCGTTACCGACGCTACGCGCACCGCTGCAGTGGCTGTTACATACGGTTCTGGTAAGAGTGCCCAGTTCGAGGTTACACAGGAGGGAATTACAAATGTCAGACTGAGTGTTCCCACTGAAGACATCAAATGGACATATCTGTCAAACGAGAGTATGATTCGTGTTGAGTCAAATGCCGAGTGGCATGCCTATATCCCTTCGGCTGCAACATGGTTGCGCTTCGAGGGTGCACAGGCTTCTGACGGGCATAGTCTGTCGGGTGTGGGTAACGGTGAATTCCGCATCATGTGCGAAGAAAACAATACCAGCCTTGCTCGCTTGTCTGCTGTAGTCATCATTGCTGGTACGAAGAATCCACAGCAGGCTGTCGTGGTGGTTGAGCAGGATGGTAATACAACGCCGGTACCACTGCAGACATCGGTGAGTCTCACCAATCTCAGCGTGATGCGTGAGTCGGCTACATTCCTCCTTAACATCGTATCGCAATCTGTAGTAGGAGAGTTCGGTATCGTCTATAGCACAGATAACCAGACACCGACTACAGCCAATGGCGAGGTGAAGAACTTGGGCAGAGGCGGCCTCTCACAGGGAGCAGTTGGTGAACTGACAGATTTGAGGCAAGGTACTACCTATTATGTTCGTGCCTTCGTTCAGGACCTCGCAAATGATAAGATCGTTTATAGCGATGTAATGACCATTACCACAGCTGTAGCTACTGTTTCGGTTACAGATATTACTTCAATGTATGTCGCCAACACTTCGGCAGAGTTCCATTTCAGCTTTGTATCCGATTTGGATGTCATTGACTATGGACTCGTCTACAGTAAGACGAACACTGTTCCGACGCGCGACAATGCAGAGGTATATACTGCCGGTCAGGGTGGTACATCGCGTAATATACTGGCTGTGCTGCAGAACCTGCAGGAAAGTACTGTCTACTATGTGCGTGCTTATGTGCTGACTCAGCAAGGCGTTACCTATAGTGCTAATGTGGTGACTATCACTACCTCGTCGTCAGTCCATGAACCTGGTGAGAGTGACAATCCTGACCCGACGCTCGCTCCGAGACGATAATCTTAAATGATATCTATTGCAATCCTGTATCTGAAACATGATACAGGATTGCTTAATAACTAAAAACTAATGATATGAGAAATAAGTCTATTTTAACGAAAACCATGAGGCGGCTCATGTTGATGGTACTGTTGGTGACTCAGGTAGTGATGGGTACCAGTTCGGCATTTGCTGATACTGTGACTGGTTCTGTCACGTTTGACAGCAGTGTATGGGGAATCACGAACCGGCAATTTGATAATGGGAGTACACAGACATGGACTAATTATCTTACTTTGACATTAAACCCTGTAACGGCAGGAGATAATTGCCGTATTTCCGGTGGTTATCTGGGTTTGTATCATCAGTCGACCCTTGAAATTACTGCACCTGTGGGGTGTACCATTACAGGAATGACGATAGCTGGTTCGAATTACGGTGGCACCCCTTCAACAACTCCGGGTTCCCTCACCTCGGAGCCTGGCTCCACAAGCTACACTTGGACAGGCTCTTCTTCATCAGTGACAATCTCTACTGATGCGGGCGAACGTGACTCTTACGATTTCCAAAGCATTGTGGTGAATTACGAGACCAGTCTGGACGTTATGGCCTCTACCACTACCAACGGTGCAATCTATAGTTTCAACCAGACCCCTAATCCTTTTTTGGGTGCCTCATTATACGCAAAGACCATCACGGCGGGTAACCAGGAAATGTACTTTGATGCCTTTGGCAGCGATGATCCAATGATCATGCAGAACCTCGTAGACAGCAGTTTCTATCTGCACATGCCGGCCCAAAGCCGTCTGAGATTGCAGCGCAGCGACAGTTCCTCGGACATCTATATAACCAAGGCTGTGTTTACGTTCGTGTCTGGCAGTCCCAGTATTTCGCCCGACGGAGGAACTTACAATTCGAGCACCCATACTTGGACGGGACAGGAATCGCAAATCATCTTCCTATTCAACGAAGAGGCCGACATACAACTGATAGAATCAGAGGCAGGATTGGTTACCGCTTCCAACCATACAGTGAATATTACGTGTGGTGAATACGGTACTATATCCGGAAAAGTTCTGGACTTTACAGGAACAAGCACTGAAGACTTTCAGATTGCTTCTGGTGCCGTAATGCCTGTCAGCGTTCCTGACGGCTATTCTGTCGAGCTGACGTTTGTGCCCACTGAAGGCTACTACCTGTCGTCAGTGATGCGTGACGACGTGGAGGACATCGTCAGCTTTGTAGAGGATGGCAAGATTACGCTGACCAGCATTACCAGTGATATGTCACTCAATACAACATTCAGTCGCATGGAGATGTTTCTCCAGATTGACAGTCATACGGACTTTGGTTCCGTCAACTGGCAGGTCACCGACGTGCTGGCAGGAGACGTCATCACGAATGGTATGGTGAAAAATGCCGTTGACGACATCCCCGTGCCTTACGGCAGTACCGTCCAGCTGACGTTTGCCTACGACCAGACACAGTATGGTCTGTCGCAACTGACGCGTAACGGTGCTGATATCTTGACTGAGGTTAGTGAGAATTCATACACCATCACAAACTATGCCACTAACGACACCATCGTTGTCGACTTTGTTCAGTTAGTCAGTGAACCGTATGGTGTACTTACAGATAAGACCTTGACGTTCTACTACGACAAGCAGAAGACAGAGCGCAATGGTATGGATGTTGGTCCATTCACTGATAATGCTGATAGGGGGGAATGGAATAATAACCGTGATGTTATCACCCGCGTGGTATTCGACGAGTCGTTTGCAAACTGTAATACCATCACCAGCACGGCATACTGGTTCTTTGGAATGAACGATCTGACAACAATCGAAAATATACAGTATTTGAACACGCAGAATGTGACGAACATGAGCTTCATGTTCGATGGTTGTTACAGTCTGACGAGCCTCGACCTTTCGGGCTTCAACACGCAGAAAGTGACGAGTATGACATGCATGTTCAACGGTTGTGCCGGCCTGACGAACATCTACACAGGCAGCGAGTGGAGCACTGCCAATGTTACTGAAGGAACCGAAATGTTCATAGGCTGTATTAGCCTCGTAGGTGGTATGGGTACGACCTACGATGGTGAACATACAGATGCGACCTACGCCTGCATCGACGGCGGTTCGGCTAATCCTGGCTATTTCACACCAAAGAGTGGCTATGTTGAGGCACCGATATTCGCATGGAGTGGTGACGAGTTGACCATGACTTCTGGTACGGAGGGTGCCACTATTTACTACACCCTGACGGATGCAGTGACAAGTACGCCAACTCCGACGCAGTACACTGCTCCGATAACTGTGACCAGCGATGTGCTGATTGAAGCATACGCTGAGAAGGACGGTATGGCTCGCTCGATGACTACAGTGTTGGATTATCCTTATACGGCTTGGAAGGCGTTGGTTTCTGCCATTGCCGACGCACAAAACGTATTGGGAAGTGCTGATGGTAATGATAATGTGACTGCTGAACAGCGTGATTCGCTGGTGAATTTCATTAACACAGCTCAGGGCATGTATGAAGCACGCATCGACTCCGCTGCAGCTATTACGCAGTTCACCACAGACCTGACAACCTTGACGGAAAATGTCCGTCAGTTGGTAAATGTTGAAAATGAACCGTATGCTGTGCTTGATGGTACTACTCTGACGTTCTACTATGACAAGAAGAAGGCGGAACGCAATGGTATGAGCGTTGGCCCATTTGAGAATGCAGATTATCGAGGATGGAATGGAGCTGCAGGTAGCATCAAGACAGTCGTATTCGATAGTTCTATGGACAACTGCTATTCTATAACAAGTACAGCAGCATGGTTTTGGAACTGTACGGAACTGGAAAAAGTTGTAGACCTGAAATATCTACATACTGACAATGTAACAAATATGAACAATATGTTTGGCGTCTGGGGCGGAACAAATAGTAGTGTTATAAGAACCAATAAATTGGATAGTCTCGACGTAAGTCACTTTAATACTGCTAAGGTTGAGAATATGGACGGCCTATTCTACCATTGTGGAAACTTGAAGGAACTTGACCTGAGTAACTTTGATACTCGAAGTGTTGTCAATATGTATACTATGTTTGCGGATTGCCGTTCGCTTTCGAAGATTACTTTTGGTGAGAACTTCAATACAGAAAATGTGACGGAAATGGGAGCTATGTTCCAGAATTGTTCATCACTGACATCACTCGACCTCAGTCTCTTTAATACTGTAAAGGTTTCCAGCATTTGGGGTATGTTCAATGGCTGTTCAGCGTTGGAAACGATTTATGCAGGTAATAATTGGAGTATGGAAAACGTACAAAGTGGAACTGGAGTCTTTGAGGGTTGTGTTAATCTCGTCGGAGGTAAGGGTACGACATACGATGCCAGCCACGTTGATAAGACCTACGCCCACATCGACGGAGGCCCGTCTAATCCTGGCTACTTCACACCAAAGGGTGACTATGTTGAGGCTCCGACATTTGCATGGAGTGCTGACGAGTTGACCATGACTTCTGGTACGGAGGGTGCTAGTATTTACTACACGCTGACGGATGCGGTGACAAGTTCGCCAACTCCGACGCAGTACACTGCTCCGTTAACTGTGACCAGCGATGTGCTGATTGAAGCATACGCTGAGAAGGACGGTATGGCTCGCTCGATGACTACAGTGTTGGATTATCCTTATACGGCTTGGATGGGATTGGTTTCTGCCATTGCCGACGCACAAAACGTATTGGGAAGTGCTGATGGTAATGATAATGTGACAGCTGAACAGCGTGATTCGCTGGTGAATTTCATCAACACAGCTCAGGGCATGTATGAAGCACGCATCGACTCCGCTGCAGCTATTACGCAGTTCACCACAGACCTGACAACCTTGACGAAAACTGTCCGTCAGGCTGTTGAGGCTGTTGCTGAGCCGTATGCTGTGTTGGCCGATAACACGCTGACGTTCTACTACGATATAAAGAAGAATGAACGTAGCGGTATGAGTGTTGAACCGTTTGAAAATGCAGAATCAAGAGGATGGAATGACAATGCATCTTCAATAACATCTGTGGTTTTTGATGATTCCTTTGCTAATGATACCACGCTGACCAGCACGGCATGGTGGTTCCATGGTATGCAAAATCTGACAAACATTACGGGCATCCTCAATCTGAAAACGCCAAATGTAACGGACATGGAAAGTATGTTCTATAACTGTTCTAAACTGACATACATCTACTTGGCGGGCTTCAACACACAGAACGTGAAGAATATGCGTAGCATGTTCTCCTTCTGCAACAGCCTAAGCAACCTCAACGTGACAGGCTTCAATACGGCTAATGTAACGAACATGATGGAAATGTTCCATGGCTGTTATGGGCTAAGTAGCCTCGATTTGAGCGGCTTTAATACGGATAATGTAACGAATATGTATAGTATGTTTGGAAGTTGTTATAATCTGACGAGCCTTGACTTGAGTGGCTTGAATATGACAAATGTGGAGAACATGTCTTCTATGTTCGAGCAATGTACTATGCTATCAACCCTTAATTTGAGCGGTATCAATACGGCTAATGTAATAAACATGTATCGTATGTTCTGGGGCTGCAATCATCTGACTAACCTTGACTTGAGTGGCTTCAATACGGCTAATGTGATGATGATGTCCGATATGTTTAGCGGTTGTTCTGCTCTCACAAGCCTTGACTTAAGTGGCTTCAATACGGCAAATGTCATATACATGTCTGAGATGTTTAGTGGTTGTTCTAGTCTCACGAGCCTTGACTTAAGTGGCTTCAACACGGCAAATTTGACGAACACGGTTATGATGTTTAATGGTTGTTCTTCTCTCACGAGCCTTGACTTAAGTGGCTTCAACACATCAAATGTGACGGCTATGAATAGTATGTTCGGTAATTGTGCGGAGTTGACCACAATCTATGTGGGTAGCGAGTGGAGCACCACCAACGTGACAGAAAGCACAGATATGTTCTCTGGCTGTACTAGCCTCGTTGGTGGCATGGGCACGGTCTACGATGCAAATCATGTAGATTACACCTATGCCCACATTGACGGAGGCCTGTCTAATCCTGGATACTTTACGGATAAGAATGCTCCTCAGCCCTACGTAGTACTGAGCGATAACAATTCCTTAGTAAGATTCTACTATGATGACCAGAAGAGTAGTCGTGGTGGAAAGGACTATGAGAGTTGGAGAACTAATCGTATAGAGCACAATCTGGCAAAAGAAGTCAATGATGTTGTTGTTACTTTGTCAGATAATGTAGTTGCATCTTCTCAGAGTATTGTTGTCGATCTGGCGCAACAGGGATTTACAAATCAACAGTCGTTAAAAGATGTTAGTATAACTCTAATTGATGGAACTACAATTAGATTTAATAACTATGAAGGCTCTAACGCTCCAACATTTTATACAGCCACAAACGGAATACGATTCTATGCAAAAAATTATATGACAATTAATTCTTCTGTCAATCATCCAATTGCTAAGGTCGTGTTGACGTGTGACTCGTATAATGGAACTGCATATGTTGGAAATGAACAACTTTATGGATCTGCCGATGGTTATGCGCTAACTATTAAAAATGATTATGAGTCTGGTAGTGGTGGAACACAACTGCGTGTAAAGACCATTGAAATCTTCTATGCTCAGGATGATTTGACACGAGAAGTCAAGAAAGTTGTATTTGATGAGTCTTTTGCCAATTGTATGACACTGACAAGTACTAACGGACTTTTCCGTGGCTTGTCAAATTTGGAGTCAATCTCTGGTATTGAAAACCTCAAAACAGACAACGTGACAGATATGAGTGATATGTTCTATGCTTGTTCGAGTTTGACTAGTCTTGATTTGAGAGGATTAAAAACAGCTAACGTTACTGACATGCACACTATGTTCCTTGCGTGTAGTAGCTTGTCAAGTCTAAATGTGAGCAGCTTCAATACAGCTAACGTGCAGGATATGTATGGAATGTTCAGTGCGTGTTCCGGTCTGACGAGTCTTGACTTGCATAACTTCGACGTATCTAACGTTGAGAACATGCAAGGCATGTTTGGTACTTGTTCTAATTTGACGAGTCTTGACTTGAGTGGCTTCAACACAGCCAACGTGAAGATTGTTGCTAATATGTTCATGAATTGTTCGAATTTGATGAGCCTTGACATAAGTAGCTTTGATGTTTCTAACGTTTTGTACCCAGACTACATGTTCTCTGGCTGTACTAGCCTGACGAGTCTTGACTTAAGTAGCTTCAATACTGCTAATGCAAAATCTATGAATGAGATGTTCTCTGCTTGCTCTGCTTTGAAGACCATCTACGTTGGTAGTGGTTGGAGCACCGCAGAAGTCGTAAGTGCAGTAAATATGTTCAATGGCTGCACCAGTCTCGTTGGTGGTATGGGTACGGTCTTTGATGAAAACCATGTGGATGCTTCCTACGCCCACCTTGACGGAGGCCCCTCTAATCCTGGCTATCTGACTTTGGCTCTTTCTATGGGTGACGCTAATGGCGATGGCAGCATCAATATTGCTGATGCTGTGGCTACGGTGACTAATATCTTAGGGCAGCCCACGGAAGAGAACTTCTATAAGTATGCGGCTGACATGAATAATGACAGCGTTATTGACATCTTCGACGTGACGATGATAGTCAATGCAGCACTCGCTGCCAATACGCCTGCTCCAGCAATAACCCGTAGCGGCACTGATGAGGTTCCTGCTGAGGCTATCCAACTGATGGCTGACACTCATAACGTCTATATGGACATTGACCAGGCACAACAGTATACCGCTCTCCAGTTCGATATGGACCTGCCAGAGGGTACGGATCTTCTAGGTGTAAGGTTGTTAGGTGATACCGACCACCAGCTGTCGTTCGTTAAGCGGGGCGACAGCCAGTATCGTGTCATCGCCTTGTCGATGAACAACGAGGTATTCCGCTCTGCCAATGGTCATTTGATTCAGCTTCAGGTATCCAACAATATTGGCGAGAATAATGTAAAGATGAGCGATGTGCTCTTCGTCAAGCCTTCCGGCAAGACAGTTACCGGTATTGGCGAGTGTCTGAACACCATGGTGGCCAAGGATGACAGTATCTACAACCTGCAGGGTGAGAAGTTGGGCAAGAGCAAGCAGCAGCTTGGTAAGGGAATTTACATTATAAACCACAAGAAAGTGATTATTAAATAATGACATCTATGCAGAAAAGAGTATTGTATATTGCCTTTCTCTTATTGGCAATCTGTAATAAGATAGTAGCTGAGGATCAGATTTCCATCAGTGACTTCAGCCTGTATCCTGGAGCTTCCAAGGAGGTCAGCGTTGTACTGACCAACGAGGAAAGCTATGTTGGCTTCCAGTTTGACTTATATCTGCCAGCCGGATTTACCGTTGAGTCGTTCAGTGGCAACAGTAATCGTCTTCCTGAGGGTACGACGCCACAGATGGCGCAACAGTCGGACGGCAGTTATCGCTTTGTAGCTGCAGCCCTTGATGGTAATCCGATAGCAGGTAATGGCGGTTCCGTCTTGACCCTGACGGTCAAGGCAGGTGATAGCATTGCTGCCAATGACTATACAGGCTATCTGCGCAACGTCAAGATATCAAAAGCCGACGGTAGTGGAACCGTCATTGCAGAACAGGCCTTTACCGTAACTGTGAATGCTACGGTCTGGAGCGTCATCGGTACTATCAATGGTAATTGGGATACAGATTCGGAGATGACGTCGACGGATGGCGTGAACTATACTGTTACGATTCCTTATCTTAACGCAGATACTTATGAGTTTAAGATTCGTGCCAATGGTGACTGGACAGAAAACTATGGCCTGAATGGAGTACCTGATGGTCAGAACATTCCTGTCACTGTTCCTGAGGATAATACAGGCGTGGTGATTACCTTTAACAAAGACACCAAAGAAATATCTTATTCTTTGGTACTGCCTGTTTATACTGTTTCTGGCGATTTTAACGGGTGGTCAGACTCTGAGGCCATGACGAAAGATGCCAATGGCATTTACTTTGTAACTATTGATGGCATAGATGCTGGTGGCCATGAGTTTAAGATTAGGACAAATAATAGTTGGGATGTCAACTATGGATTGAATGGTTTGCGCGATGGTGATAATATTCCGTTCACTGTAGCAGGTAATTCATCTGTAACATTCTATTTTGACCCTTCGACGAAGATTGCCAGTACCGTGTATCCGCTGGCTCCAGAGCCTTATGCTGCTGTCACAGAAGTTACCGCTACGGAAAATACAGTTACGCTATATTACGACAACCTACGTAACAGCCATGAAAGAACCGCAGATATTGGAGATTTCATGGGTGATTGGGCGAATTTGTCATCAACGGTGACGACTGTAACATTTGACCCGTCATTTGCTGCATACCGTCCTACCAGTACGGCATGGTGGTTCAGTGGATTCTCTAATATGACTGCTATTAACGGCATTGAGAATTTGTGTACCGATGATGTTACTGACATGAACGCTATGTTTATGAGCTGTACGTCGTTGCCCAGCCTCGACCTCAGTCATTTCAACACCGCACAGGTGGAGGATATGAGTTCTATGTTCAACGAGTGTACTTCCCTGACTGAACTCGACCTCAGCAGTTTCAACACCGCTAATGTTTCCAATATGGAGTGGATGTTCTATCAGTGCTCGTCGTTGAAGACCATCTATATCGGTGAGCACTGGAGTATCGCCAATGTTAGCAGCAGTCAGGAAATGTTCAACGGCTGTACTGTCCTAACGGGAGGCAATGGTACTACATTCAACGAGAATAATGTCACAGCAGCCTACGCCCATCTCGACGGTGGAACGGCTAATCCGGGCTACTTTACACCGAAGGGCGGCTATGGTATGGCTGCCAAGCCGACGTTTACACATGAAGGTAATCTGGTGTTCGTCAACTCTGCTACAGAGGGCGCAACCATCCGATACACGATTGATGACGTGGCTCCTACTGATACAACAGGTATCGTGTATAGCGACAGCATCAAGGTGACGCGCAACTGCACGATTCGGGCTATTGCAACCAAAGAGAACTTTACACCTTCTGAGGTAGCTGAATACAATGTCGACTGGTTCAAGGTGGCTAATGTGGAATTTGATCAGAATGGTCACACCATTACGCTGACTACGCAGACCGACGGTGCGACGATTCACTACACATTGTTGAATAGTGGGGCTGGTGAGCAAATCTATTCTGCTCCGCTGACCTTGGATGCTGATTGTACCATCGAGGCATACGCTACACGTGATGGCTATACCGCGTCAGACACCACCAGTTTCGTGTTCCATGCCGACGGCGTGACCTGTAGCAATCCTGTATTTGCTCGGAATGAGAACGTGATTACAATCAGCACGCAGACAGAGAATGCCCAGATTTATTACACTACCGACGGTACGGAGCCTACCAGTCAGAGCCAATTATATGCCGACAGTATCGTGGTAGACCGCAACATGACTATCAAGGCTATTGCCATGCGTGAGAACTACTATCCGTCGCAAATAATAACCTTTGTCGTCGATTGGTTCAAGTGCGAGAAGCCCACCATGGCATGGAATGCTGATGTGCTGACCATCAGCTGTGCTACAGAAGGTGCTATCATCTACTATTCAGCACAGACGAAGGATGAGTTCGGAAACTATGGCGCTGATGCGTTTGCACTCTACAATCAACCGTTTGAGTACAGAAATGACGCCTTGCTGAAGACGTATGCAGCCAAGGATGGTTGGTCGAACTCCGATACGCTTGTTATTGACTATCCATACACAGCTTGGCAAGAATTGCTGGCTGCTGTTGACGAGGCCAATGTAGCTATCCAGCAAGTTACGGGCAACGATAATGTACCTATACAAATGCTCAACGAGTTACAGGCACTGATAGATGATGCTCTTGCTACGTATAGCCAGCGTGCTGCCGAGAAAGCAGTTATCCAAGATAAAGCCGCTCAGATACACGACCTGACAGAAGCCATTCTTGAGAAGGCAAATGCTATAGATGAGCCCTACGCAGTGCTGAGTGACAATAATACTGTGTTGACATTCTACTATGACAAGAAGAAGGATGAACGTGGAGGATTGGACATCGGACCGTTTAACAATGGAGCATCTGGAAGAGGCTGGCATGAGGCACGTAATGCCATTACAACTGTGAAATTTGATGATTCTTTTAGGAACGAGACAACGCTGACCAGCACTGCATGGTGGTTCTCAGAGCTGACAAGTCTGACAGCTATTGAGGGACTGACTAATCTGAATACCTCTAACGTGACCGATATGTGGGGTATGTTTGAGCAGTGCTCCGCGCTGACTTCGCTGGATTTGAGCAATTTCGATACCCGTAAAGTAGAGAAAATGGCTTATATGTTCGATGGCTGCAGAAACTTGCGGTCGCTGGATGTCAGCGGCTTCAATACTGAGAGCGTCAGCGAAATGGGTGCCATGTTCCAAAACTGTTCGTCACTGCCATCACTTAATGTGACGAACTTTAATACTGCCAACAACCGTAGTATGTGGGGACTGTTCAACGGGCTCACCGTGTCGACGCTCGACCTGTCGTCATTCAACACCGCCAAGGTCAATGATATGGGTTATGTGTTTGCCAATTGCTCAAATTTGAGGACAATCTTTGTTGGCAGTGGGTGGACAACCCAGAGTGTGGCTGCTTCAGAACAAACAGGAAGTGTTGGTGGATATGACATGTTTGCTGGTTGTATAAACCTTGTTGGTGGCGCTGGTACAATATTCGATCCTGACCATGTGGACGAACTATATGCTCGTATTGACGGCGGTACGTCTGCTCCTGGTTACTTAACAGACATTAATTCTGGCGTGGCCATTTATGTTCAGGCAAATGAGATACCCTACCTGTATGCTTTCGATGCTGATGGTAATGCATTGAATGGCGAATTCCCAGGTAAGTTGATGACTGATACTGCAACTGTTAATGGTCAACTCTTCTATAAGACCAGGATTTACCGCTCTGTTCCTTTCAATATTAATATAATTGATAAGGACCTGTATAGAACGAGAGAAATCTATGTCATTTCAGACCGATACTTCGTCTATGAAGGACAGAGTAAGTATACTGATGTTACAACGCAATATTTCAATGCCCCGGAAATTCAGATAAGCAGCCTTGCCCTGCCTGGAAGCCATAACAATTGGGATAAGATGCAACAGTTTGAAGTTGTGGAGACTGGCAAGAAATATAGCATGCAGATAGATTTAGGAGATATGACTTTCGAGGATAATCAGCTCCAGTTCAAATTGTATGCCAATAACTGTGCTTGGCTGGGTATCACATCACTGACCCTTGACGCCCCAAGCTATGTACATAGCATAGGTAATCCAGAGCTTATCGCATCTGACCGTAATATTGTTATTAATTTGGCAAATGCTCCAACTCGTGAATTCAAGTTCGAAGCAACATGGAATGGTGGCACTCAGATGGAAGAGGGCTGGACGCTGAAAATTAGCGAGGTGGAAGTACAGCCAGAATACACCTTCGACAACGGCACTGGCGTTCTGACCATCAGTGGCGGTACCACAATGGCAGAGGCTCTGGATGCAGCAGGCGGACGTGACGAGGTGGCCAAGACCATTACCGCTATCGTTTGGAACAGCACGGCAACGCTGACCAACAGCGACCTGCAGGGTCTGGACAATCCGAACATGCTGGTTTATGTGCAGAGCGAGTCTCAGGCCCCTGCCAATCGTGATAATGTTGTCATTGGCAATGACAGCACGGGCTATACGGCCAAGAATATTAAGTTGACAGATGTGTCAGAGGGTAATGGCGACTTCTACTGTCCGATAGCCTTCACGGCAGAGATGATCAGCTACACCCATGAGTACCGCCAGCAGACGGAGGTCGGCGTGAGCCGTGGCTGGGAGACCATCGCCATGCCATTCACCGTCCAGACCATCATGCACGAGACGAAGGACCTGATTACTCCATTCGGTACTGACAGTATCAATAAGCACTTCTGGCTGCGCCAGTTGACGCAGCAGGGTCTGGCCCAGGCCAGACAGATAGAGGCCAATACGCCTTATCTGATATCGATGCCCAACAGTGCTGCTTATTCTGCAGAATTCAATCTGAATGGTCTCGTGACGTTCTCGTCGCAGAACGTCGAGGTACCTGTCACGCAGCTGAACGTTGTGGAAGCTCAGACAACGACTGGTGATATGGTGCTGTTGCAGCCCAACTTCAAGGGTCAGTCCGCGACAGCGATGATCTATGCTCTGAATGTTGGCGAGCAGCGTGATGGTCATCCCGAGGGCAGCGTCTTTGTGGCCAACGACCGTTCGGTACGTCCTTTCGAGGCGTTCACTGTTCATCATGGCAACGGTCCTGCACCGCAGTTCATTTCAATCAGCGAGATGAATGGCGATGTGACGGGCATTGAAGATGTAAGATGTAAGATGTCTGATGGCAGAGGTGATAACTGGTACGACCTGAATGGTCGCCGCCTGCAACAGAAACCTACGAAGAAGGGGATCTACATCCTGAATGGTAAAAAAACAATCATTAAATAACAAATAATAACAACTAAAACATTAAGTAATATGAAGAAACTACTGATTTTATCAGCCATGTGTATGGCAATGACCGCACAGGCAACAGTCTTGAGAGTAAGTAACGTCACTAACAGCGGTGCTCCGTACACCACCATCCCTGCGGCTATTGATGCTGCAGTCAATGGTGACACCATCATGGTGGATGGCTCGCCAGTTGCGTATAATGAACAGACCGGTACGACTGGCAGCCTGGATATTAACGTACGAGTTGTGCTGATGGGTCCTGGCTATCTGCTGACACAGAATGGTGTGCAGTCGAATGGTGACCTTACGGCAGAGATTAGTAGAAATATTAAAATCTCTGAAGGCGCTGCTGGCACCATCATTCAGGGTGTTAACCTATCAGGAACAGAAATTGATATTCAGGTTCCGAATGTGGTGATTACACGCTGTAAGGTTGATGGTAGTTTGTATATTGCCACCGGTGCTACGAATTGCGTGCTCCATCAGAATCTATTTACAGGGCTTGTTGGACGCAGTAGTTATACCACTTATACTGCTTACAATGCCCAGATTACTAACAATATCTTCATGCATGTTAACAATAATAGTTCCGGAATTCTGAGAGGATTCAATGAGTCGACAATTGCCTATAATACATTTACAAAAGCAAAGGATAGTGGTAGTGGTGGTAATAGTGTACTGCTTAGTCAAATGACAGGTTGTACCATTGAGCACAATGTCCTCTTTAGCACGGAGCAGACACTCGACAACAACACCATGGCCGACAATTACTGGGGAGGAAACGAAAGTCCCTACCAGGACTGTATTACCGATCTGGAAGTGAGAGATGCAAATACCGGTGGCATAGGAAATGAACTGATGGGCAGGGGTGCCTTCAATGGCGACGACCCCTACGTGATTTCCGGTATTCCTGCTGGTCCGGTCATCCAGGACATTACCGTTCCCGCAACGGTAGAGCAGGGCGGTACACTGAACGTTACAGTTAAACTTGGCATCCAGAGATAATGAGAAGAATACTGCTAACGTTGCTGATTGCCATCTCGTCGGTGCTGGCCATTCAGGCGCAGGGCGACGTGACGGGTGGTGCGACCGTTGTCAGGGCAGAGTATTTCTTCGATTCTGATCCAGGCTATGGCAATGCAACGATAATCAATAACGTGACCGAAGGCGACAACGCGTTGTCGCTGAGCGTCGAAGACCTGTCGCCAGGCGCTCACATGCTGTATGTGCGCTCGCAGGCCTCTTCTGGCGTGTGGTCTTCCACGCAGTCGCACCCCTTGCTGCTCATCAGACAGCGACCCACTGAGGCTGTCCGCGTGGAATATTTCTATGATACCGACCCAGGCTATGGCATGGGTAAGTCGGTTGGTAACCTCACCGAAGGTGATAACAACATCGTGGTGAGTGTAGCGGGACTGCCGTATGGTGTCCATCATCTCTGCCTGCGTGCGCAGGACAATACGGGTGTATGGTCGCAGGTGGCCACCTACTCGGTGTTCGTCACCAGTCCTACGACGGCCAATGCCGTACGCATCGAGTACTTCTTCGACACAGATCCTGGCTTTGGTCAGGCTACGCCCATCACGCCCTCGCAGGACGAGACGGCTACCTATGCCCTGTCGCTCGACAATCTGTCAATGGGTGCCCACATACTCAATCTGCGTGTGCAGGATAATCACGGACGCTGGTCGGCTGTGCAGAAGCATCCTATCTATGTGTTGAGCAATCTGCCTGATGTGATTGCTGTCGAATATTTCTTCGATGACAATGATCCTGGTGAAGGACAGGCTACTGCCGTACCTCTGCCTGGCATCAAGACTGACCCATTCGCCTTTGAGGCCAATACCGCCGGTCTCTCTGCTGGCGAGCATCATTTGAAGGTCCGTCTCAAGAAAAATAATGGTTTCTGGACGCTCTTCGACGCTGCAACCTTTACTGTCGAGGGCCTTGCAGAACCTGAGCCGTATGCTGTGCTGACAGACAACACCGATGAGGTGTCGACCACTTCTGGTACTCACAGTGGTAAGACGCTGACGTTCTATTATGATGACCAGAAGACTGCAAGAAATGGTATGGGCGTCGGGCCATTCTCCAGTACCAGTTCTGTGGCATGGTATAACAATAGTGATGTCATCTCCAGAGCAGTATTCGATGACTCTTTTGCCGGCTGCACCACGTTGACTTCGACTGCCTACTGGTTTGCTCAATGTAGAAACCTGAGAACCATTACGGGCATGAGCAACCTCAAGACCGACAACGTGACCAACATGGCCAGCATGTTCGATGTCTGCGAGAGCCTGACAGAGCTTGACCTCACTGGGTTCAACACGTCGAAGGTGACGAGCATGGAAAGGATGTTCCTTTGGTGTAGCGAGTTGACTAGCCTTGACTTGAGCAGCTTCAATACTGCCAACGTGAAGAACATGGACTTGATGTTCTACCACATGTTCAAGGTGATATCCATCTATGCCGGCGATGAGTGGGACGTATCAAACGTCACTACGAGCGACCAAATGTTCGGCAGCTGTAAAGCCCTCGTGGGTGGAGCCAGCACACAGTACTCAGATGACAAAGAAGGCCACACCTACGCCCACATTGACGGCGGCCCCGATAATCCAGGCTACTTTACAGTGAAGGGTACCCCTGTGCCATACGCCGCAAAGACTGTCAATGCGGATTCGGATGAATCGCACGATAGGTATACCCTGACGTTCTATTATGATACGAACATCGTAGAACGTGGCGGAATGGGCATCGGAGTATTCACCGAATACGATAAAAAGTCATGGTATAGTGATGCGAGATACATTACGGCAGCTGCCTTCGACGAGTCATTTGCCGATTATACCAACTTACTGAGTACGGCACACTGGTTCAGCTACTGTGAGAATCTGGCTTCGGTGACTGGTACCGAGAATCTGAAAACCGATAATCTGGTAGTCATGACTGACATGTTCTACGGCTGCCAAACACTGAAGGAGATTGACCTAACGGGCATCAACACGTCCAACGTGCTGTATATGTCCGAAATGTTCGGCAACTGCTATAGCCTGACGAGTTTGGATCTTAGCAACTTCAATACG
>Ga0265298_10002807_pt1 | contig 23699 bp, 17 predicted proteins | sample AusTroGonzalo_MG_3_FD_193486 | JGI IMG/M metagenome (GOLD analysis project Ga0265298, IMG submission 193486) | Bovine rumen microbial communities from tropical cattle in Woodstock, Queensland, Australia - Gonzalo_01 | ecosystem: Host-associated > Mammals > Digestive system > Stomach > Rumen ...
ACTGACGAAACTGGTTTTCAGCACGCGGTCGGCAAAATATTCGTCCACGATCGCCATCAGCCCGGAAAGATAACGTCTCAGATTCTGGAAATTGAACGCCTCGAAAACTTTTTCCCGGTCCGTGATCTCCGGATGCGACTTTTCGAACGCATGGAACAGTTCCTTGAGCTGGCTGCGCAATTTCCCCTGGGAATAGACGCAGTTTCCCATACCTTCCGGCGTGGTGTCCGTGTCGATCTGCCACGGCTTCACATAATCCGGTTCGTTGAACGGCTCCACCGCCACGATATTGCCGTGTTCGCAGAAGCGCTTGCCCGTCCAGCGGTTCCGGTGCCCGAACAAGCTCCGGAAATACCGTTTCTGACATTCGAGTGCATCGGGGTTCCACAGCAGGCTGTCCTTGCTGTAGAAATTGGAAAAACCGAAGCCCGGATGTGTTCCGCAATACCAGTAGGCGTAATCCTGTTCCATTGCGATCTGTGTGCTGACCGTGTTCCACCACACGATCGGCGTGATCATCAGGTAGATTTCCTGTTCTTCGCACTTTTTCAGCACGTAATCGAGCACGTCCAGATTGCCGTTCTCCACCAGATTGCCCTCGGGATCGGTGATCTCGCGGTCGTAAAGATGGATCCGGATGAACCGCACGCCGAGCTCAGCAAAATGCCGGAAATCCTCGTCCACCGCCCGGTAATGGTTTTTCCCGAGTTCGGCGATGTTGTAATAATTGTGGTTGAACGGAGCGTAATAGTTCACGCCGAAGAGCCTCACCGTTTTTCCGGCGGCGTCGTAAATCACGCCGGAACGGACCTGAAAGGGGGTCTGATAGTTCATTTGATTTTGATCCTTCCCTTATTTATTGAAAAATCCAATTGGTTCAGTTTCGATCTGTTCCGGTTCCAGTTTTTCATGGACCGGCGCCAGCGCCGGATTCTCGATCCGCCGGATCAGCAGCCGGGCCGCGTGCCGTCCCAGTTCGGCCAGCGGCATCCGCACCGTCCGGATCGGCCGCGGAAAGAAGGCCGTCATCGGCGAACAGTCGAATCCCGAGATCCGCAGAGCGTCATACGGAATACCCCGGCGTTTCAGTTCGCAGAGCAGATTTCCGGCGCAGAGGTCGTTCATGCAGCAGACTGCGTCCGGACATTTCGCCGGATACCGGAAATATTCGAAAAAATCTTCGGCCGCTTCCGGCGAGGTGCAGATCAGATTTTCGCGCACATGCAGCCTCACTTTGCCCAGTCCTTCGCGGAATCCCTGTTCGCGTTCCGCGGCGGCGTTCGGATTCACCAGCCAGCCGAACAACGCGAATTTCCGGCAGCCTTCCGAATAAAACTGCCGTACCAGCTGCGCCATCGACTTCGAATTCTGCAAGGACAGCACATCGCCCGACAGTCCGCTGTGACGGCGGATCAGATGAAGGACCGGCAGTCCCCGTTCCGGCATTTGGAACGGTGTTTCCGGATATCCCATGTAAAGCACGATCCCAGCCGGATCACGCTCGAAAACCGTATTCAGGATCCGCACCCGCGTTGCTTCGTCTCCGCTCAACGGCACTATGGAACTGATATATCCGGAATTTGTAGTTTCTGCACTGAAATTTTTTAAGGTGTCGGCAAAAAAGACGAGGTCGGAGCAGACGAAGATCAATTCCTTGTGCAAGGTCTGCGGCAATTTCCGCACCACGTTCCCGACTCCGTTCACGGTTTCCAGAAAGCCGTTTTTGGTCATGGGTGCCAGTGCCAGGCGCAGAGTCGGCTTGCTGACCTGAAAATGGTCGGCAAGTTTCTGTTCCGGCGGCAGCAGTTCGCCCACCGAACAGCGGCACAGATACTGTTCGATTTTCCGGGACAATCCCGAATGGATATTCTTCCGCGACATGACCGAAAATCCTTTTTCAAAAGATTTTCTTTCACTATATCACGCGGCTTGGGAAATGCAAGTTTAAAATGTAATTTTATAAAAATAATTTTATAGTGTGGGCGGAAAGCAGGAGCCGCGAACTGAAACGGCGAAAACGGAATGATTGAATTTCAGAGATCCGCTTTTACCGGCTGGCCGCAATATACTCCGACTGGGAGCTTGATCTTGTGCGCTTTGCCATTCCAGGTCAGCGTCACGGAATTCCGTTTCGGATTCTGCTCCGGATCGTTCACCGTCACGGTGACTGTTCCGTCCGGGTTCTGCCGCAGCAGAACGACCGCGGGTGCAGACACCTTGAGTCCGCCGACCTCGCCGGGTTTATGGAAAACTGCGGCGAGCGTTCCGGAACTCTTTTCGCGCACGGCCTGGAGATCCGGGGTCAGAGCCAGGATCTCGAACTGCGGATTTTCGGCATTCTTCCGCAGATCGGCAAAACTTCCGCAATGGAAATCCACCGCATACGCATACGAATCGTTCTTCGGATTCTTTCCGTGGTCGATCTGGAACTGCAGCATCGGAGCGGTCTTCGGCAGATCTTTGACCTGCTTGTTGGCCATGTGGTAATCCAGCCAGCGGCCTTTCCGGGTCTCGCCGGAAAGGATGCCTTTTCCCTTGAGTATCGAGTATCCGACACCGTCATGCCAGAGCAGCTGCGAATCCGTCCGGAACGTTTCTCCTGGCTTATGGACCTCTCCTGAAGCTTCACGGGCGGGACCGCGCCACAGCGTCTGGTCGATGGTCGTGGCAACTGGAACCTTGCGGTCGGTTTCATCGGTGATCCCGGCGCCGAGACAGACCAGTTTGCCGTTCAGCCAGAAATACGCTTTGCTCGCTGTCAGCCCGTAGAAATTCGGGTCGGGAGAGTTGGCCGCTTTTTTGCGTCCCATCCGGTATCCGGCCGCGGCGTAATTGCCGTCCGCCGCACCGCCGGCGAAGTTGTAAAGCCCCGGATTGCTCCGCCATGACTGGCCCTTGTGGGTGAATTCCCATTGACGGGAGGTCACGCCCGGAATGGCATAAGGCTTCATGAAACCGCGTCCGACCCGGTAGGAGTCAAAGTGCTTCATGATCCAGGCCGCGCCGTCGGACCAGAAATCGGTCAGATGGGTGGCATTCGGAGCGCTTTCGATCGAGAGGACGCGGGAGGAAAGCATGCTGATCGGCACCAGCGAGTCCTTTTCCCGGCAGATGAGCAGATCGTTATTCCAGAAATACCGGGTTCCGACCGGGAGTTTCCGGATTTTTCCGTCCATGACATCGGCGCACTGCTGAAGCTGTTTCCGATGCACCGAAGCTGCCGGCATCACATTCAGGAAAAAGCCCGCCACCCGGAACGGCTTGCCGAAATCGGCGTATCCTTTGCCTTCGCGGTAAGCCATCGCCCTGCGTCCGCAGGCGGCCAGGATGTCACGCTGCAGGATCTGGTCGGCCTGGATGATGGCGGAGTCGTTTCCGGCCCAGCCGGTGCCGTGCCAGAGCAGCGCGTCGAAGTAATTGCAGAGCGTATCGAAAGCGGGTCCGTCCGCCTTCAGTTCCCAGCAGGTCCCGGCAAGGTAGTTGATCAGACGCGCGATCCCGGCAAAACCGTCCAGCGGATAGCCGAACGGATAATTCTGGTTCCGGTGTCCCCACGCAGATCCGTCAGCGGTCAGGCCATCCAGCCAGAACGCACTTTTCATGGTGTTGTAGGAGGTAACGCTCAAACTCCTTTCCGCCACTCCGGAGATCACTTCCAGCATTTTCGGATTCCGGCAGATCAGGGCCGCGCGGAAAGTCGGACGGTAACTGAAATTTCCGCCCGTCCAGGCGGAAGACCCCTGGAAAGATCTCACGGTCAGCGTCGGTCCCACGGTGCTCGTGAAACCTTGGAAATAACACCAGGAAGTCTCTTCCTTGAGCAGCCGGTTCAGTCTGATCGAATCCGGATCTTTGCTGGTCCCCTTTTCCACCGCATCCATTTCATCGAAGAACACCTGATAGGCGCGGGCGGTCATGGACGGAAGCACGAATGACGGAACGATGCCCCGCAGAAATTCCATCCGGCGGTTGCTTTCCGCCGTCAGGGTCCGGATCAGGCTCCGGAAGATTTTTTTCCGGTTCTCCTCCGTGCGGGCGATCTTGCCGAATTCCCAGTGCCGCAGCAATTCCATGTAGAAGCTGCAGTGTTCATGCATGAAGGTTTCGTTGACCGGGCGCCAGTCGCGTTTCACCCGGTTGATCCGGACCGCATCCTCATAGGACAATCCCTCAATCGAGCCGTCGGGCCGGATCCGATCCAATACCTTATTCTCCAGCTCCCTGGTCTGCTGCGGTTTCAGCCGGATCTTCAGTTTGGTCTGGCGCAGGTGCTCGATCTCGGCCATTTTCGCCTTGAAATCCGGATCGTCCAGCGTCTCCTTCCGCTGCTGTTCCAGCGTATATTCCGGGAAGAAACAGCCGTCGGTCACCGGTGGCACCCAGGCATCCTCGAATTGATAGTTCAGGCCCTGCGGCACAAACCGGATATCATCCAGGACCGCCTGGAATCCCGGAACTTTGGAAATAAAAGTCACGGTCTTGATTTTCCCCGGCCGGAGTGACGGCTTTTTCCCCGCGATCTGCGGAATGACGGCACCCTGCCAGCCGACATGCGGCGGCGTCTTCACATTCCAGACCAGAGGCTTCCCCTCCTCATAGACAAACTTCACCAGAATACGCTGGTTCCGCATGTTTTCGGGGACCCTCATCGCAAAACCGAACGAGAAAATGTCCTTCAGGTCGAACACGCCCCCGGGCGGAGTGAATTTCAGCATTTTGCCGTTCCAGTCGATCCGCCCGGCATCCGTCCCGCCGGCGATGACCGAGGCACTGCTTTTCCAGGTTCCGCATTTCTTGTAATGCAGAATATTTCCGTATTCCTTTGCATCGAGCATACCGGCGGCCAGACATATGGCTGCGGCGGAAAGAATCATCCCGATTTTCATTTCCAGTTCCTTTCTCAGGTTATTTTCGAATTACAACTTGCGGCGATACAAAAACAAACGGGAAAGACTCTTTCCCGTTGCGGACTCCGGGTCCGGTTCAGTTGGAGGTGGTCATCCAGTAGTAGAGGTAGTTATTGCTGGCCACCCAATTATCCTCGGTCCTGCCGTTCATTTCCTTCGGCCTGCGGAATTCGGCATGTCCATCCATCCAGCCCATGTTGCCGCCGCCTTTGTGGCGGATAGTGATGTTCTGGAGCGTCGTCGTGTTCGAGAAGACGGACAGGAACTTCGTCTTGTTGGTCGATCCGTTGCAGCCCAGGTCGTTGACATCGCCGATGATGAGCTGGTCGCTCATGCTTTTTCCCTTGATCTGGGTGACTTTGAGCCAGCCGTTCCCCGGGCATTTGGCTTTGGAGGCATCATCCGCATCGGTGAACGGCATCCCGTAGGTATAGATATTCTGGGTGGAATTATACGCTGTAGAACTTTTCAGGGAATCCAGCGGACGGCTGCTCGGACAGTAATACGGTCCCTTTGCAAGACGGCAGAGTTTATCCAATACGGCGTCGAATGACGTTCCGGTTTTGTTGATGAGTTCACCTTTCCATTTCATTGTATACGGGGCAAGCTGATGCCGCCAGTAAAACCGGACACCTGAGGGGAAAGGAAAGGCATTCAGGATCCAGCCGTTGTAATCGTCGGTATACATGGTCATTGCCGTGGCGATCGTCTTGATGTTTCCGGAACAGGATGCCGTCCGGGCGCGTTCCCGAGCCGCATTCAATGCCGGCAGCAGCATCCCTGCCAGGATCGCGATGATCGCGATTACCACAAGGAGCTCTATGAGGGTGAAATATGCGGAGCGTTTCAACTTTTTGACCGTCTTCATGACTGCGATCCTTTCTTCTTTGCCATTATGTTTTTTCTGACCGTTTCAGTTCATTTCTGCTGGCGGAGCAGTTCGCCGATATGTTTCATCGCCTTTTCGCTTGCCTGTCTGGCGCATTCCTGGGCCTGTTCCGCCCGGCGGAGCGCGGCCGGATAGTCCGAAACGATCTTCTGCATGCAGTCGCAGATATCGGATGCCGGGGTGACGTTCAGTTCGAAGATCCAGTTCTGCAGCCCGATGTCGCGCCACATCTGTCCCTTCCAGGTGTCTTCCGCCTGACGGAGCAGGACCGCCGGCAGCCCCATGGTGACGAACATGATGGGAGAGTGCATATCCATGCTGAGCAGACTGTGGGCGCGGGAATAGACCCCGGCCGCTTCGTCGGTGATCCAGTATTCGCTTTTCCAGACCGTTTTCGCCTTGACGTCTTCCGGCAGCCGGTCGTAAACATAACGTTTGCCGACTTCCACCTGATAGACCATTTCCGGACAGAGCACTACCTTGAGACCGGTATTGCGGACGATGAAGCAGATCGCCTCGCGCAGTTTTTCCATATCGGATTCCACGTGGGTCCTCATCGCGAGTTCCTTGACGGGATCCTTGTAGTAGAAATCCTTGCTGTCGAAGGAGGTCGGGGTCCAGCGGAGCCGCGGGATCGCGCAGATATATTTGCGGGGTTCCAGATCGTTCTGCTTCAGGAACGCAAGCGCGGCCGTGTCGTCGGACCGGATCTTCATTCCGAACGTGGAATCCGGAGCAAAATCGAGAGTTTTGCACTCCAGTCCCTGCGCCTTGAGGAAGTGCAGGGTCAGCGAGTCGCGGCAGTAGATGGCTGCTGCATGGCTCAACGACTCTTTCTTTTCCGGAGTCCAGAGTCCGTCAGTGGTGACGCCGTAGATCACATACGGCTTGTCGGAAAACTGTCTCCAACGTGAGATCGCGGTCGAATTGACGATCGGTCCGGAGCCGTGGATCAGCATCTCGCACTTTTCAAAAGCATCCTGGACATCCTGTTCGGATTCCACGATCCGCAGACCGGGATAATTTTCCAGCAGCATCTCCCGGACGCCGCGGTCCAGACTGCAGGGCCAGAGCCAGACTTCCGCTTCCGGCAGATAATCTTTCGCCAGACTGAGAAAACCCGGCGTGTGCGCGATATCTCCGATGTTGATCGTCTGCCAGCTTCCCCGCAGCAGCACTTTTTTCTGTTTTTGCATTATTTCTTCCTCCGCAATATTAGATTTTTGCTCCGTAAAATTCAATCTGGCTCCAATTTCGGCATGGCAATGAACTCAGCCTGGAAGATGCAGTCGACCGGCTTGGCTTTTTCCTGCAGCATCTGCTGATAGAAAGATTTTCTTTCACTATATCACGCTGGCGGGGAAAAGCAAGTTTAAAATGTGATTTTACAAGATTATTTATAGAGTGTTCGACGCGAATTTGGGACCGCGAACTTTTGTCGGGCAGGTCGGACACCGCGCGATAAGACGGCATGATGCGTGATTTTCGAGTTACGGCATCCGGACCAGGAAAACCGGCTGCCAGATGCCGCCCGCACCGTCATTGTCCTCAACGCGGACCGTGACGATCTGATTCTTGCGGTTCCAGTCGATAAAATCGGTGATGGGGACGATGAAAGAAGCCCGCCAGTCATCCTCGTGTTTGAATTCACGTTTGTAAACCAGTCTGCCGTTGACGAAGATCAGCGCAGCTTCATCGACCGCGCCGAAGAAAAGGCCGACCTTCTGACCCTGCCAGTCGGCGGGGATCCGGATGCTCTGCGCATACCAGCCGAAACCGTTGTAATTTTTGAGGATTTTCTTCAGCGTTTCGGGAACATCTTCGCGGGTCTGTTTTTCCCATGCGGCATCGACGTAGATCGGCGACCATTCCGCCTTGTATTTGTGCCACGGCCGTTTCATCCAGCCTTCATCCATGCCGGTTTTCCGCGGATCGGGCGCGAAGAGCCAGCGGGTCGTAACCGGCCGGACCTCCAGCATGTCCCGGAATTTCGCCGCTTTGGAAATACCGGTCAGGTCCTCGAACCGGATCTCGATCGCCGTCTGGCGCAGCAGATTGGTGTTCAGTTTCTCGCGGTTGTCAAGCCGGAACTTCAGGAGTTCGCGGGCTGCGGCCAGTTTCTTATCCGGCGGAGCGCAAATCGCCCTGGCGGTCAGGGCAAAATGCCGGTGGCAAAGCTGAAGCCAGGCGACCAGTTTCTTTTCCACGGATGTTTTCGCCTTCTCCATTGCCCGGTCAAGGATTTTGCCCGAACTCACAAAGACCGACTCCGGGTAAAAACGGGAAAGGTTCTTCATCAACCCCTGCCGGAAATCGCCGTAACGGCCGACCTTCGCCGCCAGTTCCGCACGGTTGGGAAGGATCTGCTTTTCCCAAAGATTCCTGCGCCAGAACGTGTAGTATTCCCTGATTTCCGGAGCGGCATTGCCGAAACCTTCGCAGTAATGATCGAACAATTCCTCAAAAGCTGCATCCGGATAATTGTGCGCCCGCGCCAGGATGTATTCGGCCAGTCCCGTGGCGCCCCAGAAACCGTGGCTGCAGTCGTAATCGGTCCCGATGATACCGTTTTCATAACCGATCCGAAATCCCTGCCACAGCTGCTTTTCGAAGCCCATTGGCAGTCCGATATTGTAATGCAGGTCATTTGGACGCTGGAACATCATATCGGCGCTCATTTTCCGCCATCCGGTATAATTTTCCCGCATTCTTTCCAGCGACCCCATCCCTGTCACCAGTCCGATGACCACGCCGGGGCTCACCTTGACCTTCGCCGGCGGGGCGGCATAGGTCGCGTAGGCATAGAGGCATACCCGGACTTTGAGATCGATCCTGCGGGCTTTGGCCAGCACCCGGTTCGCAAAACAGAAATACCGGTTGCTCAAATGGTCCTGCCATTTTTCGCCGGGTGGCGTCACATCCAGCTTGCGGCAGTTTTCGCATTCGCAATAGCCGTCATAATCATTTTCGCAGATATTGATATAGGCTGGACGGGGTTTCCTGGCCGCCCACAGTTCCACGATTTTGTCCTGAAAAGCCTCACAGGAAACGCACATTTTTATCATTTGCGGCTTCATCGGATTGGCAGGTGCGCGTTTCCCCTTGTAGAGCGCAAAATACTCCGGATGTTCCTTCCCGAACCATTGCCACCACCGGGTGAAGGCGTGTCCGAATGGAATGTAAGCGCTTCCGCCCATACGGTGATGCTTCATCCAGATCCGGTTCTGAATGCTTTTGGCATTATATTCTTCTTTGCTGTACTGCAGACTTTCCGGCATGCCGGCGATATTCATTCTGCCTCGGCGGTAATAGCCGCCCGGATAGTCCGGCCGGATGCCCCGCGAGACCAGACGGCCGGGATCCCAGCTGAATTTACCTTCCGCAAGTTTCAGTTTCGGTGCCGGGACATAAAAAACACCGTCGTCTCCCGGCGCCACCCAGCGGACATGGAGCTGGCGTTCCAGAAATTCGGCGACCGCGCTGATCGAACCGGTCTGGCGGCGGTCGAATGCAAAACGCTGGCCCCGACGGCATTTTTCATCGTCACCGGCGAAGGTGACGCCGTGAGCAGTCACCTCGTAACGGGCTTCTTCGGGTTTCATCCCCGGCGGACAGGTGAAAAGGAAGGTGAATTTTCCCTTCTGCGGTTTTTCGACAATGGGAACGGTTTTTCCGGTGATCAGCTTCAGGTGGTGCTGAAGATCGCCGGCGGCGAATTCGGCAATGCCGCCGGACTCTTTGGATAGCACGATCTGGGCATTATCCGGATTGACTAATATCTCGGAAGCAGAAATTATCAAGCAGAAACCAATGAATAAAAAGAAGACGATTTGCTTCATTTTTTTTGACCGCCGTTTATTTTGGCCATGCAACTCTGGCAGTGGGTTCCCAGAAACTGGCGGAGCATTCATCTGTCAGCTGGATATTCCTGATCGGGATCTGCCTGGCCGAAACCATGCTGACATGGAAATCCGCGAAGGCGACATTTTCCATGCCGCCGTTGGGAACAAATACTTTCCTGCCGACATAAGGCGGCTTGCTGCCGTGGGAAAAGCGCGGGTAACTGTCTTTGCTGCCGTCATACTGGACCCTCGGAGAGGCGCCCGATCCCTCCTGTATCTGTGCGCTTCTGGAAGGAAAACGGACCATCGACTGCTTGACGCAGGGCTCCGGCAAACCATAGCTGGCGCTGATGGCGATGCCATAGATACTTTTATCGGCCGTGCCGTCGGCGGCAGTCAGATCATTGATATTGACGCTGGGGCAGACAAATTTGCCGGGCAGATAGTTGGAGCCGCTCTTGGTCCAGCCGCCGATCTGCCGTCCGTCGTTGATGTTGAGATACTGGGCCAGCATCCCGTTGCGGGTGCTTTTGGAATCCACCCACGGATAGCCCGTGTTTCCGATAAAAGCTTCATACGAAGACGAACTCCACACATGCGAATTGTACATGGCGATGTAATAGCCGTTGTTGTCATCACAGTAGAGGGCGCTGGCCTTGGCCAGATTGCCGAAGTTGCCGGTGCACGAAATGGCTTTCGCCCGGTCGCGCGCCTTCTGCAGCGCCGGCAGCAGCATTCCCGCCAGGATCGCTATGATCGCAATTACGACCAGGAGCTCTATCAGCGTAAAATGCCGAGGCATTTTACGCTTCAGGTATAAGAGATGAGGTAGGAGAGAAGAGGTAGGAACGGTCTTCTTTTTCATTTTGTCTTCCTTTCGATTGAATTTTATTTTATACTGCGGATTGCATCCATGGTGATTTTCTGGATGTATTCCGGATCTTCGTTATTGTGCCCGTAATAATAACAGGCCAGATGATCGGGGCGGACCTGCGCCAGCGTGGTTTCCAGTTCCTGACGGTAAGCGTCATGTTCCGAGGCGGGGATCAGGATATTTTCCAGCAGGGCGAAAGTTCCGCATATTCCGGCGGCTTCCCGGCGGATCCTCGGCCAGAGCTCCAGAACCGATGCCTTCGTGCGGCACGGCGCCTCATGAAAATAACTTTTGCGGCACAGCGTTCCGTCGAATCCGGCGTAATCGACCATCTCCAGACCGGCCGCGCGGGCGGTAAATTCCGGCGAGGTGGGCGGCATATTGAATATCGTGATGGTGAGCTCGGAACGCAGCTGTTTTGCCATCGCGATCAGGGTCCTCAGATAATCCAGCATGCTGGTCCGGGCGTCTTCCGCCGTGCCCGGATGGCCGTAACGCGCGACTGTGGCCGGATGGCTGCTCGGCGTTTCCGCTTCTTTGGGTTCGTCGAAGATCAGACCGTCCAGATCAAAACTTTTCACGATCATTTCGATAAAATCGACCGAGGCTTGAACCACTTCCGGAACGTCTATGCAGGCGCAGCCGGGATATCCGGGAAGAGTCCATTCAGGATGGTCGCAGATGAAGGGACTGCCCATGTAAGGCGCTCCGGCAAAACGTCCGGCAAAACGGCTCGGGATCAGCAGGACTTTCAGTCCGTGCTTATGTGCCATGGCGATCTGCTGTTCGAGCGTGCGCATCGAATACACCGCTTCGCTTTCGGAAAAGGACAGGTCGACGGCATCGAACCCGTTGTCGCGCATCTCGCCGAACAGACGGTCCCAATGCGAGGGGATCACGGTCCAGTTGCCGTAGGAAAGCGTATATGCCGAAAGAAACATTTTTTACCTTTGGATTTGCATTTTTGTTCATTCTGACATATATTATAATCGGTTTTTTCGCAAAAGCAATAGTTTTGATGTGGACTTTTATTTCAAAAGTGTTTCAATTTGAATTATGGCGATCATCTGGTTCGATACTGTAAAACGGCTGACCCTGTCGATGGGGCCGCTGACCCGTGCCGGTTATTTGGAGAAGAAAACGACTTCCGTCGACCGGGTATTCGACCATCTGGCATTTTCCTGGCGGGAAGGGGCTCCGGAAATGAAACTGCTGGTCCGCATCGGAGGGAAAGAACAGGTCCTGACCAAGCCTCACTGCATGCTTTTCCTGCCTGGAGATCATTCGGTGACGATCCCGCTGGCGCCATGCAATGAATTTTATTTCGTGATTCAGCATCCGGAGCGGATTCTGGGGGACCGCAAGCCATTGCGGGGCGAGTTCGGTGAACTGTATCCCGAAGCGGATTCCCGCCTGTTCACGTATATGAAATTATTTCTCGAGATGTTCGGCGGGCCGGTTTCCCCCAACATCTGCACGCAACTGGATTGTCTGGCACTGGCAATGCTCGGCTGCACGTATTACGGAGGCCTCTCTGCAGACCGTATCTCCCCCGTCGAGGCCATCGAAGGGTATATCAACAATCATTATACCGATGAGATCGATTTCGAAAAACTGGCGAAACAATACGGCTTGAGTCTTTCGACTTTCCGCCGGCAATGGAACCGGCAGAAAGAGGAAACGCCGGGTCAGATGATCTTACGGCTGCGGAACCGCACCGCGCTGGAGCTGCTGCGGAACCGTCAGCTCAGCATCGGGGAAGTCGCCGAGCTCACCGGCTATCCGGACATCCGTTATTTCTCCCGTTTCTTCCGCCGGATGAACCACATGACCCCCAGCGAATTCCGCAGCCGGCAGATGGAAGAGGACAATCACCGCAACACACATTAACTGAAGAGACCTGGTCCTTTGATGTCAGGACCGGCGGTCCTGCTTTTCCAGCGCCCGGAGCAGGGCGTACCGGGCTTGCCGGATCGCCTTGGGATCGGGTGTGAAATCCGCGAAAGTCCGGAACACTTGCCGGATAATGGGATCACATTTTCGGGGCGCCTGTTTCCGCAGCATGCGGATCAGTTCCCAGTCTTCCAGACCTTCCCGCTGTGCCTCCAGACGCAGCGAGGGATAGACCGCGCCGCGGGGACCGGGATAGACGATATGCGTATCGCCGGGAGGCAGATGACTGACCGCACCGTCTTTATGCAGCGGTGCAGTTTCCTCGTATGGATCCTGAACGGGGGCGCGGTCCGGCGAAGAATAATGCCGATACTGGTTCCATCCCCAATGCAGGAACCCTTCGAGCCCGTAACAGCCGCATCCCCAGCCGAGCAGCAGGGAACGGGTCAAATCCTCGTCGCACAGCCGGTTCAGCCAGGGACCGCCGGGGTTGCAGCAGGTGTAAACCCAGATCCGGTCGCCCTGCAGCCGGGTCTGTTCGAAACCGTCCCGGTCCCGCTGATAGACCTGGACCTGCGGACACCAGACATCCACGGCGCCGGCGATCCTCAGGTCGCCCAAGGCTTCGACAACAGGTATTCCCGGCAGATATTTCCGGACAATCCCGACAAAGATCCGGTAGGAATCCGCATTGCATTCGATTGGTTCGTCGGCGACATGCTGGAACCAGCGGTCACGCAAGCCGTTCCGGCCGATGAAATCCCGCAGCAGCAGGGCGATCTGAGCAATATCGCGGCTGCCTTCGGGCGACCGTGCCGGATTGCCGGTATGGATCACCTGAAATTCCGTGGCATTCCAGGATCCCCCCGCCCGAGTGCCGAAATGACCGCCTTCGATCCAGTAAAGACCCGCATCCGTGAAGATCCGGATCCATTTTTTCAATTCCTTTTCCAGCAGGGAGAAAGTTCCGTTTTTCCGGTCATACTGGACGAAAAGGTTCAGCGGAACGAGAAACATGTTCTGTCGCATGTGATACATCAGCGCGGCATGCCGTGCCGTTAGTTTCCAGAAACGGGGCGACCATAATTTTATCTGATCCGGAAAAACGAAATTGAGCGGATCGAGCCAGTTGGTCATGATGACCGAACGGCGGCCGGTCCGGGGCAGGGCGGCCTGAGAGATCCGGAACGAACAGGTTTCCGTCCGGATCTCATCGCCGGACTGGATTTTGAGCTGGATTTTCAGCGTTCCGGGACGTTCGCGGTATCCGACCGGACGCTGAAGATAAAAAGCGGCACATCCGGAACCGGGAATGAAAGTTCCGCCAAGCGGACGCAGCACGTCATAAACCCGGAACGGTGCATTGCGCGTGACGGACTTCGATTTCGGATTGCCTTCCCGTTCGGCGAAGGATATTTCCGCGGTGTTCAGATTCACACAGACGTCGGCCATGGCGTAAAGCCGGCAGTGCCGGTCATTAGTTGTCAGGATCACTTTCCGTCCGGGAGTCAGGCCGGTCAGAACGAATGCGATCGACGCGAAAGAGCCCCGCGGCACCTCAAAACAGGGCGCTTTCAAGGCGGGTTTCAGGGAGTCTAGCCGGTCGGGATAAAGCCATTCCAGCGGGTCGTGCCAGAGAAAATCCATCACATCTCCTTGGTTTATTTTTTTGGCCAGCCGCAGCCGGTCTGTTCGCGGAACCGGACCTTGCCGATATCCAGCACGAAATCATTTTCGATGGACCGGCGGTACTGTTCCAGTTTTTCCCAGGCCTGCCGGAAAGCCTTTTTCGATTCAGGCGTTTTCTCCGCCGCCATTTTCAGCTGGGCCCGGCGGCATGCCACGGTCAATTCCACCTCGTGCAACCCTTTGGCGAGGAATTCCACCCGTGCGGCGGACAGCGGATCTTTTTCTGCTGCTTTCCTGGCTTTCTCCATCTGTTTTTTCGCCGCGGCGAGCACTTCCGGAGTCATGAAATCGGCGCCGACCGCGATGAAGTTCTTGAACCCGCCGCCTGGACCGGCCGCGGTGCGGTTGCGTTTCTTCCATTCATCGAACTCTTTTTCCGTGACCGAATTCGAGCGGTCTTCCCAGATTTTGAAGTATGCCTCGACCTCCTTGGCAGCGGGTCCGAAACAGCTGTAGAAATCTTTGAGTATCTCATCGCCCTGCCGGTCGGGATCGCTGTGCATCCGGAGCACGGTGTAAAGGGTCGGCGCCTGGCTCGACCAGGCCCCGAACAGGGAATCGATCGCCGAAGAGGTCATGCCGTTCCGGTAGGCAAAATTGAAATCGTCGGCAAAGCGGCGTGCGTAGAAGACCGGCAGGTTGGCTCCGGCATGGAGCAGATTGGGCCGGAAATGCTGCAGCACTCCGGTGTTCCTCCAGCCCATCCATTCCTTGCGGAAATCCCGGCTCATCTTCTCTGTATACGGGAAGAAAAGCAGCGCGGTGTTCATGATGATGATCCCGTCGTTGAGCTTGACTTCCGTGGGCGGTTTCCGGTAGTTGGCGTAAGCAAAACCGATGACCGGGACGCCGGGATGTTTTTTCGCGGCTTCCTTCTGGACCGCCAGCAGGTAGCGGGCGTAGCGGTCGGTGAGCGAAGGAATGTCCTCCTGCGTGACGCCGTCTTCGCCCCAGCTGGCTTTCGCGACCGCCCAGCGTTCCTTGAACGTGATCACCTTGCCTTTGCCCCAGTAGGAGGATCTGGCGAACCGCGGATCTTTCTGGTCCCAGGCCCGGCAGGCGGGACAGACGCACATGATCGGGATGTCATTCAGTCCCACGCAGATATACGGACGGAGCTGTTTCAGGCGGGCGGGACGGTGTTCCCAGTTGTGGATGATCTGCCGGTGAAAATCCGGATTGGAGATGCACATATCCACAAAAGCGGTCCCCCAGGACGGGGTTTCGGGGAGCAGACCGCGTTTGCCGGAATTGGTCAGCGCGAAATATTCCGGATGCGTTTTTCCATACATCTGCCACCATCGGCCGAATTCATGCGAATAATTCATGTTGACCGTGGAGCTGATCCGGTGACGGAGCAGGAAACGGCTCTGGGCCTCCCAGTAGCGTTCTTCCGTTTCCGGCGTATACCACAGGACCCGGTTGTATTTGGCGCGACGGGCATAAAGATCGGTGAAACGGAGTTTCGGCTCGCCCCGCAGTTCCTGATCTTTCACCGCGATGGTTTTCCGGGCTGGGATGACCTCGCCGAGTTCACCCGGCCAGAGCCAGCGCACGTTCAGCTGCCGTTCCAGAAATTCATACACGCCCCAGAGCGTGCCGTGCCAGACCGCATGCCAGGAACTGCCGACCGGACCGGTGTCACGGTCGTGTCCGGTGATGAACATTTCGTTTCCTGCGACCCGGATCTGATATCCCGCGGGCGGCAGTTTTTCCGACCGGATCCCCGCTTCGGCGGTCCGGCGGCACGGTCCCACATAGATCCGGTTTTCCGGCAGAGCGGACGGCAGCGCGTTTTCGGAATAGACCGGCAGCTCCGCGCCGGAGGCTTTGCGGACATGATAAACCAGTTCTTCGGCGGCGATCCTGACGCTCGGCTGCGGTTTTTCCGGCAGAATGACCGCGGCAGTCGCTTTCCCGTTTTCCGTGACCGTCATTCCCGAGGCGGAAAAGCCCAGACAGCACACAGCCGCCAGCCAAAGATATTTCATTTGAAGATGTCGCATTTTCGCTTCCTCTTTCGCTTATTCAACTTTCCATGGCGGTTTGTTCAGAAAATAATAGGAGTAATCCACATGCGTCACATGTCCATCGACAAAGATGGCATTGGAGCCCCGGTTGTGATAATTCGCGATCGAATAGGCATTCGGGGTGAAATAATTCTGAGCTCCGATCCGGGTCCGCTGCGAGGAGCCTTCCTCCGGGATCGGAGCGGAACCCGGATACATGGAATCCGACGCATCCGCGATAAAGAAATATTTGGAGGGAAATTTGATCCGGAAACTGGTCTGGGTGAACGTGCCGGGATAATAATGGGCGCTGTAGCCGTAAGAGCACAGGTTCTTGCCGTATTTCTGATAGTCCAGCGGCTTGACCAGACGGTTCATGACCGGATCGGTCGGACAGATAAATGTCTTGTCCATCTTATCCGACCAGATCCCTTTGCCGGACTGCTGATAGATCGGCAGCATCCAGGCCGGACCGCCGCTCTTTGGACCGAAATAAAACCAGAAATAACCCTTGTTATTGTCCAGATACATCAGGGACCACAGCGATATGCTTTTCATATTGGCGGCGCAGGAAATGGTCTTGGCCTGGTCGCGCGCCTTCTGCAGTGCCGGCAGGAGCATCCCGGCCAGGATCGCAATGATCGCGATCACCACCAGGAGCTCTATCAAGGTAAAACTGCCTCCATCCCGGTTTTTGTTCTGGGATACGAATACACCGATCTTTCCCGTGAATGACACTTGCGCTTTTTGAATTCTGTTCATAATTCTGTCCTTTCCTTTTTTGCTATTTTGATTTTCGAATTGCATATCCGGTTTCATTTGCTCCCTGTGAAAACGTAAAGTGTGCCGTCCGCGGCGGCGACTGCCGCGGTATTGCCGCTGACCGCGGGCGAGGAATAGACGGCGGCTCCGAGATCGGTCTCGGCCAGTTTCTTCCCGCTGGCCGGATCAAGCACATAAAGGAATCCGTCGCCTCCGCCGAAGATCAGCATGTCCGGAGTCAGCGCCGGCGAAGAATGCACGGCCGGCATTTCTTTGGCCGCGTAGGGGATCGAGGTCAGCATTTCCGGACGGGGTTTGAAACTCCACAACAGTTTCAGGTCGGCGGCATCGTGGGCGAAAAGACCGTGAGCCGAAGGCGAAAAAATCCTGCCGTCCGCTGCCGCAGGCAGGCCGAAACTTTCCTTGACGCTGCCCGCCGGGGCCGGCCGGTAACGGTATTCCTTGAGACATTTGCCGGTGGCGGGATCCAGCATCCGGATCCCGCCGAGGATCTTCTGGTAGAGTTTCCCCTGATAAGATATCGGACCGGAATCCAGATAGGAATAGCATTTTTCCCGCTTGACCACCCATTTGCGTTTGCCGGTTTTCAGATCGTTGGCAAAAATCCCCAGCCGCCAGTTCTGGCAGGTGAAGATCTTTCCGTCCGCGATCAAAGCGCCTGCGTGGCACGGGGCGCCGGTATTGTATTTGTCATCCCGTCGGACGATCTTGCCCGTGGCCGGGTTCAGTTCGGTCAGACGGTTGCCGCCGATCCAGAGCCGGTTTTCGAAGAGTGTGCAGGGACTGTAAAGACCGTCGATATCGAAATAATCGGACACCTGATTGCGCCAGAGGACTTTCCCGTTTTCGATATCCAGCGCGAAAGCCAGTCCGTCCACCGCAGCGCCGTAGACCCGCTTGCCGTCGGTCGCCAGGGTATGTTTCACGGACGGCCCGATCACCGTCCGCCAAAGCAGTTTTCCATCGGCGGCATCGTAGGCGGAAACCGAACTTTCCTTCGCCATGGTGTCATCCAGTGATGCAATGATGACGCGGTTCCCGGCGATGATCGGCGAGGATGCATAGATCCGTCCCGGAGTTTTCGCTTTCCAGCGGAGGCGCAGCGGGAGTTTCAGCTGGTCCGGAGAGCTGCCGTCCCGTCCGGCCGTGCGCCGGAACTGCGGCCAGTCACCGTGCAATCTGACCGGTTCCGCGGCGGGATCCGCTTCCGGACCCGGACGGCAAGTCACCGGATTGATCACGGCAATATTCAGACCTTTTTCGTCATATTCGCATTTCAGGAATCCGCGGGGAGAGTGATCCACCGCGCCTTTTTCGGGCGGAGCGCATTCCGCGGTGACCATGCCCCGGATCAGACGTGCCTGCGTGGCGTGGGTGTGACCTGAGATCATGGCCGTGATTCGGACTTTCCGGTCCAGCATCAGTTTCGCCAGCGGATCGGGGAATACCCGGATCGGATGATGCCGGAAAATGATCCGCGGTCCCGGATTCAGCCGCAGGTCTTCCTTGAACCATTGATACTGCCGGGCCTCCAGGTCGGCGGACGGCGGCACATCCACCCCGTAATAGTAGCTCAGAACGATGAAATGCACGCCGGCGTAATTGAAGGAAAAATAAACCGGACCGAAAATCTTTTCGAAGAATGCCTCGCCGCCGTAGGAGCCGCGCTTGAAATCATGGTTGCCGATGGCGTAATAAACCGGCAGTCCGGCTTTGGTCATGGTCGCGTAATGCCCTTTCTGATCGCCGATGTCGCCGCAATGGACCAGAAAATCCGCCTGATATTTTTTCGCCGCCGCGGCAACTTCGCCGATAAAACCCGAGGCGTCTTTGCATTCGCTGTCATTCACCGACAGGAACACCACTTTCTTTTTGACGGGGCAGGGCCGGATCCCGAATTCCACTTTTGCCGACAGCGGCCGGTAATAGGGCGTCGTGAAAACCCCGTCGGAAGGTTTTGATGCAAAAACGAACTGCCCGGAAGCATTTTCCAGCACGAAATTCCCCTCGGGGTCCGTCTGCACGATCTGAAGGCCGTCCGAAACCTGGATCCCGGCCCAGCCCCGTTCGGAAGGATCGCGCCTGCCGTTGCCGTTTTCATCGCGGTAAACACAGCCGGAACACCGGAGGGTTTTCCGGACCGGGGTCTGGTCGGCGATCCGGATGCGCCGGAATTCCGCCGTGCCGGAGGCGCCGGAAATCTCGCAGTTCAGCTGGATTTCTCCTGATTCCCAGGTCCGGAAAGGGACCGTGATCTGGTTCCAGCCGAAAGTTCCTTTTGCATGTTTCCAGCGGCCGTGCTGGCTGCCCCGGAAAAGGATCTTCGACTGGTTTTTCAGCGTGATCCCCGTGCCGCGGACCCATTGTTTCGAGGTATCCTTGACCGCTTCGGCCCGGATCTCCATCGTCAGCAGATACCGGCGGAACGGCTTCAGTTCGAGCGTGCATCCAATGGCGGTTTCCTTGTCCTTCGGACCCGCTTCCAGATGCAGGATCTTTTCCCCGTCAGCCGTTTTTACCGCTGCATTGCCGGCGGCCGGCTTGAACTGTTCAAGATCGGGCTGGAGATCCTGCGCGGAGAGCAGCAGCGCGATCCCCCAGACCAGTGCAGCGGCAATTTTTGTCAGATGTTTATTCATGGCATCGATCCTGTTTTATTTGGATTTCAGGCGGCGGACCGCATCCATGGTGATCTTCTGGATGTATTCGCCGTCCTCGTTGTTGTGCCCGTAGTAATAACAGGCGAAATGATCGGGATGGACTTCCGCAAGCGTGGCTTCGAGCTCGGCTTCGTAGACGCGGTGTTCGGATTTGGGGATCAGCATGTTTTCCAGCAGTGCGAACGTGCCGCATCTGCCGGCGCATTCCTGCCGGATCCGGGGCCAGAGCTGGCGCACGGTCGGTTTCACCCGGAATGGCTCCTCGTGGAAATAGCTCTGCATGCACAGCGTGCCGTCGAATCCGGCGTAATCGATTCCCGGCAGCGCCGCCGCCCGCATGGTGAATGAAGGCGAGGTCAGCGGCATGTTGAAAATGGTGATCGGCAGCTCCTTCCGAAACGATTTGGCCGTCCGAATGAGTGCGGAAAGATAATCCAGCATACTGGTCCGGGCGTCCTCCGCCGTGCCCGGATGGCCGTAACGTGCAAGCGTGGCCGGATGGCTGCTCGGCGTTTCCGCTTCCTTGGGCTCGTCCAGGATCAGTCCGTCGAGCTCAAAACTTTTCATCAGCAGCTCGATGAACCGGCAGGAATGTTCCACCACTTCCGGAACATCCACGCAGCCGCATCCGGGACGGCCCGGCAAAGCCCATTCCGGATGACCGCAGATGAAGGGACTGCTCATGAACGGCGCACCCGCGAGACGTCCGGCGAAACGGCTCGGGATCAGCAGAACTTTCAGTCCGTGCTTATGTGCCATGGCGATCTGCTGTTCGACCGCGCGCATCGAATACATCGCTTCGCTTTCGGAAAAGGACAGGTCGATGGCATCGAAACCATTGTCCCGCATCCCGCCGAACAGATGGTCCCAATGCGAGGGGATCACGGTCCAGTTGCCGTAAGAAAGTGTATAGGCCGAAAGAAACATGGTAAATTTCTCCTGAAAAACTTGTATTTTTGCTCAATTCAAGATATATTATAATCGGATTTATATAAAAAACAATAGAAATCATGTGGACTTTTTGCCAACTGGTGTTTCAAATTTGCTATGTCGATCATCTTTTATGACACGATCCCGCGGCTGATCCGCGGCATGGAACCCTTGAACCGGGCCGGTTTTCTGGAACAAAAGACAATTTCGGTGGACCGTGTATTCGACCATCTGGCATTTTCCTATATCGACGGGGCGCCGAAAATGGAACTGCTGATGCGGACTCGGGGCCGGGAGCTGCTGGTGACCCGCCCTCACTGCCGGCTCTGTCTTCCGGGCGAACATTTCATCACCACGCCGCTGGCCCCCTGCAATGAATTTTATTTCGTCTTCACGCATCCGGAACGTCTGTTCGGCGACCGGCAGCCGCAGCGGGGAGATTTCGGCTTGTTTTATCCTGCGGAAAACTCGCCGTTTTTCGGTTACATGTCCATGTTCCTGAAACTCTTCAACGGTCCGCTTTCGCCGGGGATCTGCACCCAGCTGGATTGTCTGGCCATGGCCATGCTGAGCGTGACCTATTACCGCGACCAGTCCGCCGACCGTTTTTCGCCCATCGAGGAGATGGAGGGATACATCCGCAACCATTATTGCGACGAACTGGATTTCGCGGCTCTGGCGCGGCGGTTCGGCCTGAGTTTTTCCACGTTCCGGCGGCAATGGAAGGAACGCAACAGCGATCCGCCGGGGGAAACGGTCCTGAAACTGCGCAACCGTCATGCCTGCGATTTGCTGCGCAACCGCCAGCTCAGCATCGGGGAAGTCGCCGAGCTCACCGGCTATCCGGATATCCGGTATTTCTCCCGGTTTTTCCGCCGGATGAACAATATGACTCCGAGCGAATTCCGCAGCCGCATGACGCAGGAGGAAAAATGACTCCGTTCAGGACAGCAGCTGTTCGTAAATCTTCCGGTCGCGGTCGCTGAAACAGCAGAAGATCACTTCTTCCGGAAACTCGCCGGTCCATTCCCGGACCGTTTTCAGGGCGATCGCCGCCGCCTGTTCCGCTGGAAAATGGTAGATCCCCGTGGAGATGCAGGGGAAGGCGACCGTGCGGCATTGTTTTTCCGTGGCGCGCGTCAGAGAGTTGAAATAGCAGGCGGCCAGTTTTTCCGCCTCGTTGTATTTGCCGCCGTGCCAGACCGGGCCGGGCGTGTGGATCACATGACGGCAGGGCAGGTCATATGCACCCGTGATGACCGCTTCGCCGGTTTCGCAGCCGCCGAATTTGCGGCATTCTTCGAGCAGTCCGGGGCCTGCTGCGCGATGGATCGCACCGTCCACTCCGCCCCCGCCCAGCAAGGTGCAGTTGGCCGCATTCACGATCGCATCGCAGTCCAGTTTGGTTATATCGCCGGTGATGACTGTTATTTTCATGATTTCACCTCAAAAACTTGCAACTTGAAACTTGCAACTTGAAACTCTTCTCATTTCGGGATCAGCAGGAAATCTTTGAGCATCCGGTCGGGCATGTAGGATTGTTTCGCCTGACGCAGACCCGGTATGCCGAGATCCTGTTCACGGTTGATGTAGGCGCATTTCCCGGTCAGATATTTTGCCGTCTGCTGGTTGATGACCTGAGCCGCACCTTTGCAGTCGGAACGGGCTTTTTCGAAATGGACCGTCCAGGAATCGGAATTGATCGGACTGAAGATCGCGAACGCTTCGATATTGCCGCCCGCAGTCAGGATCAGTCCGTGCAGACCGAGACTGTCATAACATTTCAAAGCGTTCGAGAGCGCTTTCTGCTCGTTTTCGATGCTCCGCATGCCGTCGTGTTCTCGCCGCCATTGGTCGTTGAGCGCTGTGATCGTATCGAAATCCGCGGGCGTGATCTCCCGGATCTCATACGGCGAATAGAGCCGTTCGAACTGGGAGATCAGATTGCGTTTTTTGGAGAGTTTCGAACCGCGCAGCTCCGCCAGCGTTTCGGTTTTGTAGATGTATTCGTCGTTGCCGTCGTCCATCGGCTGGAGATCGTAGAAACGGTCCAGTCCGGGCAGATTTGCCGCACTTCGCGGGACATGGGCGATCGTGCCGGAATAACCCGCCGCCTTCATCCCTTCGGAGACCGCGTGCAGGTCTTCCGCATCGGGCAGGCCGTCCCCGCAGGGAAACAGCAGTTCGTCGATGTTGGACATGTGGAAATAGAGCTGTCCGCGGAACTTTCCGGCGCGGGTCTGGAACGAATCCGCCCACATCCGGAGATTGGCAAGCGCATATTCGCAGCTCGGAAAATCCGATTGCCGCAATGCCGTCCGCATTTCTTCCGGATCGCAGTCCGGAACGCCCTTCATCACTTCCGCATAAACAAATTTATCCATGACAATATTTCCCCCCTCTGTCATGATTCGAACCGATATGGTGTGTAGTCAGTCATTTTTTCCGCTCTGGTCCGGGAATAGAATTCGCCGGTCCCCGGAGCGCCGATACAGAGGATCCAGTCGATCCCCCGCTGTTTGAGATGATCGGCCAGATTCTCCAGAATTTTTCTGCCGATGCCGAGCCGACGATATCGTTTATTTACGATCAGGTCGAGCATATACGCATCGCTGACCCCGTCGGAAAACGCGCGCATGAATCCGATCAGACGTCCTTCGTGAAAGGCGGCCGATACCGCGAACGTGCCGCGGAGCATGGCCGCAACTTCGGCTTCGTCGGCGGACTCCATCCAGCCGGCTTCCACATACAGCGCGGCAGCTTCCGCCGGATCGATCTCCGCAGGCACCCGGTATTCGATCTCTGGTTCCGGCCCGTTCATTTTCCGGTCACATCCGCTCGACGACGGCTTTGGCGAAACCGGAGCAGGAAAGCTCGGTCGCGCCGTCCATCAGTCGGGCAAAGTCGTAGGTGACCTGCTTGTCCGCGATGGCGTTTTCGATGCCGCGGGTGACCAGATCGGCCGCTTCGTTCCAGCCGATATGGCGCAGGAGCATTTCGCCGGAGAGCGCCAGCGAGGACGGATTGACCTTGTCCATGCCGGCGTATTTCGGCGCGGTGCCGTGCGTGGCTTCGAACACCGCCATGCCGGTCAGATAGTTGATGTTGGCGCCCGGGGCGATACCGATCCCGCCCACGCAGGCCGCCAGCGCATCGGACACATAATCGCCGTTCAGGTTCATCGTGGCGATCACGTCGTATTCCGCCGGACGGGTCAGGATCT
>Ga0265298_10002808_pt1 | contig 23699 bp, 16 predicted proteins | sample AusTroGonzalo_MG_3_FD_193486 | JGI IMG/M metagenome (GOLD analysis project Ga0265298, IMG submission 193486) | Bovine rumen microbial communities from tropical cattle in Woodstock, Queensland, Australia - Gonzalo_01 | ecosystem: Host-associated > Mammals > Digestive system > Stomach > Rumen ...
TTCTTGGTCTTTATGTGCGTATCTGTATGCAGCATCAGCTGCTTTTATTGCCGCTTGTTCTGCAGCTTCGTATTCTTTTCTTAATCTTTGAACCTCTGCATAAACATTTTGAACGGCTTCTAATTCTTTTTTATAAGCATCTATTAATTCAGCATTTTCTTTTACCAAGTCTTTAGCTTTTTCAATAGATTCATCTTCGCCATTTATAATTTCTTCAAATGTTTGACCTGAAATAATTTCAAGTTTTTGCATATCATTAGCATATTCATTTTCAGCATTTTTCATCTCGTTCCAAGAATTAGTAGTAACTGCTGCAAAACCGCCTTCACCAGCGATTTTATCTGCCATTTGTGATATACCATTTTCTCATGTTGGAACCATTTCACTTACTATTAAGTTCTTTTCTTCTTTATTTAATTCTCTGAAGTTTTCTAAACTCATTTTATTTAAGTCCATATAATCATAGAAGAATGATTCTTCTAAATTATATTTTGACACTTGATAATCTTCAACAGCTTGTGTCATTAATTCATTATATTGTTCTTGAATTAGCAACTCTTTTTCAGCTCTAGCTTGAGGGTCATTAATTAATGCGGCCTCCGCCATAGCTTGTTGATAACTATCCCAAATAGAATAGATATCATTTAAAACTCCGTTATATCTTTCTTTATCGAAATTATATAAATCATTATATAACATAGATACTTGGTCTTGAGCATCTTGAATTGCATCTTTATCTGCGACATATTGATAAGTATAATTACCTTGACTATCTCTTCTTAATCTCATTTGAGATTTATTCTTTTGAGCTTCTTCAAGAGCAATCTTAGCTAATTCAAGTTCATATAACTTATTAGCTCTATCAATATCATATTGAGTAATTTTTTCTCTCTCTTGTAAGTTAGCAAGTTGTTCATCCATAAGTTTTTTAAGTTTTTGTTGAACTGTAACACTATTAGCATTATTTATATCTTTTGTAAATTTAGCTTCTAATTGTCTAATTGCATAACTTGCGTTTATTGTATCTAAATATCTATCAGCATTTTGATTAATTAAATCCCATTGAGTATTAACAAAATCTAGACCCATTCCATTAGTAACTTGATTATTTAATCTTTGGAATATGTCTTTAATCGCATTTTCAAATTTATCTGCGGCATTTTGTAATCCTTCTTCTAGGATAGAATTAAATTCATTAACAGCTTCTTGCCATTTTTCTCTTGCAGATTCTCACTCCTTAGAGCCCTCTTCTGCAGCAAGCATTTCCGCATACCAGAAATCTTTTTGTTGTCTTTGGAAATCTAATTGTTTTTGATAATTATCTTGTTGCATTTCATAGAATTTAGTCATTGCTCCATAAGCATCTTCTCCAAGAGTAAGTTGAATAACTTTCATATCATGGTTGATAATATCTCTTAGATATTCATATTGAGAAATTTGTTTACCAAATTTATCTTGAACCTCATCCATTTCATCTAATACATTTTGATGTAACTCATCTTGTAATTCAATAACATCTGTAATAGATTGCATTAATTGAGTATAATATGTTTTTAAATCTTCTAATGCTTGAGTACGATTATTACCATAAACATTATCTTGACCATTATCCATTTTATAAAGTTCACTTAGAATATCATTAACATGTCTAGTTCCAACTTGCGCATCCGCATTTCCTTTTTCGTTAAAATATGTATAATAGTCTTGTAATCTAGCTTGCGCATTACCAAATATACTTTCAGCATCGAAACCTTGGATAGCACGTTTAACCCATGCATTCCAATCTCTTGTTGCTTGATCCATATCAAGAGTAATCTCAATTTCCATGTTGAATTTTTGGACATTTATTTCAATTTGTTTATCAATAGCATCTTGAATAGATTGTTGTAAATTTGGTATAAAGTCTGAAATTAATTCATCATATCTATCTAAATCAGTTTTAAACTTTTCAAAATTTTCTTTTGCAGCTTCAACTGTATCTTTATAAGTTTCTTGAGCTTCTTTGCTCATTGAATTATAATTAGCAATTAAACTATTTACATATGCTTCTTGAGCTTTAATTGCTTCTGCATAATTAGCAACAGTTCCATCCGCATTAAATTGAACACCTTGTTTAGATAAACTTGCGGCAAGTTCTGCTTCTTCTTCATTTGCTATACGAAGTTTTTCATTATAATTTCCAACTTGTGTATTTAATAAAGCCCATTGTTGATTTAAATTATCTATTAATTTTGAACCTACAAATTTTTCTTGTTGAGATTGTAGTTTTTTTAATGAGTTATCAACTTTTGTAATTTGAGTATTTACTTTATGATATCTATCAATATTAGATTTGACTGGATCCATCTTATCAGGTTGTGAAGATGATCCTCCAGCACTTCCCCCACCTTTATTTTTTGATGAGTAATTATTCATTGAGCCAGTACCTTTTTTGGTTAATGTAACAACAGGCTCACTTCCATCTGTTGTTAAAGAAGGAACATCTACTTCTTGTTGAACTTCTTTAGTTCCACTTTGGTAAGTAGTAGAAGTCATTTTTAATGGGAAAATACTTGTAATTTCAGATTCTGTTGTAGTTACTGGTAATGAATTTGTAATAGTAGCCTTTTCAGTTTTGAATTTAGCAGCAAATCCCATCTGACCAAAGAAAGCATTAGCTTGATCTGCAGTCATATGCGCATCTTGAACGATTTTTAACATTTTGTTAGTAAATTCGCCCATATCTTTATCTAATTCGGTAAAAGACATTCCTGGCTCAATATCAGGAATTTCAAGACTATCGAATTGAGATAAGATATTATCAATATCAATAACTAATTCTTCTCCATCAATTTGTTTCCCATTATTTTCAGTCGCAACATTTAAAACAATATCTTTAGCTAGTTCCTTATGTAATCTATCAATCGCGTCTGCATCGCCTTGTGCAGCTTTTTCAATATCTTCAAAATGTTTTTGAACAAAATCATCACTAACATATTCATCTTCTACATCAAGTAAATCTCCCATTGCATCTTGAAGTTCTGTTAATGCTTCATAATATTCTTCACTTGCGCTGTTAGAATTTTTAAGAACATCTTCTCAATCTTCTAACCCGTCAGCTAATTTATCAATCCCATTATTCATTCTCATGACAGATTGAGCAACTATCGTAGCAGATTCTGCATTATATTCCATCTGACCACTAAGGTCACTAACTCCATCTTTTGCATCTTCTGCTCCATTAGCAATATCCATTAAATATTTTGAATATTTTTTAACTTCATCAACATCTAAATCAATTGCTTTATATTCTTCATCTTTTCCAGATAATACTGAATCTAACGCTTTTTCAGCATCTCAATTATAATTTATTAAACCATCTTGGAATGCCTTAGCAAAAGCTTGAGCATCACCATATCCTAGAAGATCTAAAGACTCTTGAGTAAGACCAAAAGCATTCATTAAATCTTCTGCAGACATTTTTGATAAATTATCTACTTCATTTGGATCTAATTCTGCTCATAAAGATTCTAAATTAAATTTTTTATTATCAGATGCAAGAGCATTTAAGAAAGCATCTGTGAAATCAGTTCCATATTTTGCGCCAAACTCTTTGGCTTTCTTCATAGAAATATCTAAACTATCTAGTAATTTAGTTTCATCTAATTTAGTTTTATATTCACTAGCAATTGCATCTGTAGCAGCCTTTTTTGCTAATTCTCGACGCATAACATCGTCGTCTACTTGATCAACAATTGCCTTTCCTTCTTTATCTCTAACTGTCCCTTTTCCAATTCCGCCTTTATAGGTTAATTCATCTCTTTTATAACCTAATACCTGTTCTGCATAAGTTAATGCTAAATCTTTATCATTATCAATTTTATAATATTCTGCGCCTTGAGCTTTTAAATATTTTGAAATTTTTCTATTTGAATTAACCTTACTTCCGCCAACATCTATTCCTTCAAGAGCTTTATTCATTTGAGCAGTGTCTGATGCAGCTCATTTTGTAGCTATCGCATTAATTTGTGCAGCTCTTGCTGAATTAATAACTTGATTTCCATTTGCATCTGTGGTAGTTCCAGCTATCGAATTAATACGTTCTCCATATTTATCAGTAATTACAGATGACATAACTTGTTGAGCATAATATTTATTAGCTTCTGAAGCCTCTTTTGTAGAACTTGCCAATGCTTTTAATTCATTTCTTAATTCTCCCGTGCTATCAAATAATACATCTAAATTTTCTTTAACTGAAATTGGAATTGACGCATCTGCATTTAATCTTTCTTTTATAGCATCTTTGCTTTGAATTAAAGCATCATCCATACTATTTAAAGAATTAACAACTGCAGTTAGCTCTTCGTTTGTAAATTGTCTTGTGTATTCTTCTCCATAACTATTATAAGAATTTATTCCTACCACAAAACCAATATTACGTCTTAAATCTGTAGTTTGACTTCTTAAAGAAGCTTGATTGGAATAAATTTTTGCGGAAGCCACTTCACTAGCTAATTGATTTTTTAATTTATCCGCTTGTAATTGAATATCATTTAAAGCATTTTCATCAATTTTAATAATTCCATTTTCAATAGTATATTTATCAAATAATTTATATGTTTCAATTAATTCTTTTGCTTTATTATTAGTTTCTTCCAATGTTTTCTTATATTCATCAGTTGTTTTATCTAATTCTTTTATTTCTTCTAAACCTTTTTGATAATTTGAAATAGTTTCTTTTAATTGAGTTGCCGCAGTATTGCATTCATCATAACGGTTTGTTAAAGTTGTTACTGATTCTGCGGCTTCTTTTGCAGCATCAGCATCTGCATTATAGGCTTTTACCATTGCCGCAATAAGACCAACTAAAGCGGCTCCAGCAGCAATAAAAGGTAACAAAGGTGCCAAAGCTGACCAAATAGCTCCACCAAGACCAATAAAAGTAGATGTTAATGGAATATTTGCAGCAGTTAATGTTCCATCTGCGGCTGCAGCTTGAACCTCTGTGAGAGTTAATTTAGCGGATGCTGTAGTTGCAGCTTCTTTTACTACAACTCCTTTTGCTTCTTCTGCATTTAATTCTTTTATTTGAGCTTGATGAATCAAGTATGTAGCAGCTAATCTTTTTGCTAAATTAACACTTTCTCCTCAGTTATCATGGACAACTTTTATAGTATTTCCTAGCATTCCAAGGCCAGTTCCTAATGCCATTACTGTTTGAAGAAATTTCTCTCATGTTGTAAGTGTGTCATTACTTAATATATTTTTAATATTTGCTAATGCATTTAATCCTGCAGCAAATTGACCTATACTTGAAGTAAGCTTTACTAAAGATTGAGACTCTCCAAGTTGTTCAAATCCATCCATTAAAGTTCCAAAAGGCTTAGCTAATTCTATAGCAGCACTTTTTGCTTCTGACTCTATTTGAGTAAAGGAATTGTCTTTTTCAAATGCTTTTAATTGTTTTTTTAATTCCTTTCCAGTGTCCTCTGTTTTTCCTTTTACTTTTTCTATTTTATCAATAAGATCTGTTAATTTATCTCCACCAATTTCATTCTTTATTTGAATTCCTTGTTTTCCTTTATAAATTGGATCTTGTCCAAGACTTTTTAGAGCTTTTGAATATTTTTTTAATGAGTTTAAATCTTTTTCACTAAATACCCCTTTATGATTTTTTATATTCGCATCTATTAATTTTGATAATTCATCTATTTCAGATTTTATCGTTTCTAAATTTTCTTTTGAAACTTTTCCTACTTCGGAAAAATGCATATTCATTTCTACAAAGAGATTTTCAGTTTCCTCTAGCTTTGCTTTTAACTCATCTATATCTTTTATTGTACCATTAATTCCTTTATCAGCTATGGTTATTGCTTTAGATATATCTGTTACATTATTATCTAATTCACTTTGTATTGTATTTAAATCAAAAGGTTGCCCATCATTATTAGCAACCCATTCATTTGGAGCCATTTCTGCTGCTTGCCATAAAACATTTCAATATGCATCTTTTTTAGATAACATTTTATCATATTCGTCAGCAACATCTTGAATCATTTTTTTAGCTTGATTAATCTGGTCTTCTGTCATAAGATGAGTACTTTTTGCAAGTCTTTCTCTCATGTCCATTACCATTTGTAAAATAGGGTCTTTAGATGCATCTTCAGAATTTCTATTTTTTTGAATTGCTTGTAATTCTCTTCTTAAATTAATAACTTGTTGTTGAGAAGCTACTAAATTATTTATAGTTGTATTTAAAGAGTTTCCAATTTGGTCTCCAAATACTTGCATTCCTACAGAACCTAAAGTTAAAAGTAATCCTTTTCCTCCTCCAATAGATTCTGCAAAGTTTGAAAATAAATTAATAACATTTGTTAAACTATCTATTAAAAAATTTGTCCCTTTAGGATCTATTAAAGATGCCTTTAATCTTTCAGAAGCTGCATTAAGTTTATTTAAATGCGCTTCCATACTGTCCATATATATGTCTTGTTGTTTTTGTAAAGTTCCTGTTGCAGTATTAGCAGTTTTTAAATTCTTTTCAAAATTTCCTCAGTTATCCATTAATGAAATTAATTGAGTATATTGTCTTGTTCCTGCAACATTTTGTGCTAATGCAACTTGTTGATCTTTAGATAAAGATTGCCATTTAGAACCCATTTCATCAAGGATATCATTCATTGATTTAAGTTCTCCTTGTTGATTCTTTATATTAATTCCTACAGACTCAAGAGCCTTAGCATATTTACCTAAAGTTGTTCCATCATCTAAAGTTTTTCCTAATTCTAAATCTTGAATACGAGCAAACAAAGTTTTAAATGCAGTACCAACAATATCTGCACTTTGTCTTGTTGCTGCAACAACCGTTGCTAAAGCGCTCGTAGCATATTCATAACTTAATCCTACTGTATCTGCAACTGCAGCAAATTTTTCTAATCCATCTGCAATTTCTTCTGAACTTGAAGCGGTTGCCGCACCTAGTGCTGTAATGACATCTGCAAAATATTCCAATGATTTTGACCCATTGTCAAAATTATTCCAAATAGCAGTCATATAATCAGAAACTTCTTTTGCAGAAGAACCTAATACATTAGACATTTTTAATGTTACATTGGTTCTAGCTTCAACTTCCTCATCAGATAAACCTTGTTGATAATAAATCAAAGCTCCCTTTGTATAATCTAATGTTGTTGCTCCTAAAGATTGTGCAGCTTTATTTGCTTGTTTTGCAAATCTTTCCATTTGATCTGCAGACTGTCCAGATACTATTCTAATATCATTTAAAGAAGTGTCTAATTTTTTTGTATAATCATAAGCTTTTGAAATTGAATTCGCAATATTATTAAAAATACTTGAAGAAATTCCATATCTAATAGTATTTTTAAAAGTTACTGCCATCTCATCAAGTAGTTTATGAGATTGCTTAATTTGCATATTAGTAGTAACTAATTCAGTAGAAATCTTTCTAAAAGTTGAAGTTCCAATTGGTCCCAATGCAGAAAAATCTTTATATAATTTATTAAAATCTAATCCTTTAAGTTCTTTATTAAATTTACTAATATTAGTAACCCCTAAACTAGGATTAAAAGCTTTCATTAATGCATTCTCTACTATACTTGCTTCTTTTTTTATATTCATTAACTCTAAAGATGCCTGTTTAAGATCTTTTGGAGCATTCATATTAACTACTTGATACTGAGAAGCTGTCATGTTTTGAATGTCTTTTAATTGATTTTTTATCTCTTGTAAACCATTTTTATCTATGGTAAAACCAATATTATATTTAATTTCTCCATATTTAGACATATCCTTTTTCCTCCTTTTGTTTTCTTCCAAAATAAAAATTCCTTCTTATCTATTATGATAAAAAGGAATGATAAATTATCTTATTTTACCCATGCAAAGAAATATTAATTAATGTCTCTTCCTCCATTAGCTGCTTTTGCAAAGTCTATTACAGCTTGATACTTTTCAGGATTGAAACCTTCTACAATATCAGCCATAGCTTGTGCTTGCATAGGCAAATCATTTATAATTTTAGATACTAATGCAGCAGTAGTTGTATTATATTTCAATTCATTATCAATTTTTTCTGCGGTTTTATTTAATAATGAAGAGTATTCATTTTCTGGTATTGCCGCAACTATTGCATTAATTAATCCATTACTTTCTAAAACATCAAATAATTTTTCTTCGTCTTCTTTTTGCTTATCTGTAAAAGTAATATTAGTATAAAGATAAACTAGGTGTAAATGAAAATACATATTTACTTTAATAGGATTATAAAGATTATCCTCTTTTGCTTTTTGTAATGTAATATCAATTAAATCAATTTTATCTGTAACAGGTAAATATTGTTTAACTTCAATTTTATTACCATTAAAATCTATTTCTTTAATTTCTTCTTTTGCTTTTAGTTTTAAACTTGAATAAGTTACTTTTGCCATACTTATTTCCTCCTTTTATCTCTTTAATATATTATACAACTAAAAATTACAGTTGTCAAATTTTTATTATTATTTATTTTGAATTATTTGTTCCACAAGTTCTTCTGTATTATTATTTAATGCTTCTATAATTTGCTCTGCCATATCAGAAAAACCATTTGTAGATAAATGATAAAATAAACTATTATTTTCCGTTAATTGTTTTGCTGTTAAATTATTTAATTCTAAAACATTATAAGCAAGTGCTAAATACTGTTTTACTCTAGCAGTAGAGAAACTACCAGATTTAACTGCAAATTGGATATTTCCATTACTATCTAATACAATATCTCCTTTTATTGCCGCACCAACAGAGTCTTTACGAATATGATTAAATCATAACATCTTTAAAGAATGCTCAATATTATGATTACTAATTTCTGGGTCATTATTAATAACAGCCCCAGCATATCCTTCCGCAATAGGACCTTTATTAACAATTTGGTCTGTCCAACCGCCCAATTTTTTATGGTATACCGCCCATCAATAGAACGTTCTTTCACTAGGATTATAATGCATATAAGTTTCTTCTTTATTCTTTTGAGTGTAACGAGCTAAAGCTTCTTGATATACTAAATTTTTATTTCGTATTGAATTCTTTATCTCATCTTGAATTTCTTTTTGAAGTTCATCCTCTTCTAATTTAAGAACCTTTCCTTTTGTAATATTACCACGTCCCCATTGTTTTGCGGCAGTTTTATATAACTCTCCAATTTTTGCCTCTCCGTAGAAACGCAAATTACCATCTGGCATAACATAAGATAAATAAATTGTTCTTCCTAAAAAAGTATCTAATGCATTTTCAAAAGTATGTTGATATTGTAATATATCTCTAGTATATTGAGTATCTTTTCTCATTAAATCATAAAGTGCCTCAATTTTTCCTTTTATATTTTTTTTAGATATTTGTAAATTATGTTGATTAGATAACATTTGAACTTGGTGTATAAATGTTTTTGCGGCAGTTTGTAAACTAATAAAATCTTGATTATCAATATCAAGCACATCTTTATTAGTTTCTTCTAAAAGAGATTTCTCTATTATGCTTTTGTTATCCATTTTCATCACCTTTTTTCTATAAAACAAAAAAAACGGAGAAGACTTTTAAAAGCCTCCTCCGCCCTCAATCCCTTTTTAAAGTTTTTTATTTTAAATTAAATATTAAATAGAACTGCTTCCAGTTACTTCACTATCTAAAGTTGAACTTACAACAGAGTCATTTTCATTTTCAGGAATTTGAATTTCTGCTGTATGTTTCATAACTGATTTTAATTCTTTTTCAGCATTTTCAGTATCTTCTACTACTTGCATAACCATTAATACTTTCTTAGTATTATCGAAGTAAGTATATCCAGGGAATGCATCCATTGTAAATGTGAATGTAGAAGGATCTCCTGTTGATGCCATAGAGAATGTGAAGTTAGATTGGATTTTTACATTTGGTAATGTAATTTCTGCAGGCATATCTCTTCCTGTAGCTTGATCTCTGAATAATGTTGAAGCTTCAACATAATAATATCCAGCGAAATTTTCAGCAGTAATTTGTAATTCAGATACATTAGCAGAATTTTTAACGATATAGAAATCTACTAATACACTGTTTCTCTTAGCAGGATCATAAATAGCTCCTATTAATTTTTTACCATCTTCAGATACTGATAATTCTTCAATTAAGTCTCCTGTTACAGATCCATCTGCTTCAGTTCTAGCTACGAATACAGGTGCAATACCATCAATTTTTTCATTAGCTCCTAAAGCATCAGTTAAATCGATAGAACCATCTGCAGCAACGTTAGCAGCTGATGTAGCATGAACGTGAACTTCTTGACCTTCTTTTTTGAATAATCCAGCTCCTGATAATACTGAGAATCCAATTGGAGATAATAAAGCATCTTCAACTGTGAAAGTTAAAGTTTTTTCACCTTCCCATGCGATTAAACGAGTATTTCCTCTACCACCTTGTGCATATACAGTAGTAGCTGCACCTTCAACTGTAGAAGTTTTTGCTGTATCAATGTATAATACTGGTTGTCCAGCTTTGAATGTAGTAGTTCCAATAGTTACTGGAGATTTTGCTTTAAATACTACATTACATATTTCTCTTACACCAAATTTCATAAGTTTTCTTCCTCCTTTATAAATTATTAATTTTTCCTTTTATCACTTAATAAGAATTGCTTAATCTGCATATTCTTATTTAAAAAATCATTTATTAGAGTTTTATGATAAACTCTGGTTTCCATCAACATTCGAGTGAATATCTTCCATCCAGTCATCGACTTCTTTTAAATCCTTTGCTCCAGCCATCTGTGCTTGAAGATGTATATCCCAAGCAATTTTCATTTGATAGCGCTTAAACTCATCAAATAATTGATATACTGTATAATTTAGTAAAGAATTCATGTCTTTATTTTCTCCTACTGCAAGAATTGAAACATATCTACTCAAAATAGCCACTTTCTGATTACTATTCCCTTTTGCGGCCGCCAATTTAGCTTGTCGGTCTCTAAGTTTATCAGCAATTTGTCTTGCCAAATCTCCAGACGGATTGTAATCAGTAGTGCTGCCGCCTAGACATAGTATCTCATTTAACGTACTTACAAAAGTATCGTAATTTTCTTTGTTTAAATTAAATTTTAAATCTTCCTGTTCAAATACTATACTCATATTTTCAAAGTCTAAATGAATTGAATAAGTAGGAAACAATAGAGATAATACCATTAATGCACTAGTTGTATTTTTTTGTGCATTAGGATTTTTTTCTCTCATTATTGACATTATTATTTCAAAATTACTTATATTTTCTAAACGACTTCTGTCCTCACGGCTTAAATTTTCTTTAGTAAATTTCAGAAACTCACAGCCGGAGAAGAAAGCCTCTTCTCCGATGTAAGCTATTTCTTTGATTGTCGGTGGATGTAACAATAAATGAATTTCTTCAATAGGGATATCATTACCAGATAGTAGTAATAATTCATTTGTCATTACTCAGAATCTTCAATGCGGTCATCGCTTCCGTGTACCGCTCTATATGATAATGTATACCCAGATAAAACTTCATCTAGAACTAATTCGTTACAACCCATAAAATTTAAAGTTCCTATTCCAGTTAATTTAGTATTATTTAAAATACCATCTATATAACCAGCTATCTTTAAAGGTCTAATTTGAAAATCATTCATAACCCAATAGTCTGTATGACAAATAATATCAAAATGAATAGTACAATCTCTAAATTCTGTATTATTAGTTGAAGAAAAATTATCAAAAGAAATGATAATATAAGATTTTACTTTTTCATGCTCTGGCATTGGAATCTTTGGTGCTAATTTAACATAGCCTTCATCAATTAATGTAGCCAAAGTAGTATGTCTTATTTTTTCTTTATACTCTTCATTTTCTGTATTTGTTAAACAATCTTTAGTAGGAATTACTAATAACCTTAATAATTGTTTATTATGAATTTGATTTTCAAAAAATAATTTAGTTAGTATCCTTTCTATATCTTTTTCAACAGAAAGAAAAGATGAATTTAAACTTGGTATTTCAATAGTATCTCTTCTCATGTCTATCTAGCTCCTTTTATACCCCTATAAAGATTTTATTGTAATTGTTTTTACAATATCATCTTCATTTTTTCTCTTATATATTAAATCAACAGTTCCGCTTTTTGCAGAAGTGATAATAATATCTACTTGTGATATTGTTTGTCCTTCAATTTGTGCTTTTGTGTTACTTAAGAACCATTTTCCATTAGTTGCCCCTTCAATAGTATAAGAACTCTTATCAAAAGGATAAAGTTCATCTTCTCCAACTATGTGCGGAATTGTCTCATCAATAACTGGAGCATCTGGTTCTTTTGGATTTGTTTGATTTTCTGGCGCATCCTCGAACTCATTTATAAATGTTTCTTTTAAGTAAATGATTAATAAACTATCATTAGTTAAATCATTAACAAATTGAACTTCCCAATATTTGCCACCAATCCATATTTTTTGGAACCTATGGAAATAATTTAAAGTGGCTTCATTTTTTGTAATATATAAAACAACTTCATAACCCATTTCACTCCAAGAGTTAAGTCCTTTAGTGTGCCATAACTCACCTTTTCGCCACTTACCAAGGTATCCATAATAAGTAAGACCATCAATAATAATCTCATCTTCAGCTTTTCTTATAGTGGCGCGGAAATAAGCATTTTCTTCTAATATTTCTTGGATAACTATCCATCTCGTATTAGTTTCTTTTCATAAGAAGGTATCTCCTACCTTCATCCCGATTTCTTCTTCTCCCTCATGGGTTTTGTCATAAATTTTTTCACGATTTAAACAAATATCCTTATAAGGAATTGAAATAATTTTATCGTCATAATCTTCTTTTAGTTTATCATGATTTATTAAACATCTAAATTCTCTACCATCTTCTAATATTGCGGTTTGTCCTTGATATGAATATAATAAAGCCTTTTTAAGACTTCTTAATTTATCCTGGTTCATTCTATGCTCTTGGTTTGCCCCTCCAGCATAATTTATACGAGCTTTTAAATTATCTAGACTCGACATAGTTTTTTACCTTATTCATTAAGTTTAAGCATTCAAATATTGTTCTTCTAAAATTAAAGAAGTCATCATCTGCTAAACTTGTTAATCCTTCCAATTTACATAGTAAGGTTAAGATTTCTGAACCTAGCTCTTCGCTGAATAATTCAGCCATTCCCGCAAATTCTTCTGAGATTGTAGATAAAGGAGTAGTTCAATCTACTCCTTCTTCTCTATTAGGTAATAATTTATATGTTTGATTTATAAGTCGCTTTAAATTTTTTATTACAATTTCATTATCTATTTCAACATTATACTTAGTCTTCATCACTAGAACCTCCCTTTATAGGGGCCATAATGATATTAAAAGTAGATTTTGGTATACCGTTTTCATCTGGAGTTCTTCTTTTATATAATCTTTGTAAATGAAACCCTTCTCTTTCATAATCTTTCTTTAAAACAAGTAACTTTTGCATATGATTTGCTTGAGATGTAAACTTGAAATCAGTACCACTAAATTTCATTCTTACATTTTCAATGCTTGCTAATTGTTGCCCCAACCATTCTACTACCATATAAGTTGCTAATATATTTATTTCTTCCAAAGATAATTTTGAATTAAAACAACCAACATCATAGATGTCAGTTGTGTTAATGTATCCTTCTTCATCTAGTACATTTTCTATTGTATCTTCTCCTAGTTTATAATCAAATACATTAAATCTAGGAAATTCAAATTTTGGAATACTAGATAATAGCAAGTCTTGTAGTAGTTTATAGGTATCTTCTTTTGTTAGCTCCATATACATATCATCAGTTATCTTAGATAAAAAGCTTTCATATATATAAGAAAAAGGTGTAGTATTTTTTTCTTCGTTTTCCATATTACACCTCCATAACTACTATTTTATAACTTTATATCTACTAGTGCTGCTAGTAGTTTCTTTTTTCTCTGTAGCCGCTACAGGGTTAGCTCTTCTTGAAGTTGTAGCAGCAGTACTGTTATTAATTTCAGGAGTTTCATTTACTCCTAATTTAATAGCATTATCTACATTAAAATTAGTAGCCTTTTGAATTTCTGCTCTTTTTACAGCGCTATCTAATTTTAAATCAACAGCTTCTTGCTTAACTAATTCTATAACACCTTTAGGACCAAATTCTAAAGTATCTTGTAATTGTTCTAAAGAACCTTCTTTTAATAATGTATCAATAGTATCTTTAGTATAAAAATACTCTGGTTCTACGCCTCCTAGGATTTCTTCTGCAGCTTCTTTGTCTTCAATGATAAGATAATCTCTTAACATTTCTTTACCACCGTTAGCCCATGATAATTTTTCTATTTCTTCAAAAGTAACTGTTTTAGTTTCTCCTGGAGTAAATCTTCTATGTAATCCTAAATCAGGGATTGTATAACCAACAGAACCTGTATCTCTATTTGTTAATTTAATAGGTCTATTTTTTTCTACCATATTAATATTCCTCCTTTTATCTCCTATAAATAATATACAATAAATTTTACAAACTTTCAAATTTTCCAACAAAAAATCGGGGAAGATTAATTATTATAATTAATCTTAGTCAATTATAATATTTTCTTCCCCAAAATTATATTATATATTAAACAGATGCGCTAATAGTTAAACTTGTATTTCTGTAAACACAGATATTATTAGTTATTAATGTAGCAACACCGAATTTTTTGTAAACTCTGATTTCTCTTGACCAATCTTCGTTTTCAACTTCTTTAACAGCTGTAGGTCCTTCGAAAGCAATTTTAACTGGTTTTGTATTATCTCCAGCAGGGATAATCCAAGCATAAGATGGATCAATAACTTTAGTTGTATTAGTTTCATCTGTATAAGATTGATCTAATATAATAACATTATGTCCTTTATAGTTAGCTAAGTAACCATTATTCCATCTTTGATCTTTCATAGCGTCAGATCTCCATCCAGTTTCTGGAACCATAGTTGCAGCGAATTCATAAGTACAGTAAATAGTTGCTTTACCATATGAATCTGCGATAGAGATTAATCTATCCATTTCAGTTTCTACGAATTGGTTTTCAGTAGCTTTGTTAGCTCCTTGTAAAGTTTCTACTGATGCGATTAAAGCTTTTGCGATTTCTTTATAAACAGCTTCATCTAAGCCTTCCATAACGATATCTAATAAATCAGCAAAATCTACTCTACCATCTAAGAATTCTTCGAATCCGATTTGAGCAGCTCCACCGAATGCTTCAGTAGTTACATCTACATATTTACCATCTAATTTGAATACTTCATAAACACCTGCTAAACCTACTCTTGTAACGAATTGTTTTGCACGTCTTTTTGCAGCTTCAGTAATTTTTTGAGTAAATCTTGGTTTGTCTCCTTGAGCTAATGTTTTAACTTCAGCAAACATACCATATTGATCTAAAACCTTTTTAGGTAATACATCATTGATTGTTTCTTCGATTAATTCGAAAATTGTGTTTTTATTTTCTCTATATAATGCATAAGTACTAGCTAATGCGTTTAATTCACTTCTTAAAGTTTCATTCATTGCAGAATATGATAATTCTGTACCATTGTAAGAATATGCTACTTTTGAAGAAGGATTTGCATTTGCAACAGTCTTAGCTAAATGTAATAAATCGTTTTTATTTAATGCCATAACTCTTTCTCCTCCTCTAATTACGCAATTCTTTGAACTTTAACAGCTGTTTGTCCATCTGCTAATGTGTAAACTTTAGCTACTTGGAATTTAATATCGCTGTTTGCGTCTTTCTCTAAATATCCATTTGCATTAATTCCTAATACGTTTCCTTCTTCTAGGTCAGTATATGTTGTTTCTTCATCTTTTCCTTCAGAAGCTTTGTCAATCATATTAGTTGTGAAGATATCACCTACATTAGTTTTGAAAACTCTTGGGTAAATTTTTCCATCTGAGCTATCACTAACTTTTTGAGCGAAATCTTTGTAAGTTTCTCTATAACCATCATATAGTTTAACTTCGTTGAATACTAACATCCATTCTCCAGCTGCAGCAGTTTTATTAACTGTTTGAGTAGCGTAGTCATATTTAACAAATTCACCATTTTCTAAAACTTTGATAGCTTCAGCAGCAGGTAATTGAGCATAAATTTGACCAGTTCTTTGAGCTGATAAATGGTTAGGTTCAACTTGTCCATATCCTAATCTTTTCATAGTTTATAATCCTCCTTATTAATTTTTGCTATTTTGAGTATTTATGCAAGCAGAAATCCATGCAGGTATTGAACTATCATTATCTTTGATAGTGAAAGTTGTAACTGTTTGGTTTTCTTCTTCTACATCATTTTCATTTTTAGCTGTATTCTCTGAATCAAAATTAACCTTATTTCTTACACAAATTACAGATAATTTTGCTTCAATTTCATCTAAGCTATATTCATTAATATGTTCTCTAACATCTTTCTTATCATCTTCTGATAACATATAGAAACTATTTATTAAATTAGATTTCTTTTCAAGTTCAATTTGATTTTTGAATTCTTCTAATTCTTTACATTTACTTTCTAATTCAGAATAAGATGCTTGTAAAGCTTTGTAGTCTTCTAATGAAAATTCTTCTGCAGGTTCAGCATTTTCTTCAATATCATTTTCGATATCTTCGATTGCGTCTTCAACAGGAGTTTCTTCAGATACTTCTTCACTTTCGTCAGCGCTTTCTTCTTCATTAGATTCTTCAGAAGGAGTTTCTTCTCCATCTTCTTCAGCAGCTTCTTCGCTATATTCTGCGGCAGGAGCTTCTTCAGCACTTTCTTCAGTAGAAGCAGTTTCTGTGTCAATAGAAGGTTCAGCAGTTTCTTCTACTACTTCTTCATTAGCAGTTTCTTCAACAGCTTCAGTTTCAACAGTAGTTTCTTCGATAACTTCTTGATTTTCCATTTCCATGTCTTTTCCTCCTTCTAATGCAAATTTTAAATCTTGCATCATAGTAAATAATGTTTGTTTAAAACCATCATCTACCTTACTAAAAGATGAGCTTACTTTTGGTGCAGTAACACTAGCGCCTTCAAAGCAAGGTTCAACATCTTCTCCTAAGATACATAATTTAGAAAATATTGCGTCATTTATTATGAAAAAGTCCATACCACTTTTAACATCAGTTGACCAATGTCCATTTAAAGTTTCTTCATCTAATTCCATAGATTGATTATTTCCTTTTTCAATAACTCTTTTGGCTTCTTCGTATTGACCTGTCCATAGATATCCAGTAGTCATTAAATACTCTCTAGTTATTTTATTTCCAAAGTCATCTGTATCTTCAAACTCTTGAAACCATACTCTTGCATCAGGAGATACAAAACCATAAGGTTTTGTTAAGCAATTAAATTTGATACCTTCATCATCAAAAATTACTTGTTCTCCATGATCTGCAAAATCTTCATTTTCTTCTTTATAGTATCCTACAATAGGAGCCCCTCTTAATGTTTTTGCCATATCTGCAGCAACATCTTTAGTTATGTAGCTATGATTTCTATTTTCTCCTACATACAATACTTTAATCTCACATTTAGACATTAAAGGGTTAATATCTAAAGGTTGAAGATTAATGAATTCAGGAGAACTAATTGTTGCAATTGATTGATGCATCATAATAATTCCTCCCTTATACTATAATTATATTATTTTCTGTTTAGATAAATTTTTATCTTTTGTCCTAGGATTGACTTTCTTTATTTTGAATTGTCTTTTCTGTAACTTCTTCACCCTTAGACTCATTTGTAGGTCTTCCAGCTTCATCATTGCTTGAGCTACCATTTCCGCCACTCTTATTTTGAGAATTAACTCTATTTAAAACATCAGAGTTCATTGTACTAGACATCATAGGTGGGATAAATACATTAATTAAATCTAATACATTATTTTCAAAGTAAGCGTTAGCAAGTATTGAACTTTGTGATTGACCAAGTGCAATTTGAGCAAGTAACTTACTATAACCAAGTTGCATTTGTTCTTTATACATCTTCGCCATTTCTTTATAATTATAAATAGTTGTGGTTAATATTTGAGCTCTATAATAAATTTTCTTAGGCTTTGTATTAAACTTTCTTAATAAATAATTTAAGAAATCTTGAAATTGTAGTAATAAATTATACATTGAGGCTTCATCATTTAATATTGATTTTTCAAGAGCAATATTACCATCTGTATTGAATTGCATTTGTGAAATACCTGCTTCATTATAAACAGTTCTTTCAACTTTCTCTAAATCATCAACAGAAGTAGTAGTATTTCTATCAGCCATATCCGCAACATCAACATCTGCAAAAGTAGTTAATACATCAATACCTATTGCTTTGCTTAACATATTAACTGCATTGTTATGTAATTGACGAGCTTCATCAACATCAAATACTAAGTCTCCATTTTTATCTAATGGCATTTTTTGAATTATTATCTTTAATAATTTTTGAGCCATTTTCTTTCTATCTAATTCTTGTGCTTCAGATAAATCAATAATTGCAGGAATTACTGAAATAAGCACTGGGAAATCTTCTCCATTAATATTAAACTTTATAGCATAATCTATGTCTAATAAATACCAACCAGATGTATCTCCTTGATAGTCAGGAACTAATTTTCCTTCCTTATAAAGTATATACCCTTTTTTAAATTCTTTTGGGAATAAATTTAATATTCTCATCTTTTGATTAGCATCTTTAAAAGCATCATCAAAATATTTCATATTAAATTCAACAGCAGGTCTTCCATTTACACTGTATCTAGAGCGGCAGTATTTAATAGGTAGTTCTTGAATTTCTACTGTTGTTCCGTTGTCAATTATATAACCATAATAACAACCGTTTCTAACTACTTTTAATGCTACATCTCCAAAGAATTCTTTTGCTCCAAAATTATCAAGATAATTTAATACTTTATAAAAAGTTTCTAGAATAGTTACATTTTTTAATTTATCATCATTAATATAAGGAGTAACCATCCAGTCGTATCTATACATGTAAGCTAAATATCTACAAAGTCTATTATAAATACCACTTATTCTATAAAAGAAATTTGAAACATCTCTCATAGTATCTAAATCATTTTGGGCAATAGCTCTTTGAACAGTTGCTTTATCCGCTAATCTTGCGTCAATCTTCTTTAGTGGATTAACATTATCAAGAACAGCATCTGAAAGTGTTTGCATCCCAACTTTTATTTTTGAAAAATCTACAGGGACATATTGTTCAGATATATTTCTGGTGTCATCAGTACTTATTTGTAGATTTCTTTTTTTAATTTCTTTCATTCTATTATCTATCAAAGTCGACACCTTCCTTTGCTTTTATATTAAAATCCGCCAAGACTATAATAAGCATTCATAATATAATCATAATTAACAAAACTCTCATCAGTATAAGGTATAGCTAATAAAATAATATTATGTTTGCGACAATATTCTCTTTTTAACATATCATTATATTGTTGTTTTTTTAGACCACTATTACCGCCAAATTTACTTTTAGCAGTATAATGTTGAATTCCTTGGTATTCAATTAAAAATAATAAATTACCGTCATCATCAAAAACAGCAAAGTCGAAACGTAGAGGCCTACCATTCGAACTGTATAAATCTGGGAAAGAATATTCTTCTACAAAATTTAATCCAGCATCTGTTAAAATTTCTTCAATTTTAATTTCTCCTCGACTAGCTCTCATATTAGACCTCCTGCTATGCAGATATTAATATATTTCATTCATGTTTCTACTATATTATCAAAATTTTCTTTAATAAATAACTGGGATTTGCCCAACATTACTTATTCGTATAGAACATCATATCTGCAATATTTCTTTTTTTTCTCTTTTTCTTTTTATCTTCTTCTTGTTTTATATAATAAAGACCATATTCTAAAGCAGAAAATTTATCCTTAGGGATACTCCTATTAGATTGTTTTAAAATAATATTAACGCCTTCATTTTCTTCAACTAAATTAAGCATTTGTTCTCTTAAGATAGTTGTTAAAGTAAATGGCATTAACTGTTCTGCTCTCTTATCTGGATCCATATTTTGTCCAACTTTTGTAGACATTAACTTAACTTTTGCTTGTCCCTCATCTATTAAGAATTTTATTTTTCCACTCATTAATTGAGTTTGTACATAACTATGAGCTTCTGTATTTATTGGAGTATTAGCTTTAATTAAATACATTGCATCTTCTTCTACTCCTGGACCTTTTATATTTTTATATGGCTCAAGAATATCTTCTGAAGTTCCGCCTTCAACGCCAAATGGAGGTAGCTCATCTCCTGTCTCAGGGTCAACTTGTGATTTAGTCATAAAATCAATTAAGCCTGCTCCAAGACCGTTAGCATCGATAGCCACTATCTTTGCTTTATATTTATAAAATAACTTTTTAATATTTATCGCTTGAATTTCAAAATCTTCAGCTTCGTATGAATATAAATTAACCAAAGTTTTTAAGGCTGCGCCTTGAACTTGCGGAGTTACTTTAAAAATACAAACTTCGGTAGTACATTTAAAACGACCTACATCGACTCCTAGCACGTAGTAAGCATTTTTACTACTTCTGCCACTAAATTCATATTCAGGTTGTAATAAAACTCTATGTTTATCAAATCTTTCTGCAGAGAAGTATGCATTTTCTGCATCTCCACTTCATTCAGACTCATATTCACGAGCAAATGAACTGTCATTATAAGTTCCATCTAATTTAAGTTCTTCAATAAAAGATTTTTTAAGTAGTTTTTCCATAACAGGAACTCGTCAAGTTCCACCTAGAACGACTGCTTCCGCAGGTTCAATAATTTGTTGAATAAGTATTTGAATTAATTTCTCATACGCAAATGAATTTTTTCATCCTGCTGTTGTAACATAAATTTGAGATTTATTAACAGTCTCTTCTTCAACTCTACTACCATCTGCTAATCTTCTATCAACGTTCATGGTTGGAATAATAACTTCGTTAAGTAGCGTTTGATCAATAAGTATACACTCTTCCATAAGTCCGCCAGTAGCACGTTTACCACGGGAACTTTGTTGAGCAGCCATAATATCTAATTTACTACCATTTTTAAATTTATATTCAACCATATTTTTACTGGCTTTTGTTTGACCTCTTGTCCAGTCAATCTCATTTTTTAAACCAGGGATTAATTTACAAAGCTCTTCTGCTTTTTCTCTAGCGATTCCCGCAGCTTGTTCCTTACCACCTGTGGTAACGAATAAATGTGCTCCTGGGAATAAAACGCATCGAAGCATTAAAATTAATACTGATAAGAATGATTTTGAATAGGCACGAGGAAAAGTTGCGTATGCATATCTATGACGCATAACTGCTCTTAAGAAAACTCTTTGATAAAAATATAAATGAAAATTCTCTGGGTTATTTTCTCCACATAAGAATTCTACAAATATATCTGGATACTCTCTTCAGAAAGAGACATATTCTTTTATGATAGGAAGGCTTTCTTTAATTCTTTCTTCTGATAAACCAACTTTTCTTGCAAAGGTTTTATTTTTTGATAATTCCATTAAATCAGCAAGAGCCATTAGTTATCAACCTCCTGATAGTCTTCTTCATAGGTTTCTATATCTTTTTCTTTTTGAGCTTCAACTTCTTCCATAAATGCGGCGTAATCTTCATCTTCTAACTCGACTACTCCATCTTGAGCTGCCGCTTCCGCCTCATTTAATTCCTTTTGAATTTGAATTTTCTTTAAAGCATCTTCAATTTGTTGACCAAAACCTAAATCTTGAGTAACTAATTTGTGTAAATAATCATTCATATCTTTTAAAGTTAAATCAACTTTGTCTTGAGGGATATCAGTCGCATATCTAGGAATAAATCCATCTCTTTCACACATTGCTACTAATTCTCCAACACTATCTACAAAATCATTTTTATCTTCTTTGTTTTGTGCAGCTGTAAACTTAGCTGATTTTCTTAATGACTCAGATACTTTTGATAATTTTTGAAATCCATCAACATCTCCAATATCTAGAGATTGGTTCATTTTAAGATTTGTTTTACAGATTAAAATTAATGTATTAATTGTATCTGCATCTTGAATATCAAAAGATTCAGTCATTTCATTATAAGTTTTCTCTAACTCTACCCATTCCGCAGGTTTATATAATCTTCCCCACTTCATAGCTAAATATAATTTATCATCTTCTGTAAGGTCTGCCGCAGTATCAATAAGCTCATCTTCAGACATATATAAATCTTCATTCATGCCTATTGAGCCAGGAACGGTAGGATTTTGACCTATTACGAAATCACTTGGACGATTATTTTTATTATCTTCATGTTTTGATACTGTGCTCATTAAAGTTTTATATTCTGCTTCTGAAATCTCTCCAGCTTCAAATCTTTCTTTTGCCTCTGCTTCTCTTTGTCGAGCTTCTTCCGCGTGTTGAGCGGCTGATTCCGCATATTGTTTTTGTAATTCCTCAGTATCTGCCCAAGTATAATTACACCATTGTTTTAATTTCATTTTAGATAAATATCTACCAAATACAGATTGACTTGTTAATTTACTAGGGTCTTTTTCATAAATTCTGTCTCTAATAATATTTCATTCCGCAGGTACGTATGGAACATTCATTTTTTCTAAAAGTCATAAAAAAGTGTTTTCATCAAAATTATCAATGTGCATTGTCAAACATTTTTTACATAACTCTGTTTTAGTTTTATCTTTATATGTAAAGAATTCGTCTCCATCCATTCATTTATTACACTTTTCACAGTAATATTTTTCTTTTTCTGCCATAAAATCATCCTCCTCTACTATTTTTCTTCTTCTTTATCAGTTTTTTTATTTCTACAATCTTTACAAATACTATAAAAACCATCTTTAGAAGTTTTATTTTTTGAAAAATATAGATTATGGGCTAATTTAATTTCCCCACAACGAGAACATTTTTTCCATTTACCTTTTTCTTGTGTCGTATAATATCAATTTAAATATCTCTTTACAGCATTTTCTGCAAGTAATTTAGGAATTTTATTACGCCATAATGAACTAATGTATTCTACTGAATGCTTAATCCCATGGTCTAATTCTAATAAAAATTGTATCTCTGCATTACTTCTTCCATCTATTTTATAAATTAATAAATCATAGTATAATGGATAATTATCTCTTAAAGTATCTTCAATTAAATTATCAAGATCCAACATCATGTAATAACAATCACCATCAAATTTACCTCAAGACTCTTCTTTTAATGCACTATAATTGCATAATAATGCAGAAATATGTTTTGGATTAAAGAATGAACAAATTCCATCACTAACTGGCATTCCATTCTCATCAAAAGTAATATTTTCTCCAAAATCAGAATGAGCAAATGATTTTATTATATTTGTGCTAAACATAGGTTGTTTAACTGCATTCTTAATAGTATATTGTTCTTGACACATTTCTATTAATTGTTTCTTAAGTGCATATTTTCTTTTTCCTGTTGCTCTTGACACTTGTTTCTTAATGTTTTCAATAGCCTCGGTTAAATCTGCTAAAGCAGGGATTTCCGCAACATCTTTTGGGGATATTGATATTTTTGGTGTTAATAATACATTTTTATCATTGTCTATTGTTATATTATAAAGACCATCTTCTCCATTCTCAAATTTGCTTACTAAGCCTTGATATGATGTCTCTCTTTTATTTATTGTTATCATTCTATTATCTGTTAT
>Ga0265298_10002810_pt1 | contig 23684 bp, 9 predicted proteins | sample AusTroGonzalo_MG_3_FD_193486 | JGI IMG/M metagenome (GOLD analysis project Ga0265298, IMG submission 193486) | Bovine rumen microbial communities from tropical cattle in Woodstock, Queensland, Australia - Gonzalo_01 | ecosystem: Host-associated > Mammals > Digestive system > Stomach > Rumen ...
TCGCTACCACAACTTCAGCAACCTGTATCATCAGGGCGACTGGCGCAGCTGGTACGACTTCGGTATGGGAGCATTGGGCGACTGGGGTGCTCACCTCTTGGATACTGCCCATGAGTTCCTGCAGTTGGGTCTTCCCTACGAAATCAATATGAAGTATGCCAAGAACCACAACGAGTTCTTCTTCCCCTTCAGTAGTACCGTAGAGTTCCGCTTTGGGGCCCGTGGCAATATGCCTCCCTGTGATGTTATCTGGTATGACGGAACCGACAACCTGCCCCCATTGCCCGAAGGCTATGGGGAGAGTAAGCTGGCTGACGGTATCCCCGCTAGCGGTCAGGGCGAATATACCAACCAGAAGCTGAACCCCGGTAAGATTATCTACGGACGCGACCTTACCTTCAAGGGTGCCAGTCATGGTAGCACCTTGGAGATTATCCCCAAGGAGAAGGCCGAGGCTATGAAGGATAAGCTGCCCGTGGTTCCCAAGAGTCCCAGCAACCACTACGTTAACTTCCTGCGTGCATGCAAGGGCGAGGAGAAGACACGCTCTCCCTTCCAGATTGCCGGTGTGCTGTGCCAGGTCTTCTGTCTGGGTGTTATCGCTCAGCGCCTTAACACTCAGCTGTTCTTCGACCCCCGCACTAAGAAGTTCACCAACAACGAGTTTGCTAACGCTATGCTCTCTGGCATGCCTCCCCGCAGAGGTTGGGAAGAATTCTATAAGATAGATTAAATCTGGGAAGTCCTAGGAAAGTCTAGGTGTTCCTGGGAGACCTAAAAAGAAAAATCAAATGAAAAAAATAATTATCGCATTGGCTATGCTGGCTGTGTTGCCCGTAGCTGCAAAGAAAAAGATTGTAAAAGAGACTCCTGCTGTAGTTCCTACAACAGATAACGTACTGACAGAGCAGGAAGAACGTGAGGGCTGGAAGCTCCTCTGGGATGGTAAGACAACCGAAGGATGGCGCGGTGCCAAGTTGGCAGGCTTCCCCGAAAAGGGATGGCGCATTGAGGACGGTGTGCTGAAGGTTGAGGCTGCCAATGGTGCCGAGAGCGGCAACGGTGGCGACATCGTAACCAACAAGAGCTACCATAACTTTATGTTGAAGGTGGACTTCAAGATTACAGAAGGTGCCAACAGCGGTATCAAGTACTTTGTTGATCCCGACATGAACCAGGGCGAGGGTAGTGCCATCGGTTGCGAGTTCCAGATTCTGGACGACCTGCGTCACCCCGATGCTAAGCTGGGTGTGAAGGGTAACCGTAAGTTGGGTTCACTCTATGATTTGATTCCCGCTCCCGAGAACAAGCCCTTCGATATCACAACATGGAATACAGCCACCGTTATCGTGAAGGACAATCACGTAGAGCACTGGCTGAATGGCGTGAAGCTGCTGGAGTACGAGCGTAACACCCAGGAGTGGAACGCACTGGTAGCTTACAGTAAGTACAAGAACTGGCCTAACTTCGGTAATCGCGACGGACGCATCCTCTTGCAGGATCACGGTAACGAGGTATGGTTCAAGAATGTTAAGATTAAAGAATTTTAATGTAAACGTCTTGTATGAGCAGCAGGAGGGCATGGTCCCTCCTTTGCTCGTATAAATGAACATAATGGAAAATTACTTGCTTGTTGCAATAGAGAACTCAAAAATTACTAACCAACTAAATCAAATTAATTTAAAAAAGTGAAAAAGATTGTATTTCTTTTGTGCGCCGCATTCATGACGAGCATTGGCGCCCGAGCAATTTCAGATCCTGTGCAGTATGTTAATCCCCTGGTGGGCTCACACTCTACAGGAGGCCTATCCACAGGTAACACCTATCCTGCCATTGCCCTTCCCTGGGGTATGAACTTCTGGACACCACAGACCGGTAATATGGGTAACGGATGGTGCTACACCTATGATGCAGAGAAGATCCGTGGTTTTAAGCAGACCCACCAGCCCAGCCCCTGGATGAACGACTATGGCATGTTCAACATCATGCCCGAGTGTGGCGAGGATTATATCTTCGACGAGAACAAGCGTGCCAGCTGGTTTAGCCATAAGGCCGAGGTGAGCAAGCCTCACTACTACAAGGTTTATCTGGCTGATTACGACATCGTAACAGAGGTGGCTCCCACCAGTCGTGCTGCCATCTTCCGCTTCACCTATCCCGCAGGCAAGAGCTATCTGGTAGTGGATGCCTTCGACCGCGGTTCATACGTGAAGATTATTCCCGAACAGAACAAGATTGTGGGCTATACCACACGCAACAGCGGTGGCGTACCCAAGAATTTCAAGAACTACTTTGTACTGCAGTTCGACCGTCCCTTCACCGTTACAGCTATCTGCGATGCCGGTAAGGAGAACAAGTCGGCTCTGGAGACTGCCAGTAAGCATGCGCAGGGTGTGGTAGGTTTCACTACCAAGCGCGGCGAGCAGGTGAACGTGCGCGTAGCCAGCTCTTTCATCAGCATAGAGCAGGCTGAGCAGAACCTGAAGGAGCTGGGTAACAAATCCCTCGAGGAGGTTGCCGAGGCTGGCCGTCAGGAGTGGAACAAGGTGCTCTCTACCATCGATGTGCAGGACGAGAGCGATGTTGACCGTCTGCGTACCTTCTACAGCTGCCTGTATCGTAGCGTACTCTTCCCCCGCAGCTTCTATGAGATCAATGCCAAGGGCGAGGTTGTTCACTACAGCCCCTATAACGGCGAGATATTGCCCGGCTATCTGTTTGCCGACACGGGCTTCTGGGATACCTTCCGTGCCCTGTTCCCCTTGGTAAACCTGATGTGGCCTTCTATGAGCCAGAAGATGCAGGAGGGTTGGGCTAATGCCTACAAGGAGAGCGGCTTCCTGCCCGAGTGGAGTGCTCCCGGTCATCGTGCCTGCATGGTAGGTAACAACTCTGCCTCTGTTGTGGCTGATGCTTACCTGAAGGGCGTTCGTGGTTATGATATCGATGCCCTGTGGGAGGCTGTGAAGCATGGTGCTAATGCCGACCTGCCCCGTACAACCAGCGGCCGTAAGCAGTGGAAGACCTACAATAAGTTGGGCTATGTTCCCTACGACAGCATCAACGAGAGCGCTGCCCGTACCCTGGAGTATGCCTTCGACGACTGGAGCATCTATAAGCTGGGTCAGGCTTTGGGTAAGCCCGAGAAGGAGATCAAGGTTTATGCCGAGCATGCCATGAACTACAAGAACCTCTTTGATAAGGAGCATAACCTGATGCGTGGTAAGTTGGCCAACGGTGAGTGGGCTCCCAACTTCAACCCCTTCAAGTGGGGCGATGCCTTCACAGAGGGTAACAGCTGGCACTATTCTTGGAGCGTGTTCCACGATCCTCAGGGATTGATTGACCTGATGGGCGGAACAGAAACCTTCAATCAGATGCTGGACAGCGTCTTCATCCTGCCTCCTATCTTCGACGACAGCTACTACGGCGGTGTTATCCACGAGATTCGCGAGATGCAGATTATGAATATGGGTAACTATGCCCACGGCAACCAGCCCATTCAGCATATGATTTACATGTACAACTACAGCGGTCAGCCCTGGAAGACCCAGTACTGGTTGCGCGAGACCATGAACCGTATGTACAATGCTCATGCCGACGGCTATTGCGGCGACGAGGACAACGGTCAGACCTCTGCTTGGTACATCTTCACTGCTATGGGCTTCTATCCCGTATGTCCTGGTTCTAACCAGTATGTGCTGGGTGCTCCCTACTTCAAGAAGATGACTTTGCATCTCGAGAATGGCAAGGATGTAGTGGTGACCGCTCCCGAGAACAGCGACGTAAACCGTTACGTGCAGAAGCTTACCGTAAATGGTGCCGAGCATAAGGTTAACTACGTGAACCATGCCGACCTGCTGCAGGGCGCCCGTATGGATTACGTAATGGGTGACAAGGCCAACGAGAACCGTGGTACTGCTCCCGAGGCTGCTCCCTATTCATTCAGCAAGGAATACAAGGCTGCTGCCAAGAAGGGAAGCAAGAAGTCTAAGAAGTAACATTCGCTTTCATGAAAAAGATATTAACCATATTGTGTGCAATGGTTTGTGCTGGCAGTCTGTCGGCACAGACCTTCACCATTACAGACTCCATGCAGTGGAAGGCGTATGACGACTTCAATACAGCCCTGCTGGACAGAACTGCAAGCCGATATATCTACAAGGCTGATACCCAACAATCCAAGGCAGACCATCGTGGCAATGGCTATCGCGACAACGATGTTTCGGGCTGCGCTGCTGCCATCTGGTGTCAGGCTATCTATTATGATATGGTCATCAATGCCTACAACCGCGCCAAGACAGAGGGTAACGAGGAGTTGATGAGGAAGTACAAGACGTTGCACGACAGAATCTATAGTGGCGAGAAGTCGCACTACGTCAACTTCAACTTCGACAATTCCAACACCAACAACGGATGGTTTGTCTATGACGACATCATGTGGTGGACCTGTGCCTTGGCACGTGCCTACCAGACCTTTGGCAAGTCGGAGTACCTGAACTATTCCGAGAAGAGCTTCTGCCGCGTATGGTACGGAAGTGCCGTTGTGGGTGATGACGGTTCGTATGCCGATCCTGCCCGCTTCGAGGGCGCTTCTGGCGGCGGTATGTTCTGGGAGTGGCAGCCTATAGACCATGCCAATCCCCATCAGCCCGGTGACTTCCGCTCTGCGTGTATCAACTTCCCCACAGTTATCGCAGCCTGTCTGCTTCATCAGCTGGTACCCGAAGGACGTACAGCACCTACAGCTGCCCGTCCCACAAAGCAAACTAAGGAGTGGTACCTGGAGAAGGCAAAGGAGATTTATGCATGGGCAGACAAGACCCTTGTCAACAGCAGCGGACGTGTAGCAGACGGTATTCATGGCGGTGGTGCCGAGTTCAGCGATCACCTCTATAACCAGGCTACCTACATAGGTGCCAGTTGTATGCTCTACCTGCTGACAAACGAGTCAGCCTATCTGCAAAAGGCAAGGAAGGGTGCCGATTATGTGATTAGCAATATGTGCACCAGCAATATCCTGAAGTACGAGAATGGCTATGAGCAGGGCGTCTATGCTGCCATCTATGCCCAGTACATCAAGATGCTGGTCTATGATTGCGGACTGAGCGCCACTTTGACAAAGAAGTACCTGACGCATATCCAGCGTAACATGCAGAAGGCATGGGACAACCGCGATCAGGAACGTGGCATCCAGGCTGGTAACTTTGCTAAGAAGACCGAGAGCACCGATGTTGTTGAGAGCTATGGCGCCAGTGGTATGCCCGCCCTTATGCTTATGTTCCCTGCTCATATCACGCTCGATGATATTCAGGCTGACGTGGAAGAGGTTCCTGCTGAGCAGGCCAGCATAAACTCGGATGTTTATACCATCGATGGTAAAATGGTCAGGAAGGACGCTACGCTAAGTGAGGTAACGTCTCTGGACAACGGACTTTATATCTATCAGCAGAAAAAGATGCTGGTCAGGAAATAAGGCTGCGGATCTCCTGCCATGCTTCGTCCGTGAGGCGGGTTCCTATAACCTGAATCACGTATCCAGAAAGCAAGGCTCCTGTCTGCAGACATTTCTCTAACGAGGCACCCGTACATAAGGCATACAGAAATCCCCCGGCAAAGAAATCACCTGCCGCTGTGGTATCTCTGACATTCACCTTAAGTGCGGGTGCTTCTGCTTTCTGTCCGTACTGAGGTGATGAGGCTCCCCACATGGCTATGGCGCCTTTGCTGCCGAGCTTCACTATGGCCAGTGTGCAGTGCTCTGCTATTCGCTTCAGTCCTTCCTGGGGGTCGGTAGTACCTGTATAGGCGGTGCATTCCTCTTCGTTGGCAAAGACGATGTCTATATAGTCCTCGACAAGGTGGCGGAAGAAGGGTAGGTCGGAATTTATGACGTTGTAGCTGGCAAGGTCTATGCTCAATGTCAGACCCTCTTGCTTGGCTGTCTGGCAGATTTTCTCTATCAGCTCGTGGTTCTGTACCAGATAGCCTTCTATGTGTAGCAGTTCATAGCTACGGAACATTTCGGGTTTTATCTCCTCGGCTTGCAACAGGGCAGCCGCTCCCAGATAGGTGCCGAAGGTGCGTTCTCCGCCTGGCGATATGAAGGTGTTGGCAACTCCTGTTGGCGTATTGCAGAGGGTCAGCTGTGCCTCTATACCCGTCTGCTTGCAGTTCTCGGCATAGAAGGTTCCCATCTCATCCCGTCCTATCTTTCCGATATAGCCGGGGTGCATGCCTAGGTTGGCTAATGCCAATATGGTGTTACCTGCGCTGCCGCCTGTTGCCTTATGAGGCTGTAGGGCTTGTATACGTTGGTTCAGTAGGTGCTGGCATTGTTCGTCTATCAACTGCATGCCGCCCTTGGGGAGCTGAAGTTCAGTTAGCAGGGAATCATCCTTCATCTGTACTAAAACGTCTACCAAAGCATTGCCTATACCAATTATTTTCTTCATATAGCATTATTTTTTTTGCAAAGATATTGCATATTTCCAAAAAATGCTATACTTTTGCACCGCATTTGAGAGAAAAATTTCAAGATTGCTTCAGTAGCTCAGTTGGTTAGAGCACATGACTGTTAATCATGGGGTCGTTGGTTCAAGCCCATCCTGAAGCGCAAAAGAGTTCTCTTGAATGCAGATTTGCTTCAGTAGCTCAGTTGGTTAGAGCACATGACTGTTAATCATGGGGTCGTTGGTTCAAGCCCATCCTGAAGCGCAAAAGCCGAGATTCGTCTCGGCTTTTTCTTTTTCATGTAGCTTTCACCAACGCCCCCATGGGTCGTAGGTTCTTGCGCCCCAGTAGGTGCTCAGGCGCAGGCGGAACAAGCGCATTCTGAAGCGCAAAAGCCGAGATTCGTCTCGGCTTTTTTGTATACCTGAATATAGATACTAATTTCGGGAGAGGGAAACAATAGAAAAGGGGATAAGCCTTAGAGCGTATCCCCTTTTTCTTGTTTAGTCACTTATTACTTATCGCACGGCCTTCTTCTTGCCATTTACGATAAATACGCCTTTCTTTTGAGAGTTGACGAGTTGACGAGTTGACGAGTTGACAAGTCGTCCGCTCAGGTCGTAAACCGATTCTTTTTCGTTATCGGAGGCGGGACCATGAATGGATGTTGCCTCGTCGATGTCAACGAGCAGCGGGTTCTTAGGTGTACCGTAAACACCGTCAGCCTGGAAGTTCACCACGGTGGGTGCATCGGCAATCTGGTCGCCTACGGCTACCTTGAAGGTCAGTACTGTCTCGTCCTCGCCGGGAACGGTCAGGTAAGCTACACCATTGGCATTGGTCATAGCCTTGGCACGGCATTCATCATCGGCAAAGACTGCCAGTTCCGTGTTAGGCATGATGACTCCGCCGTTCATCAGTTTGACAGACATCATGGCGTTGTAAGGATACTTGCGGAAGCTGACGGGGGTGAAGGTCTCAGGAGCCTCTGTTGCTGCCGTCTCGTCCATATCCTCGAACAGGTAAGCTTTGGTGAATCTGCTGACGGTTGAGGCAGGATAGCTGAAGCGCTTGGTAGCTGAGGTATTGTTCAGCATGTATCCAAGGCCGGGCTCCAGCATGGGCAGTGAGCCCTCCCACTGGTACTCGTCGAAGTAGGTCACGCCTACCTTACCCTTCAGTACGTCGCCGTCCTCGGGTGAGAAGTCGGCAAGTGCCTCGTCCACGGGAGACATCTTCAGACCGTAGTAGCCGATCCAGTTCCAGCCTTCGTCGGCAGTTACGGCTGTGGCGGGATCAACCAGCTGGCCTACGATGCGCAGGGTACGGTCGTTCTTCATCTGAACGGCATACATCTCTGTATTGGACAGGTTGCCCTTCAGGTTACCCTCCCAGCTGCCGTTCTCGTACATCAGCCAGCCGTTACCCTGGCTCTTCACGGAAATGACATCGTCTGCAATCTTACCGAAGATGTCGGCCACGGTCATCTTGTCCATATTCACATAGATAGAGAGCCAGTTCCAGCCCTGCTGCAGTTCTGTTGACTGCTCTATCAGGTTCTCGACGGTAAAGACAACGGGCTGCTTGTAGCTGCCTTGTAGTGCCAGCGGAGTGTACTTGATGCTCTTCTCAGGTGTGACAACAGGGTAGAGGGCACCTGTTGAGGCATCGAAGGCACGGAAGGTGATTTCCTTGCCGGCATCACTGTTGTTACTGCTGTTGTTGCCATAGATATCCATAGTGATGAAGTTGCCGTCATAGCGCTCCTTATAGACAGGGTGTGCTACACCGCGACATTCCTCACCGATGAAGGCAGCGATGATGTCGTCCTCGTCATCCATAGGTAGGTTGTTCAGTTCTACTCTTCCGATGACGTTCATAGAGTTCTCGTAATCCTTTGGATTGACAGCCCAGTCGGGAGTCTTGCTCTTCACCTTCAGGTTCAGTGTCAGCGGCTCGCTGATGTTGTTCTTACCTGTCAGGTAAACAGTCTGCTCATATTTGCCGGTTGCCAGACTCTCGGCTACGGTAAAGGTGATAGTCTTTGACATGGTGGCTTTCAGTGTTCCGCTGGTTGCACTGGCGGTAAGCCATTTGGGCAGTCCGCTCAATGTCCAGTTCTCTGATGCACCGCTCTCGTTCACGATGGTTGCCTCGAAGGTGGCAGCTTCGCCCGCCATCTTCTCCAGGTTCACATCGGTATCACCCTTCCATACCATCTGGTTCTGCTTAACGTAGGCAGTCCAGTGGATGTCGCTTTGCATGTTGTAGTTCTTGTCCGTAGCATAGCGGATGGTAAAGTCAACGGTTGCGCCTTCCAGTACCTCGGGCTGTTCATTCAACTTGATGCTGATGCTGCGTTCGTTAGCCACAAACGTGTACTTCAGGTTGGTCAATTGGGGGGTAGGTTTCAGACCGGGCACGTCAGTGCTGTTGAAGGACACGCTGCCGCTTGTCATTTTTGCCGTGCATCCCGTCTTCTTGTACTCCTTCTTCGTTGCGTCGTAAACCATACTCTGGTCATCTGCAGTTTCTACGATTACGCTTTGCTGATTGCTGTTGAAGGTCTGCATCTCGAAGGGATAGTAAGCTACCAGACCGGCCTCCTGGCCGTTCAGGCGTACATTCTTGTAGCGCTTGATGTAATCGCCGCTGAGGGTGGCCTTCCAGAAGCGTACCTCATCAACCGAACCGTTGAAATAGTTGGCATAGCTGCTGCTCTGTGCCTTGGCACCCACGATGAGGTTAGCACCTGCCAGTGCACTTACTACGGATGCTGTCAGTGACTTCACCTGCTCGCCGTCCACGTAGACCGTAGCGCTACCGTTACGCAGCACGTTCAGTGCCAGGTGGTGCCATGCATTGTCGCGCAGGTTGGTATTTGTAATCTCATTCTCTGCGCCCTTTGATGTTAGTGTCAGTGCACCGGCAGTGTTGAAGCCCATTTCCACACGGTCATCGGTACCTTCGATGGCAGAGAACAGCGTAGCCTTGCCACTCTGCTGGCTCTTGAACCACATTTCTACGGCATAGTCATCAGTGCTCAGTGCGCTGCAGGCGCTGATGTCCAGTTTCATAGCCTTGTTGCCGTCCAGCTTGGCTGCAACATTCTGGTTGTACAGGTACCATGTGCTCTGAGGCATTGTCAGATGTCGGTTGCGGGCATAGTCGCGAATCTCCTTGCCGTCGCCCTCGTCCATCTTCCAGTAGCCGATAAGGTTGGGGGTAGAGGGGTTCTTTGTCATATCCTTCTCTGCCTTGGCCTCACTGCATGAGCGAGCCTTGTTCCAGAGCGTCAGTTCCTGAATGTCGGCGTTGATATTCTTACCCAGTGTCAGAGATCCGTTACCGTTGTATCCGGCAACAATCTCGTCGTTGAACAGCTGGATGTTCAAAGCGTCCTCGGCATAGAGAGCATTGAACTTGCTCTGGTCGCCGTTGTAAGTATAGTTGAAGGTCAGGAACACCCACTTGTTCTTGGTCAGCGTCTTAGCAGAAGTATAGGTGTTCTCGCCAATCTTCAATGTCAGGTGTCCGCTGGCATCGGTTCCTACCTCGAATTTCTCCTCGCCGTTACCGTGGCTCAGTAAGGTACCTGCCGATGAGTAGTTCACCCACATGTCTGCCGCAAAGTCCTTCTTTGTCAGGTTGATGCTTGCCTCGGTGTAGGCGGCACGCTCCGTGTTCTGTGCCTTCAGGGCTACGGCATGATCAACCTTCTGACCGTTCACGGCAGCCTGGATAACGAAGTTGGATTCGCTCAGGTCGGCGCTCACGATGTCCTCGTTGAATGTTACGCCTATCTCGTCGTCGGCATTCAGAATACCGTCCGATGGGTTAGCGTTGCCAAAGAGCTTGGGTGCGCTCTGGTCCTTCACAAGGCGTACTTCCTCGCTGTTTCCATAGACCGTTTCGCCGGCAAAGTTGCAGACGGTACGGGCACGGAAGATGTAGTTACCATCGGGCAGCGACTTCATATTGAAGGTATAGCTCTCGGAGGCATCATCCAGCAGGCTCAGGTTCTGGTCGGCATTTGCCGTAGCCTTGTCCTTTACATACTCGTGAACCTTGTTCCATTGGTTGTCGCCTTCCTTGCGGTATTCCATTACCAGACCTGTCAGCTTAGCGTAGTTCAGGTCGTAACCGCTGGCAGTCAGTGTCAGGTCTGTCTTGGCGTTCACATTCAGCACGCTGTGCGACAGTGCCAGATCCACAGCGGGACCTGCAGGAACGAATGTTGCACTGACATAGGCTGTGTCGGCTATCTCGTGATGGATACCTGTATTGTCTTTCTGTGTGGTTGAGAATAGTCGGATACCGATTCCCTTGTATTCCAGGATGCTCTCGTCCGTCTGTTTCATCTCCAGCGACATGGTGACGGTCTTTTTGGCAGGTACAAACACCTGTCGTCCGTTGCCGAGTGGCGTGCCGCTTACCCAGAATGATGCACGATTAGTGTTCGTAGCGTCACATACGCCCAGGTTAAACCAGCAGTCCTCATCTGTATCCGAAGTGTTATCCAGCAATAGGGTGAAGATAGCACTGCGGCCGGAGGGCACATTCTGCAGGATAGGATCCTCTACGGTCAGTTGAGGCTTCTCAATCTGTAGGGTAGCAGCTGAGATTTCCGTACCTGGGTTGTAGTACTTGGTCACCTCCTGACCCTCATACGGAGCGCTGGTACGACCGCCCTTCGTTACGAAGATAGGACCGTGACCGTCAGGAGCCTTGAATATATCAATGGTCAGCGCATCGTCATCGCCATTCTCTGCCAGAGTATAGCCGATGGTCTGGCTGTTGACGGTTTCTGAGCCAGTGGTGTACTGGTAGCAGCTGGTGTTGGTGGTTTCTGACGTAGCAGAGAGTCCGATACCGTCAAACTTGGCACCGCCTTGTACCTTGTACTTCAGTTTCAGCTGGGTAGTAGAGCCGTAGGTGGTAGAAGTCAGCGTATCGTTGGTAACGGAAGATTCGTAGGTAGAACCGCCGTCGATGGACTTGTTCTGTATCAGCCACTTGTCGCGGTTTCTGATAGCATCTACCTTAGCCTTCTCGTTATTCATCAGATGCTGTTCCCAGGCTTCTATCTGCATGTTGTAGTACGATACAGAGTCGATGTATGTCTGGGTGGGTGATTTAGGCTCAATCATCTTGTAGTAGCCTTCCTTACCGAAGTTCTCGTCTGTTTCATCAACCAGGGATTCGTATTTGGGCTTGTCGGCAGCTGGTGTCAAGTTCGAACCCTTTTCCTTGATGAGTTTGTTACGCAGTTTCAGCAGGTTGGGAATCATGATGTTCTCGATGCTGTTCTGTGTGTAGTTGAAGGCTGTTGTGAAGCCTTGGCTTACAGACAGCACATTCTTGGCGCTGAGAGTAGCCTTGCCGTCGGTGCCGAAGGTGTATCCCAACTTAGTGGCATCACCGATGATGTAGTTGGTTCCGGTACCGATGAATACGTCGGCCTGTGCGCCTGTCCAATCCCAGTCGCTGCTTGTAGAGATAGACTCTGTAGTTGTGGTGGTAGTGGTTGAGGTACCATCGTAGTTAAATGTCTCGGAAATTTCTGCACCTGCTGTCACCTTGGCCTCCACCTCTACCGTGGTTGCCTTGGCAAATACCAGTGAGCCCGCCACGAAGGTCTGGGTCGTTCCGGTTGAGAACTCCACTTCGGCGTTCTCACTCAGCGTATTGTTGAAGGAGTTTGTGGTGGTGTGGCTTGTTGTTGTACCTGTACTATAGGTAGCGAATGAGTTTGACCCTCCTGGGTCGCGCAGCACCATGGTCACCTTGTCAGGACCACCGGTTACAAAGTCGTTGCCCTTGGGCAGTTTACCCATTACGATGGCGCTGTTCGTCCACTTGGCGCTTGCATCATCGTTCATGACAATGGTACAGTTACGGGTGTAGGGACTGATGGTCTTGGGATAGCCTGCGGCGAACTGATATACCACCTCTCCGTTGTCGTCCAGTTGCAGCTCGTCGTCATTCAGCTCTGTATTGGCCAATTCCAGCTCTCGGGCACTCATGCCCACCTTGTCCTCGTCACCGGAGATACAGATGGGGGCGCCCATGGCGTAGTCGTTGGCAATGGTAATGACACTACCTGCCATAGGCATCTTGTCAACTACCTCATTGCCGGCTCCGCCGTCGTAGTTTACATACTCTTGGTAAGCCTTGATCTTATACTTGTAGTCCTTGCTTTGTATCAGCAGTGGTGCACCTTCGGTGTAGGTCACGTTGCCGGTATTCTTGTCCACTGTGTAGGCATTCACAGTGTGGTCCTTCTGGTTGTCGTCCTTACCCTTGACGCTTACCTCACCTATGGCACCGTCTTTATGGCTCAGGTCGGTAATGGTCATTTTGGCACCGTTGGTGTATGCCATCTTCATTGAGGCAATGTAGTCAAAGCCCTGCATCACACCGTCCACCTCCACAGAGTCGGTCTTCACGTTCAGCACGTCCGTAGCGTTGATGCTGGGCAGTGATCTGAATGAATAGCCGCTGTGGCTGGGTATGGTAATGCTCTCCACTGCGTAATCCAGTGGCGGTACTTCTATGGCGAACTCGCCAGTCTCGGCATCCGTTGTGATGGTCATCTGGTGCTGGGAACCTTTTGCAGTCTTGGTGCCGGGTACGACGGCTGTGCCGTACTTGCCTGTGAAGGTCAAGTCTTCTTCGCCAAGGGCAGAGGCGCCCTTCTGTTCATCCAATATATAATTAAGGTAACGACCGTTCGAGCGGGTTGACAGCACAACCTTGGCCCGTCCGATGTTAGCCTTGCTCTGTCCGAAACCCAGGGGCTTGTCATTTTCTATGTGACCGCCCACAACACGTCCGGCTATCATCACCTTCGTATTGTCATAGAAGGTAGCCGTCTCCTCCTTCACAAATGTGTAGGTAAGACCTGTTCCCTTCGGGTCGGCGGGGTAGCGTCCGTTGCTCTTGAAGGTGTGTCCGTCCTTCTTAACCTGCACATAGTGGTCGCCTATGGGCACGCTGATTTCGTAGTGTCCCGTTTCATCGGTCAGCAATGGCTCGCCGTCCTTGGCGCAGATGGTACCGTCAACGTAGAGGTAGGCACCCTCCCCGGGGATGTTCGTATTCTCGTAGTAAACATAACCGGACATCTTGAACGAAGAAACGTCTTCGAAGTCAACGCCCGAGTGTGTCAGGGCGTCCATACTGATGAAGCGCGTCTGATACTGGGGTTTGAACGAGTGGACACCCAGGTCGGGTGACACCTTGTAGTTGGTACCGTCGCCCGTGAACGGGATGCCGCGGATTACGTAGTTGCCCTCGGTGTCTGTTACACCATACAGGTTCAGCTGCTTATCGTTTGGAACGTTGGGCGAGAATTCTGTATTCGAATGCTTCTTGCCGTGGTTCTCGTTAGCTACGCCTGATGTCTTGGAGTAGTCGTAGGCGAAGGGCAGGTCTTTCAGACCTTCGTCCATAGGCCAGTAGAGCTTCAGCCCTGCTTCCGTACCGATGAGCAGACGGTCGTAGTTGCCCAGAACCTCTTCGTCGGTCAGTGCTCTGGACCACAGACGTATATCGTCCATGTTACCCGTGAAGCTGTGTTCGGTTGTGAAGTTACGGTCACAGCCGAAGACCACGCCTTCTTCGCCGACCCATGCGATGCTGTCTGTTGCCAGGCCCTTGCTCGTCAGGTTGCCGTCCTTGTCAATGGCACGCACCGTCCACTCCGTTTCGCCATCGTAGGTCACGCTGATGTTCGTAAATGCGTCATTGGCAATGGTTACGCCTGTGGCTTCCGGCTCATCGCTGCCTAACTGCAGATAGAGTTCGCTCCGCTTCTCGGCGGCAGGTTTCAGCAGTACGGCATAGTTGCCGCCGCCGTCTATAATCGTTGAGCCGTTGGCTGCTACGGTTTTCGGGGAGATGTACAGCTGGAATGTGAAGGGGTTGTTGAACAGTCTCTCGGCAGTAGCCGTCGTTGGTTTCCACTGGATACCGCCCTGAGTCTTCACCTCCATCGAGTAGAACTGCTTGGCATCCTCGCTGTTCTCGCTGTTCTTTGCCAGCAGCACACGGGCATAGGGTACGGCGGTGCCGGTTCCGTAGGTGATGCGGCCGCTGATGATACCGCGGCTCTGGCAGAATCCGTCGGTTTCTTTAGAACTGGCTTGGATATAGCTGCTCTGGCTCGTTACGGGATCCACACAGTTGTTCTGGGCCACCACGCGGTACTCGTAGAACTGTCCGGGTTGTGCTGTATTGTCCTCGAAGTAGTAGTTCGATTCTGTACCGGAGGTGACATGAATCTTCTGGTAGTCCTCGTCGATCTGAGAACCTAACAGACGGCGATAAACCACAAAGCGTGTGGCGTCGGTACCCACCTGCTTTACGTCCCACTGCACTTTTACCACGTTCGAGTAGGTGCCTCGGTTGGCTGTTACATTGGTAATTTCAGTATTGCCCGACATTGTGGCAGGACCTAACAGCGGTGTGGAGAATGTGTGTTCGAATGCGTCAATCGTGATGCGATACCAGTAAGAGGCGCACTTGCTCTCCAGTTTCGTATCTTCAAAGGTCGAAGTGGTGCCGGAACCTACAGCTACCTCTGCGTAGGGGGTGTTGCCAAAGGCTTCAAGCACTTTGTCCTCTAATATATTACCATCTGCATCGTAGAATGTATCATTGTTGCGGGCACGCCATACCTTGTATGTCAGGCTGCTGTTGTCCTTAGTTGTGTCATGTTCCCAGCTCAGCAATACGCTGTTCTCTTTAGGCGTTACTTCTGTCGAAGAGTAGGTAAAGTTGGGGGTCGTACTGACTACGTCAGACTGTGTTGTCAGCGAAGGTTCCGGTCCGTTGCCTGCCAGCCAGTTGGTCATTAGGAAACTTACCTTGTATGTGTATTTCTTGTCGTATTCCACATCGGAGTCTTCCACCATAAGGACTTCGTTGACTCCGGCGTTGCCTACCAATGTGAACTTATCGCTGCCTTCATCGTAACGGTAAACATAGAACTTACCTTCCTGATAACGCTTGTCTTTGTCTTCAGGCAATTCCCAGGTGATGATGTTCTTCTTGCCCCATTGGTCAAAATTCACTTGCACATTGGTGGGATACAGACAGCCGGGGATATCGGCATAATGGTTCTTGAACTCCTGTACAGTGGGTTCTAGGTGTTCCTTAACATTCTGGAAATAAGAATAACGATGAGCATACCCTTCGGGCATAGATGGCAATTCGCCCTTATTTAAGATTAACGATCCGTTTTTAACCGTTAACGGACGGTAAATTGCACTGTACCAAGGTAGTGGTTCCTTCAGGTCAAGGCTGTCGCCCATCGTGGTATTGCCGCTTGAGTTTGATCCCAAGTCTAAGCGACCATGGTTCTCTACTACAAAGAAGGTCTTGAAGTCGCTGTAGGTAGGTACGTTTTGGGCAATAATCTTAATTTTTCCACCCCTCAGACGTTCTACAGTAGGTTCTGGAACCTTGTTGTTAATTCTGATTCCCTTTGTAACGAACATATTTGGCCAGTCGGTACTCCATCTCCAATGTTGTATGGAGTGAAATAGATCAGACCCTATTGTGTAGGTTATACGACCTTCCGTTGCATATCGAGGATATCGGGCGTTGTAAGAGGGGTCTGAACTATTATTGTCGTTCTCGTCATTCAAATCCCAGTTGACGATGAAGCTCAGGTCAATGCTGTCACCAATGTTATAGCCAGGGTAGTAACGCAATTTTACATATTCGGGAGTTTCTCCGAATACATGACTGCCGTTAGCACCATTGAATGTACCCCAGTTTGTCAATATGCCAGGACTGATATAGCGACCGTAATCTTTGCTGAAATCATCTTCTTTAAAGTAATCCCCAGATTTATACCAATCCTCCAATCTGTTGATTCCATAATCCCCTGACAATAATTGTGTTAAGTATATGTCTTCATGTGTCTCGGTGTTTTCCCATATTTCTGTTACGTAATTGTCAATCTGCCGTTGCGCATATTGTTGGACAGCAACCAGTACATCGTCTCCATCTGCATCCTTTACATAAAGTGCACATGCTTTCGCTGCATCAGGATTCTTGTAGTCTATATCGTATGTGGGCACCCAGATTTCAACGTAGGGATGCTCTGGGGTAACTTCATTGATATTCTCGAACTTGAAACGAAGCCAAGGATAAAGATTCTCACCCCCAAACCATGTATGGTCGTATGGATTAACGATGTTGTAGTAATACCAGGAGGTGGGGCGGCCGTCTGTTTCGTCAACTTTCCAACCTCTGAACGAGTTTTCTTCACCATACCTTTCAACGGCATAGTGAACGATACTGTTATTGTCATTGTAGTAATGCTGTTCAAGCCATTCTTTCCATTGAGGCAGGATGCGCCCTTTTTTGGAATGCATGGAAAGATAGAAGTCTGGGACTTCTTCCTGTCCGTACGACTTCAGACTGCCTGACAACAACAGCCCAAATAACATCAATTGAAGCATAGCACGCCCTATTGGCACATGCCGCTTGAAACTCTTGTGTTTCTGTCTTTTCATAGAAATAATACCTATATCGTTTTACTTGTCTTATTTAGTCGTGTGTTACTACCTTCAGAAAAAATCGCACAAATTTAAAAATTTTACAATATTTATAATGGAAAAAAGGGTATTCTTCTGTTACAAAACGTGCAAAATGTAACAAGGAGGCCCTTTGCCGTTAGCGAAACGGCATATCTCTGTTAGCGAAACGGCCTTTCTCTTTGAGAGAAACGGTGTATCTCTGCCGGTGAAACGGCGTGTTGCTCCCAGTATGTTGTTTTGTTACCTCGGGAGTCTGCACGTGTAAGCTCCCGACTCTGCACGTGTAGGCTCGGGGAGTCTGCAAATGTAACCCCTATGGGGCTTTATCTGAAGTCGGTAGGTGACTGACCGGTTAGTTTCTTGAAGACCCGGTAGAAACTGGTACGATTGGCAAAACCTGTTGCAAGGGCCAATGCATCGGTAGTGTGCTGCTGCAGATAACCTTCATGGATGAGTTGCTTGGCTTCTTCGATGCGGAATCTGTTGACCCACGCCTTGAAGTTGATGCCCTCGCAGTTGTTAATGGCGGCAGAGACATTGCGGTAGGAGTCGCCTGCCTGAACGGATATGTCCTCGATGGTCAGGTCGGGCTTGGTAAAGAGTCGTTTCTCTGTCATCAGTTCAGTCAGGCGCTGCATCAGCTCGGCAGATTGAACGGTATTGCCGGAAGGAACATCTGCGTGCGAAGCTTGATGCTCAGTGTTCAACGCCGGCTCTCCGATGTTTAAAGCTGCCTCTATCTGGTGGAAGGTGAAGGCATAGTTGATGAATCGGATGCCGAAGACAGCATAGTATCCTGCCAGTACCAGGGTAAAGAGGATGCTTGTTATCATGGAGGGGCACAGCGTGTAGATAAGAGCCAGAATTCCGATGGAAAGGGCCGTATAGAACGAGCGCCTTACCCAGCGGAGGCGTTCCCACTCGTCGCTGGAGAAGTAGTCTGCCATGCGATGCTTGTACTCGCGGTAACGCCGGCGGAAGCTGAACACATAGCCCACCAGCTTGTAAGAATAATAGGTGATAAGCAGGATAAGGATGACGGAACTGTAACGGCTGTCGCTGAAGTACACAACGAAGGCCGCTACAGACGGCAGAATCACATAGATGAGCTGCCGGATGAGTCGTGACCACGAGAAGAACCGTACGTCGATAAGGGTGGTCAGGGCGAAGGTGAACAGGAAGGCTTGCAGAATGCTGATGGAGAGTATGATAATCTGCTGCAGGACGGGTTCCATGTCCAGTTGGATGGTCATGGCCTCGAAGATGAGGGTGGTGAAGAAGGCCAGATAGCCGCACCCCATCATGCGGCGTGCCATGCGATAGCCGCGCAGACCTGCACCGTCGGGGACAAGGATGAAGAGGAAACATGTGCCAAAGGCGAAAATCAGCCCGGGCAGTATATAGTTGGTTAGTATGTCGTTCAGTAAAACTAACATTGTTCCTTGCTTACAGCTCGCAAAAATATATGTTTTTTTGCAAATAACCTTGCAAATTGCAAAAAAGTATTAAAAAAATCCCGCAGAGTGGTCTGCGGGATTCCGTGTTTTCCGAAGTGGTATGGTCTTATCGAATGAACAGCAATTCTCTGTATTTGGGCAATGGCCACAGGGCATCGTCAACGATGAGCTCCAACTTGTCAATCTGATAGCGGATGGTGTCGAACATAGGAGCGATGGTATCGTGGTAAGCGATAGCCTTCTCGTGCTCGTCCTCAATCTTATTGGCAACCTTGCGGGCTGAAACCAGTTCCTCGACCTTTGTCTCGATAGTAGCAGTACGCTGAGCTATCTCCTCGATGAGCTTCAGGTTACGTGCATTCAGTTCCTTGGCCTTGTCGGCAGGGAAGGCAGTGGTCATGCGCTCTACGTTGCGAAGGAGCTGGCTCTGGTAGTTGGTGGCCACGGGGATGATGTGGTTCATAGAGAGGTCGCCCAGAACGCGTGCCTCAATCTGAATCTTCTTGGTGTAGGTCTCCCACTTCACTTCGTTGCGGGCAGCAAGTTCCTTCTTGGTCATTACGCCCAGGCTCTCGAACATGTCGATGCTTTCCTTGTCAAGGTAGCGCTCGAAGATCTTGGGGCAGGAAGTCTCTGTATCCAGACCGCGCTTGGCAGCCTCGGCCTTCCACTCGTCGCTATAGCCGTTACCGTCGAAGCGGATGGGCTTGCAGGTCTTGATATCCTCGCGCAGAACGTCGATGATAGCGTGGTACTTGGCTGTGTGACCTGTACCGGCCAGCTTCTTCTCGAACTCGGGAATGCGGGCGTCAACACGCTTCTTGAAGTCAACCAAAGCCTCGGCTACGGCACTGTTCAGGGCAATCATGGCGCTGGCGCAGTTAGCCTCGGAACCTACGGCACGGAACTCAAAGCGGTTACCTGTGAAGGCGAAGGGAGATGTACGGTTACGGTCTGTATTGTCGATGAGCAGCTCGGGGATTTCGGGAATATCCATCTTCATGCCCTGCTTGCCGCCCATGGCAAAGAGGTCGTCCTTGTCAGCCTTCTCGATGTGGTCCAGCAACTCGGTGAGCTGCTTGCCCAGGAAAGAAGAGATGATGGCTGGGGGAGCCTCGTTGGCACCCAGACGGTGTGCGTTGGTGGCGCTCATGATAGAAGCCTTCAGCAGACCGTTGTGCTTGTAAACACCCATCAGGGTCTCTACGATGAAGGTAGCGAAGCGCAGGTTCTGCTCGGCAGTCTTGCCGGGAGCGTGCAGCAATACGCCGTTGTCTGTAGAAAGACTCCAGTTGTTGTGCTTACCGGAACCGTTGATGCCGGCGAAGGGCTTTTCGTGCAGCAATACACGGAAGCCGTGCTTGCGAGCCACTTTCTTCATTACTGACATCAGCAACATGTTATGGTCAACGGCCAGATTGGTCTCCTCGAAGATGGGAGCCAGCTCGAACTGGTTGGGAGCCACCTCGTTGTGACGGGTCTTGCAGGGGATGCCCAGTTCCAGTGCCTCGATTTCCAGTTCACGCATGAAGGCAGCCACACGCTCGGGGATAGCGCCGAAGTAGTGGTCGTCCATCTGCTGGTTCTTGGCTGAGTCGTGACCCATCAGGGTGCGACCTGTCAGCAGCAAGTCGGGACGGGCCGCATAAAGACCCTCGTCAACCAGGAAGTACTCTTGCTCCCAACCCAGGTTGCTGACAACCTTCTTCACCTCGGGGTCGAAGTAGTGGCAGACATCAGTAGCAGCCAGGTTGACAGCCTTCAGGGCTCGCAACAGAGGAGCCTTGTAGTCGAGCGCCTCACCGCTATAACTGATAAATACGGTAGGGATAATCAGGGTATCGTCCATGATGAAGACAGGACTTGTAGGGTCCCATGCGCTATAGCCGCGAGCCTCGAAGGTACTGCGGATACCACCGCTGGGGAACGAACTGGCATCAGGCTCCTGCTGAACCAGCAGCTTGCCACTGAATTCCTCAATCATGCCGCCCTTGCCGTCGTGCTCAATGAATGAGTCGTGCTTCTCGGCTGTTCCCTCTGTCAGAGGCTGGAACCAGTGTGTATAGTGTGTGACGCCATTTTCCTGGGCCCACTGCATCATGCCGGCTGCAACAGCATCAGCTACTGCACGGTCAAGGCGTGTGCCGTTCTCTATGACGTCAATCATCTTGTCATAGACACTCTTTGGCAAGTATTTGTACATCTTCTGGCGATTGAAAACCTTCAGACCAAAGTACTCGCTGGGTTTCTCACTTGGTGCTTTTACGTCGAGTGGCTTCTTCTTGAATGCCTCTCCTACGACCTGAAATCTTAATGCTTCCATAAACAGTTCTTTGTGTGTCTAGTGTGAAAAATCAATTAATCTGGTGCAAAGGTAGTACAAAAAGTAATTACGTGCAAGTTTTCTGCAAACAAAATGCGTAAATATCTGCTATTATATTGACATAAAGCAATAAATACACAACATCTTACTACAAATTGACACAAATTTTGTCATATTATAGAATAGTACGCAAAAAAATATTTGCCTAGTCAATAACGCTGAATACTTATTTTTTATAACTTTGCAGTCGCATTGTTGAAAAAGAACACACATAAATATATAATGTAATGGATAAACTTAGGAAACTATTTAGCTTGTTGTGCGCGTTGATGGCACTCTCTGCCAGCGCTCAGTGCCGTTATTGCTTGAGTTATGAGGACTTCTTGGAGAATCGTTGGGAACCGCTGGATACTGTCATTGCTAAGAGTCATAGTAAGAGTCACCAGGTTTGGGCAGGTGGTAACGACTTTGCTCTGAAAGTACCTGATAAATCAATCAATAAGATAATTAATAAAGAAGCCTTTGCGGTAAAGCAGGGGAAAGAGTTGTTTGTGAATTGCCGAAAATTGAAATTTAATAATATAGGATTCGGTAATGGTTACGTTCGTGCCATGACAATAGGGGAGCACGATATATTGTTTGTCAATAAGAGAATGGGGGGTAGTGAGTATAATCAACAAGTAGCAGCGGCCGGTGCGATGTTTGGGCTTGTTGGTGGTCTCGCCGCTGGCGTAGCTGCGTCCAGTGAAATGCTTTCGAACCCTGTTTGTTACATCATCACTGATGGTGCTGGCGCTGTAGACCATATTAATTTAAATGTTGTTAATGATGATATTATGGACAAATTTATGGCCGGCAATAATGATTTGTTCATGGAATACTACTCTATGGATCCTTCGCAACGTGTTTTAGCAGAACATGTCCTTCCTATATTAAGGAAGGCGGGCGTCATAACAAAGATGAAATTATAAAAACAATAAAACCGCAGTATTTGCTGCGGTTTTATTTGTTTATGTAGGGGTTGGGTTATTTCTTCAAGAATTTGTCAACCTTCTGAGCTGTCTGACGACCTGAGGCCATAGCGCGAACTACGAGGCTGGCGCCATTGGCGGAGTCGCCACAGACGAAGACGTTCTTGGGGTACTCAGGATGCTCTGGCTTGAGGAAGCCCATAGCCAGCAGAACCAGCTCGGCCTTGATGATTTCGGGCTTGCCCTTCTCAACCATGATGGGGCGTCCACCCTCTGGGTTTGGCTTCCAGTCAATCTCCTGAACCTTTACGCCTGTCAGCTTGCCATCCTTACCCAGGAACTCCAGAGTGTTGATGTTCCAACGGCGGGTGCAACCCTCTTCGTGCGAAGAGGTGGTCTTGAGGGTGCGAGGCCAGTTGGGCCATGGGTTCTGTGGGTCTTCAGGACCTTCAACGGGCTTAGGCATAATCTCAATCTGAGTCACGCTCTTGCAGCCCTGACGGTGGGCAGTACCAATACAATCGCTACCAGTATCACCACCACCAATCACAAGCACATCCTTGCCTTTGGCTGTTACGCGCTCATCTTTGCTGAACTCCATACCAGCCAGCACACGATTCTGCTGAGACAGCATCTCGAGGGCAAAGTGAACACCCTTCAGCTCTCGGCCAGGGGCCTTGAGGTCTCTAGCCGTTGGCGTTCCAGTAGAGATTACGACTGCGTCGTATTGTTCAGCAAGCTGCTGTGACACAGCAGCAGACTCGACGGCTTCGCCGTAGCGGAACTCTATGCCTTCGGCTTCGAGCAGGCTGATGCGGCGATCGATGATGGCCTTGTTCAGCTTGAAGTTGGGGATACCATAGCGGAGCAAGCCGCCGGCAGCCTCGTTCTTCTCGAAGACGGTTACCTGGTAACCCATCAGGTTCAGGTCGTTGGCAGCAGCCAGTCCGGCAGGACCAGCGCCAATAACTGCCACCTTCTTGCCATTACGCTGGATGTCGGTCTTGGGCGTAATAAATCCCTCCTGGAATGCCATCTCTGTGATGGCGCACTCGTCCTCACGATTGGTGGTTGGCTCGTGGTTGAAACGGTTCAGTACACAGGCCTTCTCGCACAGGGCGGGACAGATGCGGCCAGTGAACTCTGGGAAGGGGTTAGTACTATTCAGTAAGCGATAAGCCAACTCCCAGTCGCCTTTATATAAGGCATCGTTCCACTCTGGGGCTTTGTTGCCCAGCGGACATGCCCAATGGCAGAAGGGCACGCCGCAGTCCATACAGCGCGATGCCTGCAGTTTGCGTTCGCGAGTGCTGAGCGTCTGCTCTACCTCGCTGAAATCGTGGATTCTATCTTGTATAGGACGATAACCGGCCTCCTGGCGGTGTATCTCTAAAAATGCTTTTGGATTTCCCATGATTAATAATCTCTTTGGATGTTTGCAATCTTTTCTTGAAGTTTCTTATTCTGCTCCTCCTGAAGCACGCGCTTGTACTCGATGGGCACTACCTGGATGAAGTCCTGAACGTAGCGCTGCCAGTCGTCGAGCATGCGACCTGCCAGGGCGGAGCCTGTATGCAGGTAGTGCTGACGGATAAGCTCGAGCAGTTCCTTGCGAGAGACTGAGTCCTCGACCAGCGAGAGCTCCACCATATCCATGTTGCAGAAGTAGTCGAAGGTATGGTCGGGGTCGTAGACGTAGGCCACACCACCACTCATACCAGCGGCGAAGTTACGACCCGTCTTGCCCAGCACAACCACGCGTCCGCCAGTCATATACTCGCAGCAGTGGTCGCCAGCACCTTCGATGACAGCGATGGCACCTGAGTTGCGCACGCCGAAGCGCTCGCCCACCTTACCATTGATATAGAGTTCGCCTGAGGTGGCACCATAGAGGCCGGTGTTACCAGCGATGATGTTGTCCTCGGCA
>Ga0265298_10002811_pt1 | contig 23673 bp, 13 predicted proteins | sample AusTroGonzalo_MG_3_FD_193486 | JGI IMG/M metagenome (GOLD analysis project Ga0265298, IMG submission 193486) | Bovine rumen microbial communities from tropical cattle in Woodstock, Queensland, Australia - Gonzalo_01 | ecosystem: Host-associated > Mammals > Digestive system > Stomach > Rumen ...
GAAGGGGGCGGTGTATTCCGTCAAGCCCGTTTTGCGAGGACGCGAATCGAAAAATACTGCGCGCGCTTGGCGCGTTCCGGCGAATGCGCCTGTTGGATATATCCCGCTCAAGGTCGAGCCGCCGCCACCGTGGAAGAATCCCGACGAACCGGAGCACGATCCGTATCCCTATCGCGCTAACGACTGTTCTGTCGGAGACTTGAATGGTGACGGCGAGATGGAACTTGTGATCAAGTGGGACGCACTTGGCAAAGACAACGCGCATTTCGGGCGCACCGCACCAGTCTTTTACGACGGCTACGACATGTCGACGCAGAAGCGCCTTTGGCGCATTACGCCTGGCAAGAATGTGCGATCGGGGCCACACTATGACGATTTCGTCGTGTTCGATCTTGATGTGGATGGTATTGCCGAGATTGCGATGAGGACTTCGGATGGTGCAGTCGACGGTGTCGGCAAGATACTCGGCGATCCAAATGCAGACCATGTCGACAAGGATGGGCAGATACGCACGGCGCCAGAGTTCCTGACTGTGTTTTCAGGGCGCGATGGACGCGTGCTCACGAGCGTTCCATACGATCCTGCGTTTGGATCTGCGACCGAATGGTCAAGCGTGAAGCGCGACAGTACCAATCGTGGCTTTAGGTTCCTGTCTTGCGTCGCCTATCTTGACGGCGTGCATCCGTCGCTCGTAATGTGCCGTGGATACTATGACAGGAGTGTCCTTACCGCATGGGACTGGAATGGCAAGACGCTTTCGCGTCGCTGGCAGTTTGACAGCTGGAAGGAGCCGTGGAAGTCCGCAGGGTATTCGGGCCAGGGTAATCATAATCTACGCGTCGCCGATGTCGACTTCGATGGAAAGGACGAGATTATCTATGGGCAGATGGTTGTAGATGACGATGGAAAGGGACTTTACACGACTCGACTTGGGCATGGCGACGCGATTAACTTAATTCAGCTTACGCCAGAGACGCGCGGGCTTCAGGTATGGACATGTCTTGAGGCGGGCGATCATGGACTCTGCCTGCGCGACGCTGGGACCGGCAAGATACTTCATAGGGCGACCTCGTTCCGCGATACGCCGCGAGCCGTGGCGGGCGACATCGATCCGTCACTCCCTGGGACAGAAATCTGGGGCCCGTGGCTCGAGGGCTTCTATTCGGCAGACCTCGCTCGGCAGAGTAATCCGCACAAGGGGCATGGGCCTGGGTATTCCTTCCTCGTCTGGTGGAGGGGTGATATGGTGAGAAGTTCGCTCGGCGGCAACAGGATTTGCAGCTACAATGCGAAGAAAGGTCGCAGCAGTGTCATCCGCGAATTGGAGGGTGGATGCTCTAACAACGGCTCGAAGGACAACCCATGCTTTTCCGGCGACATCCTCGGCGACTGGCGCGAGGAGGTTGTTCTCCGAAACGCGGAAGACGCCAAGGAGCTTCGGCTCTATGTGAGTGACATCTCGACCGATTACCGGTTCTGGACATTCCTCCATGATCCACCGTATCGAATTTCGCTCGCGACTGAGAATGTCGGTTACAACCAGCCGCCTCAGCCGGGTTTCTACTTCGGCCCCGATCTCAAGGGCCACGGAATAGTGTTTAGGGGAATGAAGTTGCCGTAGACGGCTAGTTTCCCCCACTCTACACGATGGGGTAGGGTAGGGTTGGCGCTGATTTGGTAGAATTGGGGCATGAGGAAACATGTCTCTTCCATTTTGGCCTTTGTCGCGTTGTGCTGCGTGTGCACAGGTTCGGCTCTTGCGGCGCAGGACGGTGTGTGGCCGTTGCAGACGAGGATTGATGAGATTGCAGCGAAGGGCGGCGGCACGCTTGTCTTGACGGCTGGCGAGTATCACACGGGTGCGATCTTCTTTAAACCAGGCGTCAATCTGCATCTTGAAAAAGGCGCGACGATCATTGGCGTGGACGATGCGGAGGGCTATCCGATGCGCGAGACGCGCATCGAGGGCGAGACTTGCCAGTATTACCCTGCGCTCGTCAATGCCGATGGATGCGACGGCTTCAAGATTTCTGGCGAGGGTGTGATAGACGGTCACGGCGCGAATACGTGGGAGGAGTTTTGGACGAAGCGCGCGGCAGCACGGAAGAAGGGCGGCGACTTGCGCAACAAGGATCTTATGCGTCCGCGTGTCCTCTATGTCTCGCGGTCAAAGAATGTCGATGTTTCGGGCGTGACGTTCAAGAACTCCAAGTTCTGGACGACGCACTTCTACGACTGCGAGGATGTCGTAGTTCACGACTGCTCGATACTGGCCGACGTCCTGAAAGACTCGAAGGGGAAAGAGCTTAAGGGCCCGTCGACGGATGCAATCGACATCGACAAGTGCCGCCGCTTCACGGTTCGTAATGTCGATATCTCCGTTAATGACGACGGCGTTGTTGTGAAGGGCGGCAAGGGCGCTTGGGCGGACGACTACACGAAGTTCCCGGGGAATGGTCCGTCGACGGATGTCCTTGTCGAGAACTGCACATTCCGCTATCCGACTCACAGTGCACTGACGCTTGGCTCGGAGTGCCCTGCCGCAACAAATGTAACGATGCGCGGTTGCACGATGGACGGCTGCGGGAACATGCTCAACCTAAAGATGCGCACCGACACTTCGCAGCATTACGCGAGTGTTCTTGTCGAGAACTGCCGCGGCAAATGCGCCGTTGTCTTGAGCGCCAAGGCGTGGAGCCAGTATTACAACGCGCAGGGTCGCTCAGAAGAGGAGCTAAAGAGTTTTGCGGACGGCGTGACGCTTCGAAATAACATGATCGAGGCGCCAGTCGATATCGATATGAAGCGCAAGGACGCGCGACTCGAAGTAAAGAACCTCAAGTTCGACGGCAACGTGCTCTATCAAACGGCGAGCAATCTTCCTCTGAAGCACGATGGATATGTTGTCGAGAAGTCGGACATTGGTCTCGTCGTCAAGGCGACGACGCGCCGCGCGTTCCTCTACGCGAATTACGAATCGAACCGCTGGATGAACGCGTCGAGCTATCCTTTTGTGCGCGATCCTCACTTCAAGTTCCGTGCGCTCGATGTCAGCCGTTCGCCTGAGCCGCTGAAGGAGTGGATTGCCGCGACAGGCGCGAACGCTGTTTATTTGAAGCGCGGGAGACCCGACGCCAAGCTGCTTAGGGAGTGCGCCGAACTTGGTGTTCCGGCCTATGGCTTTCTCTACGGATGCGATGCCGCGAAATGGAACCGCGAAAAGTATGACGAGTTTATCGCCGCTCATCCTTCGTCAAAGGGCGTGACACCGCAGAAGTCGTGGGAGAAGGGCACGATGTGTCCGAGCGATCCAGCAACACGCGAGTTTTTTGCCGCGACGATACGCGAGATTGCGGAAAGCGACGTTGCTGGTGTCGTTGTCTGCCTTTGGGATGACTACGGACTCAACTGCGTATGCGACCGCTGTAAGGCGAATGGTTTCGCGGGCAACTGGGGGCGGCAAGTGGCGTTTGCCGTCAAGGCATGGGAAGATGCAGTCGGCCCGCTCGGCAAGGAACTTATCGTCCGCACTTGGGCGAGCGGTGCTTCGCATTGGCTTGGTGACGAATGGGTGCACGCTCCCGGATATGGTGGCGAAAGCGGCGAACCACTTTCTGTTTGGGGCGAGGCGATGAACTCGGCAGGGAAAGGCGTCAAGTTTCAGACGAAGGTCTACAATGCCGACTGCCAGCCGGATCCGCCGTTCTCTGCGCTTCTGCAGGTTGCGTCGCGCCGCGAGATTGCCGAGTGGCAGATCACGGGGCAGACGGTGGGGCTTCAATATCTTCCCGCGTCCGTCGTAGACCAGACGGCGCGGCAAATGCGCCGCGTCGCAGAACTCGTTTCGCCTGAGGATGGCGTAATGATGTATGCTGGCTCCTATAAGCGGAACGGTGGATATGCGGCGCTTTCGGATGACCTCAACTCTGTTAACATCCATGTCTGGCGTCAGCTTTCGTGGAATCCGAACGAAGATGTAGAGTCGCTTTGGCGCGAGTGGGCGGTGCCACGCCATGGCACGAATGCCGAGTCGGTCATTGCGGCGATGAAGTCGAGCGAGAGGGCGACTGTTGCGGCGTTTTCTCCGCTTGGGCTTGGTGCGCCGACGGAATCGTTCTTCGCCAATTCAGTAGAGCGGCGAGAGTCGCTTTTAAGATACACGAATAGGTTCTTCTTGCCTGAAGGAATAGCCGCGCTCGCGCCGACGAAGGAGAATATTGCGCGAGTAATCGCGGAAAAAGACGCCGCGCTCGCACAGCTTAAGGGCGACGGCGAAAGATTCGATTGGTTGCGGGCGCAACTTAAAGTCTCGCGTGCACTTGACGGGGCGCTTTGGCGTTACTTCCATATGCGCGAATGCGCGAAGGACGGACGTATCGACACGGACGACCTCTCTGGGATCGAAGCCGACTTTGAGACGGTTCGTTCTTGCGTCAAGGATGTTTGCCCTGGGCTTGGAAGCCCCATTCCGCTGATGCGCGACATCCGCGACAAGGCGCGGCAGCTTGTTCCATCGCCGGAGCGCACGGCGGCGAAACTCGCGGAACTTTTCCTCTCGACCTCGCCCGACCTCTACAAGCCGCAGGGCTATCGCGGCGGAAAGGCGTATGGCGGTAGTCAGCTTGTACACTATTCAGTCGTATCGCTTTGGGTGAACGCGCTCGAGTGTGCGCACATTGCGGGAGACACGAATCTCGTACGGCGGCTCGTCGCGGCGTTTGAACCGGCGTATGGCGCGAAGAAGATTTGGATGAACGACTATAGGCATGTCGATCTCTCGATAGTCGGGGCGATTCCGCTTGAGATTGCGATTCTGACCGGCGACAAGCGCGCGAAGGAACTTGGGCTTATGTATGCAGATCGCCAGTGGGAGGAGCCGCGCGAAGGGCTTGATTGGGGCGAGAGGTGGTACGACGCGATTCCGCTTGCCGAACGTCACGCGAACTGGGAGAAAGGATTCACGCCCGAGACGCGCCTTTGGATAGACGACATGTACATGGTGACATTTTTGCAGTCGCAGGCGTATCGCCTCACTGGAGACCGCAAGTACATTGAGCGTGCTGGCAAAGAGATGTGCATGTATCTCGAGAAGCTTCAGCGGCCGGACGGGCTTTTTGATCACGCACCGGGCGCGCCGTTTGCGTGGGGGCGCGGCAATGGATGGATGGCCGCTGCGATGGCAATGAACTTGAGGCACCTTCCAGCTGACTCGAAGTGGCGCGCTCCGATTCTAAAGGGGTATCGCAAAATGATGTCAGCGCTCCTTAAGTGGCAGCGCCCGAACGGGCTTTGGGGACAGCTCGTGAATGATCCTGAGAGTTACGACGAGACGAGCGCGACGGCGATGTTCGCCTATGCGTTTGCCGAGGGTGCGAAGGCGGGCGTGCTCAACGGGGAGTACAAGGCGGCAGTCGAGAAAGCGTACGCCGCGCTTGTTGCGCGTCTTGACGAATACGGTAACTTGCCCGATGTCTGCGTGGGAACGGGTTGGAAGAACGACCGCCATCATTACCTGACGCGCCCGAGGTGCATCGGCGATCCCCACGGCCAGGCTCCGCTTCTCTGGCTATGCGGCGCGCTGATGGGCGGCAAATAGGTTGATTCCATTAGGGTGATGGACTATTGACCTTATAAGGCAAGTTATAGTATAATATGCGCCATAACTACCCTTATAAGGTATATTATGGTATATAGGACACGAGAAGAGATGCTTAAGGTCTTGGGAGAGAACCTTAAAGCTTCAAGACTTGCAGTCAATCTGTCGCAGCAAGTTGCGGCAGAGCGTAGTGGCATTTCCCTAAAAGCCGTTCGCAACATTGAAGCAGGCGAGAATGCGTCGACATTGTCGCTTATCTCGTATTGCCGGACTTTGCAAAAGACCGATTGGCTTATGACGCTTGCTCCACCCGAATTGGATGCATCGCTTTTCGAGCGGAAGGATGCGACAAAGAAGCGCCAGCGCGCAGGTCGTTCCAGAAAGGAGATCTCCCATGGCTGAATTAAAACATGTCAGGCGGATAATGGTCTCGCTTTGGGGCGAGCGCGTGGGAACCATAATACCGATAGATTCGCGACAGGAGGCGTTCGCGTTTCAGTACGACCGCAAATTCTTGAAGTCGGGCATCGAGATATCGCCATTGATGATGCCTCTTCGTAGAGAGCCCTATGCGTTCACGGATTTGCCGCGCAGCGAATACGCTGGGTTGCCGCCGGCCTTTTCAGATTCGCTTCCAGATGCGTTTGGGCGCGGGCTGATCGACCGATGGCTTGAGGAAAAAGGATATGCAAGGTCCGAGATAACGGCATTGGACCGTCTTGCGTATATAGGACGGCGTGCCACGGGTGCGCTATGCTACGAGCCCGACCGTGGTCCGGGTGGACGTCCTGCCGCGTTCGAGATGAGAAAACTCGTTGAGGCCGCGCGAAGAGCCGTGAACGGCGAGCTTGAGAATCTCGACGCCGAAGAGGCGTTGCGAGCAATCGTTCGGATTGGTTCGTCCGTAGGTGGCGCGCAAGCGAAGGCGCTTATAGGCTGGAACCGCAAAAGCAACCAGTTTCTTTTCGGCGACCGGGATCTTCCAGAAGGGTTTGAACACTGGATAATAAAGTTTACGCCGAAAGAGTATCCGTGGCGCGGGAGAACCGAGTACGAGATATACAAAAAGGCCAGGGCGGCTGGAATAGACATAAGCGAATCGGCGCTTTATGAGTTAGACGGAATCGAGCACTTCATGACGAAACGCTTTGACCGTGACGGCATGAAGCATCACCATGTGCAGACGCTCTCGGCCATGGCTCACTTCCCGATGTCCGTTCCAAAAGAGTTTAGGACATACGAGCAGTATCTGGCCACCGTTGACGCACTGCATCTTGGGTATGAGGCCATGGAGCAGGCTTTCCGCCGGATTGCCTTCAACGTTGGCATAGACGAATGTGACGATCACACGAAGAACTTTTCGTTCATATTGGCCGAGGGAGGCGAATGGAAGCTGGCCCCGGCGTATGACCTGACGGGCTCGAAGTTCCCGTCGGATGATCCATGGTCGGCTCATGGTGGTTGCCATCAGCTGTCGGTCAATGGCAAGCAGTCGAAGATCACCGACGATGACCTTCTTGCCGTTGCGGATAGGTTCGCCATCGGCACGGCCCCGCGTGTGCTGGGTGAGGTCAAGAACGCGATAGGTCAGGCGGGCTGAGACCCTCCACGATGGGGTAGGGTGGCGGCGTTGCCAATTTGATATAATGTAACCGTATGGGAAGGTGTGCCAAGAAAATATTCGCGGTGGCGTTTGCCGTGCTGTTCGGAGTGTGCGTCGGCGAGACGCTGTCTCCGCGCGAGTTCCTTAAGCTCGAGCCAGAAGAGGTCGCCAAGGGCGGAGAGGCGTCGGTGCGCGGTGTCGTGACATTCGTGTCTGGCATCGACCGCCGTTTCGTCATTGCACCGCAGGACAATCCGCGTCACGCTGGCGTTATGGTTCTCTGTGGCGCAGACGTTACATCGCCGGAGAATGGCGACTTGGTGCTCGTCTCTGGACAGACGATCAAATATGGTGGGCTGCCCGCAGTCAAGGCGACGAGGGTCGATATCATACGAAGCACGACTTTGCCGATTGCGTCGGGAGTGAAGCAGGCGGACTTCCGCCGCGGACTTCTCTTCAACCGGCGTATTTCGCTCACTGGCAAGGCGGTCGGGATGCGCGGCGAAAGTGCCGCGGGAGCCAATATCACTGTGATGAGTCTTGAACTCGACAACTATGTCGCCTGCGTCAAGATACCTGGCGTTGTAGATGCAGACGGAGTAGTCGGCGAGACGGTGCGCGTGACGGGGCTTGCAGTCAACCGCAATGCGGATGACGGACTTTTCCTAGATGCCGAGCTCGAGGTCTCTGGTGTGGACGCGCTTGATGTCATCGAGCGAAACGAGGCGGCTCCGTATATAATAGCGGCAATCTGCGTTCTTGGCGCGATTGTCCTGTTCTTCGCGGGGACGTCTTTCGTTCTCTGGCGTCGCGCTGTGCGCGTAAAGCGCGACATGGAAGTCGTCGCCGCCGAGAGAAGGCGCATGGCGGCGGACCTGCACGACACGATTGAGCAGCATCTCGCGGGCGCGAACCTTATCGCGGCTGGCGTCCAGTCTTTGGACGGAGTTGCGCCTGAGGTCGTGGAGGCGATGAAGACTCTTGCGGGGCTTCTTGCGAACGCAAAGGCAGAGGTCAGGAGTTCCGTCATGAACCTGCGTAACGCCGGGGATGCCTCGGTGCCGCTCTCCGACACAATCGGGAGTATGGTGACTTCGCTGAAGAAGACGGGGGTTAGGGCGAGGAAGTGTCTGCGCGGACTTCCGGATGCGCTGCCGGAGGTGGTGGCGCACGATCTCGTGCAGATCATCCGCGAGGCGACGACGAACGCCGTGAAGCACGGCAAGGCGGGGCGGGTCGTGTTCACGTCAGATCCGCTTCCAGACGGTGGGTTCGAGTTCAAGGTCTTGAACGACGGTGCGCCCTTTGAGATCGACAGTGCGCTCGGTCCGGAGACAGGTCACTACGGGCTTAGCGGTATGCGTGAGCGTGCGCTACGTAGCCGCCTCGGAATAGAGTGGGGGCGCGACGGGCGGTGGACGTTCGTCAGGATCGTTGCGGAGAAAGGTATCTTATGATAAAGGTTGCGGTGATAGACGACCATGCCGTTGTTCGCATGGGGCTCAAGTATGTTCTCGGCGTCCGCAAGGGCGAGTTCTCGTTTGTCGGCGAGTGGCCGGGCGGCGATGGCGCGGTCGAGTTCGTGAAGAAGGTCGATCCAGATGTCGTTCTTCTCGACATCCGCATGCCAGACCGCGACGGGATTTCCGTCCTTGGCGACATACTGGCCGTGCGCCCGAAGCAGAAGGTGATTATGCTCACGACGAGCGACGCCGACAATGATGTCTACCAGGCGCTGTCGCTCGGGGCGAAGGGGTATCTGCTGAAGGACCGCGACGCCGCGGAGATAACTTCTGCGCTGAACAGGGTGATGCAGGGCGGCAAGTATGTGCCGGAACAGGTGATGGAGCTTTTCCGCAAGCGTCAGATGACGCCTGGGCTCACACCGCGCGAGACCGAAGTGCTCACGCACCTGCGCGATGGTCTTACGAACGAGGCCATTGCGGAGCGGCTTGGCGTCACGAAGGACATGGTCAAGCTGCATCTCAAGAACATCTTCAACAAGCTTGACGTCAACGACCGCGTTTCCGCCGTCCGCGAGGCGTATACGCGTGGCTTTCTGAAGTAGCCGCGCCCTATCCCATCGGGTAGGTGATGCGCGCCCGAATTATGGTAGAATGTCTGCATGAAGAAGATATCTACTGTCGCGTGCGTGTTTCTGCTTATGGCGGCCTGCGCCCAGGCCGGCACAGCTTTGAACCTTAATTCCGACTGGCGCTTCAGCTGGACGAAGGCGCCGCTTCCGCTTTCGAATTGCGTCAAGTCGATGGAAGCGTCAGGCGTGGCCGTCTTCGCTGCTGAATACGATGACTGCGCGTGGGAACAAGTCTCGATCCCACATCCCGTCAATGCTCACGACACCTTTGACGAACATGCCGTCGATCCTGGCGAGGCGTCGTTCCGCCGCGATATGATGTTCTACAGGAAGCGCTTTGTGCTTTCGGAGGGATCCGCCGTCGCTAAAGCTATGGCGGACAAGACGGGTAAGGCGTTTTTGACTTTCGAGACGGTTAGGCAGACTATCTATGTTTGGGTCAATGGAAAGTTCGCCGGATACTACGAGGCGGGTATCGCGCCCTGTGCGTTCGATGTCACGGAGCTTTTGAAGGATGGCGAGAACGTCGTATGCGTTGCGACGGACAACACTGCTATGCGCGGGTCGAAGTATTTCAACAAGGAGACGATTCCGGGGCACGAACCTGGCGACGGCTCTGGCCAGTGCTGGCAGTGGAATACCACGGACTTCAACGAGGTTCAGGGAGGACTTGTCGGCAATGTGTCGCTCGTCGTGAAGCCAACGAAGACATATCTCACGCTCCCTTACTATAACAACCTCAAGACCGTCGGCACATATGTGATGGCAAAAGACTTCGACTTCGAGAAGGGCACGGCGACTATTTGCGTCAAGGCCGAGGTTAGGAATGAAGATGTCTCGCGCAGAGACGCCAAGGCGCAGAGATTTAAGATTAAGGTTGAAGTGAATGAGGCTGGGACGACTGGGACATCTGGGACGACTGGGACGAAATCAATTGTCACGGTGGTCTCGTCTGTCGTGGATGTCCCGTCATCTCCTTCAAAGATCTTTCCAACTGCCCTTGAAAGCGATGTCTACGAGCCATCGCCAGCGCCGACGCGGGTGAACACTCCAGAAGTCGCCTACATTGAGGCAAGCGGCAAGCTTGAAGGGCTTGTCTTCTGGTCGCCTGATACGCCCCACCTCTACGACGTCGTCGTCACTCTCCTTGACGAGAATGGCACCGTGATCGATAGCGAGACAATCCGCACTGGCTTCCGCGAGGTGAAGTACGACGCGGCGAAGGGCGGGCTTCTCGTCAATGGAAAGAACACATGGCTCACTGGCTATGCGCAGCGTTCGACTGATGAATGGGCGGCAATCGGCATCCCGCCGCAGTGGATGCAGGACTTCGACGCGGAGCTCATCAGGAAGTCAAACGCGAACTTCGTCCGCTGGATGCATGTCGCCCCGAAGCCCGCGCCGATGCGCGCCTTCGACAAATACGGCATCGTGAACGCCGTGCCAGCGGGCGACAAGGAAGGCGACGCGGCGGGGCGCACTTGGGCGCAGCGCGTCGAGGCGATGAGGGATGTAATCATCTATTTCCGCAACTCACCGTCTGTCTTCTTTTGGGAGGCGGGGAACAACCAGATTACGCCAGCGCACATGAAGGAGATGGTGGAGTTAAAGAAACTTCTCGATCCTGACGGCGGGCGCTTTATGGGCTGCCGTACGCTCCAGACGAAGGAGCAGGTCGCAGAGGCAGAGTATGTCGGCACGATGCTCCACCGTCACGAGATGCCCGCGTTCGACTCGATGCGCGCGCTCGGGAAGTTCATCCCGATTATGGAGACGGAATACGCGCGTCAGGAGTCGCCGCGCCGCTCGTGGGATGACTTTACGCCGCCTGACTACGACTATCGCGGCAAGTTCCTGAACGGCGGCAAGAAGGAGACTGGCTTCGACGTATACGACCAGACGCAGGAGGACTTCGCGCTTTCGACGGCGAAGGAATACGCGGCGTTCTATGGCTCGCGCAGCTTCGGTAAGGGCGCGAAGACATACGCGGCGTGCGCGGCCTTGTGCTGGACGGACTCGAACCAGCACGGGCGCAACTCGTTCAGCGAGAACTGCCGTTCGTCGGGGCGCGTCGACGCAGTGAGAATCCCCAAGATGAACTTCGACGTCTTCCGCGCGATGCAGTCGCAGGATCCGGCGGTTACGGTCGTCGGTCACTGGAGCTATCCGAAGTTTTCCGCCGACACATACTGGTATCCCGTCAAGAAGTTCAACGGCAAGTTCATGGAGGAGACTGGCGAGAAGGCTCAGCGCGATCCGCTGAAGAAGACGGTCTACGCGATTGGTTCTGCGCATTGCGCGTCAGTTGAGCTCGTCGTCAACGGAAAGTCGAAGGGCGTCTCTTCCTCGCCGAAAGATGTCTTCGTCTACGAGTTCCCGAATGTCGATGTCACCAAAAGCGGAACGGCGGAGGTGATTGCGCGCGACAGCGACGGCAAGGAGATTGCGCGGCATCGCGTTTCGACGTTCGAGGGACGCGGCAAAATTGCCGCGGAGACGATGACAGGACCGAAGGGTTGGCTTGCCGATGGCTCTGACCTTGCAATTGTAGACTTCCGTCTTGTCGATGAAAAAGGCACCATTCATCCCTGGGCAAATGGCAAGCTCACATTTTCCCTTTCCTTTGCGCCCACCACAGAACTACCAAACCACCAAACCACAGAACCAATCTTCATGGGCGGCTGGAACTCCGGCACGTTTGGCGAGACATCGCCAGTGGGCAAGGACTTCGTGAATCTTGAATGCGGCATTGCGCGCGTGTTCGTCAAGGCAGGGCGCACGGCGGGCAAGGCGACGCTGAAATGGAGGTATGATGGGGAGCGTAACCGCCCCTTGCGGGGGTTTGCGACCCATGGGGAAGCAAACACGCCGAGCGAAGCGAGTGCCGAGGGAACGGGGAATGGGGAATGGGGAACGGTAGAGATTTTGCTGAAGCCTGTTGAGGAGAAGGGTGGAATCCTTGCCGAACAGCCGCAGGAGTTTGGTCCTAACCGTCTCTCCTTTGGGCGCAAGACTAATGTTCCATTTGTTCAGGATTTGACCGGCGTTGCGTCTGCCGCTGTTAACTACACCGTCTTTGTAAATGGCGTCGAGGTAAAGTTTGCGAAAGGGCTTGGAAGTCCGGTGAAGCCAGACGACAACACGGGTGTCTGCTGTGCATTCGCGCCGGTTCTTGCTGCGCTGAAGGCGGCTGGAGCGGAACTTGAGTACATCGAGGAGCCGAAGAGGATTCCTGCGAACAAGAAGTGGCTGAGAAAGCTTAGCCCGACGCCGTTTGTACCAATGGTGACCGTCAAGGCGGGTGGGCGCGAGATTGACGCTTGCGCAGGATTCACGGAACTCTTCCTTGACAACGGCAAGGACAAGAACCTCACGAACTGCGAAATCTACTCAGTCGGAAAGAAGAACGCGGCGATTGTCTGCGGCGAACTCGCCGCGCTCGTTGGTTACATCCCTGACGTCGGCATAAAGACCGACGCGAAGACGAAGCGTGTCGAAATCTCAGTGAAAGGAAAGCATCCATGATGTTGACGTTTTTGCTTGCTGCCGTGCTGTCCCTTCAAGGCGAAATCGATGCTGTCGCCGAGAAAGGCGGCGGACGCGTGACTGTCCCTGCGGGGGAACACTTCAGCGACGGACCTATACGGCTCAAGAGCAACGTGGAATTGCACCTTGAGGAGGGTGCGAAGATCGTGTTCTCCGATGATCCTGCGAAATACCTGCCCGTAGTGCCGACGAGCTGGGAGGGCGTTGAGTGCCTCAACTATTCGCCGCTCGTCTACGCCTACGGTTGCACAAACGTCGCAATAACGGGAAAGGGGATGTTCGCGCCAAAAATGGACTTCTGGCGCACGTGGTTTGGCCACAAGGGGAACGGCCTTCGTGCCGCTACGCGCAAGCTGTACGACTGGTGCAGCTTCAATGCCCCGCTTGAGGAGCGCGACTTGACGAAGCTGCCCGAGTCGAATGTCAGGCCGCATCTTATGCAGTTTAACCGCTGCAGGAATGTGCGGCTTGAGGGGTTCAAGATACGTGAGTCACCATTCTGGACAATTCACCTTTATCTCTGCGACGGAGTCGTTGCGCGGGGGCTTGATGTCTATGCTCATGGGCGCAACAACGATGGCATTGACATCGAGATGACTAAAAATGTCCTTGTCGAGAACTGCCGTTTTGACCAGGGCGATGACGCGATAGTGATTAAGGCGGGACGCAACCAGGATGCCTGGCGGCTCGCGACCCCGAGCGAAAACATCGAGGTGAGGAACTGCACTGTCGTGAATGGGCATGTGCTGCTGGGCGTTGGAAGTGAAATGTCTGGCGGCGTCAGAAACGTCTACATGCATGACTGCACCCTCGAGAGCGAAGCGCTTCGTCTCTTCTACGTGAAGACGAACGAACGTCGCGGCGGATTCGTCGAGAACATCCTCATGGAGAACGTCAAGGCCAAGAAGGTACGATACGGAGTGATGTCCGTTGAGACCGATGTCCTCTACCAGTGGAAGGAATTTCCGACGCACGAGGTTCGTGTGACGCCGATAAAGAACCTCTCGATGAAAAATGTCGAGGTCGAGGAAGCCGATCGGCTTGTGCATATTCTCGGCGATGCGCGTTGTCCGGTGGACGGCGTGACGGTAGAGAATGTCAAAGTCGGCAAGTTGCACAAAGCGGATCGAATTGAGAATGCCGCCAACGTGAAAGTGTCGAAGGCAGTGCCTGCAGCCGCAAAGGAGTGAGCGCAATGAGACTTACGACGGCGACAATTCTTCTTGTGTCGGCTCTTGCCGCGAATGCGGATGGCGTGAAGTACCGTGGCATCTTCGTGAACGACGAGGACTGGAGCTTGCGTCCGTGGGCGGTGAAGCACTTCGGAAAGAAGGAGCAGATAGGCATCCGTGCGTATGAAGAAATCTTCTCGCTGATGGAGAAGGATGGTCTCAATCTGATTTGGCCCGCTATGCACGAGGGCGGCTACGAGTTCTCGTCGCGCCCAGAAAACCTCGAACTTGCAAGGAAGCATGGGATAGTTGTCGGGACGAGCCACTGCGAGCCGATGCTACGCAACAACTGCTATCTGTCAAAAGAGGACAAGAAGAAATGGAGCTGGGTCGCTAACCGCGATTTCCTCGTTGACTACTGGAAAGAGGGCGTGAGACGTGGGACTGGTTTTTCTAACCGTGTAGAACGTGTAGATCGTGTAGAAGATATTTTGTGGACGATTGGCATGCGCGGAATCCACGACGGAAAGATGCAGGACGGCAAGACGACGGAGGAGAAGATCAAGATTCTCGAGGAAGTTTTTGCCGCGCAGTGTGCAATGCTTCCTGAAGGTGCGCCAAAACTCTTCGTTCCGTACAAGGAGGTTCTTCCGATATTCAATGCGGGGCTTAAGGTTCCGAAGGACGCGACGATCATGTGGACGAACGACAACTTCGGCTATGTGCGTCGTGTCGGCGGCCCTCAGTGCGAAGGGTACGGCGGGGGAATCTATTGGCATGCGTCCTACCACGGCTCTCCTCATGGCTACATCCATCTCTGCACGACGCCGCCTGCGTTCATGTGGTACGAGTTGGTGGCGAAGTGCTGGGAAAACGGCGTTCGCGATGTGTGGATGGTCAACGCCGGCGATGTTTTCCAGGCGGAGATTCTTCTCGACGCCTACGGACGTTTCGCCTCCGATCCCGAGGCATGGAAGACGCGTGGCGAAGCGCAGAGCGAGGTCTTGAGAATGTGGGTTGATGAGTGCTTCGTGCAGGAAGACGCTCACGCAGAGTCGCCGAGAGGCGGAGGTCGCCGAGCGGCTTGTGTCTGGGGGAATCCCCCAGGCCCCCTCGGCGAAGCCGACCCAAAAAAACTCTGCGCACTCCGCGTCTCTGCGCCTCTGCGTGAGAAAATAGTGTCCCATCTTGCCGAATACTACAATCTCGGTTTCAACCGCCGCCCTGAACACATGTGCGTCCAGTGGACGACGAACCTTCCCGCAACGGTGAAATCGTCGTTGCTTAAGCGCTACCACGCGCTTCTTGCAGAAGACATTGCGCTGGAAAAAGAACTTTCCGACACCGCAACTTTCAACTTTAAACTTTCAACTTTAAACTCTAAAATAGTCGACGACTATTTTAGGCTCGTCGGTTTCCAGGCGAGGTTTCTTGCATACTCAGGAATCATCCATCTCGAAGGGCGCGACAAGGAATATGCGCGAAGCGTCATCGACCCGCTTTGCGAGCGTTGGGACAAGCTAGACAACGGAAAGTGGTCGAGCTTTTGGTGCGACACGATCGACGAGCGCGGCGGGAAGCGTCAGCCGACGGCGCACAATCGATGGAGTTCCCAGATGCAGTGGCCGTGGAATGAGCCGACAGACCCATACGCTACGAAGGACCGTGGTGTCGCACGAGTCGACTATCCTGCAACTGCGTATCGCGCCGACATTGCAGAACCAGTATGGCTTGAGCCAGTCGCCAACATTCCTGCGAATGGCGGCGCGTGGACGCGTGTCGAAGGGCTTGGCACTTCGGGGCGTGCGCTTGCGCTCTTGCCAGTGAAGCCGGGTGTCGGCAACGGCGCGTCGGTTGAATATTCTCTAACCACTAACCACTATCCACTAGCCACTACACTTGTCCTTCAATTCTTGCCCGACTTTGCGCTTTGGCCGGGGTTGAAGCTTGGCGTCGAAGTGTCGTTCGACGTATCCACCGAGCGAAGCGAAGTCGCCGAAGGCGAGCTCAATGCGGGGTGTGGCGAGGCGAAGTATGTCGCCGTTCCGAAGAGCGACGCCAATATCGGCGAGCACGATCCTGTGCGCAACCGTGCCGTTCAGGACAATTTCATCCGCGTCGAAGTGCCGGTTCCAGCAGGTGCGAAAACGGTCAAAATTGTCGCGACGGATCCCGGCGTCGTCATTGACCGCGTTGGCATACGCGCCAAGCCGTCGACGCCGAGCGCGTCTCTCGCTAGGCCGTTCAATCACCTATCAAGAGCATTGCCTTTCGCCGATAAAATAGTGTATAATGCCTTTTAATTCGTAACTTTCAAATTTCTAATATTGCTATGGCAGGTGAATATCAGTTCAGTTTAATCGATGTCACGAAGCAGGTCGGCACTAAGACGATTCTGAAGGACGTCAACCTCTCGTTCTTCTACGGTGCGCACATCGGCGTCATCGGCGCGAACGGCGCGGGCAAGTCGTCGCTCCTCAAGATTCTCGCGGGTCTCGACACCGACCTCATGGGAACGGTGCAGGTCGCGAAGGGGACGAAGGTCGGCTATCTCCCGCAGGAGCCGGAGCTCGACGACTCGAAGACCGTCCTCGAGACGGTGATGGAAGGCGTTGCGGACGCGCAGGCGATGGTGACTCGCTACGAGGACCTCTGCTGCGAGCTCGACGACCCGAAGGCTGCTGCCGAGATGGAACGGCTTCAGGCGATTATCGACGCTAACGACTACTGGAACCTCGAGAACCTCGTCGAACGGCGCATGGCCGACCTCGGCTGCCCCGATGGGTCGAAGCAAGTTGGCGTTCTCTCTGGCGGCGAACGCCGTCGCGTCGCGATTACGCGTCTTCTCCTCTCGAATCCCGACGTCCTTCTTCTCGACGAACCGACGAACCACCTCGATGCCGAGACGACGTTCCGCCTTGAGGCGTACCTGAAGGAGTTCAAGGGAACGCTTATCGTCGTCACTCACGACCGCTACTTCCTCTCCGACGTCACCGAGTGGATTCTTGAGCTTGACCACGGCATCTGCTACCCCTACAAGGGCAACTACGAAGAGTGGCTCAAGCAGAAGGAGGCGATGCTCGCGCGCGAGGCGAAGGTCGAGAAGTCGAGGCAGAAGCTTCTGGAGAACGAGCTTAAGTGGATCCAGACGAATCCCTCGGGCCGCCATGCGAAGGCAAAGGCCCGTGTCGAGCGCTACGAGGAACTGCAGAAGCAGGAGGTGTCGACGCGCGAGGACGATCTCGTCATCCGCATCCCGCCTGGGCCCCGGCTTGGCGACCTCGTCGTCCGCGCAGAGCACGTCAAGATGTCGTTTGGCGATCAGGTGCTTTACTCGGACCTCAACTTCGACCTGCCGCGTGGCGGCATAGTCGGCGTCATTGGCGCGAACGGCGCAGGCAAGACGACGCTCTTCAAGCTCATCACGGGGCAGCTCAAGCCAGTGGAGGGCTCGTTCAAGGTCGGAGACACCGTGAAGCTCTCGTATGTAGACCAGACGAGAAGCGAGCTCAAGCCCGACGAGACCGTCTACGAGGCGATAACTGGCGGCGGCGAGTTTGTGAAGCTCGCGGGCACTACGATGATGAACGGCCGCGCCTACTGCAGCCGCTTCAACTTCCGCGGCCCCGAGCAGCAGAAGAAGGTCGGCGTACTCTCGGGCGGTGAGCGCAACCGCGTCCACCTCGCGAAGCTCCTCACCTCTGGCGGGAACCTCCTTCTTCTCGACGAACCGACGAACGATCTCGACGTCGCAACTCTCCGTTCCTTGGAAGAGGGTCTTCAGGACTTCGGCGGCTGCGTGATGGTTGTCTCCCACGATCGCTGGTTCCTCGACCGAATCGCGACGCACATTCTCGCGTTCGAAGGCAAGGGCAAGACTACCTGGTTCGAGGGAAGCTATTCCGAGTACCACGAAGCGCTCGCAAAGCGCAAGTAGCCGTGGCACGAGAATCTACTACAATCTTTATTACAAAGCAAAACAAGGAGTAAATATGGAAACGAAGATACTACAGTTTGGCGAGGGGAACTTCCTCAGGTGTTTCATCGACTGGATGGTGCAGAAGATGAACGACAAGGCCGGCTTCGATGGCGCGGTCCAGATAATCCAGCCGATTGGCGATGAGCTCTGCGTGCCGTCCAAGATCCTGAACGACCGCGGCGGAAAGTACCACACTTGCCTGCGCGGCATCATCGGCGGCAAGACCGTTGAGGAGATCGAGGAGATTTCCTGCGTCAAGGGCGTTGACATTCCGGCGAACGTCGAGAAGTACGCGGCGATTCCGTCGCTCAGGTTCGTCGTCTCGAACACGACCGAGGCGGGCATCCAGTACGTCAAGGGGGAGAACACCTTCCCGGCAAAGGTTCTGCGGCTCTTGCGGGCCAGGTTTGCCGCGAAACTGCCCGGCCTCGTCTTCATTCCGTGCGAACTTATCGAGCACAACGGCGACAACCTCAAGAAGTGCGTGCTCCAGCATCTTGCCGACGAGCCGGATGCCGCGCTTGGCGAGTGGATTGAGAAGGAATGCGTCTTCTGCTCCACGCTTGTCGACCGCATCGTCGCAGGCCGTCCCGATCCCGAGTCCGCTGCGCGTTACGCCGAGCAGCTTGGCGAGAAGGACGATGTCCTCGTCTGCGGCGAGCCGTTCCACTTCTTCGTCGTCGAGACGCCCGTCGGCTTTGACCTTGAAAGCGAGCTTCCGCTCAAGGCGGCCGGCGTCAACGTTGTCTACACGCCCGACATGCAGCCCTACCGCACGCGCAAGGTGCGCTTCCTCAACGCGACGCACACGACGATGGTGTACCGTGGGCTAGAGAAGGGCTTCACCGAGGTCGCGCAGTGCATCGCAGACCCCGAGTTCAACAAGTTCGTCCGCCAGGTGATCTTCGACGAGATCTTCCCGACGGTGAACCTTCCCGACGCGGAGAAGAAGGAATACGCCGAGAGCGTCCTTGAGCGCTTCGCCAATCCCTTCGCCCACCACCAGCTCAAGTCCATCGCGCTCAACACGATCGCGAAGTGGAAGACGCGGTGCCTCCCGGTCGTCTGCGACTACTACAAGCTCTATGGCAAGCTCCCGAGCGCGATGATCGAGGGCTATGAAGCCATTGCCCGCCACTACGACGCTGCGAAGTAACTGTTTTCAGCCGTCATGAAAGGCGGGCACGGATTCGAGACGAGGGTTTACCTCCTGGACGTGACCGACCGGTGCCCGAACCGGCGGTTGATGCAGGAGCTCGTGGACGTGCTCGCGCGCTTCGGCTACAACGAATTCCGTCTATACGATACGGCGAAGGAGCGGGAGGAAGCTCTTGATACGGCGAAGACCGAGGCCTACTGCCGCATGCAGGGGATCGGCTTCAAGGTCGTGGGCGAGGATTATCGCCGCGAAATCGAGGCAGACGAGAAGACCGTCGTCGCGCCGACGTTCGCCGCGCGTTCTCTCTGTGGGCGCATTGAGGAAATGCGCGAGGCGATGGAACGCGCCGAGGCCGTTGGCTTCGAACGCAAGGCGACGCGCTTCGTCGTGACGGACTTCTCCGACGGTTATGCGTGGCATCCGCTCTGCGTATCGCTTCCTGCGATCATCTTGGCTGGCAACATGATGACCGCGGGTCGCGTCGCGGCGAAGATGGATTTGGAGAAAGACCTTTGCTCGGTGATGGATCTCCCCGTCGGCGGGCTTCTCCAGAAGCTTGGCACGCTCTATCTCCGCGGCGGTGCGGTAAAGCCAGATTCCTCCGAGTATTTCAATATACTTGCGGGTGACATCGGCTATTCGCGCCACCCTGGGCTTACGCAGTTCGTTCTCGACGACGTCTCTGGCGTTGCGCGGGGCGTGAGGATCGCGCTCGAACGCTGGGCCGACCGCAACGACTGGGCGAAGGAGATTTCCTACGCGGCGCTCCTGCTCGAGTGTTCGTGCCATAGGCGCGACGAGCGGCGTCTTCGCGAGCTCCGTGACCTCCACGGCCATATCTGGCGCATGCGCTTTGAGCCCGAAGGTCGCGTAGAATCGCTTGCAAAGCTGCCCAGATTCTGAAAAAGCCCCCAAAACCCCAAGGAATTGTGTTTCGTCAACAGGCTGTCTACAACCTGTTGATAAGATTTTATAATTTCACCCTTGTCAGGACACAAGATTTAGTGTATCATATCCAACCGAACTACCAAGAGTAGATAAAACCCCATTTATTAATCACGTCCAAAACAAAGAGAGGCGATCAAGCGATGAAGATGAAAGAGATGAAGATCACCAAGCGCAGCGGACAGGAAGTCCCGTTCGATATCACGAAGATCGAGAATGCGATTCGCAAGGCGTCGCAGGCGGTCGACTACAAGGACGCGCTTTCGGAAGGTCGCATCAAGCTCATCGCGGAGGAGGTCGCGGGCGTGTGCGCGGCGCGTGACCGTGCGATGCACGTCGAGGAGATACAGGACATCGTCGAGACGAAGCTGATGGAGTTTGGAGCGAGGGAGATCGCGAAGCGCTACATCGTCTACCGCTACAAGCAGGAACTCAAGCGCAAGTCCAACACGACTGACGACCAGATCCTCTCCCTCATCGAGTGCAACAACGAGGACGTCAAGCAGGAGAACTCCAACAAGAACCCGACGATCAACGCCGTGCAGCGCGACTACATGGCGGGCGAGGTCTCCAAGGACGTCTCCGCGCGTCTCCTTCTTCCGACAGACGTCGTCCAGGCGCACAAGGAGGGTGTCATCCATTTCCACGACATGGACTACTACGCGCAGCACATGCACAACTGCGACCTCGTGAACCTCGAGGACATGCTGCAGAACGGCACCGTGATCTCCGAGACGATGATCGAGAAGCCGAAGAGCTTCTCCACCGCCTGCAACATTGCAACGCAGATCATCGCCCAGGTCGCCTCTAACCAGTACGGTGGCCAGTCCATCTCCCTCACGCACCTCGCGCCGTTCGTCGACATCTCGCGCAAGTCGATACAGGAAGAGGTGAAGGACGAATGCGAGCTCTCCGGCGTAAAGATGTCGAAGGCCGACTTCGACAAGATCGTCGAGCGCCGCGTCCGCAAGGAGATCCAGAAGGGCGTGCAGACGATCCAGTACCAGGTCGTCACGCTCATGACGACCAACGGCCAGGCGCCGTTCGTCACCGTCTACATGTACCTCGGCGAGGCGAGGAGCGAGCGCGAGCGCGACGACCTCGCTATGATCATCGAGGAAGTGCTGAACGAGCGCATCAAGGGCGTCAAGAACGAGCAGGGCGTCTACATCACGCCCGCGTTCCCGAAGCTCATCTACGTCCTCGAGGAGCAGAACGTCACCGAGAAGTCGCCCTACTGGTACCTGACCGAGCTCGCTGCGAAGTGCACGGCGAAGCGCATGGTTCCCGACTACATCAGCGAGAAGAAGATGCGCGAGTACAAGCTCTCGAAGGGCGAGACAGTCGGCCATGGCGACACCTACACCTGCATGGGATGCCGCTCGTTCCTCACGCCCGACCGCTCGGGCGACGGCTACGGCAACGTGGCGCGCGCGAAGAACTACGAGCCCGGCAAGCCCAAGTACTACGGCCGCTTCAACCAGGGCGTCGTGACGATCAACCTCGTCGACATCGCGCTTTCCGCGCACGGCGACATGAAGAAGTTCTGGGACCTCTTCGAGGAGCGCTGCGAGCTTTGCCACCGCGCCCTCCGCTGCCGCCATGAGCGCCTGAAAGGGACGCCCTCCGACGCGGCGCCGATCCTCTGGCAGTACGGCGCCCTCGCTCGTCTCGACAAGGGCGAGAAGATCGACAAGCTCCTCTACGGCGGCTACTCGACGATCTCGCTCGGGTACGCTGGGCTTTGGGAGTGCGTCTTCGCGATGATCGGCAAGAAGCTCACCGAGCCGGAAGGCGAGAAGTTCGGCCTTGAGGTCATGGAGAAGCTCAACGAGTACACCGCGAAGTGGAAAAAGGCCGAGGACATCGACTACTCGCTCTACGGGACTCCCCTCGAGTCGACGACCTACAAGTTCGCGAAGTGCCTGCAGAAGCGCTTCGGCGTCGTGAAGGGCGTGACGGACAAGAACTACATCACGAACTCCTACCACGTGCACGTGACTGAGAAGATCGACGCGTTCGACAAGCTCGCGCTCGAGGCGAAGTTCCAGAAGCTCTCGCCCGGAGGCGCGATCTCCTACGTCGAGGTGCCGAACATGCAGCACAACCTGAAGGCGGTTCTCTCGATCATGAAGTTCATCTACGAGAACATCATGTACGCCGAGCTCAACACCAAGAGCGACTACTGCCAGGTGTGCGGCTTCGACGGCGAGATCGAGATCGTCAAGGACGAGAGCGGCAAGCTCGTGTGGAAGTGCCCGAAGTGCGGCAACACCGACGAGTCCAAGCTCAACGTCGCGCGCCGCACCTGCGGCTACATCGGCTCCCAGTTCTGGAACCAGGGCCGCACGCAGGAAATCAAGGAACGCGTGCTGCACGTCTCGTGAACTACGCGTCCATCAGAAACTGCGACATTGCAAACGGAGAGGGAGTGAGAGTCTCCCTCTTCGTTTCCGGTTGTACGCACTGCTGCAAGGGCTGCTTCAACGAGGAGGCGTGGGACTTCGCCTACGGGCAGCCGTTCACCGAGAAGACCGAAAGCGAGCTTCTCGCCGCGCTGGAGCCAGAATTTATCGACGGCCTCACGCTTCTCGGCGGCGAGCCGATGGAGCCGGAGAACCAGCGCGCCCTCGTTCCTTTCCTCCGCCGCGTGCGCGACAGGTTCGGACTCTCGAAGACAATCTGGGTCTACACCGGGTGCGTCCTCGAGACCGAACTAAAATCGCCGTCGCACTGGCGCACGGAGGTGACGGACGAGTTTCTTTCGCTGATTGACGTGCTTGTCGACGGGCCTTTTATCGAGGCACAGAAGGACATCTCGCTCCAGTTCCGCGGCAGCGCTAACCAACGCATAATCAAGCTCCGCTGATTTTTGCTATAATATCCTCCTTCTAAGGAGGAAAAATGAGACCTGTTGTTTTCATCATCCGTGACGGCTGGGGCGTTAATCCCCGCGCTGACGGCAATTCTGTCTATGGCGCCAAGACGCCTGTCATCGACCAGATCAGGGCGCGCTACCCGCACTGCCTTCTGGACTGCTGCGGCGAGGCGGTAGGACTTCCCGACGGCTACCAGGGATCGTCCGAGGTCGGTCACCTCAACATGGGCGCCGGGCGTATCGTCGTCCAGGAGCTGAAGCGCATCGACGACGGTCTTTCCTCCGGCGAGCTCTTCAAGAGCCCGAAGTGGCAGAACCTCATCGCGAACTGGAAGAAGAACAACTCGCAGTTCCATTTCTTCGGTCTTCTTCAGGACGAGGGAGTTCATGCCCACCAGGAGCATCTCTTCAAGCTGATGAAGCGTGCGCGCCAGGAGTTCCCTGAAGGGCGCATCGTCGTTCATCCGTTCCTCGATGGCCGCGACACACCGCCTCGTTCGACGCTGGAATATATCGCCCGCCTCAAAACCGAGCTCGCCGCTGTCGGGGGCGCCACGATCGGCACCGCGATGGGTCGTTACTACGGCATGGATCGCGTGAAGAACTGGAAGCTCACGAGCGAGGCATACGACTGCATCGTCGGCTGCAAGGGCAAGAAGGCCGCGACGATCGAGGAGTGCGTCAAGGCGGAGTACGAGTC
>Ga0265298_10002812_pt1 | contig 23671 bp, 21 predicted proteins | sample AusTroGonzalo_MG_3_FD_193486 | JGI IMG/M metagenome (GOLD analysis project Ga0265298, IMG submission 193486) | Bovine rumen microbial communities from tropical cattle in Woodstock, Queensland, Australia - Gonzalo_01 | ecosystem: Host-associated > Mammals > Digestive system > Stomach > Rumen ...
CCTGGGATTTCACCTCTGACTTAACAAACCACCTACGGACGCTTTACGCCCAGTAAATCCGAACAACGCTTGCACCCTTCGTATTACCGCGGCTGCTGGCACGAAGTTAGCCGGTGCTTTTTCTGTCGTTACTGTCATCATCTTCACGACTAAAAGAACTTTACAACCCGAAGGCCTTCTTCATTCACGCGGCATGGCTGGGTCAGAGTTTCCTCCATTGCCCAATATTCTTAGCTGCTGCCTCCCGTAGGAGTTTGGACCGTGTCTCAGTTCCAACGTGGCTGATCGTCCTCTCAGACCAGCTATGGATCATCGCCTTGGTAGGCCATTACCCCACCAACAAGCTAATCCAACGCGGGCACATCCATCACCGATAAATCTTTCCCGTTTCCGGCGTATGCGGTATTAGCGTTCGTTTCCAAACGTTATTCCCCAGTGATGGGCAGTTTCCCACGCGTTACTCACTCGTGCGCCACTAACTAGGCGAAAGCAAGCTTTCGCTTCGTCCGTTCGACTTGCATGCCTAAGACCTGCCGCCAGCGTTCGTTCTGAGCCAGGATCAAACTCTCAAGTTTTAAAAAACTTGTGGTTTAAGTCCCGTGCATATTTAAACAAAGCTGACTTTAATTTCAGTTCGTCTTTACATATTAATAATTCGCAAGACAAGTTTTAACGAGGTTTATATGTAAACCTACTACCTGTCCAGGATATGCACATTTGACTTAGTCAAAGTTTGGATATTCCAAATTCAACTGTCTGCACATCCCTTCTTGAATTTTGATGAGCTGCTTTTATTCACAATGTTCGCAGTTTTCCCGGTACCCCGTTCTTAGCGTTAGTTCCGTAAACCGCAGAATTTCAGGGGTTGAGAGTCTTATATAAATGGTTCCCAACTTGAAAGCCCGCATAGTATGGGTCGAATATCTAAAAAAGTCAAGTGTTTTTTCGTAAATAATTATTAAAATTTTGCCACAAAACAAAAAGCCGCGGAAATCCGCGGCTTGTAAAAAACCGTTATTTTATTTTTCTTGTTTCTGTGCCCCATCTTTCGATTCGGATTTTAGGACAAATCCGAATCATTACTGGAACAAATTACCGATTCGTTTGTTCTTAGAACCGATACATGAATCCCAGTTTTACCATCGGGAAGAATTTATATTCATCCAATTTTTCCTGGGCATCAGATAATGTGTTATCAATGTTTTCCTGTAACGTATTTTTCAATGCAGGCGTATTAACCGGCTTCCATGTCGATGTTCCAGTATCATAGTATTTCAAACCAACTTCTTCGACAGGAACGTTCATTGATAATTCTGCAGCCTTGCTTGTGAACACAACACCCGCATCCATAAATATCTTGAATCCGCTGAACAAACCTAAATCAAACCCGGTGCCCAGGTATGGACCAGTGAAGTCCCATTTTGCTTTTGCGGTTCCATGTGCATCGCCACCATCATATCTGTACTTGGTTCCCCAGATTTCAAATTCACGACCTGCATATTCACTTAAAACATCGTCCTTGCCTGTCAGCATAGATTTTATATTCATACCACCAACAAAGTAACCACCGCTTATACGCAAGCCACCCAAGAACCATGTATCGCCAAACGGATAGAAATCAACCAAAACCGCCATATGTTCAGATTCGATTTTTCCATCAGATATTGTCAAATAATCACCAACCTCTATCCCTTCGCCCATATAATTATCGACCATTGAATTTATCGTGCTTTTGATTGGTTTTGTTGATGCCATATCTAAACGCACACCCAAACGTTTTAACCAGAAAGAATCTGACTTTTTATTTGCGTACCCAACAAACCCGTTTAATCCCGAAGAACCAGATACACCGACACCAAATTCCAACCCGGTCGGGAAAGAAGTATTTGATTCTGCAAATGCCGGCATTACCGCCATTGTTGCGATGGACAAAGAAGCCAATAATTTTTTCATATGAATTCCTTTTTGTTGATAACACCAGGACTATAATCAAAACAGCAAACAAACACAAACAAAAAATCTGTTTTTTATCCCACCAATTTGTGATATAATTTATCATTATGAAAAAGAATATTTATGTTTTGTCATCTCTGCTGATACTGTGCGGAATGAACCCTGCCCTGGCGTCTGATTGTACGGGGGCGGATTGTGATATTAAACAAATCGAATATTTTGATGATACGATTGAAACGCGTTACGTTACGCCCGCGACAGAATATGCCACGCCAATGGATTACGTATATCCAATTCCAGAACGTATGGTTTCGGCAAAATTATTGTCGATTAAACCGGTACCCGAAGATACACGTCCGGCACTGTGGGACGGCACGCATGGTACGCAATCGCCACATGGCTATACTAAAACGGTCAGTTGGCGTGATGGTGCCCCCATTTGGGACGATTCTGTGGTGAACTATCGTGATAAAAATTATTCCGATTGGTATTTGGAACCATTACCAGAAATCTATTTACGTGAAGCGGAAACGCCGGTTGCATCTGAATCGATTGATATATACGAAATGTATAACCAAAACATGGCTGATGCGGCGGCAACGCGGGCAAGAATTGATGAATTTCTGGCACCGCAAAAGCCCCAGTTTGATTTATGGGCGGCAAACTATACAGCCCAAGATATGACCGAAGTTGTAAAATTGACATTTGATGGTGGTGATGGTTGTCCGTTTGAAACCGAAACAGAATGCGAAATTTGGCGTCGCAAGCCAATTGTTCGCGAAACTGTTTCCCCACGCAGTCCGCGTATTCGTGATGAAGCAATGTCTGAATTTATCAGTGCTGCAAAATGCAGTGGCGACATCAATGCATCTGATCCGGTGTCGGCACCGTTACTTGATCGTTATAAAATGTTAATGCGTTCTGCCAACGCGTGCTGTACCGATGGGTTGGTTTATGCGTTAAAGCGTGCCGGTGCATCCGACGGACTGGTATACAAATTCATGGCAGACGATGCGAATTTCTATGGTTTTGGTTCGCGTTGTTTAATGATGACCGATGATGAACTGGATAAAAAATATCCAAACACGTCAACGGCGTCGGTTGCCGCAGACGTGCGTAATGGTTGCTTGTGTCGTGGCCGTCAATGGTTTACCGCAATGTTGGCACCATTCCAACAGGCATATGCAGCATCGCCAGAATTTGCATCACAAAAGTTTTATTATACATATACGGATGGTCTGCAACGGGATATAACTGTATCCATCAATAACGACGTTCAAAACGTTCTTAAACAACTGGAGTTATGTCCATAATAAAGTTACACCACAAGAAAGAAAAAACGCCCCACGGGGCGTTTTTTTTAGTGTGCAGAGTTCAGAGTGCAGATGTTTTGTCATTGCGAGCCTGCGAAGCAATCCACCTACCTGCCCCCGTTGCCGTGGGGCGGGATAGATTTACTTACGAGCCTGCCGAGTTAGTAAATCTTGGGTGGGGGTGTGCGTAATTTGTTCTCTATTACCCCCACCCAAGAGTCGTTAACCTCACTTCGTTCGTTAACCCGACTCTTTCCCGCCCCACAAGGGGGCAGGTATATTATAATAAAATGTCGTCCGTCTATTGCCGGCCGACCCGAAAACGCCCCCGCGGAGAATCGAGTTGTCCTGAACGTTGCTACCGCAGGTGGTCGCACAGTCCGAGTCACAAACAGACGCCGAATTATTATACTTGTAGCGGTACACCCAGGCGGACCGAAATCAGAGTGCAGATGTTTTGTCATTGCGAGCCTGCGAAGCAATCCAGGTAACCCGGGGTGTTACAAAACCACACAAAACAAACAATCTTTATTTCTTTATCAAACTGGCAACATCAACCCGTTCAACTTGACCAGAATCAATAAATTCATGCATTTGTTTTATGCGTTCTGCTGTTTTTGCTTTATTATCTGTGTGCGGGGTTTTATATATTTGCCACCCTTCTTTATCCAATGTTTCAACCAAATCAAATTCTGCCACTTTTATAATCTCAACATCGTTTTGACAAACATACTCGTCTGTTGCATCAAAAACAAAACCATCTGGGGCAACAGAATAGACATAAAATTTTGGTTGTATGTTTGCTTCAATGTCTTCCATATAAATTCTTTTGCCCATTTTAACACGCCGGGAACCAGGTATTTTTGCCGCCAAACAATTAACTATTCCAAAATACTTTGCTTTATCCAATGAAGATGTAGCAAAAACAACTGACATCACATCTGTTGAATTATGATTATACTGTTTGTGACACAACAATTTATCACCAAAATTCAATTTATGAATAGAACCATGATATAATTGTTCCATGTTTGCTCCTTTATTCTGGGTTGGCATCAAAATAATCTTGATGACAATCGATGTAATCGTAACCGTATGCTTCATAATAGTACATAGGCTCATGTCTCCTGGTATCTTGGTCATTCGCTGATTTCTGAAGTTTTTTCGCCATATTTTTACGCATAACTATTTTTTCTATTATTAATTGGGCAAATGTTTTTCTTTGTCTTTCCACAACAAGCCTCCAAATTTATCGATTCGACTATAAGACAAATACAATCATAAAAACCATACCCCCGCAACCAAAATTTGACAAACTTTCAACTTGACAAGTTGTGTTTTTATTGTATAATGATGACAAATAAAAAGAATAAATATAAGAGCGTCCGTCTGGGCGTTTTTTTAATTTCTGATTTACCTGCACCGTCCGCTTCGCGTACACCACTTCGCGGGACAAAGGGGAATTATCTGAACTCTAAAAAAAATGCCCCAGTGGGGCATTTTTTATTCAAGACTTGTTGTTATAACGTCGCCGTACGAACCGGCCTCGTCACCACCAATATAGCATGTAATGTGACGGCCAACATTGTTCATCCATTCGTCATACGCTGCCTTTTCTGCCGCGGTCAGGTTTGCATCCTGGATATCACGTGTTGCCTTCCATACTGTCGCCCCACCAACAGCCGCAGAAACAACCGTTGTAACAGGGGTCAACCAACGATTTTGTTTGTTTTGGGTTTCTGGCTCAACAAACTTTTTTGTTCACACAATTTTTTGATTTCGACCAAAACATCCTTTGTGTTTGAAAATGTAGGTTGTGTGCTGCTATTTGCCATACTGGCCGTATCTGCAATATAAGCATCTCTAATTTTACCTGTGTACTCACCTTCTATACCTGCCGCTGTTGCTTGGGCCGCAATTTGGTTCACAAGCGTATTTTTAGTGTCAGAGTTTGTTAACGGATTATTAAACTTATCTATCAAGTCCACACAATCCTTGGCCGCACTAGCCTTTGTATTCTTATTTTGTGTCAACCCTGGGAATATGTCACCGCTGCGGATGTTTTCGCCCAATGCATAGCCACCAATACCTCCACCAACAGCCCCCAGTAACTGGGTCCAGAACGCGACTTTGTCTTGTGAATCTTTCATACTCTGGGTCTTTTCACTTGCCACCGCGTTTGCAATATCTTGCAAATCTTTTTCTGGAATCCATGAACCGCATGTGAAACTGTCGCCAGTTGCAAAGTATGCATTTGTCCACGATTTACCCTTCATTGCTTCTTGAATCTTTTTATCGTCCGATTGCAATGTAACGCGTACACGACAGAACGAACCATACAAATCGTTACTTGCCGTAAATGCGGTTGTTTTCAATCCGTTCACAGTATAATCTTTTGGAACACGATTACCCTTTAATTTAACCCACATAAACGTGCCACCCATATCACTATTGGCAATAACACCACCGGCGTTTGACGTCAGACACATTTGTTGTTCACGATTTAATTTTGCGTTGTATTTCGCCTGGGCTTCTTTTTCGATGTCATAGATTAAATCTTTGAACAACGAATTTGCCGCCTGGGTTTGAACATAAGTTGTGTAATCAACTGTTTCTTTGATATCACAAACTTCGCCATTGATTTCAGAAACCGTATCACATACACATTCTTCGCCACTGACCGTACGGCACAGTTCGTTACCATATGCATCGGTTAATGGAACCTGTTGCGATTTGTCATCAGCTTTAACTTTGGTTGCCGCACCTGCATCAATCCAGCCATCACGTACCGATGTTGCATCACCCCATGAACCGGTACCCGAATTTGACATTTTGATTTTGTTTGCCTCAATTGCCAAATGTTCTTCGCATGATGACGCATTTTTAACCGTATCCAGGCACAATCCCAATACGATTGTGTAATCAAGTACACCGCCAACCTTGTTCATGGACATATTGAATTTATCGTCGTTTGTTTTCGTCAAATCAGAATAGACATCTGTACGACTGCGATAGCAATTTACATAATCAGACCCACACATTGATTTAACACAACTGGTCGCAACACTTTGGCATTGCTTTTTCATACTTGCAATTGCCGCATCATTATAACTGGACGCCAGCGATGCATTTAACGATGCAATTACACCAATAACGTCTTGTTCGGCACCGTTGTCATATTCTGGGAACAAAATATCAAACGCATCACGATTTATATATGAATATGTATATGAACCGGTTGCATTTGGATTTGCCGCCGCATATTTACAATTTGTATCGGTATTAACAATCGATGCACATCCGGTTTTAATATCGCCATATGTTGCCGTACCATTTACAGACTTTGCAGAATTGCCAAACACCGCCGCATAACATGCCGCACCCGAACCGCCACCACATACACGCATTGCACATGATTTGATTGTTTCGGTACATTTCTGCTTTGCCTTTGTGTCAAAATTATCAACCAATTCGGCAATTTTTGCCTTCATTGATGTGTTCATGCGGGCGGCATATGCCTCGTCATAAATTTCGGCCTGGTTGTCTTCGTCACGCAACTGGGCATTTGTGGGCATTTGACCATCGCCAATAAATGTTGCATAGCAGTATTTGCTGGACCCGACGGTATCAAAGCACGAATTTTTAATATATGCCGCGATTGATGATTTGCTGACCATTTCTTCGACTAAATCAGCTGTAAGTGGTGTGCCGTTATTTATCGCATCAACAATATCAACCACAGATTGACTGCTGTTTTCATAGCATTTATATGGATTTTCAGCACATGCATTTTCGATACATTTATCAACCGTTTTATAGCATGTTGCAACCGCGTTCACCGCCGCCAGTGCCGCACCTTCGCTAATCATTTCACCAATACGACTTGTTTTCGATGGCACCGCAGTTAACGATGACGAACCAAATAATTCTTTGACCCCATCACCCGCACAACGTGCCAATGTTGAATCACAGAACACGCGTTGTTTGCGGAATTCTTTATCAGTCGTGCAAAGTTCAAAGTCATTACCACATACAAATTCTTTTTTCAGGCACGATGTATAACGACGAATACATGTCGATGTATCATAGCGATTTGATATTGCCGCCGCAGTTATCATTTGACCCATAATACTGCCGTTTGTTGGGTATGTGTAACCGGTAACTTCACCATAACTGTTTTTCGACGAAACATCCGACAATGCCGCAATGTTTGATGTTCCAAACAAACTTTCCACACCCGCAGACGAACATTGTCCCAGCGTGCTTAAACAATTTGGCATTTTTCCATGGAACAAGACATTTGTTGTGCATTCTTCAAAGTTTTCACCACATACATCGGCACCCTTGATACAGTCGGTATATGCGTTGATACATTCTGCATTTTCCAACAATGCCGTCGATGTTGTTGAACCCGTTGTTGTTGACGTCGTTGTCGAAGACGATGATTTTGTCACCTTGGTCGACAATGTCGGTATACGCGATGTAATTGAACCAACACCAACACGTGATTCCGCCGCCGTTGTGGTTGCCGTTGTTGTCGGACTGGTCGGACGCGAAGTCGCGGCATAACCCGCCGGAATTACGGACAAAATTGCGATTAATCCAACAGTATTTTTGAAAAATTGCATTTGACTCACTCCATTATTATTTCTTTATTATATCATATTTTCAAATTTAGACAAATGAAAATTTGCCGGCCGACCCGAAAACGCCCCCGCGGAAGTTCAAGGAGTCCCGAAAGAAGTTACCACAGCGGTTTGCACAGTCCGAGGTACAGTCAGACGCCGAACTGAGCCTGTGTTCGGACACCCAGGCGGACCGAAAAAAAATTTAGGCTGATTCCAGTAAATATTTTAATTCTGCCATGTCGTCGGGCAACTTTGCATGAAAACGCATTTTTTCACCCGATATGGGGTGCGTAAATTCCAAAACTTCGGCATGTAACATTTGACCGTTATGTGTCTTTAAAAATTCCAGCAAATCGGCATTTTTTACCGACCCCAGACGTGCATTTGACCGGCCATATACACCATCACACAAAACTGGAAAACCATGTGCCGACAGATGAACACGAATTTGATGTGTGCGACCCGTCAATAAAGTACAACGAAACTCACTGACCCCGACGCGGGTCCACGCATTTATACAATCGACCAATGTGGTTGCAGGCTTGCCCCCACTTTTTACCATACTCATTTTTTGGCGATTACGTGATGAACGTGCGATATTGCCGGTAATCGTTGCACTTTCCCAATTCGGCACACCCCAAACAAACGCGATATATTTTCGGGTCAAATCATGTGCCATAAATGTTTTTACCAACGCATTATATGCCGCGTTAGATTTTGCAAAAACCATAACGCCACTGGTATCTTTGTCCAGACGATGAACAACCCCCGGACGTGTTTCCCCACCCGCCGATGCCAACGGTGTATGTGCCAATATGTTTTGAACCAATGTTCCTGTTTTATTCCCCGCAGACGGATACATAACAACGCCACGTGGTTTGTTTATGACGATAATATCATCGTCTTCGTATAAAATATCTAAATCAAAATCGGTGGATTTATTGTCCGATGCAATTGTTGTCGGTGTGTCTGGAATTTCCACAGATATTTTATCCCCGATACGTACCTTGTCCGAAAATTTTACCGCACCACCATTACGCAAAACAGAAAAACGTTGAATTTCGCTGCGTGAAAAATCGGGCATTACACCCGCCAAGAATTTATCAAGGCGACCACCCGCATTTTCATCACTGACCACAAATTCACGAAACACGAAAAAACCTATTTATATTCAGACCAATCTTTACCAAATTGACACTTTGCCATATCCATGTGCAATTCGCGACCGTCGGCAACAACTGGGCATGTTAACATACCGGTATTCGTTGCATCGTCTGCATCACGTGTTGCATGACGATATGAAAACATTATGGATTCTGGGGCGTAAACACACGCGATACGTAATGACCCCTCATGCTTATTACCTGGGCCAAACCAAACACGAACACCATCACCCAAACCATAGCATGGAAAAGCGTCCAGATAATATAAAACCAGGCCTTTATTCCCGATTGTTTTTGAATCAGTTTTAAACACGCCACGATATTCGTTCAGCAACATTCCAGTTAATGCCTGCCAATCGGTGGTTGTGGAAAAAACACTGACCCGCGGGGCCGGGGTGGGTGCCGGCGGTGTCGGTGTTGTATCTGCCAACACACCATTTCCAATTAACAACGCACAACCCAAAGCAAATAAAACACGTTTCATCACTTATCCCCCGTTTGTAATTCAACCGTTATCTTTTTTACACCATCGGTATTGGACGATAAAACATGATTAAATTCCACCGTCATACCTGCATCCAACAACGGTACCGACGGCAAAAATTTCTGGCGTGCGATTGGTTTGCCATTTTCATCACGCGAAACAATAATTAAATCAGGCACACCATAGATTTGTGTAGTCTGGTTCACAATCGCCCCACGTACCGAAAAACGTGGCACACCATTATTGTCCGAAACAGTCTTGATTTCTAAAATTTCTGCAACAAGTGGTTTTTTAGATGCATCATTAATACGACTTTGCACGACAACGGCAATCGTAAAAACAATCGCCGACAACAACGCACATAACGCCGTTATAAACGTCATCCATGCACCGCGTTTTGATACACGTGCAACCGTCCATGTATGCCCACAAACCGCACATTTAACCGGCGACACCGGATGTGCGTCTAACGTATATTCTGTTTTACAAAAATCGCATTTTATTTTCATGAATCTATCTATACCACAAATTCTTACAATTTCAACAAACTATATTTCGCACGCACTTTTGCCTGGATTTCCAAGATTGCGTTCATATAATCGGCAACAGTTGCATTTTTATTTGCCGCAACCGACGAAAACGTGCGACCCGATACGGTTGATTTGTCTGCTTCTTTCTGGACAATCAATGTTGCCATGCGTTCCAATTCTGGGGAAGATATGTCATATAAATTCGCTTTCTTGTCACTAACATCCCAAAAGTATTCTGAATTTACCGAATCAACAATTTTATTACGCACGACCAATTTTGGCGTAATCGAGCCGGAAAAATTCACCGTTGTATATACCGCATTTATTCGCCCACCCGTCATATCAAGACGCTGATTCACATCCAACACCGCATTACGAACAGATTCTGCAAGCCCCAACCCCGACAGTGTTAACGTTCCAACCCATAAATCGGATGCCTCAAAATTCGAAAACTTTCCCACATCTGCCAACGATAATGTTCCCGCAATTTCCATTGTTTTTGCGTCTGCCGAAAGATTTCCAACGCATGTTGCACTTTTTGTTTCTAATGCACTGTCGATTGTGGTGCGATTTGTAAAGACAACCTTGTCTGCGGCAATTGTCAGCGATTTTAATGTTTCGTCAAATTGTCCCGACGACGCATCAAAATACTGGATACCTAAAATATCATGCCCCCCAAGGTTTAATGGTGATAACATTGTTGCATCGTCTGGGTTGTCTGATGCTTGCCGCCAAAGGTAAAGTGCATTATCCCGATTGACCGATGTTGTACTAATAAGCCCATCGGGGGCATTTACACCAATATCAACCGCATCAATATGCCATGCACCAAATGTTCCGTATGCATGTGTTCCATCAATAAATCCCATATTATCACCACCCACCTCTACTATCTGGCGGGTCCGCAGGGGCGTAATTGATGAATCAGACATAACCACAACACCCTGAAGCGTTGACTGCCCCGTTGCATCAGAAGATTTCAAAACACGCAATTGATATTTATCAGCGTCTTCTTCTAAAACCGTATCTGGCAAACCATATTCGGACAAATCTGAAATTTCGATACGTGTAATACTTTTCCCGGCAACGTTCATCAACGCATCGCGATTCATTACAATGTAACGTTCTAATGCATTTTGCACATCTTGCATTTTACGTGCAATTGATATGTTTTCTGCACGCACAATCGATTCTTGCTGATATTTAAACAAGAACGGTAAAACCAGTGCAACTATTGCGACACTCATCAGCAATTCTATCAGCATGCCACCACATTGCATATTTATGCCTGCAAAGATTTTATTTTTCTTTATCATTGTGTTTCAATATCCCCCCGTGGCATAACAGATTTCCAGTCATTAGACATTAATGCACCAAATTCAGATACACTTGGCATGCCCGGTATACTTGCCCGACCAATTGATAACTCTGAAAAACTTGGTGGTGTTACCGATGGGAACACCCACGATCCAAATTTAATTGGCGAATTTGTTGACATCATTAATTCACCCGACACTGTTAACCCGAAACTTTCTGGAAAAACAATCTCGGTCGTTGATAAAAACGGCGTATAAACCATACCTGCCTTGATTCCGGTAAAGCCACTTATGGTGCGGGCACTGTCCGATTTAAGATTTAAATCACGTGCCACCGACAATGAATTTGTTACAGTTGCTTTATCTGCAATAATACGCCCAGATGTTGTAAAACCGTTCGTATTTAATTTCTTGGCATAAATATTTCGGAAACCGATTATGTCGTCGGTCACACGCAACGACCCAATCGAAACATCGTTCCCAGACATATTCGCACCGTTTGAAAAATAAATTGAATCCGCCGCCAAATCAGCCGTTGTTACAAATGTTGATGTAACATCACGAATTCGCAACGCAGATGCATATACCCCACCAATATCGTATATGTTATAACCACCCAAACTTAAATCACGCAACATGACATTTAATTCGTCTTCGCCCGATGAACCACGATGCAGATATTTTGATTTATCTTCGCCGGCAACATCACGTGTTATTCGATATATCAAATCACCAACATTGAATTCTGGGGCTGCCACCGCCCACGTGCGACCATATGCAACACCATCTGCCCCAACAACCGCCGCGTCATCACCAATATGGTGTGCAATATTCGCAGTATGCAGATTTGTAGAACCGGTTTTGAAAGACAAATAAACATCTGTAATTGATGCACCATTTACAACATATTTATCAATAAAGCCTGCATTGACATCATCTGCAATCATTTGCAAATCTTCATCACTCATTCTTATTTGAACAATATCAGGCCACGCATTTTGATTAAGACGAACAAAATTTAAAACCGTCGGTCGCAGTTCGATAATATTTTTAGCAATCGCCATATCACGAATATTATTGTTCGTTTCAGATATTTGCGAATATACAAACGGCACCGCAACTGCGACAATCGCCATGGACATCAACACTTCCAGTATCGATGCACCACTGTTTTTATTATCAAAAATTTTTGATTTATCTACAATCACTGCGACCCGCCAATAAACATTGTTTTATATCTATTCTTCGTTCCAGACGTTGCCAATAAACATATTGGCAAATTATGTATTGTGCCAAAGAACGTTGGTTATATATACCATCCGCTGACGATATAATACTGCGACAATCAACAGTTTTAGAATCGTCTGATGATGGCGATGCCAATATACGAAATGCCGAATTATCAATCGTACCAACATACACGTCTGGCAACAGCGATGTTCCCGCCGGTCGAATATCTAAAACCGTCGCCCCCGAACCACCGTTTGCCAATGAATCCGACGTCTGGTCCCGCAATGTTATATTTGATGTGTGTATCACAGATGTATCAATACCACTGTTTGCATTATATTCCAGTGTGTCTGAATTTATATAAACATCTTGACCACGTGCCGCATTTATAAACGAATCTATTTCTAAATGTTCAACAGAAAAAGTTATTTTATTTGCAACAACATTTCCGTGAATATCCCATTTTTTCGGACCATAAAACCCAGTACGACCCGCCGCCATAGCAAATTCGTACACACCCCCAGAATCTACTGTTATATTTCCAGTACTGCCATAGTATGATATTGTTTTCGTTGACGCATTATCAACAACCATTGTTCCACGCGTTAACGACAAAGCACTTTCCCCGGTCTTGGATTGAAATATCGTTTTATCTGCCACCATTGTTGTGATTTTATTACGAACCGTTCGATCGGTTTCGACCCCGTTGATAGTAAGGGTGCCAATCTCGGCCCCATCAAATTCGCCACGTCTTGCGATTGCACGACCAATTTCAGATATTGAATTTTCCCCCATATCTAAATCAACAAAAAACGCACTGGCATCCAGGTCTGGTTCATTACGACGCACAACATCAGAATAGACCGTTTCCAGTGGAACACCAACCTGGATTGTACCGTCCCCAACATCAAACGCATAAAATCCAATTCGCCGAACCAATTCAGCACGTTCCAGGCCGTTCAAATTTCCACCAGTTAATGATATATATGCCGAAACTTCATCCGCGGACTTGTCAATAACCAGCGCAATATCTTGCCCCAGTGCGGTTCGTGCAACAAACCCCAATGGCAACCCATATGGTTCAAGTACGTCTGCAAAAGAATTACCCGCGATTACTGTTCGGTTATATGGTAAATTTGGTGCATTTTCGCGAATAAAAATACGTGCAACCGTTGTTGCATTATCAACCTTTTGCGTTGTCGCATACATACGTGCATCACTGTCCCGCCCCAAAAGTTTTATTGCAAAAAAGGGTATAAACATAAACAGCAATGTCAACGCCAGCAATGCCTGCAGCAAAAAGTTTCCACGACTGTTTCGCAAGATTGACCCCTCCTACACCCCAAATCCTAGCAATACAAAAAAAAGATTGCAAATAGTTTTAAGATGTTCTATTATTGTGGATGTTTAGGAACGTGGGCGCGATAAATTTTATGTTGTTGCCCGCAAAATTATCTTCCGTATAAAAGAAAGAAAAATGCAAAACAAAAAAAATCAAACGTCTAATGTTGGACAAATGATACAACGCTGTCATAAGTGGCGTCAAAAAAGAAAACAGTTGATTGACCAGGCACGTCAGACAACCGACGAAATTGAACGCGAACGCTTGCTGCAAGCGGCAGAGCACTATGGTCGTATCGTTAATGCCGAACAAGATAAAATTGATTCTTCGCGTGGTGGTTCAAACGACAAAGTCCCAGAACCAATTCCCGAAGTATCTGAATCTGGTGATGACGAAGAAATTCAATTGCCTGACTTTATCGAAAACTTGAAATAATTCATTAGACCCCATTATTTATTGTTGAAATTTGACTTCCTTTTGCTATTCTGGACGCAAAAGGAAGTTTTGACATGGACAACAATTACACTGTTTTAGCCCGCAAATACCGCAGCCAAGATTTTGCATCATTAATCGGCCAAGATGTTTTGGTAAAGACATTGACAACTGCAATTAATACCGGTCGTATTGCACACGCATATATATTTACCGGTATTCGTGGAACGGGCAAAACCAGTACTGCCCGTATTTTGGCCAAGGCATTAAATTGTCTGTCTTCAAACGGGCCAACCGCAACACCATGTGGCGTGTGCGAAAATTGTCGTGCAATTGCCGCTGGTCAGCATATTGATGTTATGGAAATCGATGCTGCATCACATACCGGTGTTGATAATATGCGGGAAATTCTGGATGCTGTGCAATACCGTCCAACAAACGGTCGCTATAAGATTTATATTATTGACGAAGTTCACATGTTATCAATCAGTGCTTTTAACGCACTGCTTAAAACATTGGAAGAACCCCCAGCACACGTTGTGTTTATTTTGGCAACAACCGATATTCGCAAGGTTCCAGTTACAATTTTATCACGTTGCCAGCGATTTGACTTGGTGCGTGTTCCGGTTGAAACATTAAAAAAACACTTCGCAAAAATTGCTGAAAACGAAAAAATTGAATTGTCCGACGGTGCAAATGAATTATTGGCTCGTGCCGCCGATGGTTCGGTTCGTGATGGATTGTCATTACTTGACCAGGCAATTGCCCAAACGGGCGGCCATGTTGACGAGTCTGCCGTATTAAACATGTTAAAACGTGCCGATCGTGGTGTTGTTATGGGACTGATGGAAACGATATTATCTGGCGATACTGCGGCGGCGTTGGAACGCGTTGATGAGATATATAACAACGGTGCAGACTTATCGATGTTGTTAACAGATATGATGGAATGGACACATTGGGCAACACGTATGCACCCGGCACTGCATGCCGGCGATGGTACATCGGCACCATACACCGCCGATCAACGTGCAAAAATTCGTGATATAAATTCACACACAACATTAAATACTCTGTCCCGCCTGTGGCAGGTTATGGTGGCATCTGTTCCCGAAATGCAGGCGACTGGAAATCAAAAACAATGTTTTGATATGTTGATCGTGCGATTGATGCATATTGCGGACATTCCGTCGGTTGCAGATATTATAAAAAAGCAACCAACCACCCCAACACAAGGCACACAAAAGCCCCAACCGACCCAAGCACCAGTGGATGCTAAATTAACAATCACATCTGCAACAGAATTGGCATCGGCATTACAATCAAACAAAGAAATTTTGTTATATTCATACTATACAACGAATATCGAAGTGTCTGAATTTTCAAATGGGAAAATTGTTTACTTTGATCGCGGTGATGATGCCGAATTTATAAAAAAATTAACCGCGTGGTTGAACAAAAAGACGGGCCAGATTTGGAATCTGGAACACATTGACAAATCAGAACACGCACAAACGGTAACCGAACAAAAACGCAGCGAATTGGCATCTGACCCAATGGTTCGTGATGCAATGAATTTGTTTGCAGATGCAGAAATTATAACATCTGGGAATTAAATAAATAACAGGAGAGATAAAATGAAACAAGAATACGGGCGTTCGTTAATTGAAATTTTAGGGGTATTGGCGATTGGGGCCGTTATGTCTGTGGGCGTTATTAAAATGTATCAACAGGTTCGCACAACCCAAACACGTGCGATTGCAACCGCTGAAATCGAACAGATTATTAAAAATGCAAAATTATTAACTGGGGCACATGGTACATATGATGGACTGTCGGTTGAATACCTGGTAAAATCGGGTGCATTAAAAAACAGCAAGGCCCCCATGGGTGGCGACGATTGGTCTGTTACCCCGGGTTTTGACGGTTTAACATTTTCTATTAATCTAACACAATTATCATCGGGTGAATGCGCTTACTTTGAAATAAAAAAGCCAACCTGGGCAGAATCTATTTTAATTAATGGTGCCGAAGCCGACGGAACATCCCATTGCTTTTCAACAAAAACTAATATGGTTTCTTTTATTGTGAAGTAAATTGATAAAGACAAAAATTGCATCTTTATTAACATTGTGTATGTTGGTTGCTGGCTGTATATCGTACCACAGTCCAGACCGCGACACATGGGCCACATACCTTGGTGGGGCCAGTTTTGATGATATGACAGAGGTAACACGTGTTGCAAAACGCCCAGTATATCTTGGGGCGGGTGGTCGTACGATATCTATGTTAAAACAAAATCACACACTGGAATATGGGGACAAGGCAACCAATGATACCACAATGGCGGTTGCATATATGTCCGAATTGGAATTTGCATTATATGACGCATTACGAAAACCTGGAATTTCGGTCCAGCGTGCCGGGTCAGACGTTGTGGTAATTTTGGTTCGTGATGCAATCATGGAATTAAACGCACCCGACATTTCGTCAGATGGTGCCGACACATTAAAGACTATATCACGCATATTAAATAAATATGATGCTTGTTTCATCGAAATTGCGGGATATACCGATGCAACACGTGATAAGCATGGGGCAACGGCTTTGTCCACTGATATGGCGATGCGAACGGCCGTATTTTTTGCACGACACGATATTATTCCAGAACGCATGTTCATTGTTGGTCGTGGTGCGGCCCGCCCGATTGCCGCCCAGGACGGTATTGGGCGACTTACTAACCGACGTGTTGAAATTCGTATTTCGCCCGCACGATAAGCGTTGACATTTTTATTTTTTTATTGGTATACTGGGCACGAACAAAAACAAAACAAAGGATGGAAAATTATGGCACAAACAAAAACGAACAAAACAAAAACAAATTATGCAAAAATCGGTATCATCGCGGCGATTGTTGTTGCGGTGGCTGTTGTCGGAATTGCAATCGTATCGATGGCAAATCGTTCTTCTTCGGTATCTGTGGATCGTGCACTTGAAGAGGTATCAACGAATGCTGTATCGGGTGCTGATTTACGTATCGCATTGGTTCGTATGGATGCAATTCAGACAAATGCAAATGTTCTGCAAGATTTGCGTAAACAACGCGAAGGTTATGAATCAAAATTACGTGACGAATTGACACGCGAACAGAAAAAGTTAGAAAAAGAAAAAGCAGAAATTGAAAAGTCCCAGGATGTGTTATCACATGATGCATTACAACGTCGTGTCGTTGACTATCAAAACCGCGTTACAAAATTGCAACGCGATTTGACCGAACGTGCACAAAGCATCGAAACATTATATCAAAAGGCTTTGAATGAAGTTCAATCAAAACACTTGGATCCAATTATCGAAGGTGTTATCGCGAAAAAAGATTTGTCGCTGGTGATTGATGGTCGTTTCGCCCGTACAGGTGCAAATGTTCCGGGTTTGGATATCACAGACGAAGTTGTATCTGCATTGAACAAAAAGGTATCCAAGGTTAAAATGGAAAAACCAAAGGGTTTTTAATAAAACCGACAAACTAAAATTAAAAAGCACCGCAAAAGCGGTGTTTTTTAATTATGCAATAAATAACTTTTATTTTGTTTTTTCATTGTCTATAATTGGGGCATGTTAAAAGTTATAAAATCTTTATTGGCTCCGGCGGGGGTTAAGACAACCGCTGGACAACTGGCTGAAAAATTCGGCCTTGAACTTCGTGGTGATGCAAATACGGTTGTTCGTGGTGTTGCACCAATTGCGGATGCAAAACCGGGTCAACTGGCGTTCTATTCAACCGAACAGAACAGTGCAGCGTTCAAGATATTACCAATATCGGTATTGGAAAACACGCGTGCTTCGGTCATTTTGGTCCAACCAGAAATGGTGAAACACGCACCCACGGGTCGAACATTGCTTATTACCAACACACCACGTGGAAACATTGTAAAGATTTTGGGTGAAATATATCGTGAAAAACCACGTTTCGGGATAAGTAGCGATGCCCACATTGACCGCGGGGTGTTCTTTCGTAATCGCCGCAGTGTTTATGTCGGTCAATTTGCAACAATTGAACGCGGTGCGGTAATCGAAAAAGATGTGAAAATATACCCATATGCATTTATCGGACGCAATGTTACAATTGGTTCAGGTTCGGTTGTTCAAACTGGGGCCCATATCGAAAACGCAACAATTGGTTCAGATTGTGTAATTAATGCCGGGGCTGTCATTGGTAAAGACGGGTTTGGTTACACGCGTCAAGACGGCCACAATGTGTTTATTCCGCACGTTGGACGTGTTGTGTTGGGAAATCGGGTATCGGTTGGGGCAAACACATGCATTGATCGCGGGGTTATGACCGACACAACCGTTGGCGATGGAACAAAAATTGATAACCTGTGCCAGATTGCACATGGTGTGGTTGTGGGGGCCGAATGTTTCTTGGCGTCGGGCGTGGGCCTGGCGGGCGGAACGGTCATTGGCGATCGCACATTATTGGGTGGCCACACCGGTGTTGCAAACGGTATTCATATCGGCAATGATGTTGAGGTTGGTGCCCAATCGGGGGTATTTCGCAATATACCCGACGGCGATAGACAAATGGGTTTTCCGGCGGTATCTGGTCTGGAATTCTGGCGGCAATATGCATGGATAAAAAACAACTATAAAAAGTCAACAGGTAAGAAATGATTGATGTACATGGGGTTGAGGCTGTGATTCCACATCGTGGAAACATGCGTATGGTCGATGAAATTCTGGAAATTACGGACAAAACCGCGGTTGGAATTAAACATGTTCGTGATGATGAATTCTGGTGTGCGGGGCATTTTCCCGGCAAACCAATTATGCCCGGCGTATTACAGATTGAGGCATTGGCCCAAACCGCATGTTTTTTGGCATTAAAATTATTACATCTGGATAATGGCAACACATTGGGATACTTTACCACAATGGAACGGATTAAATTTTCTCATATGGTTGTCCCAGGCGACACACTGGAATTGCGTGTTGAATTGGTAACGCACAAAATGCGTCTTTATAAATTTCATGGAACTGCACTGGTCGATGGCAAAAAGGTTGCCGAAGCGACATTTACCGCATTAATGGACGGTGGAAACAAATAAAAAACTGGACAGTTCAAAAAAAATACTTTAATATCTGTGCTGCACAACGATATGGATGTTTAGCTCAGTTGGCTAGAGCATCTGCTTTACACGCAGAGGGTCAGGGGTTCGAGTCCCTTAACATCCACCATTTTTCCTTTTATTTTTTCATGTTGTTTTTCACTGGTTTCGGTCCGCCTGGGTGCACGGTCATGAGTACGGCTTGGCGTCCGAATGTGCGTCGAACTGTCCACCATACTGCGGTAACTACATTCAGTACGCCTCGGCTTTCCGCAGGGGCGTTTTCGGGTCGGCCGGCAACAACCGGACGACTTATTATTATATTACTATCTTTTACCTACCCCGCCTTCGTTTCACTGCGGCACCCCTTCACAGCGTGAAGGGGATTTTATAGCAATGATTCCAGACAGAATTATTCCCCTTTGCTACGCGAAGGGGTGGACGCGTAGCGGACGGGGTAGTTGTTCCCTGTTCGGTCCGCCTGGGTGTGCAACCCTGGGACTGGTTCAGCATCTGACTGTGATTCGCTCTGTGCGTACTACTGCAGTTACGTCGTTCAGTTCAGCTCCGCTTTCCGCGGGGGCGTTTTCGGGTCGGCCGGCAATAGACGACCGACAAATATTTATTCTACAAATTCTTTTAATTCACCAGTCGTGGGGTTATATATACGCGGCCGCCCAGAATAACCCATAATTGCATGATGCGACGGTATCAAAAATTCTGGTAATGGCGAAGATTCACCCATTGCCATCAATTCCGCCAAACGCGAATCTTTGAACGCAAATTGTTTATCGGCCTCAATCGGGCGATGGTACCAGCCCTGGAATATCACCAATTGTTTATCGTTCGCCAATTTCATAATATCCATTGCCGAATATAATTCTTCAGATGATTTTTCTTCGGTATCTTTGCCATCTGCACCTTTGACATTTTTAATTTTTATCTTGTACCCCATCATTTTGGAAAATCTTTCTGCGGTATCGGGGTCGTTTTGACGCATAACAATTTTCGCCGCCGTTGTTGATATAATTGTTGCCGCCGCATCTGCACCGTATTTTTCCTGAATCTGGTGAATATCTTGACCGATAATCAGATATGAAATCTTTTGACCACGCCCCAAATCGGGTCCCTGGATTACCGCCTGTAACTTTTGCATCTTGGGCATTTCGTCCAACACGAACAACATTGGGTATGGCCCCATTTTTTTGCCATCACGCATACCTTCGGGCGGATTAGCCAATAAATAACTGGACGCCAATTCAATAAAGATGCCAGTGATTGGGTTTAACGCTTCGGCATCAACCATATTGATAGACAGGTATATCGTAACCGGCTTGACCTTGCCATCGCGGGGGTCAACCATTCCACGCATATCGGAAAAATGAAAGTCCGAATGACTTGTCCGATTACGAACCGCCGCATTACGGAAAATCGCCAATCCTTCCAGCATTGTGGATATAATTGAACCACGTTCTTTTTCCGGTGTGTTTGCCAATTGGGTTAATTCCAAGACCGCACGATGCGAATATGCGTAACGACGTGCCTCGTCCACAGCGTTCAAGAACAAGTCTTTCATGGGGTCCGCCATCATAACCATTTGGTCGCCCGCACGACGGCGTTCTTCCATATCATTGGCAATTGCAATCTGGGACGCGTTTAACCAGTCCAGAATCATTGATAGCGACGCTTCTTTGCCACGCCATGCATCTGGTATATGTTCCCAAGTTCCAACATGAACATAGTTTGATTCGTTTAATTCCCCACGTTGCAATGCCGCCGTTGCCGCATAGGCATTGGGATCGTCAACCATCGATAAATAATAGTCCGATAATACCGCCGCATCATCGGCGTTAAATTCGCCCGACTTTATCCGGGAATAAAAATAATCGTCTGCCTTGGCCCGTTCGATTTTTGACACAATAAAATGCACCAGTCCAGCCAAGCCTGCACGCCCAGTGTTACCCCAGTGTGGATCTTCGACCGTATCTTTGACCAATGTTTTGCAAATTGAATCGATATACAAATCGCGTTGTTCAGAGTTAAATGGTACATGTTCTGGCGACAATGGGTTCCATGATGGATAGTAAATACCACGTGCTGGATCGTCTTGGCCCGCCCAGTTCATAATAAACACCGGACCAATCGTCGACCGATACCCCGATGTCGATTGTTTTAATTCTGGCTTTGGATCATTAATAATCATCGAAACAGTGTTACAGTCTAAAATTGTCGGGATAACAACGCCATAGGTTTTACCGGTTCCCGGGGGGGCAACACACAGTGTTGATAGACATTCGTTCATCATTAATGGCTTTTTCTTGAAATACCCCAACACCATCATAAAACCGTTTAAAAGGCCCATTTTTTCAATATCTTCGGCATTTGCCTTGCGTGAAGATTTTTCATCTAATTTATCTTTATCGTTCGGGTTAAATTCTTTGACCAGTTCACTATCTGCCATCAAGTAATATGCAATTATTGGAAACAACGGTGCCATACATGCCATATCGGTGTACATCAAACACCGATTAATCCACGATGGAATTTCTGAAATTACCGACATACCCGCCGTTGAAATTGCGTTATGTAAATAAACCTTGGTCCATGTCGCACTTGCCGGTGACCAACCATATCGCCAAATATGTTCCAGTATGAACGATAAACCAAATGCCAATGCACAAATAACCCAAATCGATATAACCCAACGCAATTCCCAGAAAAGTCGGGCCATAGGAACACGTTCGTGTTCCTTGTACGATGCAGAGTTAAATATGTTCAGGCCTTTGCCTTTACCCCCTGCGGATAAAATCTTGAACTGTTGTGCCATTGTGTTATGATTATACCAGAAAAAAAGAATTTAATAAATCAGAATTACGACAAAAGTATGAAAAATATACCAAGAATTTTTATCGGTAACGATGTGTCGTCCGGTATGATAATACCGTTGTCGCGTGATACGGCACACTATTTAACCCACGTTATGCGGACCAATTCTGCAATCGTATTTGGTGGCGGACATGAATTTAACGCCACAATAGATACAACCGGAAAAAACATTGTTGTTGGCGACGACACCGAACGGATTGACCCAGCAAACAACATAACCCTTTATTTTGCACCAATTAAACGCACCGACGATTTGATAAATATGGCGACACAAATGGGGGTTAAAAAAATCGTTCCGGTTATTACCGAACACACAAATACCCCGCACATAAATTGGGAACGTATGAAAAAAATCGCGATTGAGGCGTCTGAGCAATCAAATCGCAACAGTGTTCCAGAAATATCTGCACCGGTTAAATTTGCAGAAATTGATTTATCAAAAATAGCATTTGCCGACGAACGTGCCGCACATGGTAAGAAATGTCCAGCAACCACAAAAATTGATTCGATTCTGATTGGACCAGAGGGTGGCTTTTCAGATTCTGAATTTGATGCATTGGATAATGCGGGGGCAATTGGAATATCACTGGGGGCGACCGTTTTGCGTGCCGAATTGGCGGCGGCAATTGCGATTGCACATATCACAAAATGAAAACACGTATTGCAAAATTTATTGCCGATTCCGGGGTTGCATCGCGACGCGGTGCCGAAGAATTAATTGCATCGGGCCACGTTTCTGTTAATGGCGAAATTATAAATACACCGGTTGTATTTGTTGATGATAATGACACCGTTTTGGTGAACGGTAAAGAAATAAATGCAAAACCAAGTACCGAACTTTACGCATTTCATAAACCAATCAATACAGTAACAACGCGTTCTGATCCATCGGGACGAAAAACAATTTATGATTGTTTGCCAAATGAATATAAACACCTTAAATACATTGGACGATTAGATTATAAAACCACCGGGTTATTATTATTAACCAACGATGGCGAATTAGCACGCCAGATGACATTACCATCATCAAAAATTCCACGCACATATATTGCGACCGTCTATGGTGATTTATCAAAACTGGATTTGGCACGTCGTGGAATAACAGTTCGTGGAATAAAATATGCCCCCATGCAAATTGATGTTATCGACAATAAAAATTTACGCGTTACAGTGATTGAGGGAAAAAAGAACGAAATCCGCATTGTATTGGCGGCAATCGGTGCACCAGTAAAAAAACTACACCGCATATCTTTTGGTCCGATTAAATTAGAAAATTTATCCGTCGG
>Ga0265298_10002813_pt1 | contig 23671 bp, 32 predicted proteins | sample AusTroGonzalo_MG_3_FD_193486 | JGI IMG/M metagenome (GOLD analysis project Ga0265298, IMG submission 193486) | Bovine rumen microbial communities from tropical cattle in Woodstock, Queensland, Australia - Gonzalo_01 | ecosystem: Host-associated > Mammals > Digestive system > Stomach > Rumen ...
GAGGACTGCAGACTGGAAATGCAGTTTCTCCTGTATTGCCTGAGACAACCCCATCTGCACGAACAGGACGCAAGATGCCGTCAGGACCGCAGCCTCCCGAAACATTACTTGCCCTTTGAGCCGCCTGCAGAAGCCCCAGCAGCCGTCGCAAGGTTGAAGGAGCCTACGATAGAGCAGGCGTTGGTGATCGAGCAGCAGTCGCGCATATTTGTGGGGCTGGCAAAGGCTTCGCCGGCAGTCACCACGGGAGCGTCAGCGGCTCCCCAGGGAACGCTCACCGTAGCGTAGATATTCTCGCTTCGGGGGCAGTTGCAGTCACAACCGCAATTACCCTGACCGTTGCGATAGGGCATATAGGTCACGTCACCTGTGATGAGGATGTCTACCTGGTAAGTATCGTTACCTACGGCACGGGGTGGATTGAGGACCTTGAAACTGAGGTCAGCGGCAAGCGGGTAGGCTCCATTGGCGCAGAGCTTACGGTTACCGCAAAGGTAGTGTGTGAGGTCTACCACATAGGTGGCATCGGCGGCTGTTGCGCCAGGTGCCGCAATACAAGTGTTGACAAATGTCTGTCCGTTATAACAAGCCATAGTCTGATAGATTAAGATGTTTGAGACTCCCTATTCTCTGCACCGGAGTCTATCTGTGCATTATCTTTCAGTGGGTTGATAATCTCTTGTGGGGCGAAGCTCGATAGTGCGCTTGTCAATGCCTCTATACGCTCCAGCAGGACGGGCATATAGCCCATTATCGCGTGACCGTGCTGGGAGGCGCAATAGATCTGTTGCTGGAGCGAGCATTTGAGGCAGTCGCCTGTGCATTTTTTGTCTGGCATATTATCATTATTATTTGAAGTAGCTGGTCAGCACGAAGCTGTCCTTATATTTTGTGACCGCTGCAGCGATTTTGCCTGCGGTAACTGCTATACCTTTCCTGGCATAGTCGTCGACGAACTTGCGAATGAGCAGGGCTGTGCGGTCTGCCTCATCCTGGTCCTTCGCAAAGACCTTGAATGAAATCTCGTATCCTTCCATAGCGTCAGTTGTTTATCGGGGGTAGGGGGTTTGCTGGAGGCAGCTTGCCTCCTTTCCTTCCAGCGATGATGCCCCTGATGAAGTCCACTCCCTGGCCTATCATATCCTGGTTCTCACGGAGCCAGCCAAAAACACCGGTGGCTTGCTCACCGAAGTTCTGCATAAAAGACTTCGATGCCGGCTCGACATCCGGTATACCTTCCATATCCTTCACGAGAAAGTCGTACATCTTTTCTGCCTTGTCTACATCCAAATGTGAAAGCATGAGGCATTGACGCTTGAGTTCGGATTTGCTTGTAGGTCTAATCATAGCTATCTGCTCCTGCAGCCGGAGCTCTTTCTTTTTCCTGTTGAACATAAGTGAAAGAATAATGGCAGGGCGAGTGTCGGCCCGCCCCGCCATCGGCCGGTTATGAGCAAGAGCCAGGGCATCCGCAGGGCTGGGGTGCTGAGTAGATCTGCACCTTCTGCGGGTTCTCTGACAGGTTACCCAGGATGGCCTGGTTCAACAGGTTCTGTTGTACGCTCTGCATTGCCGACAGCTCAGCTGCCTGCTGTGCGGTGAGGGTGCCCTGCTGCGAGCCGCTGACGGTGTCATTGACCGTCTGGGTGAGGGTAACTCCCTGCGCCACGCGCTCTGCACGCTCGCTGCTGAGAAGGCCGGCGAGAGTTGCGATCTGTGCGTTGTTGGCATTAAACTGTGCGTTTGCAAGGTCCTTGATGCCATTGGCCTTTGCATTGCTGAAGATGGGAGCGAATACCCAAGCTCCGATACCGAGAGCTGCGCCTACGGTGCCGAGGACAAGACCGGCCACTGCAGTGCCCGAAGGTCTGCGAGAGGACTTGTCGGCAATCATATAGCTCTCAAAAGGGGTGAATCCCCCGTGCATTTCATCTGCCATTGTGATTTAAATTAATAGTGAAACATCTGAGGTGACTCGTGTCACAACACGAAGTTCGGCAGACGGCAGCGAGGGCAGAATTTTACCTCAACTTTGACGAAGTGCTTTGAATACCAAGGGCTTTCTTGTGGTAAGACCACGATGCAGGCTTGATTTTACGGAATGCCTTGAAAGAGTAGAAAACCTTTCGTATTGGCTTCTCCAACATACGCCTGCTTATGACGGTGGTCACATTCTTTGTAGTCTGGGAGTAGAACCTTGCAATGTCTTCGGCAGTGCCCAGCACGGTAAGGTTTTCTTCAACCATCCTGGCAATGGATTCTATCTCTTCCATTGTAAGAAGATCATTCTTGATTTTGTACCGGAGGAATGCCAGAAACTCCAGTACAATTTTCTTGCAAACTTCTTGCTGCATAGGCCGTTGATATGAAATTAATCACTACCTTTGCAGCGAACCATTAGATACATAACTTTTCATAGTTACTGCGCCAGGTACGGGACTTCTATAGCCCTCGGCTCCTGGCGCAGTGGCGCATTATGTATCTGGTGGTTCTTTTACATAATAAGACCGAGGGCTTTTTCTATGCCTCGGTTGAGAGTAGCTAAAACTTCCTTATCAGTTTCAGCAGCGGTTTTCTGAAGGTCCACAGCCCTGCGATGCCCAATAGTCCCAGGAGCCACGGAAAGGCGGCCAGTTGCCACGATTTCCATTTGGACAAGGGTTTCTCCACCTGGATGATTTTCTCCTTCTCTACGGCCACGCTGTCGACTCTCACGATGGATACGGTGTCGCGGAGATACTTGTACTTTTCGCGCCACAGTTCCTTGTAGATCCAGACTGTGTCGCCCTTGTCCTTGATGTATATGGAGTCTCTCTTGTAGACGGAGTCTATCTGTATCTGTTGAATGTAGGTGGTATCGTGCTGGTAGTGGATCTCCGTTATCACCCTGGGGGAGCAGGATGAGAGGATGATGAGCAGCAGCAGGGCGAAGATGAGTCCTATAGTACAGGTGAGGAACCTGCCGAAGAGTCTCTCGGGATCGTCGTCGTAGTTAGTCGTCATAGTAGTCCCATATTACGTTTTGCGGTAGGCTGGAGTCGTTGTCCAGGTGGATGAAGGTCTGCCCTATGCCTATGCGTCTGATGCCGCATCTGATGGCAGCGGAGACTATCTTCCAGCGGTTCTGTGAGGTGGAGCACTTGATGTCGAGAGCCTTGCCCTTGCAGTGGGCGGAGTTGCCGGACCGACCTTTCATAAGCTCATAGGATTTGGATCTGAAGGCAGAGTTTATGACAAGCGGAATGCCGGCGGTCTCCCTGACACGATCCATCAGGTCGAGAAAGCCGGCATCCATCTGGCTGATGTTGCAGCTGGGGCTACACCTTACGAACTCTGCCGCCTTGAAATACTTACTCATCTCTCGGCGGTCTTTGGTAGTTCCTGCGAGTGCTCTCCTTTGACTCTGTCACCACCTTGTCGGCATTCGTGCCGAATGGCGGATCTCGGTCAATGCACTTGGCCTTCTTGCAGTACATAAGCTTTGCCACGGCGCACTCGGTATGCGCGTCGTCAAGTCCGTGCCGGAGGCTGGAGTTCATCTTGACCTGGTTGAGCAGTTCCTGCTCCTTTTCGACGAGCAGCTGCTGTGTCTTGGCCTCGCGTATCTCGTACTCCTCGGCCAGCTGCTTGTAAGACTCGCAGAGAGCCTTCGCATTTTCCAGCATTGCCGCAGACTTCTTCTCGACAAGCGTGACTACGGTGACGATACCGCCAGTGCCTATCAATACGCTGATGATCTGACTCCAGTCCATTGTTTTTCCTCCAGGGATTAAGGGTTATTTCTTTTTCTCGTTGAACGGCGAATTCTCCACCGTCGGCCATAACTTCTTGACGAAGGGGAATGCCATTGCGCCAAGCGCGAGGATTGCGATGGCGAAGAGCCACTTGTGGATGTAGCCGCAGTAGCCGAATCCACCGATGACTGCGAGTGCGTAAAGGCAGAAGCAGATGAGTCTGAGGATGTTCTTGAGGTCTTTCATAGTAGTATTATTTTGGGGTTATTCTGCGAGTTGCCAAGCGGCAGGGTACTGGTCGGGGTTCCAGACATTGTTGTCGATGAGCGATATGTAATGCTGACCGTGCCAAGTGCCTTTGTCACCCTGCATCCAAGCGTTTTCCGCAAGGATGTTCTCGGGGATTTCAGGCCATTCTTCGACGGTGACTTCCACAAAGAGGCTCACGGCATCTTTCGGTCTCCACTCTGCCGACACGGTGTGCGGCTGAAGGACTTTCCAAAGTTTGCCGTCGTCCCAATATCTCTCGTCCTTTGCGACTGCCTTGCCAAGCATTGAGTGCCAAGTAGGGAACAAAGCCGCTACGTCGAGTGCTTCTTTGTCCGACATCTCGCCAATCTCCGGTGCAAACATCTTCTTGATGGCCTCAATCGTGTCGCTCTCGTAGGGAGTATTTTGCGGTTCGGGGACATAGGGCTGCGGTTCGGGGGGAGTGTACGGGAGCCAGCCATCTTGGGCGATTTGTTCGGGAGTCGGATTTGAAGTCCAGTGTCCGTCGATGTAAAGTGAGGTGCAGTAACTGATGACGGGTTCGCCACCGATGTACTTTATATATAACTGTCTTTCCATATTCGTTGTTATTTAATGTCAGTTCCTAATCCAAATGCACCCGAAGATGCTGCGTTGCCGTAGAGGGTATTTGTTATGCGGTCATAGAGATAGCCTACGCTGCCGACGCGCACAGGGACATAAGCACGCGATGCCACCGCATCGGTGTACAAGTACGATTGGTATATCTTATCTCCTGACCGCTTACTGCTCGCCGAGCCTCCATTGTTGAGGGCCCCAAGATATACCGTGTAGTCCGATGTAAATGTGTTCGCCGTAGCCGTTAGCGTATATCCACCGCCTATCACATAGAGATTGTTGGCCACACTACGGAATCGGTATTTTCCAGCATCCAAGTGTGTCCCGACAGCGGAATTCTCTCCCCACCTCCACCACAAGCCGTAGGTAGAATTGTTCTGGATGCCAAGTTGCCTGTCGTTATTGGCGTTACGCCCGCCAAAGGGCCAAGTGGTGTCGCCACTTGTCAGATACATTGTGATATCCACACTCACCGCATTTGAGGCATATATGCCTGTGTTGATATAGGCATTGCCGTCTGTCTGTATATAGTCAATCTCGCAAGTGTAAGGCACATCCGCGCCGCAAGTAAATGAGCCGCTTGAGTTCGCGTTGCCGAAGAGTTGCTTCGTCACGCGGTCATAGAGGTAGCCGAAACCGTTCTTGCGGACACAGATGTAGTCACGCACAAGCACTCCGTTGTCCCATATCTTGCAGGGCAAGAACTTCGTCGCCTCGTCTGATGCCGTTGCTGTGCCGTTATCGTTGTAAGCGCCGATATATATATTGTTGTCACTTGACCAAGTGGCAGCGGACGGAGTATAGGCGAGATTGCCAATGTAAGCACTATTCGCCCCATTGACGCGATTGTTAATGTTGTACCACCCAGCAGGCAGAGAATCCTTCGTTGTGGCCGAAGTGTTATACGACCATCGTGATACTTTCTGTGTGCTTCGGCAATCGTTCATCAACAGGAGCAGTCCACTGCTGCTTCCTGCACGCGCACCGAAGATAGTTCCTTGTGTCGTATGTGTCGGCTGGTAGAATGTAAGGTCAAAGGTGATGGTACTCTTGGCCTTGATGCCCGTGTCGATATAGGCAGCACCCGACTTCTCGATGTACTGCACCTCTGCATCGTAGGGCAGGCTTGCGAGTACCTCTGCCATCAACCGTCTGCGATATCCACTCATCTTACCACTCGATTATGTAGGCGTTGCCGTCTACGATTGACACTTCGTATGACTTACTTGCCGTGATGACGGGCTGTCCGTTTGCATCAAGGCAGTTTCCGAGCCACGCGGTGATGGCATTGTCCCAAGTGATGGTCGGAGCCGCGCTGTCTGCGGTAAACGAAAACTTGTACTCGTTCTCGATGGTCGCATCGGCAGGGGTAGCCAAAGAGATAGTCACCGTGCCTGTAAGAGTGCCGAGTTTGTAGAGGATGTTCGGCAACATACCGCCCGAAGGCTGACTGCTGCCATAGGCCGGATGCACCTCGTCATACACGCCGCCACTCTTGACCGCATTGTTGGAACTCTTGGTGACGGAATTGTCCACGCCGAGAAACGCAGCGTCTCCGAGTGCCACATTGATTACATCGGCAATAGGCCAGAACACGGACTTGAGGAAGCCTGTAATTTGCTTCCAAACCTCACCCTTTATCTTGTAGTAATTGTTGTCAGTTGCCATATCGTTATACTTTATAGGTTATTCGAATGTCTGCTCCGCTTACGCTGCTCTGTATGGTGTTCGCGCCTGCTGCGGTGTTCAGTTCTTGCGGTGTCGCCTGCTCGGTGGTCGGCGTTGCAAGAGGATATACCACGATGACGGGAGTGCCGTTGGCGTACTGCGCTGCGAGAAACGCCTTGAAAGCATCTACGTTAGCCGAGGCGTTGTGCTTGATAGATATAGCACCGTGCCCGGGGTCATACCCAGAGACATAAGTCAGCTTAACCGAGTTGTCGGGCATATTTGCATTACTTTCTGCCGAGCCGACAAAGTGTGACGACAAACCAGCAAGCACGGGGTTGTTGTATCGTATTATCTCATCGTGATAGTAAAAAATATTGTATTGGGAAACTTTAGCCCACGCCTCCGTGCCGTCAAGCACTTTCAATCCACACTTGCGCTTGATGACTCCGCTGATAAGGTCAGCCTCGTCAACATAGTCGCCCACTTGCAAGAGGTCGGGAACGGAGGCGGTTGTCGGTGCAACATAGCGTTCATAGGGAGTGACCTTTTCACCTTTTTCAACTTGTATGTGCATCGAGAAATCAGTGAGTTCTCCATTAAGCCTGATTACCATCCGATTAGCCACTTCATCGCTGTTAACCTCAAATGTCTTTGTGTCTGTCGTTGATGATGATAAGGATGCAGCTCGTGAACTTACTGTAGCACTTCCATTGACTCCGAACCCTACAAGAGCGCCTGAATCAAGTTTCTTGGTTCTGTTCAAACTCAATGAATACGTACCTGGAGGTATCGGGTTTGTCAACACAAAGACGAATGACGCATATGTTCCACTCAGAATTGCTCCAGTGGCAGTTATCGTTCCATCTGCTGCTCGATGGATAGTAATGCCATTATTTGTACTTTCTTCGATAATAGCGTCATCTAATAAGTTCTTGCCAGAAAGTGTCAGTGCCTCGGGAGTATCGCCTACGACCTTGTCCTGCTGTGCATCCCACGTCAGCGCCCCGTTGTTGCACACGATATCCACAGGACTGCTCGGTGTCGGCGTCGAAGCCTGCGAACAACTGCCACTTCGGAACAAGCGCAGCACCCTGCCAGCAGCAGCAGTCACGGATAGCGGAGACTGCCCTTCGGCGGCATCCACATTCGTGATTGCATACGCCTTGCCCTGACTGTTCAAGTAGGCTTTGTTCTGGTCGTTTATCAGTAGTTTAGCCATTATGATGACGGTGCTATTGAGTCATTCCACAAGTCCATAAAGGTCGAGAAGGTCATATCCACCAGTGCGTCCTGCTTGCCTTGCAACAGAGTCGTGAGGTCTGTGGTAGTGGTGTAGGCAGCAAGAGCCGTATTCAAGGCAGAGGTGGTGACATAGCCACTGAGGTCGACGCTCGTGTCTCCAATCTTCACCCATTCCTGTCCCGCCTGCCTTGTGGTGTCATAGACATACTCCTCGTACTTGTCTGCTCCGCTACCTGTCGGGCCGATGAGATAGAGGACATTCGAGGCAGGGCTTGTCACAGCACTCGTGCTTGCAGCAATCTCATAGTGGAACTGATTGATGGCAGCGATAAGGTTGTTGACCTCCGTCTGCGTGTATGTCTCGGTCTTCTTGTAGTAGTTTACAAGGTCATTTACGGACTTGGTGATGAAGTTGCTGACATCAGGAATGACTCCACTTGCAAGGTCGGTCGACGGGATGCCGTCTTGCGGTTTGCTATATGTCCCTGCGCCGATGTTGGTTCTTGCCTGCGCCTTCTGTTCGGAAGTCAGCGACTGCTCGGTATACAGCACTGCATCAGGATCGCCACCCTGGATCTCGATGTCTCCCTCGCCGAGGATGCTCTCCCCGTTGATGGTCTTAATGTTCACTCCTGACTGCAGCTTGTCCTGCTTGCCGGCGGCGATGGTGTCGACCTCCGGCTTTGTGTAGAAGTTATCGACGGACGGTACGGATGCCGCGGCATCCCTCGCCTCCTGTGCTGCCGCCGTAGCGTCGTCCGCTGCATCGTTGGCGTCCTGGGCGGCGGCAAGTGCTGCCGCTATCGCGCCTGCCAGGATGCTGCTTGACACGTCCTCCACGTTGATGTCAACGTCGGTGGTGTCGGCAGCAATCGTGGTACCGTCAACGATTGTCTCGGCGGTGGTGGCAACAAAGGTAAAGGCCGGCTTGTCGTATGTCGACTTCTGCCCCTGATACTCCGCGACGATCACGGCCTTCTGGGGGCCGAGGTACTGTGGCTTGTCGGCGGCGTATGTGCAGATGAGGACGGTGTCGTCGGTGCCGTCCACCTCAACGGTGCAGGCACCGGCAACGAGTCGCTGCTGCTCGGAGTAGACGAAGGCTTTGACGCTGTCGAGGTCGGGCCAGCTGACCTTGACTCCGTTATCGGTGAGGGTGACGCGCATCGTGACCGTCGTCACCTGTCGTATGGGTTTCAGTGTAGTCATAGCAGTGGAAAATTACTAAGCGTTATGGCAAATGCGGTGAACATCTGTTCACATTTCGTTGTCGGAAATGAGGTCGGCGAGCGTTTCCTCCCACCCTGCAAGCCAGGGGTTATCCTTGAGCAGCTGCAGCCAGCTGGGGAATGCTATGGGCTGGACTGCGATGTCGCGCTCCTCCCTGCCGTATGCCACAAGCATCTCCTGCGCCTTCGACAAATTGGCTTCGATGGCAGCCTTGTACTCTTCGTCGGTCATACCCTTGTGAGTCTGCTCGTACTTGATAACTCTCTGCAGCAGTTCCTTGTCCTCCCAGACATCCTGCTTGATTTCGCCCTGCTCCTTCTCGATTTCGCGGATGATGCGGACGATGTCGCGCCTGAAGCGGTATGCCCTCATTGCGGCAATGGGCTCCAGCTTGCCATAGTTTAGCTTGCCTATGCCCTGGATGCCGAGTGTAAAGATTTGGTCGTTTGTGAGTTTCATATTATTGATATTATTAGTAATGGGTATATTCTATCTCTACGGGGAGAGTCGCAGGCAGTCGGTAGTCCACGGTGACGAGCACGTCGTTCACGCTGTCGTCGTCGGTGTAGCCCACGAATATGGCCTGACCGGATCTGCCCGTGCTGCTGCTTATCGTGATGTCTGCTCCCTGCTGCGTCTGCCCGTTGGCGAAGTAGACGGTGGTGAGAGCCGTGCGGGTGTTGCTGCTGCTTCGGTATGCCCACTTCAGCGTTATGCCTACTGTGGTGTTGAAGTCGGGGTATGTTGACGAGGCATCCATATAAGCCGCCTGTACGGTGGCCGAGCAGATGTACTTGCCTGCGGTGGTATCGTACCTGCGCTCAAAGTATGTCAGTATGCGGATATGCTGGTATGTCGGTGTGGTGCATTCGTTGGCGTAGAAGATGCCAGTCACATAGCCCGTCGAGCTCACGCGGATGCCGTAGTCCTTCGTCAGCATATAGTAGTAGTTGGCATCGGATGCGGAGCGTCGCGTGTTCTCGTACATCTTGTACGGTGAGTTATATACGGGTATGGTGTTGGAGAGTCCAGCCGCTGTAGTCGTTGCCAGCGATCCCCTGCTCCAGGTTCGTGCCGCACACTTCGAGAGGATGGTGTCAAGGTCGCTCTGATACATACATATCGCTGCGCGAGAGGCATCCGAGGCGTAGAGGCTGTTGCCGCTGTAGACCACGCTGTTGCCCGAACTCCAGGGATTGACGTGGAAGATCTCCGCGAATACGCAGGCTATCGCATCCTTGAGCGTCACGTTGCCCGAAGGGGTGCGGGTGCCTTCCGTGTTGGCGCAGGCCATCTGCCAATAGAGCGTCGTGCCCGTGCCCGAAGGCAGCGTGTCGGTGAGGTATGTCAGCGACGTGCGCTGCGCTATCTGCGTTGAGCCGTTGAGGTTCGTGTTGGTGGATGTCGTCCAGCTGCCCGATGTCGTGCGGCGGAACTGCAGCGTATATGTGCAGCCCAGGTAGAAGGGAGTCTTGACGGATGCCATAATGGCCGCTGCGTTGGCGAAGGCGTATCCTATGGAAAGCGATCCGTCGCCCATAGTGTTGAGGCCTGCGTCGTTGAGGCAGCGGTAGGTCACCCCGTTGCGCGTTATCTTGTGGCCGCGCCTGCTGGCCTGCAGGCTGTCGTCGAGACGGTGGTAGCCGGCATTCGTGCCGCCCTCCTGGACGAAGCCCACGAAGCCCATAGCGACGTTCCCCTTGCTCACGCAGTAGAGTCCGTCGAGGTGGAAGAGTTCCTTGATGGCGTTCCTGAAGGCCGTTATCTTCGAGGCGTTGGTGATGGTCTGCGCCGCATTGTCGTAATAGCCTCCCTGTGCGGATGTGCCGACAAGGAACTTGGCCACCCACTGGTCCTTGTTCGAGGTGCCTATCTTGAAGCGCAGGCGCGTGTAATATGCGGACCTCGGTGCTGCCATACTATGAGGGTGTCTGGCCGCTTATGGCCGTGGTGTCTATACTTATGTAGTATTCGCTGGACGAGATCCAGCTGTTCGAGCTTGACGGTCCGTCGGTGGGGATTACAAGGTCGTGAGCCGCCACCTTGCGGTTCGTGGTGATGCTGCCTCCCGTGACGGTGATGTCAGCCGAGGAGGCTATGCCTGCCGATGCCGTTATCTGGTTGAAGAAGCTCTTGGCTCCCTTGAATGTCTGCGTGCCGGTTGTCACGATGCCGGAGTAGTCGTAAGATGCCGACGGTATGGCGGCCACCGAGATGTTCGTGGTGGTGTTGGCCATATTTATCGTCGCGGTGGGACCGCTTGCGCCTCCCTGCGTCCACGTCCAGCTGGTGGGGTACGGCACGTTGACCTGGCTTGAGACATACTCGAAGACTGCGGCTCCGTTGACAAGGCCGGTGGCCGAGCCGCTTATGCCGGAGCCTTGGCCTATGACGTTGGTGACTGCGGCCGCGTAGGCAGAGTCCCAGTTGCTCGGCTTGCCCGAGGTGATGCCGTCAAGGGTGCTCTTGTTCGAGTGGGTATGGTGGTCTGAATATGCCGTGTCCCAGTTCGATACCTTCGTCGAAGTGATGCCGTCGAGTACGGTCTTGTTGGAATGCGTGTGGCTGTTGGTAGCCGCAGCGTTCCAGTCGTTGATGGAGAGCTGCGTCGGGATGACGTATCCGCTTGCCAGCGAGAGGGTGAACGTGCCGCTGCTCGTGATGGTGTAGGAGTTCGCGCTGTTGACCTTCAGCGCCGTGGGAGTCTTCAGCGTGATACTTGTGACCGCGGATGTGAGATAGCCCGCCTGCGAGTGGTCGCCCCAGGCGTATGCCGCCACTCCCTTGTTCACGTCGGAAGCCAGTGGTATGGTGTAGTATTCGGCAAGAGCTATGGCTATCGTGCCATTGGTGGTTATCGGTGAGCCCGTCACCGTCAGCCCCGTGGGTACGGTCACGGCCACGCTTGTCACGGTTCCGTCGCCGGTGCCGCCACCGCCTCCACCTCCGGAGGGAGTGCCGCCGCCACCCGTGATGACTCCACCCGAACCCTGCGCCGTGCGCGTTACACTTGTAACGGTTATGGCAGAGGCAGGAAGAGAGAGCATAGAGATGTCGAGACGGTCAGTCTCGAGGTTCCAGTCCCACGTCTCGGGCCAGTATATCAGACCGCCGCCGCGGAAGAGCAGAGGCAGTGCGGTGCTTGCGGGTACGTTCATCGTTCCCTCCATACGCAGTCTCGGGACCGCGATGGAAAGGCAGTAGTCCCTGGCCAGGAACTCGAGCAGAGGCATAGAGAGGATGTTGCTGGAAGCCCATTCCGCGATGCTCTCAAGGTAGTGGCCGCTGACGGTGTTCGAGTATTTGAAGCCGTTTTGCACAAACAGCTTCTCAAGGTTCTTGTTCGTATTGTCGGCTGCTGCGATGGTGGTTTCCTCGGCCTCGCCCCTTGCGCCGTTGTTGAGCAGGCAGGTCACCTGATAACCCTTGTTCTGCTCTGCGATATTAAGGTTCCAGTCAGTATAGATGTAGAGCCTTGTCACCGTGCCCTCGCTGGTGTACGAAGTATAGGTGACCTGTATCTGATATATCCTTGTCCACCCGCCCTCCGACATCTTGGAGAGTACGGGGATATTCAGGTAGATGTCTTGCGGAACTTCGTCAAAGGAGTCGTTGAAGGACATAGCCTCCACTTCGGTGGTACTTATGCTGCCGTCGGCTCCGAGCCAGCGGTAGATATAGCTGCTGCCGTCCGAGGCCGTGAGTTTCACCTTCAAGGCTCCGCATTTGCCGTGCTTCGCAGTCATTCCCGATATGTTTACCAAGATGCCCCAAAACTGCATTGTGAGGCGCAGCGTGAGGTCTTTGACGGGCACGAAGTCATCGAAGCCGGTCTGCACCGTCAGCGATGCCGAGCCAGGCACGTTGCCTGCGCCATTCCAGGTCCACGGCGTAAGTTCGTAGTACGGGGTACTGCCGTCCGTAGGGGTTACAAGCGTAGCATTTTCCGACGAAGAAGGAGTCAATGACAGCAGGTTCTCCACCCACGCATTCGGGGCGGTGATGACCTTCTTCTTCTTCGCCGCCACTACGGTCTGGCTCAGGTAACCCACGGGCCACCATATCTTGTTCGACATAGATCCGAAGTCTCCTATGGAGAATGTCGTTCCGTCGGGTGCCGTGATGGTGGCATCGGAGCGCAGTGCTTCGAGGTCGGTCTCGCGGACTATCAGCCAGCTGCAGTCGTGCTGCACGATGAAGGCGTGGAAGGTGTCCAGCATCTTCGTCAGCACGTCGTAGCACGTCTCCCCCTCCAGGTGGTCGAGGTTGATGAGGGTGCCTGCAGGCATATTGGCCGCAGTCACGGAAGCCTGCGACGAGGGGTGCATAGCCGAGAGCCAGTGTACCGAGAAGGAGAGTCCCGTCTTGGCGAGTATCGTCGACAGCAGGGTGGCTACGGATACCCTTCCCTGCGCCGTATAGTCCGACAGCTTGAGTTCCCCCAAATTGTCGGTAGCCGTCACCCTCACGTTGTAGGGCGGCGCTATGTAGGGCTCGCTGTAGAGCTCGGGCGTGATGAAGCCCTGCCATATCAGCGATGAGCCGCGGTAGAGGTCCACGCGGTATGCCGTCGCGCTGACTGCGAAGAGGCAGGCGAACTCCCCGTCCACCTGCGCCTGCGCCTGGAACTCCAGCGACGTGCCGCAGATGTTGCCGTTCTTGTTGCGGCGCAGCTGGGGAGCACCCCCGAGGGGACGCTTCACGATGCTGCCGCTGTAGCCGTCCTCAAGGATGTCTATCTGGTAGACGTTGTCGTTATCCGACTGCCATTTGAAGCGGAAGTGTACTGCGTAGGCCATTATGATGTGTAGTATTTACGGTTGTTCTCGTTGTTGAGGACCGCTACGAGCTGCGATCCGTTGGCGGTGAGCGTTCCCGTCACCTCAACCTGCAGGGTGGAGTTGGCGTAGCCTCCGTTGCCGCCGCCGTAGGATGACGATGCCACATAGCCGCTTGACGATGATGCGCCGCCCATAGACGATGCCATATTGCTTGCTATGGTCTTCACGGCTGCACCTGCCGCTATGAGGGCTGCGCCTGCCGCGATTGCTGCTATTCCGTTGAGTGAGGATGTGGAGGCCTTGAAGGCTTCGACGGCCACGCCGAAGGCCACGAGCACCTTGCCGAACTTCTGCGCGAAGGTGCCTATCATAGTCAGCAGATCCTGGCCGAACTCTGCCACGCCGCCCTCGCCGTTGACAAGGTTGCCCAGCAGGTTGCCGATGCTCTCGGCCATAGACTCGATGCCTTCCACCATAGTCTGCTGGATTACCTCGTTGAGGTCCAGCACCTCCTGCTTGGCTCTCTCCGTCCTTACGGGTATCTCTATGGGCTTGGTGGCTATGGCCTGCTCCATAAAGTCGTGGATGGTGTTCACGGCTTCGGGGCTTACGGCCAACTCTATCTGTGCCGTGGCGAAGTCCTGCATCCTCTCCACGCCCTTGGCGATGGCGGCTGCGGTCTCCTGCCTTGACTTGGCTTCCGCTGCCGCGGCGTTGGATATGCTCTTCGAGAGTCTTTCGAGGCTCTTGAGCTCGTTGTTCATCTGCGCGAGGCTGTTCTGCGATTGCACATAGAGCTGGTTGGCTCTTTGTATGTCCTCGACACTGGATGCCGTGAGGTCGTTATTTTCGTCGGTCAGCAGAGATATCTGCTTCTGTATCTCGTACTGCTCGTTGTATTTCGTGTTGATGAGCTCCTGCATCCGCGCCAGAGCCGCACGTCTCTCGGAGGTGCTTGCCTCCGCGTCGTAGGCTACGAGACGCGCTTCGGAGATCTCCTTCTCCATATCCGCCCAGCGGCGCGTAGCGTCGTTCTGCTTGAGCTGGAGGTCGAAGATCTGCTTCGCTATGTCTTCGGCCTGGGATGCCACGTCCTTGGCGTGTTCGGAGGCGTTGGCGGTCTCGTTGATGGCGTTGGTGAGTGTGGATGCCAGGGCGGTAGATCCGCCGCTGAATACCGGCGAAGTGATGGCCGTGGTGATGGTGCTCTTGGTGTTCTGCCACAGCCTGCCCCAGAACTTCTGCCACTGCGACTCTGCCTCGGCCATCGTCTGCCCCGTGGCGGACTGATAGTCGTGCATTGCCTGCTTGTAGGTGGCAAGGTATGCCTGAGTCTGCAGTTCGATGTTCGCTCCCGCTACGGTGTTCTTGAAGGCCGTGGCCTCCTCGTTCAGCAGCTTGAAGGCGGTGACTGCCGCGCCGATGCCTATGGCTCCGATGGCGGCTCCCGCCTTGCCCGCAGATGCGACGATCTGCCCGAGGGCCTTGTTACCCTCGCCGCCCATCTGCTCCAGCTTGCGCCCTGCGCCTGCCGCAGCCTCCTGCAGTTTCTGTACCTGTGCGGTGTTGACTCCGAAGATGGAGGCCAGCTTCGACAGCGCGTCGCTGCCGGTCTTCTCGAAGGCGTTGAGTTCCTTCTTCGCCTGCGACATTCCCTTCGTAAAGCCGGAGGTGTCGGAGTTGACATTTACTTTAAGATTCGGGCTCTGCTTCGCCATAGCTCATTCCTATTCGTTCCAAGAATTTCCGCGCTTCCATCTGCTTCTCGTCTGCCGGCAGCGCTTCGAGCCTGCGCGTCTCTGCATCGAATGCCGCCCTATCGTCCCAGGGCATAGGCCAGAAGCGGTCTACCTCCCTGATGGCTCCCTTGCAGAAAGGGTTGAGGAGGCGCGCCGCCATTCCCCTGGCCAGCTCTCCCAGATGCCTGCGGTCTGCGTCCTTCTCGTCGCGGTAAGCCTTCCACGCCTCCCAGAACTCGCCCACAGTCATAAGGCCGAAGTCACTGCGGCTGATGTGCAGCACCCCGAGAGCCTTGCCCCTGATGTCGCCTATCCTGAAGGTCGGGACGGAACCCTCAGCGGCTATTTTTTTTCTTCCGCGGTTACGGCAGGGCTCATAGCCCTGCCGAAGATCTCCATGAAGGAGGTGATGACGGAGAAGTCGGCCACGGTGCCGATGTCCTTCCCCGTGATGCTGCAGTCGCGCCCCGCAAGGCGCTCACCCTCGCGGATGCATGCCGCCATCAGAGGCAGCATGTCCGAGGGTTTCAGTTTCGTCAGGTCCGTCAACGCAGTGAAGTCGTCCGTGCCACGCTCCGAAAGGAAGTCCATCAGGGCGTTCATGTTGCACGCTACCTCATACGCCTCGCCCGCTATCGTTACCGTATTCTTCGCCATGACTATGCGCCTGAGCCGCTCTTGGTGAAGCTGCCGCTGATGCGGAAGTCAGCCTGCCAGGTTGCGATGTCGGTTGAGTTGGAAGATTCGCGGTACTGGGTGATGATGGCACTGCCTGCGTAGGTGTCCCCACCGGCTGCGACGTAGGTGACGTTCACGGGAGCATAGGTGCCCTTCTTCAGGGCCTGCTCCATGATAGCGTCGCGGTCCAGCTTGGTGTTGTCAGAGTTGCTGACGATGACCATTCCCGAAGCCGAGAATGTCACGTCGTGGCCGCTTACGGTGACCTTGGTGTCGCCCGCATCGTCCTTTGTGATGGATTCGGTAAGGCGGGCGGCGATGGTGAGGTCATCCTGGGTGCGTCCGCAGATGGTCTTGCCGCCGATCTTGAACGCTATGTTGTATCCTTCTACCATTGTGTAAAGTGTGTTTAAGGTTTGTTACGCTCCTTCTCCACTCCCGCCGCCGGAGCCTGACGTTGCGGGTGTCATATCGTGCTGATGGACAGTCCAGGTGAGGGTTATCTCCCAGATGCCGTTTGTGCAATCGCGATCGAGGGTGTCGGGATAGACCGCGAAGCCTTCCATCTGCGTGCGTGCAGCCTTAGCCACCCTTCCGGCCACGTCCTCGGCCTCGTCCGGATCATCCGAGACGATTACCGCCTGGAGGCTCGACTGCAGGGCTGCGTTGCCGTCCTTGCAGCGCACCGGAGTGACGGTCTGCTGGTACACGATGAAGGGGTATTCGTCGGTCTCGGCTTCCGAAAGGAAGCAGGGGGCGATGTCACCCACCGCCGCCTCGAATGCCTTGCCTATGCGCTCGCTATCTATCATAACACTCGTCGATGTTCTTTGCCAGGTGTTCTGCGAAGGCGTTGAAGAATACGTCCTCGTATCCCGCTATCGCGCCTTCAAAGAAGTTCTCGTGTGGCTGTCCTATACGGTTTCTGCGCCTCTGCGCCGCCGCCGTGTTGCCGTGACGGATGGGCTTGGTGAACTGGTGGTTCGGATCTCGCTTCGTCAGCGTTCCGTAGTTCTTCCAGTAGGCCTTGAACCAGTCGTCTATGGGTGCGCCCTTCGGCTGCTTGCCCTGCTGCTGGTGTCCGTTGAAGAAGCCCAGCCCGCAGTTGAGGTCCTTGTCGTTGCGCCCGCCGGTGACCTTGTACTTGATGAGCCTGCGCCATCTGTTGTCGATGTTCGGCCTCATCTTCCTGGTCACGGCCTTGCCGCCTTCGCGCATTGCGCTCTTGGCCAGCTTTATCATATCCTCGGGAGCCTTGTCGCACCAGTTGAGGCAGTCCGACATCCCCTCTATCTTCATCGACACGCTCATCGGCTGATGCTTTGAAGCGTGAGACGGTATATCGGGGATATGCGGTCTCCGGCATCTATCGCGGTGATCTGCCACGGCTCATCCTTGATGACCACCCGCCATCGGGTGTCCAGCTCGGGAACCTTGTAGATCGTGAGGTAGATGACGTGTCCCGCCTCCAGGTTGCCGAGGGAGACCTGCTCGTCCACGCTGAGGTCTATCTTCGCCCAAACCTTGCGGAAGTCGGCGTAAGTCTTGACCTTCGCGCCCTGCTCGTTGCGCGTTATCGTGCAGCTCTGCAGGGTTACGAGAGTGTCCATGTTCCCTATGTCGGCATTGCCCGTCATGACTGCCAGTCCTGATAGCGGTAAGGTCTCAGAAGGACATCGGAGGCTCGCATACGCTCCTGCACGCTGTCAAGGGGATTGGCATAGCTGCCGGCCCCTCTCAGGCATACCGCCTCCCACATGTCGGAAGGCATAGTGACGTATCCGGCCCTGTAGACGACCTCAACGGCTGCGTCGCGGTAGTCTCCGTTGATGGAGAGCCTGTTGCCGCTCACCGTATAGCCTTCGCCTTCGGTCAGGACGGTACCATTGACAGACACGCGCTCCACCTCGCGGACGGGGCCGCGGAGCCTGAGCACTATCCTGCCGCCCACGCTGGAAGTCGTGGCCACGGCGGTGACGGTGCTGAAGGTCAGCACGCGATGCACGTCGTGTCCCACGGAAGCGAGGGCTGACTGCAGCTTGGCCATAAGGTCTGCGTCGGCATCGTTGGATGTCAGCCGCAGGTGGCTCTTGAAGCGGTCAAGCAGGCACTGTACCTGAGCCGCATCTGTCATTATGGTTTCGTCCATCATATCGAGAGAGATTAACGGTTACGCGCCTACGCCGCTGCCTGAGCCGCTGCCTGCTGCGCCGAGCTTGCTGAAGCTCTTTGCGAAGGCAACCTTAGCGTCGGCATAGTTGAACAGGAGGACTTTGATCTCGCCGGTGTCTCCGAGGGTCACCTCATCGACAACGAAGTCGATGCCGCCCCACTGACCGATGTAGAGATCCTGGAAGTTACCGAAGATGGCATCGGCGCGGGCGAGAAGGTTGCTGAAGTCCACAGGGTAGCCGTTGACCTTGCCGTCTACGTCGAGGAGGTATCCACCGACACCTTCGCTCTTGAGGGTAGTCTTGGCAGCTCCCCAGGCGTTTGCGGTTAACACATAACCCATGCGGCCACGGTTAGCGTTGGCTGCATTGATGGCGGTCTCCATGGCCACGAGGTTTGCCCAGCTGATAGAGTCTCCGGCAGATGTCGCTGCGGTGACGATGGCGGCGAGAGCCTCCTTGTCGATGCAGGCTGCTGAAGCGTCAGCAAGACGCTCTTCGAGGATGCGGTCGACAGCGATGCTGGTCTGCTTGAGGAGGTCGCGGGTGGTCACCATGCTGGCACGGATGCCACGCGGGGTGAGGATGACGTTTGCCACGTCAGCGACCTTGGTCTGAGATGCGGCGCCTTCGTCGAGGAAGGAAGCGGTGACGCTGCCCACTGAGGGGAGGCTTACCTGGCCTACGAGACCGGGGAGGACGGTAGCGCCCATCTTGTTTACGACGAGTCTTTCCTTCACATCTTCGATGTAGCGGAGAGTGGTGATACCGAGGTATCCACCCTCATCATCGTCGGCGAAGTTCTGGCCGTGGACATCCCTGAGCAGGGCTGAAGGGATAACCTTACCCTTCTGGGAGAGTCCTATGCGGCGGTACTCTTCTGCACCGGCGGCAGCTACCTCGGCCTCGATACCGTCAAGATGGCGGTCTGCGACACCGGCGATAAACCTGGCAAGAGAAAAGCGGTTGCCCTTCTTCGCCTCTTTGCGTACTTCCTGCGCTACAAGCAGGCGGTCAGCTTCCTCGGCTGCGCGAGCAGCAGCGAGTTCGTCCTTCAGCGCCTTGTCTTTGGCAACAAGTGTGGCCATTTCCTCGGCGTCGTTAGGGGAGCAAGCCCTCATAGCCTCTACGTTGGCCTTGAGGTCTGCGAGAATCTGTACAATCTGTCTCATGTCTGTGTAATGTATTAGTTGGTTAAATTTCATTTTCAAGCAGGATCACTTCTGCCTCCGCTATGGCTATGGCCTTTTCGTGCTGACGGCCTTCGTCCTGATCGGCTGTGTCCGACTTCTGCTCTTCGGCAAGGGCCTCCTGGCGCAGTTCACCAAGACGGTCTGTTTCGGGATCGGCTTCATTCTTCAGCGCATTGGGATTGGCCGGTATTGCCACGATGGAGATTTCAAGCAGCTCCATCCGTGTGTAGTAGTAGGTCTCGTTCTTCTTGCCGGGGGCTTCTTCTCCTACACCCCAGCGACCTTCCTTCGGGACAAAACCCACGCTTACGGCATTGAGAGTGCCGAACTCGAGTTTCTTCCACACCTTGTCGGCGATGTCGTTCATCCCCTCCGGTTCCAACTCTACCTCGACCATCAGCTTGTCATCCTCAAGGTAAACCCTGCCCTTGCCGATGACGGCATCGGGGTTGCTGGAGTATTGCAACCCGTGCTGATAGCCAATAATGGGGTTGTTATTAAATCGGTCAAGTTCCCAGCCGTCCGGAAGCAGGACGGTTCCGTAGGAGTCACGGGTGGCATCCGATGCCACGAATGTCATCTTGCGATCTCCGCTCTTTGTGCCGGCCTTCGACACTCTGGTGAAAATCTCGTTCATTGCTTGTCTGTGTTATCTGGTTCATCCCCCACCTTCATCTCGTTGGTGGGGTATAAGTATTCGTCAAGTCCTTCAGCCATCGGCAGTCCTTCCATCTTACGCACCTCGTTGCGGCTCATCCAGCCGTCGAGGATGGCTCCGTGATAGAATGCAGCCCTTGCCTGGGTGTCACCTCGAAGCAGACCTTCCAGGACGAACTTCACGCTGTAGCCGGCGAAGTAGAACATCTTGCTCTCCAGCTCGACCTCTATGCGCTTCACCAGCGGGCGCAGCGTGTACTGCACGAACTGTATCGTCTGATGCTCGATGTTACTGAAGGTGGCGTGCGTGAGCTCTGCCAGCATGTGGGGAGGGATGTTGAGCATCCTGGCGATGTCGTCGATGCTGAAGGTCTCGCTCTCGATGAGGGCGGCGGTCACGGGATCTACGTTGACTTGCTTGAACTTGATACCCCATTCAAGCAGGGGAGTGCCGCCCGCGCCTGTTTTCTTGTAACGCTCGAGAAATTGATTGTAGGCATCATCACCGAGGTTTCCGTCCGTCTCGAGGACGGCCCTCTTGTCGCCCCCCAGCTTGAAGTAGCGGGCGATGAATTTCTCCATCGCCGCCCCTTTGCCCAGGGCGATGGCGTTATAGACAACGGGGTTGAGGCCCACGATGCCATCCATCGTGAACTGCATGAAGTGCAGCATCCGGTAGTCGGGATAGTCACCGTTAAGGAATGTCCGGCTATCAGTAGAAGGCAGCTGGACGTGAAACCACTTGTGGCCTTTGACCAGCACCGGAGTGACATAGTCAGGATGGATCTGATGCAGCTCCACGCTGCCATCGACAACCCACTGTATAAGGGCATAGGCGTTGCCACGATTGAGCAGCCAGGCGACCATCGTAAACCAGAAATCGAAGGAGTTGGTGTAGGCGTTGGGCCTTACACCTATGGCCCTGCTGACTGCGTCATTGACGGGCGTAAGGTCGCCGTTGGCCGCATCGCGGAATATGCGCTTGGGGAGTGCCGCTATGTTTTCGGAGATCAGACGCACCCCGGCATAGTAGGCCGTCATCTTGAGCGCTGCGTCGTTGCTGACTGTCAGGCCGAAGTCGGACAGAGGCTCACGCAGGACGGAGTAAGTGTCCTCCGTCCCATGATATATGCCTCTCTGCTCCGGTTTCCTTCGCCTGAAAATGTCGAAAAGTCCCATTTGGATGCTTTAAGTCTCTCCAAATTTGGGGATTGAGCCCCGCAAGGGACTGAACATTTGTTCATTTATACCTTGAGCCTGCGCTTTTTGCGCGTCTCGCGGTTGCGGCGCATACGGAAAGCATCAAAAGACACGAATCTGTGCTCGCCGAAGCGGGCGTAATATATCTCGTCGAGGATGTCGTACACGGCCTCCTGGCTGCGGCCACCTTCTCGGTACAACTGCCAAAATGTGGCAGTAAAGCCACTCATAGTGACAAGGTCTATAGCGTCAATCTGCATCATGGCAATATTCGTAGTGTATGAGATTGATAGATAGGTTTGCGGCTTACAGTAATGGCCATATAGCCGCCGATGGCGTTGATAAGGGCGATAACACCGTCAATCTTGTTTCGGGCCTTTCCCTTGAAGAGCTTTATGTTGTCATTCGGATCGTAGTACGGGGTAGCGTTGCGGAACATCCACTCGAGGATGGGGTTGCCCATAAGGTCGAGCTCGCCTGCCGTGACGAGCCTCTCCAGCTCCTTGGTCGGTTCGCTCATATTCTTGATACCCTGACTGAACTCGGAGAGGACGCTGTCGAGACCACCTTGCTGCAATCCTTGTATAAGTCCGTGATACGCCTTGTAGGGGTCGAAGGCGATGTTCTTGACGTTGTACTTTTTGCAAATTGCCAGGATGTCGGCAACGAGATAGTCGATGTCGATTACCTCTCCCTCGGTGGTCTTGATCCAGCCCTGTTCTTTCCAGGCACGATAATCCACGAGATCTGTGCCCTGCTCCACCTTTGCCTCCGGTATCCAGTAGTAACTTTTGACAGGCTTATGCGGCAAGGTGGGGAAGTAGAGTTCAAACGCAATTATATCGACGTGTGACGCAAAGTCGAGACCGCCATAGCACTCCTGACCAAGCAGGGCAGCATCCTCGGTGCCGAAGTCGCAAGCCTTAACTTTATCCTCGTTTATCCACACCTCCGGAGCGTCAACCCACATATTGAGGTTCTTCGTCTTGAAATGCACCTCCCTGGCTCCCCCCTTGCGTACAGCATCCTCAAATTCGCTTCGGAGATAGTCTATGCTGAGAGATACACCGAGGTTCGGGTTGGCCTTATACCAGGTGCGCTCGTCCTTCCAGTCATCGTCCTTGTCAGGCTCGAATATCATAACGAACTGCTGCTCGTCGGTGATGTGTCCGTCCAGGATAGCCTTCATTCTTTGCAGATCCTCAAAGTAAGGGAGACTCTTGTCCAGACCAGCGGTCGTGATGCTGAAAAGCAGGGGCTGTCTACGGCTACCCATACCTGTCCTCAATAGCTCATAGATGTCGTTGTTCTTCCAAGCGTGCCTCTCGTCGCAGATGCCACAGGAAGGGTTGAGGCCATCCTTGTTCTGGGTGTCTTTTGATAGCGGTTTGAAGCTGGATGCCATCCGCATATCAACGATGCTGAACTGATAGCACTTGAATATCTCCGACAAGGCTGTCGAACTTTGAATGATCTGCTTTGCTCCTTCCCAGCACAGCTTTGCCTGATTGCGGTCCACCGCTGCCGCATACACCTCGGCACCAGGCTCGTTTTCGAGCTGGCTCATCATCTCGATGCCGATGCCGGATGCAAGTGTAGTCTTGCCGTTCTTGCGGGCAGTCTCGACGTCTACCCTGATGAATCGTCGGTAGTTATTATCACATCGCTTCCATCCGAAGACGACCGCCACGATAAAAGCCTGCCACCCCTCAAGGATGATTGGCTTTCCCGCAAACTCTCCCTTACAATGGCAGAGGCGGGCGTAGAAGTTACAGCGACGGATAGCCTCAGCCTCATCCCAGTAGTAGGAGAAGCTTTTTGTGCGCTGGCGCCGCAAGTCACGCAGCTGCCTCTCCACTGCCGCCACCTCATAGTGTCCGGCGACCCTTCGGCCACTCTGCACCGCATCGATATATTCGGCTATCCGTTGTCTGTAATCAAGTTTCATATCTCAATGACATCCGTTGAAATATCCATGATGTCCTTTTCCTCCTCCTTCACCTCAACGCTGAGACGAATGCGGCTTGCTGGTGTCATACCGAACCTGTCGCCAAGAGTGTTCAGCGTCTTGCAGATCTTGTCAAACTGCTTTAAGTAGGGATTATCGACATAGCCAACAAGCTGACCGGCCTCGTCGTATTTCGGCTTAAACCATGACTGCTTATTAATGTTGCCCATACACTTCAGAGCCATGTCATAGTTTTCTGCATATAGAACGAGAGCATCCAGGTCATTTGTCTGCAGCACCTTCAACCCGATGAGGAAGGTAGCCTGCCGCAAAAAGATGCGCTGGCCGCGCTCCGTCAGTCGGTGGAAGTCGCATAAAGCTGGCACTTGCGAGATGTCGGCAATCTTCTCGCCTACCAATGCGGTCTCGGCACGTCTTCGACAGGGCTGCGCCGTACCCTTCAATTCGAGCAGCTGCTGCGGTTGTTTCGATGGTCCTCTCTTGCCCATTGCTTCACTGCTTTTTAGAATTTTCAAAACTTGCACGTGTGTCTTCGAAGG
>Ga0265298_10002814_pt1 | contig 23670 bp, 19 predicted proteins | sample AusTroGonzalo_MG_3_FD_193486 | JGI IMG/M metagenome (GOLD analysis project Ga0265298, IMG submission 193486) | Bovine rumen microbial communities from tropical cattle in Woodstock, Queensland, Australia - Gonzalo_01 | ecosystem: Host-associated > Mammals > Digestive system > Stomach > Rumen ...
ATTATCGCTGTTTTTGGCGGTCTGCACTATGAAGTGTTCTAAATGCGGAAAAGAGATAAAGGCAACTACTTCTACACGCACTCTTGATGAAGATTGCGACGTATATATTTATTATGAACGTCCGGACGGTACCGGCGGCTTTGGAACACAGACAATGTCTAAGGTGAATTATGAAAAGAAGAACGATGGAAATGGAAGAAGCATCTATGTTTTCCGTCTTTATTCAAGTAAACAGTTCGGAATGATATGGAATGAAATCATGCCTAAAAATGTACATAATATCTATTATTATGGACATCAGGATTCGTTTGGAACTCTTGAGTTCCGCGGAGAGTGCCTGTCACTTGAAGAATGCTTTGACACTGAGATAAAGATGGCTAATTCCAATACAGTTGCTTTAAAGAATAAATCTGTATCAGGTGAGGTATATATGCTTACCTGCAATGCCGGAACACGTGCAAATGAAGGCCTCAATCTCAATGCAATGAACAACATCTTTACTAAAGTGAAGGATACCACATACGGCAAGCATCTCACAGAAGTATTCGATAAGAACTTCAGCACACTGAGATTTTTCGCATATATTTGTCCTGACGCTGATGTAATCGGTCTCAGAGACAATGAGATAGACTATGACGGTTCAAAGAATGGCGTAATTACACCTACAAAGCATGTTCCTCTTGCAGGTGATTTTATATCCGAGAAATATAACTCAGAAAAAGATGCTTTCGAGACTACCAAAGTAATTGGCGGAGATTCTGATATGAAAGAAAAGTACTATGCAAGCTGAGCTTAAAATAGTATAAAAACAGGCGCGGACGTAATGTCCGCGCCTTACTTTATTATCAGTCGTTTACCAGAAGCCTTCGCATGAGACACAGGTCAAATGCGTCAATGCGGTCATTTTTGCACAGATCGCCGTTTTTCCAGCTGGCAAGTTCGCCTTTTCCGAGGATGAATTTCTGCATGGCGACAAGGTCCGCTGCGGAAAATTCACCGTCGCCGTTCACATCGCCTTTTACCTCTGCGGTTGGAGTGGGAGCTCCGCCAATCTCGGACGCTGTAAGAGCACATTTGTATATTTTGATGTTGTCGATGCTGCCCTTGAAGTAGCTATCGTCAGGGTAGTAGGACTTGCCGATGAAGCAGCTCGTTCCGCTGCCCATATCTGCAAGCTGACCGTGAGTCTCTGTGGTGTGGAGGACTTCTTTTCCGTCCAGGTAGAGCTTCGTATCAGCGCCGCTCACTACAAGAGTGTAGTTGTGCCATTGGGAGCCGTCAAGGTCGTAGACGAGCTCTGTTTCGTCGCGCCATGAATCAGTAGTGGCAGCAAATCGGAACAGGTCTTTTGCCACGCGGAAGAATATGTACTTTTCCTTGTCCTTTCCCGCAGCGAATGTGAAGAAATCTCCCTCGGACTCTGACTTCACATCCATGCTCACGGTGTAATCGTACTGACCGTCCAGCATACCGGCAGGGAAAGTTCCGTAGGAATCATCAGCACCGTCGAGATAGAGGGCACTGCCTTTTTCGGTGTCCTGCTTCACGGCAGCTCCGCCTTCAAGCTTGAGGAGCCCGGTGCCGTTCTCAAAGTCGATGCTTGTATAAGGTTCTGGCTTTTCGGCTGGGCTCACGGGAGTTCCGTAAACCTTAACCTCATAAACGGTGGGGGTGTACCAGTTGTTGGTGGGATTGTTCTGGAGAGTTGCGTCCCATACCACAAGGCGGACATAGCGTGCCTTGCCGGTGAGCATATCGCTGTTGAAGCCGTAGGTCTTGCTGACCTCCTCTTTGTTTTTGTCAGTGTGGTCGAGGAGCTGTGTCCAGTTTTCGCCGTCGAGGCTGCCCTCCACAGTGTAGGTGTAGTAGCCCTCCGAGCCCTTGCAGATGTACCATGAGGTCTGTATGTTGGCGAGCTCGCATACTCTTTCCAGGTCGACCTGCAAGTAGAAAGGCCACTTCTTATAGTCGCTGATAGCTGTGAACGCGCTCTGATAGGAGCCGTCGAAAGCCTTTGCAGGAGAGTTGCTTCCCTTTGCCGCCAGCGATGATGAAGCAGGTCTGCCCTGTGAAAGGAGCTCGCCCTGCTGAACGGGATAGAGGTCACCTGTGGAGGTGTTGTACTTGAAATAGGGATAGTAGTCGTAGAACGCGAAGCCGTTATCGAAGTACAGGGGGCAGAGCGTAGTTCCGCTTGTAGTGGAGGCTCTAAGCCAGCGGTAAGCGTGCATAAGGTAGTTCCTGTCCTGCATATTCACTATCCAGCCGGACTGGGACGAGAACGTGGAAGTGTTTCCGATGCTGCGGAGCTCGCTCCACTTGCCGCAGATGTCCTTAGTGACTGCGTAAGCGCCGCTGCTGGGGTACCAGCCTGCCGCCTGTGACGTAAACAGGAAGTAATAGCCGTCCTTTTTGATGAGGTTGGGGAACTCTCGGTACTGGTTCTCGAAGAGCGTGGTCACCACCTCGGTGACATCGCTGTAATCATCGTTCATGCGGAAAATGTACATGGTCGCATTGGCACCCTGACCTTCCTTGTTGGCAGCTGCAATAAGGTAGCCTGCTCCGTCGTCGTCAAAGAATATGGCCATGTCTCGCACCTGTATGCTAAGGGGATTATATACATTGTGCACCGTGAACTGTCCGCCGGGAGTGCCTGTGATAACGAGAGCTTTTCCGTCGCTGTAACCGCTGGGCTTTTCCCAGTGAGCCCACACGACCACCTTGTTCTTTTCGGGAATGTAGTCGATGTGTACGGACTCTATCTTGCAGCTGGAAAGTGCGGAATTCTGAGAGCTGTCAGCGACATTCTTCTCGTTTCCGAAGTGTTTGCCGTCGGTGGAGGTAGTCTCAGCGAGGTAGATGTCGTCCTTGCCGGAATGCTTTTTCAGGGAGTAATTGTAGTAGGTATCTCCCACCTTGTAGCCGCTGGTCTCATAGACGAGGCTGCTGCCCTTCTGGTTGTCGTAGGTGCTGAGTCCGGAGGGAAGGGCGCAGGGAGTAAGCTCCTTAACGGAGGAGAAGCTCTCCTTGCCCTTGGAGGTGACCTTCAGCTGATAATAATAGGTCTTTCCGGTCTGCATATCGTCATCCTCGAAGGAAACACCGTTTCCCTCATATATGGGGATGAAGTCCTTGTCAGGTGCAGTGGAGCGGTAAAGCGTGAAGCTGTCTGCGGAGAGAGTTGTTGCCCACTGGAGAGCGGCGTGGTCAGCGGTGTCACCGTCACCAACGCAGAACAGATTGCCCACAAGTCCTATCTCGCTGGACACTTCTGCGGAAGCCGTTACTGCACTGGCGTCCCTGTTCCTTCCTGAAACGTTCACCGTCAGCAGCAAGGCTGCACTGCATAAGAAAGCGGCTGCGCGTTTCAGTATTCCTGTATTAAACATTGTTTCACTCCTTTTACGAATAATGTCTGTCAAGCCTATTATAGCATGGCAGAAGGCATATTGCAATTATTTTTTGAATTTACCGCACCCGAGGGTGCGGCAGTAACTTATATATTTTCAAGTATTTTTCCAGAATCTGTTACGCTTTACATTTTTCCGGAGTAAGTGTATAATGAAAGCGGATCTGCTGGCTGAAAGGAGGTTTATCATGAATGATAATGAAATAATCAGATTGATGACAGAAGAACCAAAGATCGGACAAAGAGCTATGTTTGACGAATATTACAGCTACGTATACGCTGTTTCGATAAACATTCTGAGGGGATACGGAACTGCCCAGGATGTGGAGGAATGTGTGATAGATACCTTTACGAAGGTATTCAGAAGCATTTCCTTTGAGAACAATCCGGCGATTAAGCCGTTTATCGGAACGGTTGCCAAGAACTGCGCACTCAGCATGAGAAGAAGTCTCAGTACAAAGAATGAATGGAGCTGTTCGCTGGAGTCTGAGGAGGTCGGCTCCCTCAGTACAGGAGAACGGCTTGAGGAAAACAGCGAGAAAAAAGAAATGTCGCAGATACTGCTCAGACAGATAAAGGCTCTCGGGGAGCCTGATTCAACAATTATAATGCAGAAGTTTTTTTATGAGCTGAATTCAGCGCAGATAGGCAGATTAGTTGGGATGACTCCCACAGCTGTACGGATGCGGTGCGGAAGAGCTCTGAAGCGGCTGAAAACAGCGCTTGTCAATATCGTATGAAATGAGGCTCATTATGAACGAAAAGGATATTACTGAAATTATGAAGAATATGGATGACAGCACAGTTGAAAAGATCTCCTCGGATTACGGTGCAGGAGACAAAGAGACTAAGGACAGATTATTCAAGGAAGTAATGCGCCGTATGGATAATGTCAGCGACGATGACGTTTCAGGCGACGAGGTATCTGGCGTTGAGATATACCACCGCAGCAATATCAAAAGATTTATCTCTGTTGCGGCAACTGTTGCATTAGCTGTAGGAGTAATAGGCGGCGGAGCATTTCTTCTTCGCAGGCATACAGGCGGTAAAGACACTATCCCCGCAGGTACGACATCTGTGAAAACCACTGAAAATGGCAAAGATAACGTAGAATCACCGGAGATGGATTCTACTGCGGCTTCACTGCAGCAATCCTACGCAGAATCAATTACAGATATGGATGCAAAGGGCATGCAATGGGATTGCGAAAAGCTTTTTATTATAAGCTCAGAAGCAGATCGTGAGGTTAACGTACCTGTTAATTTTGAAAGGGATTATCTGATAAGCAGAGTAAATAGGTTATATTATGAAATACCTGAAAACATAGAATACTTTGTTTTAATGGATAGAGCGAACTGCACATATGCAGTATGCAGAGACAAAAACAGCGGAGAGATAGGCGTTTTTCCGCCAAAGTGCTATATTGACATAGATGACTATCTGGATGGTGATGACTATATAAATTATAATTTTATTGAATATACTACTGTGCCAACTTATGAAGAACTGTATGAAACCTGCAAAAATAAGATAGTTGCCCAGGTCGAAGATGAGGACCTTTGGATCACCAACAGAGATACAGGAGCATCGGAGACGTTTTCATTCCCAGATGCGAATACATTGTCTTTCGATGAGAACTATGGAAAGACAGGCTTAGATCTGGCAAAACTTGAAGAAGATGCACGCTCTGTCATGGTGCATATATATGAATGGGACGGTGATTCACCATATGATGATAATGGAATCTGGAATGCTCCTGTAATTAAATTTGCCTCTGCAGCGGATTATAGTATGCCGGATTATGAAGAAATGCTGCATAATCCTACGAAAGACGCACCTACTAAATATACAGATAAATGGGTGTTCTATTATCCCGTTGAAGATAGCCGCTTCAAAAGTGTTGATGATATAAGGAAGCTTATACGAAGCGTTTACACAGAGGATAACAGTATGGCAGCCGAATTGAATAAGCGCCTTTACTCAGATACAGATTCTCTCAATGAGGGAGACCTTTTGTGTGTAGGTACTGTTTACGATTATATTGATTTCAGAGGAAAGCTGTATCAGCTCTGTCCTTCCGGCGGAAGGGGATCTCTGGGAACATATTACCCTGAAACTCTCCCTGTAATCATCGGTGATAAGACGGATAAATCATTTACGGCGTATGTGGCTGGTTCTCATTATCCTGATTTTAACGATCAGACTCACCTTAGGTTTATGTTAGCCCTCGACGTAGTATTCGATTCCGAAATCAATGATTGGTGTATTAAGGATGAAAAACTTGGTTCTTACAGCATATATGAAAAGCTCACTGAAATGATGAGCAAATGAGAAAAAGCGAAAACCGGAATTGTGCGCGATACTTATACAGCAGCTTTATTAGCAGCTTATTGGGGCAAACCTTTCTGATGTAAGATGTCCTTAACGCAGAAAGCCCAAAATAGGATAAAGAAGCCTCTCTTCCCGTCCGGGAAGAGAGGCTTTCAATGTTTTGAGGGCATCAGAATTAGTCGCGAAAGGCGTCTATCTTCCAGCTTCCGCCGTCCTTTACAACATCGACCGCGATCGTGATATCGGCGCCGTAATTGTTGCTTCGCATCTCTATTGCGTAACCGTCGCCGGTATCTTTGATTACGGGATCCTCGTCGTAGAAGGAATATATGCCGCCGATGGGACGATACTCGATATAGAGCTCACCGTTTACATCTATACACTTGGGAACGTCTGTTTCGAAAAGACAATTATAGATTTCATCGACGAATTTTTCGGTCATATATCTGTAAATGTACTCTTTAACGTCATCGACTGTCTTGTAGATATTATCTATGGACTTGTGGTAGATCGTTCCGCCAGGTGCGGTATATACCGCGTTCTCGTCTGTCTTTATAGCGGCGCTCGTCATAAGCCTATCTGCAAATTCGAGTGCGTCTCTGAGGTCCTTCGCCTCGGGTACGGTCGGAGCGAGAGGCTTATTTCCATCGTTGCGGACGAAGGTCGTTCCGTCCTCGGAGTATATCTTGTCGAATGGCTTTTCAGGGCAAACGAAGCCGTTCCATAATTCTCCATCGCTATCGTAGAAAGAGTACCAGTAAGTCTTGGAGCCGTCGGGGTTCTCTGCGGCTTCTACCTTAATATTGCCGAGGCGTGTGCCTCCACCAGCATATTTGAGCGAGAACGAGCCGTCCTCGGAGACCGTGAGGATATTGCTGAATGAATCCGTCTGAGTCCATTCGCCGGCAAGGTCGGCGGGGGAGTAATCGGACTCGGGAGCAGGAGCTTCCGTCGCGGGCTGAGTAGCCTTCTCAGAGGAAGGCTCGGTTACGGCTTCGGTAGTCACGGCTTTGGAAGTAACGGCTTCGGTAACGACCGCCGCCGCGGAGCTCTTGCCCTCGCTGGAGCTGGAAACGTCTCTTCCGCAGGACGCAAAGGTCAGAGTGCCGATAAGCGCGGCGATCATAATAACATTCTTTTTCATATTTTTTCCTCCTGTAAATCGGACGTTTTCCGTCTTTTGACGATATCATTATATCATACTGAAAAAAGTATTGCGGCGTAATTACGAAATTGTAATCGATGTTTTATTCCTCGAAGAGTACGAAGGTAATATCTTCGTCGGAGGTCTCTCTATCGTCTGACCAGGTCATATATTTTCCAGTGGCATCGAGAGTGAAGGTAGCGTTTGATCCTTCGTAATTGGTAGTTTCGGTCACGTTGCCGTCCTCGGAGCACTTCAGCTCGGTGCAGACTCCGCCGCCTTCGCAAACAAGAGCGCCTGTGAAGGGAGAGTAGTTGCAGTAATCATAAGACCACGAGGTCGACTCAGCGGCGCTGCTGCTCCACTTTATAAATACTGAAAAGGTATTGTTCGAGATCTTTTCAACGACCATGGTAGCTCTGCCGCTTCCCCACGTTCCTACGAAGGCGTCGCCGCTCCTTTCGCTTCCCTGAGCGTTTTCGCCGCTGGTATCGCGAACCAGACGGCTCATTCCGCCGTTGCCGATATAGAAAACGTCGGGCTCATTCTGATTGATATAGCAGCCTATCCAGAATTCTCCGTTATCGTTGCAGAAGGAATAGTAAGGAACCTTGTCGCCGTTGGAGTATTCATCATAAGCTATCTTAACGGTTCCGGTGGTAGTCGAAGCCCCGTTGTTATAGCTGTAAGTTCCGTCCTTGGATACGATAACACATCCCTTGGGAGTTCCCACATACTGATCGGTAAAGCCTGCGTCCTGTTCCTCGTATATCCATTGACCTACGATAGCATCGAGAGTAACATTTTCGTCTGAAGCTTTTGAAGTCGGCTCGGAAGTTGTCTCGCCCGTGGAGGTAGTTTTTTCCTTGCGCTCGTGATCCCATTTGATATTTACGGGCTTGCCTGCGTTTCCGTCCTTGTCGTATGGAGTTACCACTGCGGACATATCAGTTATCGTGCTTCCACCGGTAATGTATCTGCTGTTTCTGTCGTAGTCCTTGGTGGAGATCTTGAACGTATTCTTTTCGCCGCAGTCTATAGCAGTTACCTCGGCCTCCCAGTAGTCGATGGTGCCCTCGACATCGAGGCGGAACATATAACCGTCGCCTTCGTCGGTGTATTCTGCGACTATCTCTGCCTTATCAATAACGGGAAGGCTTGCGACGGTCGATGTCTCTGCGACGGAAGCTTTTTCGGTTACGGAACTGGAGCTGTTGGTAGAACCGCATGAGAAAAGGTTTAAGCCAGCTAAAGCGGCAGCGAATAATATAATAGTTTTTTTCATTGTAGATTACTTCCTTTCGGGTAGGTTTTTTGTTTACAATGAAATTATATCACGATTTTTTTCAAAGAGCAGTGAAAATTACAGAATTGTAATCGCAAATTGTTTTTCAGAAAACGACTCGTCTGAGAACGTACTCTCCCTCGGAGGTGGAAGCAATTTCGTAAGTGCTGGTATCGTCCATTTCAAGGTGTTTTTTCAGGCGGGAGATATTGACGCGGATAGTATTCTTCGCGTCGTCGACGTCGCAGCCGTATATGGACTGATATATATCTCGGTAGCTCGTCCTCTCTCCTATTTTAGATGCGAGCAGGTAAAGTATCTGCAATTCCCTCTGCGGAAGAGAGTACTCGTTTCCGTCGAGAGTCGCCGTTCCGGAGAAAAGATCTATAATAAGGTAAGGCAGTTCTATTCGCGGATGCTGCGCCGACTGGGAGGCGTTCCTGCGGAGCTGTGCCTCAATGCGCGCTTTTAACACGTTTAGGTCATAGGGCTTGGTGATATAATCGTCTCCGCCGCTGCGAAAGCCCTTTACGACGCTGTCGCTCTCATCGCGGGCGGTTAGGAATATAACGGGAGCCTGCGATTTTTTTCGCAGTATCGCACAGAAGTCCATTCCGTCTCCATCTGGCAGCATAACGTCGAGCAGAACGAGATCGGGGACGCATTCCTCAAGCTGAAACTCTGCCTTCTGCACGGAATCCGCGCAATGAACGGTATATCCTTCGTTTTCGAGAAAAGTCCTGTTGACGCGCATGATGTCTGAATCGTCTTCAACTAGTAAAATATGCGGCATAATAACCTCCTGCGATTACAATTCTGTAATTTCGCTTGAAATCAGAGCGAAAGGGTGTATAATATATGTATGATACAGCGAGCTGCGGCTCGCAAAGGGGGAAACCTGATGAAAAATAAAAAGCGTATGAGATTAAAGAACAAGCTGTTCGTTCTAATACTGTTTTCGATGATAATAACGCTCGTATGTATGGGAACAGCGTTCATTATACTCGCCGGAAGGATACAGAAACGAGGAGAAGAGTCGCTTTCCGACTTTTCCGGCAAAATGGTAAAAATATTCAGAGAGGATGAAAAACTATCTGAGCTTAATGATACCGGAAAGGAAGCCCGTCTTCTCGCTTACATAGCCCATGATTATTTAAGTCAGCCGACTTCTCAGGAATACTTTGAATGGTCATGCGATTTTACATACAAAGCCTATGTTGAGACCATGCATATATTCCCGGAGCTTCAAAATGACATAATATTCTTTTATTACGACGGCTATTTTTACAGTCCGACAGGCATCTACCGCGACGAATTCGAGAAGAAGATAAACGAGATATACGCGGACGAGCGCCGTATGAGCGAGGCAACTTTCGGGGATGCGGACGGCGTTTCGTGGGTGCTTGACAACGATATTGGTGATTCCTACATTGAGACCGATACCGGTCTGATATCGGTATACTTTACATCAGCCGAACTCAGGAACGACTATAAAAAAGCTAAGGTAGGCATAATAAAGGAATGGAATAACAAGGAGTCGCTCGATACGCTCGCACAGGCTAACGTCTACGAGACGAGCGATTCGGAGAAAAAGAATTACAATGCGGCTTTTCGTAAAGCTATGCTGTTTATGTTCGCGGCGGCGATCGCTGTAACGCTGCTCAGTCTGATATACACGAGAAAGCTTTCGGAGTACGTTGCCGATCCTATTGAGCTTGAAAGAATAAAGGCTCAGAGGGAAAAGGAGGCTCTCGAGGAGACGAACAGGATGAAGACTACTTTCCTGTCCGACGTTTCTCATGAGCTGAAAACTCCGCTCGCCGCGATGTCCGGATATGCTCAGAACGCGGAAATGGATGTTGCTAACGGTGCAGACAGCGGTGAGGTGTGCGAAAAATTGCAGCGTATATCCTCCGAGGCAAACCGAATGGCTCTTATGGTGACGCAGATACTCGATGCGACACGCATTGAGGAGGGAAGAATGGTTCTTGAAAAGGAGTCGTGCGACCTCGATAGTATCGCTCGCGAGACTGCGGAAACGTATTTTGCGGTGCTCAACAAGAACAACAACCGCCTTGCGATAAGGATACCGCTCGAACTCCCGAAGGTCGATGCGGACGCTACCAAGATACAGAGAGTTTTCGTAAATCTTGTGTCGAACGCGATGAAGCATACTCATAATGGTATGATAATCATAAAGGCCGAAGAGGAGGAAGGCTTCGCAAAGGTAACCGTCAAGGATACCGGAAGTGGTATCTCTCCCGAGGACCTTCCGCATATCTGGGAGCGCTACTATAAGGGGAAGCACTCGGAGACAGGCACCGGACTCGGACTTTTCATATGCAGGTTCATAGTCGAATCCCACGGCGGAACGATACGAGCTGAAAGTGAGCTTGGAAAGGGAACGTCGTTCATATTCACTCTGCCGCTCGCAAAATGACATATTACTATTATAACGCATTTACTGCTTTTTGTCTACCGTTTTCGTGTAAGACGTCCTTGACGGAGAGATGAATGAGTTCGGTATGACTAAGTTTGAATAACCAAAATCTCCGAGGATAACATCCTCGGAGATACCATACATATTATCTGCGTTAAGAACACAATAGTCCGGTCTGGCTTATATATTACTGCCTTTCCGTTTCCTGCTGAGCAATAGGATTATGAAAGCAGGGACGGCTATTGCGGTTACATTCATATCGTCGCCGGTCTGTGGACTGTCGGTTGCGTTTGAAGTTGCAGCCACGGTCGTGGCGGAAGAAGTTGTGGTTTCGGTCCGGACAGACGGCGTGAATGTGTTTTTTGTCCTGACCTCATTATGGATGACGTCGTCGGTGGAGACGCTCATAAGGTCGAAGTTTACTTTGTCACCGTCCCGGTAGAAGAAGGTAAATTTTGAGGCGGCTGAACCTATCACAGTTGAAAGGTAGCCTGCATGGGCATAGGTGAATTTCAGCGGCTGGGAGCCATAGCTGGAGTCGGCGTAATGTATGGGACTGATAAGCGTGTCTCCGTCTGTGAGGAACAGCTCCGCCTCGTATCTTGAGTGGTCGTGACCGAAAAGATAAACTATATCCATATCATATTTTTCGGCGTAGCTGTTTATAGTCCGGGCAAGCTCATAGGACATATCCACATTGTACGCATTTTCACCTATCCATCTGCTGAGCTGATAATCATTTCTGTTTACGGATTCTGGCTGGACACCGAGAAGGTGCAGACCTGAATGAGCGGATATTAAAATGAGTTCGCCGTGGTAGTCCGCGGTAGTTTTTTTCAGGAAGCTGTCAACGTTGCCGATAACTGAATCGTAGCTGACAGTGCGCTGTCCGTCTTTAATGTGTACGGCGGCTTCGTAGTTGATTCCATAGACAACTATTCCCTTGGCGCTGAGGCTGTTTCTGCCGTTTTTCTCCACATCCGGGGAGCTGCCATTGAAAATGAGTCCACCGTCAGCAGTCAGGGTATCCTCCCCACCCAGTCCTGCGGCAGCTGACATGATAGAAGCCGCTTGTGCAGGATCGTGATTTCCTGCAACAAACACAGTATCGAGCCCGCCGAGATTTGATACTATCTGCGGAAAGTAACGCTTCAGAGCCACGTCAGTATCGGGCGTAGGACCGTTTATGAGGTCGCCGCTGCAAATAATAAGGGAAGGTATATAGCCGCCGGTTTTCTGTATGACCTTTTCTATGGCGTCACCGATAAGGCGATATTCCTCATGAACATCCGAGAAGGTAAGCACGGAGTCGGGGAGCACTCCCTTTGCGATGACGAATGCTGCTTCAGCGGACTTTTCACGGTAGTGGACACCGCTGTTGTCGTGGGCTTCGATAATGCACCATACATGGTGAACACCGACTGGTCTGCCGGTAAGAGTTTCTGCCTTGAAAGTGCGGGAGGAGCATGACTGCTTTTCGCCGTCCACGAACCAGCTTATGCTGTCAATGCTGACATCCGACGTTTCAACTGAAAACACGGGGGCAGCGTATCCGCTGTCCTGTAATACGTAGCTTTCAGCGGCAGGCTGACTGGTGATGCAGCGTTCAAGGGTGTCGCCGTTGGTATAAATATTCACCTCGGAAGCCAGTTTTTCATCGCCTGTGAGCAGGAAAGGATTCTCGCTGTCCTCGTCGTATTGCAGGTAATAGGAAGCATCCCCGATGTTATAGCGGAGAGTCGAACCGTAATGCTCCCAGTACATATCAGAGCTGGTACTGAAATTTATCTGCGGCTCCAGCTTGCCGTCGCTGTAAACAAGAGCGTATCTCCACGACGAAAGAGTTGAGATCTTAGGATAGGTGCTCGGTACGATAGTCTGCCGGTAATAATGCCAGACATAGTCATCTTCTTCGCCTTCTGAGAGTGTAAGGAGCTGCTCCTTTCCGGAAGGAGAATTCACAGTAATGACGTAATCATTATTGTCCTCGAAAGAGTTTACCTTGTACCATTTCTGTCCGTCATCAAGAGTCAGGACTTCGTCGTTTTCAACTGTGACCTCGGACGTTTTCAGGTGAGGCAAATCATCAGCCGCAGCTTCCAGCGGAAAAGTCCATAAGCAGACTGCTGCTGTTATAAGTAAAGCAGGTATTTTTTTTTTATTCATAAATGTTACCTTCTGCTTGTAAGAGTTATATTATATACTATTATATCACGTATGAGGAAATATTGCAATCCATTCGCATTTTGTTAGTCAGACAGTGTGCTCTGTGAAATATATGTTGCATTCAATTTCAAATTATGATACAATGAATAATATATTTTCCAATTTCATTTGAGGTGTTAGAAATGACTTTACAGCAATTGAAATATGTTATTATGATTGCAGAAACAGGCTCCATCACAACTGCCGCAGAACGCCTGTTTATTGCACAGCCAAGCCTTTCAAAGTCTGTTGCGGAGCTGGAAAAGGAAATGGGTATCAGTATTTTCAACAGAAGCAATCGCGGAGTGTATCTCTCCGAGGAGGGAACGAAATTCCTGTCCTATGCACGTCAGGTCGTGGAGCAGGCTGCTCTTCTCGAACGTGAATACAAATCTGCACCGCCGCCGAACAGAGCGTTTGCGGTCTCATCCCAGCACTATGCCTTTGTGGTGAACGCTTTCGTTGAACTGGTGCGTGAATATGGCAGAGATAAATATGAGTTTACGCTTCGTGAATTAAAGACTGCGGAAATTATAGAAGACGTCCGTACTCACCGCAGTGACATAGGCGTGCTGTATCTGAGCAAATTCAACCGCGAGGTGATACGTCATATCCTGCAGAATGAGGAACTGAGATTTGAACCCCTGTTTCAGGCTGCGCCTCATGTGTTCGTCAGCAGGAACAATCCGCTTGTCGGACGAAAAACAGTCACTCTTGAGGACTTGAAGGATTATCCTCGCCTGACATACGATCAGGGGGTAAAGAATTCGTTTTATTTTGCAGAGGAATTGCATATCACAGCTGAAAGCCCGAAAAACATTGTGGTCTCGGACAGAGCAACGCTCTTTAATCTTCTTATCGGACTGGACGGATACACGATCTCTTCCGGAATCCTCAGCACTGATCTTAACGGCAGCAATATCGTTTCGATTCCGCTGGAAAGCGATGAGGTAATGGAAATAGGCTATATCATCACAACTGACAGACCTATGAATACGCTTACCCAGCGATATCTGGAACATCTGGAGAGATATATTTCCAATTACACGCCTCTGATATAGCTTTTAGCTATGGAGCTTCACTGCTTTTTGATATTAACACATTTCTGATTGGTATGATATAATGAGTTCAGATAAAAACATACCGGAGGAATATGAAATGAATACAACGATAATCGGATACCCACGAATCGGCAGACTGCGTGAACTGAAATTTGCAAGCGAGAAATATTTCCGCGGCGAGATCACCGCGGCGGAACTGGAAGCAGCTGCGAAAGAGATAAGGCAGTATAATCTGAAGCTTCAGAAGGAGAGCGGTCTTGACCTTATCCCGTCAAACGATTTCTCATTCTATGACGGAGTGCTGGATACAGCATTTTTGCTGAATGCAGTCCCTGCAAGATATACAGAACTTGGTCTTCCGGTACTGGATACCTATTTTGCTGCTGCAAGAGGTTATCAGGGAGATAAGGGCGATGTTAAGGCACTTGCCATGAAAAAGTGGTACAACACGAATTATCATTACATGGTGCCGGAAATAGACGATAACACTACAATATCTCTTGTGGGTACAAAGCCTTTCGATATGTTCGTTGAGGCACAGGCAAGTGGTGTGAAGACGAAGCCAGTTATAATTGGCGCATATACATTTCTGAAGCTTGCAAGATATAAGGGAAGCAAAACAGCTTTTGATTTTATAGACCAGACAGCATCTGCTTATGCGCTCATCCTTGAAAGATTTGATGCACTTGGCGCGGAGTGGATACAGTTTGATGAGCCCTCACTGGTCATGGATATGACGTCAGAGGACATCAGAATATTTGTGGCATTGTACGAGAAAATTCTGTCCCATAAGGGAAATGTCCGTGTGCTGGCTCAGACATATTTCGGTGACGTGCGCGACTGCTACAAGGAACTGTGCGGTCTTGACTTTGACGGAATCGGTCTGGATTTTGTTGAGGGAAAACGCTCGCTGTCTCTTGTAAAGGAAAACGGCTTCCCCAAGGATAAGGTGCTGTTTGCCGGCGTTGTGAACGGTAAAAACATCTGGCGCAACAATTACGCTGCAACTCTTTCCGTACTTGACGAGCTGAAAGAGCAGGCATCGGAGATAGTGCTGAATACGTCCTGTTCACTGCTTCACGTACCTTGCACGCTTGAAAACGAGACAAAGCTGGCAGAGAGCTATAAGAAGCACTTGGCATATGCAGAAGAAAAGCTCGCTGAACTTGCGGAGATAAAGAAGATAACGGCAGCTCTCGTTCCAAGAGAAACTAAGGAATTCATATGCAACGCCGCCTTGCATAGTGAAGTCCGTTCCGGCAGAAATGACGCTGTCAGAGAAAAGGTGGCAAAGCTCACCCCACAGGATTTTGTGAGACTTCCAGAATTTGCAGAGCGTGAGCGCATACAGAAGGACCGCTTTAAGCTTCCTCTCTTCCCCACAACTACTATCGGTTCATTTCCGCAGACTGTCGAGGTCAAGTTGAAGCGCAGCTTATTCCGCAAAGGAGAGATCTCAGCCAGCGAGTACGAGTTCTTCATTGAAAAGCAGATCGCAGAGTGCATCGCACTTCAGAAAAAAATAGGAATCGATGTTCTTGTACACGGTGAATTTGAGCGAAACGATATGGTGGAATATTTCGGAGAGTGTCTGGACGGTTACATCTTTACTGAAAAGGCATGGGTGCAGTCCTATGGCACTCGCTGTGTAAAGCCTCCGGTGATCTGGGGAGACATTTCCAGAGCCAAGCCGATGACGGTGAGCTGGTCTGTCTATGCCCAGAGCCTGACAGATAAGCCTGTAAAGGGAATGTTGACAGGTCCCGTGACTATTCTGAACTGGTCGTTCCCACGTGAGGATATTTCTCTGAAAGAGAGCGCATTACAGATAGCTCTGGCTATTCGTGAGGAGGTACTTGACCTTGAAGCGAATGGGATACGTATAATTCAGGTAGACGAAGCGGCACTGCGTGAAAAGCTTCCGCTTCGCAAGGCTGATTGGCACGAGGATTATCTTGACTGGGCAATACCGGCATTTCGTTACGTTCACAGCGGAGTAAAGCCTGAAACTCAGGTACATACCCATATGTGTTACAGTGAATTCGCTGACATAATCCGTGACATTGACGATATGGATGCGGATGTCATCACCTTTGAGGCTTCACGTTCCGATCTGACGATTCTTGACGTACTGAAAGAAAACAACTTCCGCACGGAGGTCGGCCCCGGTGTTTACGACATACATTCGCCCCGTGTTCCGTCAAAGGATGAGATAATCAAGGCTATATGCAAGATGAGAGAACGTATACCGGCGGAGAAATTATGGGTAAATCCTGACTGCGGACTTAAAACAAGAGGATATGCGGAGACTGTTCCAAGCCTTCAGAATCTTGTGGACGCGGCAAAAGAGGTGCGCGATGAAAACAGCTGAATTATTTGAACAGAAAACGGTGTTTTCACTGGAGGTATTCCCTCCGAAGCCTGATGCGGATGAAAGCGTGATATACCAGACACTTGAACAGCTCTCTGATATCAAGCCTGATTTTATCAGCGTAACTTATGGAGCAGGCGGAGGAAAAAACGGCAGCAAGACTATACAGATCGCATCTGATATCCAGCAAAAGTACGGTGTTGAAAGTGTTGCACATCTGCCGTGTATTGAACTGACCAGAGCTCAGGCGACGAATATTCTCAATCGTATGCAGGAACGCGGGATAGAGAATATACTTGCACTCCGGGGCGACCGTACTGCCGGCTCTGACGGCAAAGGCGATTTTAGACACGCCAGCGACCTGATCTCTTTTATAAAAGAGAATTATGATTTCAATATTCTTGCAGCCTGCTATCCGGAAGTGCATACGGAAAGTCCCAGCGCAGCCGACGACCTGAAATGGCTGAAATACAAAGTGGACTGCGGTGCGGATCATCTTATTTCGCAGCTTTTCCTTGAAAATGAGTACTTCTACGATTTTTGCGATAATGCGAGAAGAGCAGGAATAACAGTGCCTATTGAGGCTGGTATCATGCCAGTGACAAACAAGCGTCAGATAGAGCGTATGGTAAAGCTGTGCGGTGTGGCATTGCCTAAGAAATTCGTCCGTGTTCTTGAGAAGTATGAGCACAATGAAACAGCACTGCGAGATGCAGGTATTGCCTATGCGATAGACCAGATCACAGATCTTATCGCAGATGGAGTTGACGGCATTCACCTTTATACGATGAATAATGCGTACATAGCGCACAGGATATTTGATGCCGTACAAAGCCTTATATTCGCTAACGTCTGCGCTGTATAAGGTGCACAGCAGTTGAATTGGGGTAACGTATGAAAGTGACTAAAGGACGCGCAACTGCGCGTCCTTTGTATTTTTCAATGAAATGTGTAAAGGGATATTCCATGTTCACTTTATATTATCTATGCCAAGTTGTATTGTGCTATTTGTGAAAATCGGCAAGTTGTCTGCAAAAATAGTGACATTTGTAACTGCTGAAATGACAGATGTCATCTTTACAATCGCACACAAATGTTATACAATATTACTTGAAAAGCTGTTGCATCTAAGGCGATTGTTAATGCAAATACTTTTTGAGAGGTGGATCTTATCAGCGGAAAGCATTTTGGTTTTTATTTTTCATTAAGGGTTGAATTGATATATTGATTCCTTAGGGTAACGGCGATTTAATAATTTAAAATAAGGGTAATTAAAAAGTGGAGGTATTATATGGTGAAAAGAATTGCTAAACTGTTTTCTGCTCTGGGGTGCATGCTTGCTATTGTACTGGTATTAGGATTAAATAAGACATCTTTTAATGCTAATGCAACTGTATATAATTACACACCAGATACACTTACATATGCTGAGCATACAATTAAATGGAGTGGTTTTGACAGAACCTACACATATACTATTCGAGATCAGGATAAAACATGGATTTCAATTGATGCTAATTTTTCAGGAATAGGAGATTTGCCTGTTATAGTAAAAAAGAACACATCAACATATGCGAGAACGGGATATGTTTATGCAAATAAATCTGGAAAAAGAGTAGCAACTTTGAAAATTGTTCAGAATGGACATTCTCATGTGTATTATGAAACAGGACGAGTTGAAGCAACTTGTACTACGAATGGAACAATATATAAAAAATGTTCAATCTGTAATAAAGAAATAACTGAGACGATTGGGTATACAGGGCATGATAACAAACCATATACAGTTGTTAAACAGCCTACTTGTGGTTCAGCTGGATTAGAAGAGCGTGTTTGTCACTGTGGATATAGGGAGACCAGACCATATGGACAGCCTACTGGAAAGCATGAATATAGTGATAAGTGGAAAGTTACAAAAAAGCCTACATGTAGTACGAATGGAGTAGAAAGCTGTTATTGTAAAGTTTGCAATAAAGAAAAAACAAGAACAATATGCAAATATGGTCATGTTTATGAGCAAATTGATCGAAAAGATCCCAATAATAAAATGACGGGAATCACTCTTAAATGTGATCGTTGTAACGATATTACTCATACGATTGCTGGACGCAGTGATGTAATATTAGCATATGAAAGATATAATGATAAAAAGAAATCTCTTTATGACGATGCTAAAACTCTTTTTTGTTATAAGCGAGATTATATAAAATACAACGGAAATGATGGAGTTGACACATATCTGCTATGTTATTCATATTTTACAGAATATCAATATATTTGGAACAATTGTATTCCTAATAATGTTAGACACATTTATGATTATGGGCATGAATATGGTGGCGGATCTCATGAGTTTAATGATGTTGGTGGAGTATTAATGAGTGACATTTTAACGAACAAAAAATTAAAGAGAAAAACCAATGTGCTTGGCGATGTATATATATTTACTTGCCATGCTGGAGATTGGGAACCTTTCAACGATTTGACTCCTAAGTTTTTTAAAAGTGCTGATAAACAATTTAGCACATTAAAAGCTTACGCATATCTTTGTCCAGATACAAATGTTATTGGTGTAAAAGATGCATATTGTAGCTATGATGGAGGAAGTGAATTTGGATGGTTATTTAGGCTTAATTTTTATTATAAACGCATGAATGGCCTTTTGGGATACTTAAGATTGCCGGCACCTAATTCTTCAGATGGTTATTTTGCACTTGAATACTATGATTCTGATAAAGAAATGTGTAATAAAACAATGAATGTAGGAAAAAGTATATATGGAACTAATTTCACCGAGTCTTATCTTTGATTAAAAAATAGCTATGTAACACATCATTTGAACACAAAACAAAGGACGCGCAGTAGCGCGTCCTTTTTTGTTACTTATCCTTTTTGTGTACCATATCAAAGATATAGACCATAACTGCGATTGCGAAGAGAACTGCGCCTGCCACCCAGTACCATTTCAGGAGACGATTGTCAGTGCCGTATATCTCGATAGCTCCCTTAGCCGCCGAGCCTACCGCAAGAGTGATCGCGGACATTTCAAGGGGGAGGATGAAACGCCCCTCCAGTACTTTTTCACGGGTGCCTGTGAATAGGAGAAATATTCCGGTGAGCATAGGCGGTACAAAGGCGTATATCATGCTGTTGGAGTACACACCGAAGCTGTAATGCTCGTATACCGCGCCGAACAGCACGAAAAACGCTGCAATGGACAGATTGATCAACGAGTGGCGCAGGAAACGCCTGTGTCGGGTGTCAATAGCCGATGTAGACAATGTCGCTCACGCTCCTCTCCTTGATAGATCTGCCGTTGGTAGTGGGCTTGTTGATGACTTTGCCGTTGAAATACATGGAGGACGAACCGCCGCCGTCCAGATTGTAGGCGGTCTTAACGCCGAGCCCCTCCATGAACTGAGCAAGCTCGAAAAGGGAAAGCCCCTCGCTTTCGCTGGTCCTGCCGTCTGACACCACAAAGACGTAGTGGAGTTCGTCGATAATGCCGATAGCTGTTCGGGGATTGCTTGCCATAGCTTTGCCCACCTCGTCCTTTTCGCTTACGGAAACGCTGCCGTCCTCCACAAGAGCCGGACCGAAGGAGAATGCCTGCCATACGCCCTCGTCCACGAGCTCCTGAGCGTCCTTTTCTTTGCTGTTGGTGATAGCGAAGCTGCCGTCGGCGTATATGCAGAGCACGTCTGCGGATGAGTCTCCGGATGAGCGGTAGAGAATGCCGTTCCTGATGACGTAGCCGCTCTCACGGGCACCGTAGAAGTCGCCGTTCACAGCGAATACTGCGTTTTTGTCCTCAGCGATAGAGGAGGTCTTGTCCTTGATGTTCCTGCCGTAGCTGTCGTTGGCAAAGGCAGTCTTGAGGTACTGCGCGGAGCTGAGCTGCACGTCTGCCACATATATGGCGGTGTCGTGGGCGTTGTATTCCGTCAGCTCTATGCTGATATTTTCGTCCTTGTATGAGCTTTCCGTGGACAGCGTTTCAGTGACTGCCGTCGTGCCGTTTTCCGTGGATAGCTGAGCAGATTCAGTGGGAGCCTGACTCTCGAACAGGGACATATTCATTTTATCAGCATCCGAGTCTATCACCCGCGGCAGCACAAAGGTATCGAGCATAACATATGTGGTGAAGCCGACCAGCGCGGCAGCATAGGCTATCCAGCTTATAATGCTCTTTTTCTTAACCATTTACGGAACTCTCCTTTGTCTTTTTGCTGAAAATAATGCAGTGCTGTGCTGCCCAGCTCAGTGTGAACATGGTCATTTCGGTTATGAGCTTTGCTGAGTAACGGTTCAGGGGAGTAGCCGTCACCAGCAGGTTCAGCAGAGCAGTGTTGCAGACGAGCACCATTGCTGCAAGGGCAAAATACTGCAAAGCGGACTTCTTCACGGAGCTGTTGTCCCTGAACACAAATCTCTTGTTGAGGTTGTAATTAGCTGTTGCGCTCAGGACTCTCGCGGATATATTCGAGACGGAAACTGAGCCGGAAAGTGCCGAGAACAGGCAGAACAGGGCGTAGTCGATACCGAAGCAGAGCAGGGAAGAAGCGGAGAATTTTAGTATCTCCTTGTATATCCTGTAAGAATCGTGTACAGTGTCGAAGTGGGAGGACTCGTTCTTGCCGATATATATAGTCTCGATAGGTATCTCTGTAATGGTCATGTTCTGCTTCACGCAGTTCATGAGCACGTTCATCTCATACTCGTACCTGTCTCCGGAAACAGCGAGCATCCTGCCGATACTTCGGTGAGTGAAGGCGCGGAGCCCGGTCTGCGTATCGTAGACCTTTGCGCCTGAGGCTATCCTGAACACGAACCTTGTGACAGTGTTGCCGAAAATGCTCCTGAGAGGGACTCTGCCCTTGAATTCCCGGCTGCCGAGAACGAGAGAATCTGGCTCATTGCAGGCTTGCTCGATGACTCTTTCGGCGTCCTCCAACTTGTGCTGACCGTCCGCATCCATAGTTACGACAGCATAGGGCGGCTGGAAGTTCTCGCTGATATAGCTGAGACCGGTACGCAGAGCAGCACCCTTTCCGTGGTTGTGGATGTGAACAAGGACCTCCGCCTTATCGCTGACAGCGTCAAAGATATGCCTGTAACTGCTGCCGCTGCCGTCATTAACGATGATGACCTTGAAGCCTCTGCCTATCAGCTCCTCGGTAATGCCTATAAGTCTTTCGTCGGGACAGTATGCCGGTATGAGTGCGTATCTTTCGTATTTCATAGTAACGCCGCCTTCCGATGTAATACATTGACTGTGACTGTATTACCTTGATTTGCCATTATTATAAAGGCGGATTCTTAAAATAGTCTTAGATTTCGGCGATTCCACGCACTTTTCATCTTTCTCACACAAGATGTTCATTCTTATATAAGAAAAAGCCGCTGAGGGTAACTTCCCTCAGCGGCGTAGTTTATGAGTAGTTGTCAAAGTCGGATTCGCTGTACATAATCTTATCGTTTATGAAGAGATACGTGACACAGCCGGCGAAAGCTCCGATAGTGTTGTGCATGATGTCATCGGATTCAAACAGTCCTCGACCGGTGTAATACTGGGTGAATTCTATAAATCCGGAAAATGCAAAGCCGGTCATGGTGGTTAGGGTTACGCTCCTGAATTTATCAGATATTGTGGGGAGCAGGAAACCGAGGGGGAAGAGCATGACCAGATTTCCGCCTATTTGTCCCGACCAGTAGGAGTAGTTCCTGCTTTGCATCATGGAGCGGAACTCCCATAACGGTCTAAGCACGTGGCGGCGCATTCCCACTGTCCTGTCTATCAGTGTCATATTCAGCACGCAGTACAGGTAAAACAGCAGAGTTACCGCACAGATAAGTTTTACAAAAAGCTCAGAACCGCTGAGCTTTTTGTGATCGTATGAAGTTCTTGGCATATTACTCAGCCTCCTTTGCTTTTGCAGTATATATAATATTATACCACATATTTAGGAAAAATGCAAGTAGCGGATATTTTACTATTATTAATAATCGATGAAAGTTATCCTGTGTGTATAATGTGGTGCTTGCCGTGCCATTATGAACATACAGATTTGTCAAAACTGACAAAATAGCAGCTTATGTCGGAATTGCCCGAATTTTCTGCTTGATTTTTTGTACAATAGGGGTTATAATTAATATGTGTAATTATGCGGACTGCCGTCTGGAACGGATAAATGAACAGGCAGTTTTTGAAATCTTCTGCATAAGGGGAATTATATGAAACATAAAACGTCAGAAATACTGACCATGCTTCATCAGGAGCATATAGCTGCCCATATGAAAAAGCTCCCGGAAAAGGAGCAGCTTTTAATGGTGCGGCAGATAGACCATCTTGATTTTTCAGTATTGAGCGCCGGAGAGTTTCAGGAGGATCGCGGTAAATTTGAGCCGCTTTATGCAACTACTCTTGATGAGATAAAAAGCGAATGTGACAGATTTACCAAGATAGGACTTAAGGCTATCAAGGAAGGCAAGGTCGGAGCGGTGCTCCTTGCCGGAGGACAGGGAAGCCGTCTGGGATTCGAGCATCCCAAGGGAATGTTCAATATCGGTGTTGACCGTGAGCTGTACATTTTCGAGTGCCTGATAAACAATCTCCTTGAGGTCACAAAAAAGGCAGGAGCCTTCATACCGCTCTTCATAATGACAAGTGCTGACAATAACAGGGAGACTCGTGAATTTTTCGAGAAACACAAATATTTCGGTTACAGCAGCGAGAATGTCTGGTTCTTCGTACAGGAGCAGCTTCCCACAGTAGATACGAACGGAAAGCTTATGCTTTCCGAAAGCGGAAAGATACTGACCGCTCCCAACGGCAACGGTGGCTGGTACGCTTCAATGGCTAAGACCGGTATGCTGAAAGTCGTACAGGAAGCCAAGATCGAGTGGCTGAACGTTTTCGCCGTGGACAACGTGCTCCAGAAAATAGCCGATCCCTGCTTTATCGGAGCTGTTATAGACTCCGGAAAGGTATCTGGCGCAAAGGTGGTAGCAAAGGCAGATCCGGAGGAAAAAGTCGGAGTGCTGTGCCTTGAGGATGGCAAGCCTTCCATAGTTGAATACTATGAGATGACCGACGAGATGCTCCACAGCCGTGAGGCGGATGGCTCTCTCTCATACAATTATGGAGTTATACTGAATTACCTTTTTCGCGTGGACAAGCTCAACAAGACGCTTTCAGTGAGACTTCCTCTCCACCGTGCTTTCAAGAAGATAAAGTACATGAACGAAAATGGCGAGATAGTGACTCCGGAAGAGCCAAATGCCTACAAGTTTGAGACGCTTGTGCTGGACATGGTAAGACTTCAGGACAACTGCCTTGCATATGAGGTGGACAGAAGCCGTGAATTTGCACCGGTCAAGAACAAGACAGGCGTGGATTCTGTTGACACCGCAAGGGAGCT
>Ga0265298_10002815_pt1 | contig 23666 bp, 12 predicted proteins | sample AusTroGonzalo_MG_3_FD_193486 | JGI IMG/M metagenome (GOLD analysis project Ga0265298, IMG submission 193486) | Bovine rumen microbial communities from tropical cattle in Woodstock, Queensland, Australia - Gonzalo_01 | ecosystem: Host-associated > Mammals > Digestive system > Stomach > Rumen ...
TTTATGGGCTCCGCTAACGTCGCATAATATATATTATGTTAAATCGAGAGCAGGGAAATAACGGCTTGTCAATAATACAAGATGAACGTCATCAATCAGTTATGTTGAATGTTTGTTTTTCTGTTAATAACTTTCTGATAAATCCCATCGAAAGGTATAAATCTGAAGACCGGATGGATTGACAAGACATCTGGATAACGAAAGACCGGTTAAAAAAAAAACAGCTGGCAAGCCGGGACATCAGGAGATTTTGCTTCGCTGCCAGGACAGTCAATGGAGGATCGGCCAGCAAAAAACAAACAATTGCGGAAACGGCAGAAAAGGCAAAAGAAGGAAAACCGTCAACAGCATTATCTGATACTGTTGACGGTTTTTCGATATTCAGAAAAAAAAAGTCTTCAAATGGGGATTTTACGGAGACGCAGTGCATTCAGGACAACGGAAACGGAACTGAAAGCCATGGTCAGGGCGCAGACAGACGGGTCGAGATGCCAGCCGAACCAGGGATAAAAGAGACCGGCGGCGACAGGAATACAAATAATATTGTAACAGAAAGCCCAGAAAAGATTCTCCCTGATGATCCGCATGACCGCGCGGCTCAGAGCAATGGCTGACGGGAGTTTCCTCAGATCATGCCGGATCAGGACAATGCTGGCGGACTCCATGGCGATATCGGTTCCGGAAGCGATCGAAATACCGACGTCGGCACAGGCGAGTGCAGGGGCGTCATTGATCCCGTCGCCGACCATGGCGACCACCTGCCCTTTCTTCTGCATGTTCCTGATTTCATCAGCTTTGTCGGTCGGGAGTAGCTGGGCTTTGAATTCATCGATATGGATCTGGGCTGCAACGGAAGCTGCGGCAGATCGGCTGTCGCCGGTGAGCATCAGAGTGCGGATATTCAATCCCCGAAGATAGCCGACCGCTTCAGCGGAAGACAATCTGATGGGATCGGCGATCTGAATGGAGCCGAGGAATTTTCCGTTGAGAGCGGCATAAATCACAGTTCCGCCGCTCCCCTTCCCTGCGGTTTCGGTCAAGGCGATCCCGCGATTATGGAGCAGGGCGGCATTGCCGACGCAAAGTTCATGACCGTCGAGTTCGGCACGGATGCCCTGCCCCGCGATCTCCTCGCCGCAAGTAACGGCTGTCGGTTTCAAGCCGCGTTCATCAGCCGCATTCAGGATGGCGGAAGCGAGCGGATGGTTGGAGATCTTTTCCGCGGAAGCGGCTGCGGAAAGCAGTTCGTCTTCCGTGACATTTTCGGCTGCAGAAAGGGTCTGGACGGTGGGATGGCCTTCCGTGACGGTGCCGGTTTTGTCGAAAGCGGCCATGGTGATGCGGCCGGCGGTTTCGAGTGCGGTGCCGTTCTTGATCAGGATCCCTTCCCTCGCGCCGCGGCCGATACCGGCGATCAGGGCGATCGGAGTTGCCAGACCGAGGGCGCAGGGACAGGCGATCACCAGCACGGAGAGAGCGAATCCGAGCGAAAGATCGAATGGCTTTCCGGCAGAGAAGAACCATAAACTGAAAGTGAGCAGGGAAACGGCGATGACGAGCCAGACGAAGAAGCCGGAAACGGTGTCGGCCAGCCGGGCGATGGGTGGCCGGCTGCCCTGCGCCTCGCGGACCAGAGCGATGATCCTGGCGATCATGGTTTCTTCACCGGTATGTTCCACCCGGCAGAGGAAGACGCTGCTGAGGTTGACCGAGCCGCCGGTGAGCGGATCGCCGGGCTCCTTGGCGACGGGCAGGCTTTCGCCGGTCAGCATGGATTCATCCACCGAGGTGCGGCCTTCGGTGAGCACTGCATCGGCGGGGATCCGTTCGCCGGGACGAACCCGGACGATGTCCCCTGCCCTCAGCGAAGAAGCGGGAACATCGGTTTCCACATCATCGGAATCCACCGTGTGTGCAATATCGGGAGTCAGGTCCATCAGTCCGCGGATGGCATCGGAGGCTTTGTCTCGCGAACGGGCCTCGAGATATTTGCCGATCATGATGAGCGCTACAACCATGCCGGCGGTATCGAAAAACAGATGCGGAACCTTGGAACTGAATATCAGCAGGATGAGGCTGTAGACCGCCGCCGCGGTGGAACATAAGGCGACCAGCGAATCCATATTGGGCGCTAAACGTGCGAGACTGCGGAACCCGGAAATGAAAAACTGGCGTCCGGCGATCCAGACCGGGACCAGCAGCAGGAACTGGATCCAGCCGTTGACCCGGTCCGAAACGGGGAAATACGGCAGATGGAGCATGGAGTGCATGGCAGCATAAAACAGCAGGACGGCAAAAACCAGCGCAATGATGCAGTTCAGCAGAGCCATCCTGGCATCGTCACGATCGCGTTCCTTCTCCTTCCCAGGGGCGGCGGTTCCGGTTTTCTCCGCCTCGAAACCGGCCGACCGGACAGCTTGAACGATCTTTTCTTCGGACAAATTCTCTGGATCAGCCTCAAGGGTCAGGAGCGAGGCGGCGAAGTTGACATAGACCTGATCCGCACCGTCAAGCTTGCGGACAGTGCGTTCGATCGAGGCGGCACAGGCGGAACAGTGCATTCCGCGGATATTGAACTGCATTTTCATGACGATGCCGTATCCTTATATATTATATGAGTTATTTATTGACCAGGCTCCCCTGCTCCCATCGGCAGGAGCGGAGATCGACGGAGATCTCGCTTACCGGAAAAATCCAGAAAATTTTTTCGGCATTTTCGGCGGTATTCCAGCTCATTTCAGGGAGTTTCGGGTTCAGCGGTTCCAACCGGGTCCTGCCGTCGGAAGAACGATGCAGACGGGCAAGGAACACGGACTGTGGATTGCGGGTCTTGCCGACCACAATGTCTCCGTCCTCGGCATAATCGGATCCGCTGACGAGAAGTCTGGAACCAAGAGGAAGAGCAGGACAGAATTCCGGATCGTCCAGAAGCAGACCGAAGGAAAACTTGGTACATTCATTGGCAAAAGCGACAGCTGCGGCCTGGTTCTGTCTGACAAAAGATGCAGGCGACTGCATGGTGATGTCAAAGTCATTCATGCGGGAAAGCGGAATGACGGGAACGTTCTTCACCTGATTCCTATCGGCCATCGGAACGGGGGTATCGGAAGGAAAAGAAATGGCCGGATCATGGACCGTGACCGGTTTGACCGGAGCCGGCATGAATTTGCGCAGGACGCGCCGGACGCGTTTTTCCCAGATCGTGCCGTTGATGTTCCTGGTTTTTCCGTTGAGCCAGAACAGCACGGTGCTGTGTGCCACGCCGATCTCTTTGGCGAACTGCGAGGTGTTTCCGTAATGATCCACAGCCTTGCGGATGGCTTCCAGAATATCCGGATTCAGTTTCATTCGATCATCCTTTCCTTTTTAATTATTCCGTTTATTTTTGATTTATATACATAAAATCTTTACAGTATTATAGCATCAACTTCCCGGATTGCAAATTATTTTGTCTGAGAATTCGGCTAAAAAAAAGAAAAAATCGCGACACGGGCTTGTTTTTTGAGCGATCAGAGGGTAAATTACCCTAATAAATATTGAAAGGACGGACAAATGAAAACCGTGACTGCATCGAAACTGGCCGAATTACAGCGGGAAGCTGCGGAGAAACCCCGCAGACGTACGAACTACAATCTTCATGAACAGCTAGAAGATCCGATCCAGCGACTGTGCATCATCGGGGAACCGGACACGGTTTTTCCGCCGCACCGCCATCTGGACAAATGGGAGCTGGTGACTCCGCTCAAAGGCAGTTTCACCCATTATATTTACAACGACCGGGGCGAGGTCATCGAAAAATACGACCTCAAGCCGGGCGGCGACACGCTGGTGCTGGAAATCCCCGCCGGCACGTGGCACAATTGCGTATTTCACGAACCGGGAACGACGTTTCTGGAAGTCAAACGCGGACCGTATGTGCCGTTCACTCCGGAAGAACTGGCGCCGTTCGCGGGAATCAAACCGGAGGTGAGAAGATGAACAGCACCTCCCCTGCCCTGCTCCTGCATGTCTGCTGTGCGCCCTGTGCTTCCGCATGTGTGGAACGTCTGTTTGCGGAAAAACGTCAGATCACGCTCTATTATTCTAATTCCAATGTTGTCTCCGAGGAGGAATTCGAAAAGCGTCTGGCCTGTGTGAAGCAGCTGGCGAATTACCACAAATTGGAATTGATCGTCGATCCGTATGATCATGAATCCTGGCTGAACCATGTTTCGAAGCTGCCCGGCTTCGAATCCGCGCCGGAAGGCGGAGCCCGCTGTGTAAAATGCTTCGAATGGTCGCTCGGCAGGACTGCGGAACTGGCGCAAAGCCGGAACATGAATTTCACCACCACGCTGACCGTCAGTCCGCATAAAAATTCCAAGCTGATTTTTTCCATTGGCGGGAAATGGACTCACTTCGAACAGTATGACTTCAAAAAATGCGATGGATTCAAGCGTTCTTTGGACCTGTCCACACAATTCGGATTTTACCGCCAGTCCTTCTGCGGCTGTGAATACTCCCTCCGCGGCAGGGAGCTGAACAAAAAAGTTGTCTGTTGACTCAAAAAATAAAAAGCAAAGGAGAAAAACGTTATGAAAAAGATGAAAATCAATCCCGTTCTGGCCGCGGCGGCCGGCAGTCTGATGCTGCTTACCGGCTGCGAAGAAAAGAAGGTCCAGGCTCCTGCCATTCCAGTGGTCATGGTCGAACCGGCCGTGGAAATGGATTTTGCCGATTCGGTGACGGAAGTCGGAGAGGTCCAGGCGTATGATACCGTCGGACTTTCCGCCAATGTTTCCGGCTTTCTGACCGAAGCCAATTTCCAGGAAGGCGAGCTGGTGAAAAAAGGCGTCAAGGTCTTCCAGATCGACCCCGCGGTTTATGATGCGGCTGTCAAAAAAGCCGAAGCCGATGTCAACAAATACAAGGCGGAACTCATCAACAAGAATACTGAATTCGAACGGCAGAAACAGCTGCTGAAGACCAATGCTACGTCCAAGCGCAATTATGACCAGGCGGAAATGAATCTTCGGACGGCCAAAGCCGAATTGAAAGCCGCCGAAGCAACACTGGCAGAAAAACAAGTCGATCTCGGCTATACGAAAATCATCGCCCCGTTCGACGGCTATGTCGGATTCAAGAAATACAGTGTCGGCAATATGGTCGGTCCATCCAGCGGAGCCCTGGCCATCATCACGGCCGCGGGCAATGTCAAGATCTATTTCTCCATCGATGAACTTACGATGCTGACGATCCTGGAAAACTATCCCAAAGCGAACCGGGACACCGATAAAAGTCCTAAAGTTCAGGTAACTCTTCAGAACGGCAAATTATCCAGGGAGAAAGTCTGGATCTCCGCATGGAACAATATCGTGCAGGACGGCACGTTCCGGGTGCAGCTCACGTCGGAGAATAAAGGGGAACTGCTCGTGCCCGGACAGTATGTCAAAGTCACCCTTCAGGTCTCGCCGGTCCAGAAACGGATCATGGTCAAACAGTCGGCGATCCTCCGCGAACAGCTCGGAACTTTCGTTTATGTGGTCGATGCGAAGAACAAGATCGAACGGCGGAAAATCGTCACCGGGATGAAGAACGGAGATTATCAGGTCATTGTCTCCGGGCTCAAGGCGGGCGAGCGCATCGTGGTCGACGGACTGCAGAAGGCCGGGAACGGAGATGTGGTAAAGCCGATAACGGCCAAGCAGGCAGTTCCCGGCAAGCCGGTTTCCGATGTCCAGCAGAATAAATCCGCTGCCAAAGCCGCTGCTCCGGCACCTCAGAAACCCGCAGCAAAAAAATCTGCGCCCCAGAAAACCGCAGCCAAAGCCGCTGCTCCGGCACCGCAGAAATCCGCAGCCAAAGCCGCTGCTCCGGCACCGCAGAAAAAAGCCGAAGTGAAAAAATAACCGAGGGCCGCCCATGATCAGTCAATTTTTCATTAACCGGCCACGGTTTGCGATCGTTATTTCGATCCTCCTTCTGCTTGGCGGATGCATTGCCCTTTTTACGCTTCCGATCACCCTTTACCCGGATATCACTCCGTCTCAGATCAATATCTCCGCTTCGTATCCCGGAGCGGACGCCAAGACCGTGATGGAAACCGTGATCCAGCCGATCGAGTCCCAGATCAACGGTGTCAAGAGGATGCTCTACATGTCCTCCACTGCCGCGGATGACGGTTCCGCCTCCATCAAAGTTTATTTTGACATCGGGACGGACGGAGACATGAACACGGTCAACACCCAGAACCGGGTGAACTGGGCACAGCCCTCGCTTCCGCAGGAAGTGCAGCGTCAGGGGATCACCACCAAGGAAGCCTCCAGCAACATGCTGGCAGTCATTGCGCTCTATTCGCCCACCAACGCTTACAGCGACAAGGAACTGAGCAATTTCATGGCGATTTCGATCAAGGACGAAATCGCGCGTATCCCCGGCGTCGGCGATGTTACCGAGCTGGGCGCGCTCACTTATTCCATGCGTGTCTGGCTGGACAACATGCGCATGGCTTCGCTCGGGATCACCGTCGGGGATGTCAGGAACGCCATTTCGGCGCAGAACGTGCAGATCTCCGCCGGAGCCCTGGGCGACCGCCCTGCCCCGAAAGGCCAGCAGACCCGGTTTTCAGTCGCAGCACAAGGCCGTATGTCCGATCCGGAAACGTTCGGCAATATCATCATCCGTTCGAACTCCGACGGTTCGCAGATCCGTCTGCGGGATATTTCCAAAGTGGAAATGGGCGCCGAAAGTTACAACGGGATCTCCACACTGAACGGGAGACCCGCGGCCCTGCTGGCGGTCTATCAGCTCAACAATGCCAACGGTCTGGAGATCGCCCGGCTCATGAATGAGCGGCTGGCGGAGATCAAAAAATCTGCTTTCCCCAGCGATCTTGCCTGCGGGATCACCTACGACTCCACGAAATTCATCAATGCCTCCATCCACGAAGTGGCGGAAACCCTTTACGTCGCCGTTCTTCTGGTTATTCTGGTCACTTATATTTTCCTTCAGGACTGGCGTGCCACGCTGGTTCCGACCGTGGCCATTCCCGTGTCTCTGGTCGGCACCTTCGCCTTCATGAAAATTGTCGGGTTCAGCATCAATCTGATCACGCTCTTCGGTCTGATCCTCGCCATCGGCGTGGTGGTGGACGATGCGATCGTGGTCATAGAGAGCGTCAGCCGGCTGATGGATGAAGAACATCTGAAACCCCGGGACGCGGCGATCAAGACCATGCAGCTGGTTACCGGTCCGTGTATTGCCACCACGCTGGTCCTGCTGGCGATGTTCGTGCCGGTCTGTTTCCTTTCCGGCATCACCGGCGTGATGTACCGCCAGTTCGGGATCACGATTTCCGTTGCGGTTTCCATCTCCACGATCAATGCGCTCACCCTCAGTCCGGCACTCTGCGCCCTGATCCTGAAACCGACCGATCCCAACCGCAAGAAGTTCATTTTCTTCCGCTGGTTCGACTCCATGTTCGGCTGGCTGACGGAAAAATATCGTGCTTTGGTGAGATCTCTGGTCCGGAAATCCGTACTGGTGATGATCCTTTACGCCGTCATGGGATTCGGCGCGGTCGAAATCTTCAAGGCTCTGCCTACCGGTTTTGTCCCCGATGAAGACCAGGGCACCTTTTTCATCACCGTCCAGCTGCCGAATGGGTCTTCCCTGGACCGCACGGAGCAGGTGGTCGCGCGTCTGCGGGATGCCATCAAAGATATTCCGGAAGTCGATAACGCGATTTTCGTTTCCGGATACAACCTCATCAACGGCGTCAACACCAGCAACAGTGCATTGGGTATCGTGACGCTGAAAGGCTGGTCGGAACGGCCCAACAAAGACCAGACGCAGGAGGCCGTGATGATGCGTTTCTATCACGCCGTCAAGGATATCCCCAGCGCAACGGTCGCACCGTTCGGCGTACCCACGATCTCGGGACTGGGCACGGTCAGCGGTTTTTCGATGATGCTGCAGGACCGTTCCAACACGCTGACGCCTGAGCAGTTCCAGAAAAAACTCAACCAGGTGCTGATGGAAGCAAATTCCAGTCCGATGCTGACCAACGTCTATTCCTCCTTCCAGGCGTCTTCGCCGCAGGTTTATCTGCCGATCGACCGGGAAAAGGCGATGAAACTCGGAATCAGTATCGACGATATTTCCGATGCCTTGCAGGGGACCTTCGGCTACACCTACGTCAATGATTTCAACAAATACGGAAAAACCTACAAGGTGGAATTCCAGTCCGCGCCGGGATACCGCAACGATATTTCGGATGTCAGCAAGATCTATCTGCGCAATTCTTCCGGAAAGGTGATCCCGCTCAGTACGCTGGTCACGCCCCAGTTCCATTTCGTTCCGCAGTATCTCCAGCGGTTCAACATGTATCAGTCGATCTCGATCAACGGATCTCCGAAACCCGGATTCAGTTCCGGTCAGGCCATGGCGGAAATGGAACGGATCGTCCGCAAAGTCGATCCTTCGCTTTCCTTTGCCTGGACCGACATGTCCTATCAGGAAAAACTGGCCGGCAACCAGACAGTGATCGTGTTCGCTCTGGCTTTGCTGTTCATTTACCTCTTCCTGGTGGCGCAGTATGAAAGTTGGATGCTGCCGATTTCGGTAGTCCTCTCGGTCCCGATCGCGTTCTTCGGCGCGGTCGTTTCGCTCTGGCTGCTGCATGTCGACAACAACATCTATACCCAGGTCGGCTTCGTGCTGCTCTTCGGTATCGCCTGCAAAACCGCCATTCTGATCGTGGAATTCGCCAAGGAACAGCATGTGGCAGGCAAAGATGTTTATGAAGCGGCGGAATACGCAGCGAAACTCCGTTTCCGTTCCGTGCTGATGACCGCAGTCACCTTCGTTCTGGGAACCTACCCGCTGGTGATCGCCTCGGGCGCCTGTGCGGCCAGCCGCCGCAGCCTCGGCACCACCGTTTTCGGCGGAATGACTCTTTCCGTGGTGGTCGGAACCATTCTGATCCCCGTGTTCTTCGTCTTTATTCAGCTGATCGTGAATAAAGTCTGCGGGAAGAAATGATCCGGCGGACTCCTTGAGCCTGCTGCTGCGTGAAAATGCCGGGAGAGAGTTCCTCTTCCGGCATTTTTCATGATCCCGATTTATTTGGCGGAATAATTCACTACCGCATCTTGCTTTGAACGGCTGGAAGGAGTATATTACGCAAAATGTTGTGTGAAATATAAGGAATATTTGCAGTAATGGCTGATACAGAGAAAACGCAAAAGGTCGGAGCCCTCGACGTCACCGTGGTCATGGAGGACACGCGGAAAAATACCACCTCCCTGAGGTCTGTGACCCAGCTGAGCGACATTATCGAGGGCAAGCCACGGGTGATCGACTCCAGCAATCTGCAGGCGGATTCCTCCGCGGAATTCCGGCGTCAGCTGGAAAACACGGGGAAACGCTACAAGATCCTGAAAATGATCGCGGAAGGCGGATTCGGCAAGATTTTTCTCGCCAAAGATCTGGTCCTGGGCCGTGAAGTGGTCATCAAGTCGCTGAAAACGGAGCATCTGACCAAACCCGCGAGCGTTGAAAAATTCATTTCGGAAGCGAAGCTCAGCGCCCAGCTGGACCATCCCGCCATTGTTCCGCTGTTCAGTCTGGACACCGACACGGTGGACGGGCTTCATCTGGCCATGCAGCTGGTCAACGGCATAACGCTGAAAGAATTTCTGAACCGCTGCCGGGACAAGGATCAGACGGAAAAGACCAATTCCCGGCGGTATGAGCGCACTCTTCAGGTCCGGTTGGAAAGTTTTCTCAAGATCTGCGACGCCATCGAATACAGCCACAGCCGGGGCATCATCCACTGCGACCTGAAACCGGAAAACATCATGCTGGGAAAAAACGGCGAAGTCTATGTCATGGACTGGGGGATCGCCTGTCCGGACGGAACCGACCGCAAGGGGGATCTGGAAGGAACTCCCGCTTACATGCCCCCGGAGAGTTTTGAGAACGGGATCGCCAATCCGCAGACCGATGTTTTCGCGCTCGGCATGATCCTGAACGAGATCGTGACGCTGCGCAAACCGGTTTCCGGAGAGGATGCCAAGGAAATCGTCGAAAAAATCCGGGCCGGTCAATTTGAGCCGTCCACTCCGGCGAATCCCCGTCTGCGGATCCGTTCGGACCTGCGTGCGATCATCGAAAAAGCGCGGGCGGCGGATCCCCGGGAACGTTACCGGAGCGCCAGGGAGCTGGCAGCGGATATCCGGCACTATCTCTTCAACGAGGAAGTTTCCGCATGTCCGGATTCCCTGATCCGGAAGTTCACGCGCTTCCTTTTCCGACATTGGCTGCTGATGTTCATCACCACACTGACCATGGTCGCCCTGGGGGCGGTGGCGATATCGTTCACGCTCTACAAGCAGGTCAGGGCTGAAATGATCGAACAGGCGCGTTCCGAATTCCGAAACAGCCGCGACCACGAACTGGGAAAGCTGCTCGCCCGCGTGATCGGCGTCAGCCGGACCCTCGACCGGCAGATCACCAATCTCGAACACGAGCTTACGTCCGTCACCACCAACGCGCTGATGCTGCTGAACATCGATGTCCGGACACCTGCTGATGAACCCATCTGGTCGCGCACGATGCTGGCACAGGGGAAAGTGCCGCCGACCCTGGCCATGTCACGGGGATTCGGCTACGAAATCGACCTGGACAATATTGTTTACCACATTGCCCCGGGAGCAAAACCGGCAAACCCGGATGGACGAGTCCGGCGGCTGGCCATGCTCCGTCCCGAGTTCCTGCGTGCTCTGATCGAAAGCCGGCAGGATCATACTCTGGCGGAACACAATCTCCCGATCCTGAAACGGCGGCTCCTCGACTCGGGGGCGCCGCTGATCGATGCCTATCTGGGGTTCAAGGACGGGCTGTTCGTGCTTTACCCGTGCTCGAAGATCCTGCCCGAGAATTTCGACCACCGGCAGCGGCCATGGTATAAGGAGCGCATGGCCGACCTCCATACGACTGCTGCCGTCGCCAAGTGGGGAAGCCCCTACCTTTCCGTGGACGGCGACATGATGCTTCCCTGCACGCTGCCGATGATCGACATCCATGGGAACTTCCACGGCGTCTCGGCGATCGATGTTTCGATCCGGAAACTCGTGAAGACCCTACGCAGCATGAACGATGGCGGCAAATATCTGCGTGAAAAGACCATTGTCGACGCCGACGGCTGGGTGGTCGTGGATCACAATGAAAAATACTTCCGCAAACTGAACGTCAGCAGCGCAGGCATGAACAAAAACAGCAAACGCGTCCGCTACAAGGACATCCCGCTGTTCGAGCGGATCAAATCCCGCCGCACCGGCATCATAATCCGTTCGGAGAAAGGCCGAAACATGGCATATCTTTTCTCCGGCATGTATTCGGTCGAATGGTATTACATCGAAAAGATCGATCTGGACGCGATGCTCAGTGAGCGCGGCGTGAAAGTGCCTGCCGGCACGAATCCGGGAATGTTATGATGCAAAAGCTTCCGGTCTTCCGGACAATCAGATATCGGGGACCGGCGGAAGAGCCTGACGCATCACTTCCACTGGAGCCTCGACACCGGTCCAGATCGTAAAGGACCGTGCGCCTTGATGCAGGAGCATTCCCAGACCGGCGGCATGGGCAATGTCATGGGCTTTGGCATAACGCAGCAGCGGCGTCGGTTTGTAGATCGTATCGAAAAGTCTGATATGCTGCGGAAGCAGTTCCGGATCCAGCGGCGGCGGATCATCCGGCTTCAATCCCAGACTGGTGCACTGCACGGCCGCCTGTGCCCGGTTCAGAAAATCCCCTGCCCTTTCCTTGTCGGCAAGCGGGGCGGTCTCAACCTGAAAACCGGGAAAATGCTGACGGAGTTCCGCCGCCAGCTGTTCGGCGGTGGACAGTGTGCGGTTCAGCAGAAACAGCTGCTGAAGTCCGTGTTCGGCGAAGTGGAAAGCGACGGCATGGGCCGCGCCGCCGCAGCCGATGAAAACCGCCCTGCCCCCTGCAAGTTCGAATCCGAATGACTCGCGGAGTGCGGTTTCCAGACCGTAACCGTCGGTCGAACATCCGATCAGACGGCCGTCCCGGATCGTGACCGTGTTGACGCTGCCCGCCATCAGAGCGACGGGATCGACCTCATCCAGAAACGGTATGATCCCTTTTTTATGGGGCACGGTGATATTGAATCCGGCGAGGTTTTTGCGGGCATCCTCGGCGAAATCGCCGAGTTCTTCGGCTTTCACATGGACGGCGATATATTCGGCATCCAGTCCGAGCGCGCGAAAAGCGGCATTGTGCATGACCGGCGACAGGGAATGGGCGACCGGATCTCCGATCACTGCATAGATTTTACGGTTCATGATCTGATTTTCTCCTTCAGCCGGTCGGGCAGACCGGAATAGCGGACGGTCGGGGTCTGCAGGGATTTGAGCAGGATGTCTTTCCCCGAGCAAAGCAGGACATGTCGTTTGGTCCGGGTGATGGCGGTGTAAAGCAGTTCACGGGTCAGGACCGGGACATCTTTCGGCGGCAGGACGACCATCACCTGGTTAAAACCAGAACCTTGCGATTTATGCACGGTCATGGCAAAAACAGCTTCATGCGGCGGCATTTCCGACAGGCGTACCGACCGGAATTCGGAAGGTCCGTCCTGGTCTGGGGGAAAAGCGACCAGCATTTCTTTCGTTCCATCATCATTCTCTTTCTGCCAGACGAGCCCGATATCCCCGTTGAACAGGTTCAGCGACGGGGTGTTTTCCAGCACGATCAACGGCATCCCGACATTGTATTGCGAACGCATGCCAAGGCACTTCAAAGCGAGTTTATTGATGTTTTCCACGCCGTAAAACCCGCGTCGGACCGCGCAGAGGATCTTGAAGGATTCCAGCCGTTCAAACGCTTCTTTCAGGCCTTCGGAACCTTTTTTTACTTCCTGAACCATCTCTTTTGCCGGAGCGAGGAATTTACTGACGGCATCAGCCAGACCTCGACGAGAAGAGCTGAAATCCCGGAAGGCGAAATCCTTGCGGTCCGGTCCCATTATCTCTTCAGTCAGCTCTTCAGCCTTCGTGGAAGTCTCATCCAGGCAGCACATCCGGCTGGAAATATCGCAGACAGTCGGAGCTTGATCAGACCGGTGATTGTAATTCAGTTCGACGATGCAGCCGGAAAGCGGCCGTGATTCTTCAGAGAGTTCAGTGACTTCAGGAAAATCCCATCCGGTCTGCTGTTGAAATTGCTCAGCCAAAGCTTTCGGCATTTCATTGATCGTTCCCGAAGCGATCAGATCCCCAAGCACAGCACCCGCTTCCACGGAGGAAAGCTGATTTTTGTCGCCGATCAGGATCACTCGGGTTTTCGTTTCCAGTGCATCGAAAAGACGACACAACTGGGAAAGCGACGACATGGATGCTTCGTCCACCACCACCAGGTCCGCGGGAATGGGATTGTCGCGGTTCCGCCGGTAATTCGGCGTGTGGTAAATCGGCTTCAGCAGAGAATCGACCGTCTGGCAATGCTGCTGCAGCTGGCGCAATTTCATTTCCGTGGGGTCAGGGTCAGATTCAGATTCAGAACAGCAGAGCAGCTTATTGTCCAATTCGTCGGCGATCGATTCCATCATCCGTTTCTGAGCTTTTCCTGTAGGAGCGCACAACTCAATGCGGATTTCCGGATTGGCTTTGATCTCCCAGGCCAGCAAAGCGGTCAGGACTGTGGTTTTTCCCGTTCCCGGTCCGCCGGTGATGATGGTGAAATTCCGCGCATGGGCCAGGAAGACCGCCGCCTGCTGATAATCCAGATCCTTACTCCCCGCGAAACGCTTGCTCAGCCCGGCGAGTCTGCCGTCCGGCAGTCCGGCGAGTTTTCCATCCGGCAGTTTCGGCAAAGCAGCGTCCCAATTAAGATCGCCGTTTCGGGTCAGCTTACTGCGTTCGGCAAGTTTTTCGGCAAGCGACAGTTCGTAATTATAATAACGGTTCAGATACAGACGTCGGGACTGATCCAGTATCAAAGGACGGGCGCCGGGTTCCTGCTCCGGAACGATGGCGGCCATGCCGTTTTCCGATGCCCGGTTCAGCGCCTTTTCGAACTCGGAATAAGGCGGTATCTGCAAACCTTCCTCGGACTCATCCGGCGAATAAAAAATGCCGCAGATCCTGTCCATGTCGCAGCAGGAATGACCCCGCAGCACCATATGGGAAGCCAGAGCCGCCGCCAGATAAAGCACGGGGTCCTCCGGATCATTTGCGCAGACATAGTCAGCCAATGACAGATCGATGTTGCTGAAAAACCTTTTTTCCCGAATATTCTGAACCGTCAAATTCTTTTCATCATTCATCATATTGCCTCAGCCAATTGATTTTTCCAGTTTCTGAATCACGGAGAAAGGCGGACGGTCGAAAAAGACCCCCTGCCCCGGCACATTCGAATCGACGCCGCGCATGAAGAAATAAAATACACCGCCGAAATACTGCTCATATTCCGCCTCGGTCAATGACTGCTGCGGATGCAGATGCTGCGCAAGATATTTCATTACGGCCACGGTATAAATCAGATATTGCAGATAGTAGACATGCTCCATCATTTCCGCAGCCATGCCGTCCTGACTGAATCCCGTAACCTGTCCATTGATCCGGTTCGATTTCCAGTCCGCAATATACAGTTTTCCATCATGCCGGAACAGCAGATCGATGGCGCCGTTCAGATAACCGCCGGAAAAGGACCGGTTACGAATGGCAAGCAGGGATCCCCCCGCATTGAACTTCCGAATATAATCCGAAAGAGATTCAGGCAGCGGACCGGTATCCACCCGGTCATGGAAACCATAATTGAATTTCAGTTCGGACAGCCGGTCATTCCGTGAAATATCCTTCAAGGAAAACTTCTCACCCTTTGCATCCTGCAGCGGGGTATCCAGCACATGACGGATCATCCGGGCGGTCAATTCCACATACTCTTCCCGGGTTTCCTGCTTCAGTTTACGGTTCAGCACCCCGAACGCCTTCATCTTCTGTTCAATGAGATCACGGTCTTTTTTCGGATCGAACGAAGCGAAGTCGATCTCCTCCAGGATCTTGTGCCAGGCATTTCCGGTCTGGGCACCGCCGGCTATTCTGAAAATCCCCTCCGGCTCTTCCAGACGGTTTCCCGAATCATCCGAATCATAATCGAATTCGTCCGAACCGCCGTTTTTGCCGGCAAGGGAGGAAAAACTGGTAAAATGGAAATTTGGATCGATCGACCCGTTCCATTCCCGGCAGGACAATTTTTCCTGCTGCTGCGCTTCGGGATGCAGCTGGGTGACCGGGAGATCATCCGGGTAGAGGAATTGAATGTCAACATTCTTCAGTTGAGGCGGTCTATCTTTCCAATCCAGGTTCCGCCAGTCCTCACCTCTGAGCTTGGGGAACAGCCGGTCGAGAGCGGATTGGCCCGATTTTCCCGGCTCATTTTGCCCGGAAACCAGCCCCCAGTACAGATAGCAGGAATATTCAGCCCGGGTCAGTGCGACATAGAGCAGACGCATGTTTTCCTGAAGATTTTCCAGTTCGATGGCCCGAACCGCATCCGGATCCGAATCCGGATCCAAGTTCAAAACCATGCGTCCATCCTTATCATGATAACAGGCGACCGTGCCCCTTCTGGCGGAATTCCGTTTGAACATCAGAGGCAGCATCACGACCGGATATTGGAGTCCCTTGCTGCTGTGGACCGTGGTGAGCAGCACTGCATCACGGTCGGTTTCCATCATGGTTTCCTTTTCGTCCGAATCCTGACCATTCTCCTGTGCGGCCAGATAACTCAGCACCCCGGCAGCCGACAGGCCGGTTTCGGTGATCTTCTGCTGGATCAGGTCCCGCAAATGCAACAGGTCGGTCAGGATCCGCTCTCCATCGTCCTGTTCGAGCAGAACCGCCCGGACATTGAAGCTGTGGAGCATCTCCTGGAACATCTTCAGGAAAGAGTTTTTCTGCCATTGCTGTGAAAGCGATTGCATTTTTTCCTGCATCATTTCCAGTTCTTTTACCGATTTCAAATCATTGGACCGCATGGCAATGAGGTCATTCAGAGAAAACCCCAGCAAAGGAGTCAGCATCGCGTCCAGAAGCAGATTCGTGTTCGCCGGTGATTTCACCGCTTTCAACAAGGTTTGCAGATGCTTTGCCGCAGCGGATTTGAATACATTATCCGATTTGGGGATCACGCAGGGAACATTTCTTTTACGCAGCTCGTCACGGATTTTTTTCGCATCCGAATTATCCGGAACCAGCACGGCGATATCATTCGGTTTCAGCCGTTTGCCCTCCGGAGTGCGCCATTGTGAATTCAGCAGGTTCACAATATCCTCGGCACAGCATCGGCAGACACATTGGACGGTCTCTTCCAGCGAGCGGGCTGAAGATTTATTCGGGTCGGCAACTGTGAGCCAGCGGAATTTCAGCGGGGCGGGATCTTCATTCTCCTGCGGATCGATCAGTCCCCGCAGATCGCGCGGCTTCTGAGGCACTTCGCTTTTTCCCGGCTCTACCCGCATGAATTGCACCTCGGGGTCGGCGAACACCGTGGTTCCGTCAGACGGTTCATGCGGCCAATTTTCAAACAAATCGTTGACCGAATCAAGCAGTTTTTCGGCAGAGCGATAATTATAGCGCAGAGACGGGGTCTGCCCGTTGGTCCGGATAAAATGACGGGCAGCCCGGTAGGTGGCCGGATCCCCTCCCCGGAAAGCGTAGATCGCCTGCTTCGGATCTCCCACAAAAAAGAGAATGTGCCCTTTATCCGGCTGACCGAAAATCGTTTTGAAAATCTCATACTGCGCCGGATCGGTATCCTGAAATTCATCCACGATCGCAGCCTTGTATTGCTCTCCGACCAGTTTCCGAAGCGGATTATTCTGATCCCGGACAGCTTGGAGTACGAGCCGGATCTGATCATTGAACGTGATGAAGTTTTCATCCTGCTTCATCTGGTCAAACCGTTCCAAAGTCCATTGCGCCGCATTCCAGACCAATGCAAGCGGATATTCCGCCTGCAGACTGTCCAGTTTTTCGGTCAGTTCCAGGAATCGGCCGAAACGTTCGTGGAGTTCCTCTCTTTCCTTCACGTGGTCATGAAGTTTCCTCAGCAAGTTCAGTTCGACTGTGCCGGTTTCCGAAATATGGGCCTTTGCCTTCCATTCGCCTAGAATCCTGTCAACATTTCTGAATCTGGCATTCATTTCCCTCGCCATGCCGAGACGACATTCATCCCGGATTTCGGTCAGGACATTTTGGATGTTATTTTCTATAGTCTCCAAGCAGAACTCGGAAATACCGGTCACTTCCGCTTCCGGATGATTTTGTCGTTGAGTGATAAGCTCAGACGCACATTTATTCAACATTCTGCTGCTTTGCTCTTTCAGCAGTTTCTGCAGCGGGTTATCCCATTCCCGGTAATAGAACGAGCGCAGATAATCTTTCAGGATCTCATCGATCAGAGATTTGGTGTCCTTGCGCAATTCCGCATTGAACAGGATACCGCTTTCCAAGGCATATTGGGAACGCAGGCGGTTGCAGAAACCGTTGATCGTGTAGATCGCGGCATTGTCAAAAATCAACAGTGCATTCCGGATCCGGTTCAGCACCAGCCGGTCCCTTTCCTCTTTCGGTTCCTCCCCTCGTGATGGTTTCAGCACCCGGGCCAGGCGGTAATAGTCCCTCAAATCGGTTTTCAGCTGTTCCTGATTTTCAAAAAAAAGCAGTCCCTGCGTCAAGATTTTCCGGATCCGTTCCTTGAGTTCCGCAGTCGCTGCTTCCGTATAGGTCATCACCAGGATTTCGTCCGGACGCAGATTTCTTTCCACCCCCGTGTCGGGGTCGAACCAGCCGGCGACCAACTGCAAATACAATTCCTGAATCGTAAAGGTTTTCCCGGTTCCGGCTGAGGCTTCAATCAGGGCGAACCCTTTCAAATCGATCTTATCTCTTTCAGTTTCCTGCGTCATCATTCAACTCTTCCTCCGCACCATTGACAAAACGGAAAATCACCGAAGCGATTTCCACTAAATTCTTCAGGACAGACGAGCCATTGTCCAGCGCATCCTTCGCATAAATCCGCTGAACGGCAGGATCGTCATGTTCCCCCCGCCCGCCATAATTCGAATTCGATTTGGGGATGAAGGCATCCTGTATTTGGTTGATCATTTCTTCGTCTTCCAGACACCCCGGCTGGACCTTGTAACCGGATTTCGGGAAGAACGGCAGCGGCCGATGATGGCCATCCTTGTAAAAACCGATCCATTCCTCCAGTTCCCTGCGGGCTTGTTCTTCGCTCAGCGGATCCAGATGCTGACAATGTCCTCTCCCCTGCTGATTCCAGAATCTCGAACAGACCGGCATGTTCGCTGCACACAGGATCAGATGACGCAGCCGCAAACTGATCAGGTCCGCCGCGGGTGAAGAAGATTTGTTCAGGACATATAATTCTGTCCCGTCCTCACTGACCGGGATCTCTCCTTCTATCATGACATCGGCAATTTCCAGTTTCACGGATCTGTTTTTTTGAGCAAAATATGATTTCAGCCACTCCTCCGGGATCCTCCTGACCCTCTCGCATTCTGCTTCATAAGTTTTTCTCCCCGCCACGCCGACCGGCAGACAATTGGTCTTTTTCAGCAGCTGATAATGACTTTCGCCGAAGCTCATTCCGGCCCGCAGATGATCTATCACCAGCGAATGGAAGTTATATTTTTCCAGATTGTCCAGCTGGAAATCTTCCGAATCTTTGAAAATGGGCACATCATCATATTTTTTCTTCAGCGCCGCCGCCGTTTCCAGAAAAAACTGACTCGGATTCCGGAAAAATTTTTCCAGGATCGCCGGTGTGGTCCTCCTGAGCGTCTCCGGTTCCGATTCCTTATCCCATACCAGCTCAAATTCCGCCGGTTTCGGATCAGGCTTGCTCAAAAGCCGTTTCGAAAATGCCTCCGCTGCCGTAAAATTGTCCTCCGAATAGGAATAAAGCGTGGAGTTCCCGGTGTAATAATTGCGGTCAAACGCCTGCAGCCGATGTTCGGTTCTGCATTTTTTGATACTGCATTCCGGGAAAGTGGTGGAAAGAACATCTTCCAGTTCCGCCAGCGGTACCGCAGGAGGACGCTTTTCATTGGTTTTCGGGTCCTGTCCCTGATAAAGCAGCAGCAGATTCCTGCGCGCAGCAAGCAGGGCTTCGAGAAAAGTGTAACGGTCTTCATGGTTCCGCGACCGTTCCAGAGCGGTCCGCCTTTTGGCGGCTGGGATCACATTGAAGCCGAGGACCTGATCCTTTCGGGGAAAATTTTCCTCGTCCAAGCCCAGTACCGCTATCACCGGCATCGGGATATTCCGCATCGGCATCAGCGAACAGAAGGTGAGCTTTCCCCGAAGGAAAGGTTCGGAGACACCCGTCGGAATCAGGAATTTCTCCAGCAGATACATGGCCAGGTTCAGATCCATCTGTTCTGCCGTTCCTGCCTCGTTCTTTGCCGCCTCGGCATTTTCTCTCAAGATCGTCAGCGTCCCGCGCAGCGCGGCCAGTTCCTTATAATTTCTCGTTCCCGAACGGAAGAGCTGGTCCAGCATATCTTCCAGCAGATCGCACCATTTCGCCAACGGATATTGTCCGCTCAATTTCTTCCGGAAGTCGAAAAGTTCATGCATGAAACGGAGAAAATTCCCCAGTTTGACACATCCCTTGCCTTCCGCCGAATCAAACGGGATCACCGGCTCTCCGGCCTGCTCGACATCCTGTTCCGCCACCGCATAGCCGAGAATCATGCGGTCCAGAGCCTGTTTCCAGCTGAATTCTTCAAATTTCACGCCGCAATACCGTTCATGGTCTGCAGCATCCACTCCCCAGCACACGCCCAGTTTGGAGATCCATATCCGGATCTCTTCCAGATCGGATTCCTGGATTTCCCAGCGTTCGGCCACCTCCTCATTTTCAAACAGCTCGAATACTTCGCTTGCCGTGAATTTCCCGTTCAGCAGTTTCAGCGCTTTCATCAGCGTGTTCGCGCATCGGTTCAGACTGAGCTTGTTCCGGTCGGTGACGGAATACATATTCTGAAAACGGCTTCCGCTTCCGCCGAATACAGCATGTATATACGGCTCGAACTTCCCGATATCCGGCGCCATCACCAGAATATCTCTCGGTTCATACTTTTCTTTTTCGATCAGCGCCAGCAGCTGGTCATACAGCACTTCCACCTGCCGCAATTCACTGTGACAGGAATGGATCGACACACTCCCGTCCGGTTCACTGATGTCACGCAGAGGCTGTCCGTTTCCCGGTTCTTTCTCATCCGATTTCGGGTCCCGGTAGATATTCTGCAGAATATCCTCCTGCAGGACTCCCAGCATCGTCCATTCTTCATATTGATACTGCCAGTTGTCATTGTTCCCCGGCCTGACATAATCAATGAACAGCGGCTGCTCCTCGGGGGGGACGGCCAGCGAGCTCAGATAACGGAAGAAATCCTGGCCCTGACGCCCCAGAGAAGTCAACAGCGGATTCCCATACATCGGTTCGTCCGGATTCGGGTCGTTTTTCAGGCTGTCCCACTCCTTGATGCACCGTTTCCGCGCCGCGGTCTTCCTCGTTTCATTTTCACTCCAGTATTCCTGCGAGGGATTCAGATAATAGAACCATACTTCCGCCACCTCTCCCAGTTTCCGGAAAAATTCAAAATAGACCGGAGCCATCGCACTGATCCCGAAAAGCGAGATCCTTTTCGGCAGAATGGCTGTCTCTTCGTCCGTAAATTTTCGGGTCTGAAAGGCGGCAAACCGCTCATCCCTGCCCGATGCGCCATCGGAGATCTGCCTGAACAGTTTGGCTTGCCAGCGGCCTGCCGATTCTCCGGTTCCGTCCCGCCATTCCTGCAGCAGATCCGCGTGATAGATCTGATACTGATCGAACAGTCCGGCGATATTTTCCGCCAGCTGACAGGCTTTCAGATTCCGGTTTTTCCCCGTCACATACCGCGCCAGTTCGGGATAGTCCTTCAGATCGGACAGCAGAATACGGAACAGCTGCCAGAACATCCGGTCTTCCGTCATCAGTGGCTTGGCTTCATCCGGAAAAAATCGGGTCAGGATCCCGTCTGCAAAACTGTTCAGAAACGGCGTATTCAGATTTGCCGCAATCGGATCGGACAGCTGCTGGGTCAGCCAGACCCCCATTCCCTGAGACTGCACGATCACCGTCTCCGGAACAAAAATTTCGTCTTTCGTCCGTTTGAGGTAGATCTCATTCCGGAAATGTTCAGCCAGCTTTTCTGCTGAATTCGACACTATGAGATGCATTGCCATCTGGATTCACCTCTGCTTTTCACTGATCCGGTAATAATGGTTGACGATCATGTCATCCGGCTGGTCGCTGCCGTGGCCGCCATGCGTCTCATCGGTGCTGTGTCCGCCATGATCGGGCACGAAAACAAGAATCCGGTTGAATTTTTTCCAGCTGCGGTCCATTTCCTTTTTCAACGCTTCGAAACGGTCCGCCGCCAGTTTCGCCTGCTCGGACGCTTCCGCCGAATACGGCCCGTGCAGATGCATCTGGTGGTCGTAGTTGGTCATGTAGCAGACGATCAGGTCGTATTCATCTTTCCGGATGAGTTCCAGCGTCTGCTCGAAGGCTTTCCGGTCCGCGCCGGTCAGCTCCCCTTCCCTGTTCGAATGGAACGAATAATAATCGACCTGACGCTTGCGGAAGATCATGTCGATGCTGCAGCTGTTGCAGCAGACGATCGCCACCCGTTTCCCGGCTTTCGGAAACACGTCGAACAGGGTTTCGACCTGGAGCACGGGTTTTTCATATTTCTGGATGCCGTGCACCGAGGGGGCGGCTCCGGAAAAGATTGAACCGTAGCAGACCGGCGTCACGCTCGGCATGACGGAAACGGACTGGATGCGGAATCCCGCAACTTTTTCGATCCGCTTGAAGACTTCGGGGAAATGCTGCCGCTGGGCCTCGCCCATGGCATCGGCGCAGAAGAGCACGGCCCGTTCTGTTTTTCCTTCGCCGTCCATCAGCTTGTCGGCCTGGTCGGCGACTTCGGGGATGACCATTCCCCCACATTCCGCCGGTTCGGGCACGCCGAACAGATGGCAGACGGTCGGCGTCAGGTCGGCGATTGAGTAACGGCAGCCGTGCTGTTTGCGTAAAGCGTCGAGTTCATTTTTGCTCTGGATATTCATTTTGAGTCCTTTCATTTGTTATAGATACGGATCGATATTGGGATAATTTTATTCGGAAAGCGGGAAAAAGCAAATCTCTTTTTGAAAAAAAAGAAAAAATTTTTCGATTCCGGCTTGACAATGTTGGAAAGTGGTGTATATTTATCACGTCATCGAAAATGAATGATGATGTGGCGGGGTAGCTCAGTTGGTAGAGCATCGGACTGAAAATCCGTGTGTCACCAGTTCGAACCTGGTCCTTGCCACCATTTTTTTTGCCCCGACGGCAAAAAAAAAACACGAAGCCGCAAGGCTTCACTTCACTGTGCGAAGCACAACTTCACTCAAAAGCCGCAGGCTTTTCTTCACATCTTCACCTTTCCCGGAAGCCTTGCTTGTTAAGACGCTCCCTCCGGTCGCTTATGAAGACGTTCGCTTGGCTCACTTGTGAAGTTTGCTCGCTGCGCGAGTAAGGATTGTGTTGAATGGATTCTCCGTTTGAGCTCAACGCCGGAAATTTTCTCCCGCGAGAATCCGAGAAATTCTCCGTTTTGCGAATTTCGGGGACACGCGGATTTTGAGGTAAAAAGAGAAAAATCCCTGTGTCCCCATTCTCTAAACGGAGAAATATGCCACCCATTTATTACTGAATCAGAGAATTCCCGTGTCCCCGGTTCGGTTCTGACGAAAAAACCGTCGTCCCCGTCTCGGCGATTCAAAAATGCACGTGCATTTATTGTGTTTCAGGCTAAACGTCATCAAACCCTGTCAAAATTGGCTCGAATCCATTAAATTGTCTTGAAAATGTAACCCGTGCAGGTTACATTACTGTAAGATGATTACTGAAGGTCTAAATTTAAAGGAAAAGGATCATGGTGGAAACTCGCTGGTTATCCGTGGATAAGATCGCAGGGGGATTAAATGAGTATCACGATAGCTTCTTTTAATGTTTTGAAGATGGGAGAGATGGCTGTATCTCAAAGATTGAAAGACTGGCGATTGATTGCTCGCATTATCAAATCCAGGAATTCAGATATAGTTTCTCTACAAGAGGTCTTATCCGAAAAACCGGTCGAAGAATTATGCCGGAACCTGAATATATATGGTGGAGAGTGGGATTTTAGATTTGAGCAGAAAGATACTGTAAGAAATGAGCGGGAGGGCTACGCCTTTCTCTGGAATAAGAAATCAATTGCCTTGCTCGTTTCCGATGGAAAAACATACGAACCGCATATTGAGGCAAAGTGGAGCAGAGCCCTTATCCGCCCACCATTTGTGGGGCGATTTATGCCAAATACTCCAGGATCGCCTTTCATCGAAATACGTGTTATAAATACACACATCATTTTTCATAAGGACAAATATTCACAGCAAAAAGAACTCGACCTGTCTGATTTACAAATGCGGCTGATGGAATACAGAAAATTATCCAAAAGTGTATTTCCAATGATTGCCCATGAGCGCACCGGTGATTTTCGGGTA
>Ga0265298_10002817_pt1 | contig 23657 bp, 20 predicted proteins | sample AusTroGonzalo_MG_3_FD_193486 | JGI IMG/M metagenome (GOLD analysis project Ga0265298, IMG submission 193486) | Bovine rumen microbial communities from tropical cattle in Woodstock, Queensland, Australia - Gonzalo_01 | ecosystem: Host-associated > Mammals > Digestive system > Stomach > Rumen ...
AAGGATCCCGACAGCACGTCTCTCACGCTGATTTACGACGCCTTCGCCACGAAGAGCGAACGCGAAGCCTTCCGCGCCGAACTGCGCGACGGACTCGGCTGGGGCGAAGCCAAGAAGCGCCTTGCCGACAAGATCAATGAAGAGATCGGTCCGATGCGCGAAAAGTACGATTACTACATCGCCCACCCCGCAGTGCTGGAGGACATCCTCCAGCAAGGTGCCGCCAAGGCCCGCAAGATTGCAACGCCCTTCATTGAAGAGTTGCGTCACGCCGTGGGTCTTCGCAGCTTCACCGCATCGGAGCAAAAGACCGAGAAGAAGGCTCAGGCCAAGAAGGCGGCCAAGCCCGTTTTCAAGCAGTATCGCGAAAAGGACGGCAAGTTCTACTTCAAGCTTGAGTCCGGGACGGGCAAGCTGCTTCTCAGCTCCTGCTGCTTTGACTGCGGCCGCGATGCCGGCATGACGGTGGGTGCGCTGAAAAAATCCGGCCTTACCGGCGAGACCGCGTGCAAGGTCAAGCTTGCCGACGGCGTGACTGCCGACGAGGTCGCCGCAGCCCTTGCGCTTCTGAACGCATAGAGCGAGAGCTCAGAAGAGCCCGCCCAGCATCGCGCCGGCGGGCTTTTTTTGTACTCAGCAAAAAGCCCCCCGAGGGTCGTTGCCCAAAGGAGGCTTTTCTTCGGACAGGGATGACCTCTAGAGGGAATCCCCGTCAGACGATCATGAGCCGATTAGGCCTTCTTGATCGCGATGTCGCAGTTGCGCGGCTTGATCTGCTGGAAGAAGTCGTTGCCCTTGTCATCGACGAGGATGAAGGCCGGGAAGTTCTCGACTTCAATCTTCCACACAGCTTCCATGCCGAGTTCGGGGAATTCCACGCACTCGATGCTCTTGATGGAGCTCTGGGAGAGAACAGCAGCCACGCCGCCGATCGTGCCCAGATAGAAGCCGCCGTGCTTCTTGCAGGCGTCAGTGACGACCTGGGTGCGGTTGCCCTTGGCGATCATGACCATGGAGCCGCCGCGAGACTGGAACAGATCAACGTACGGATCCATGCGATTGGCCGTGGTCGGCCCCATGGAGCCGCACGGATAGCCCTCGGGAGTCTTGGCCGGGCCTGCATAGAGAACCGGATGGTTCTTGATGTAGTCGGGCAGCTCGCCGCCATTGTCAAGGCGCTCCTTGAGCTTGGCGTGGGCGATGTCGCGGGCGACGATGATCGTGCCGTTCAGGTTCACGCGGGTTGCGACCGGATACTTGGACAGTTCCTTGCACACTTCAGCCATCGGACGGTTCAGATCAATGTTGATCTGGGAGCCTTCGCCCGGGCGGCGGAGTTCTTCAGGAATCAGGGAGGCGGGATTGTCGTCGAGCTTCTCAATCCAGATGCCGTCGCGGTTGATCTTGCACTTGATGTTGCGGTCAGCCGAGCAGGAAACGCCCATGCCGACCGGGCAGCTTGCGCCGTGGCGCGGCAGGCGAACAACGCGGATGTCGTGAGCCATGTACTTGCCGCCGAACTGGGCGCCGAGGCCAATGTTGTAAGCCTCTTCAAGAAGCTGCTTCTCGAGCTCGACGTCACGGAAGGCACGACCGGTCTCGTCGCCCGTGGTGGGCAGATCGTCGTAGTACTTGGTGCTGGCGAGCTTGACGGTGAGCATCGTCTTTTCAGCGGACGTGCCGCCGATCACGAAGGCGATGTGGTACGGCGGGCAGGCTGCCGTGCCGAGAGTCTTCATCTTGCCGATGAGATACGGGATCAGGGTCTGCGGATTGAGGATGGCCTTGGTTTCCTGATACAGGTAGGTCTTGTTGGCAGAGCCGCCACCCTTGACGACGCACAGGAACTTGTACTCCTCGCCCTGCGTGGCCTCGATGTCGATCTGAGCCGGCAGATTGCACTTGGTGTTGATTTCCTTGAACATCGTGAGCGGAGCGTTCTGGGAATAACGCAGATTCTGCTCAGTGTAGGTCTTGAACACGCCAAGACTGATGGCCTCTTCGTCCTCAAAGCCGGTCCAGACCTGCTGGCCCTTCTCGCCGTGGACGATGGCCGTGCCCGTATCCTGGCAGAAGGGAAGGATGCGCTTGGCAGCCACTTCAGCATTGCGCAGGAACGTCAGGGCAACATACTTGTCGTTGTCGGATGCTTCCGGATCATGAAGGATCTTGGCAACCAGCTCGTTGTGCGAGCGGCGCAGCATGAACTGGGCGTCGCAGAAGGCGCGGTTGATCATCATCGTGAGCGCTTCGGGCTCAACCTTGAGGATCTCCTTTCCCTCAAACATTGCCGTGGAGATATGCTCCTTGCTCAGGCAGTAGTATTCGGTTTCATCCTTGCCATGCTGGAACATGGGCGCATACTTGAACTCAGGGGTCGTGGCCATCGCTATTCCTTTATAGATAGCTGTTGATCATCAGGAAGCGTCAATCCGCTCCGCTTATTGCTGAACATCGCTTTCATACCTAACTATAGGTATTTCCATGAACATCTCAGCAAATACCTTTAGATATTAAGCCAAATCAGCCAAAATAACTAGTCTGAAATTCAGTCCCAGTCCTCGCGAAACCGTTTCAACGCCCTGGCGTCGCGCTTTGTCGGCCTTCCCTTGGGAATGGCAAGCGCGGGCTCCGCGGCCAGACGACGCATTGCGGCCTGCTGCTCGCGCCGCTGCCTTGATTCTTCGGTTTCTTCGTAAAGGGTCTGCGCCACGCTGGCTGGACCTCTGACCGAAGAAAGGGCCCGCACACACACCTCGAGCCTGTCTCCGGATCGCTCGATCTGAAGCATCTCTCCGCCCCGCACCTCCCGGGACGGCTTGATGCGCTGGCCGTTGATGCGCACCCGGCCGAGTTCAACGGCATCCTGCGCCAGGGATCTGGTTTTAAAAAAGCGGGCGGCCCAAAGCCATTTGTCGATCCGCACTGATAAAAGTTCTGTCGCCATAAGGAAAATGCAAAAGAAAGGCTGATATCGTCACTGATACAATCGTCCGATCATATTCCCCTTTTTCCCTTGAGGTGACCTCCTATGGCCAATTTTCTTCCCGATCCCGTCAAGGCCGTTCGCATCGGCAATGTCGTTCTGGGACCTCTGCCCGTCAAAATCCTGACGAGTCTGATGGCGGTGGACGATTCCGGCCTGGTGTACAGCGCCCAGTCCATTCAGAACTATCCCATCGATATTTTCGAGTGGCGCGCCGACTGGTTCGACAACAAGGATCCGCACAACCTGCGCGCAACCGCCTACAAGATCAAGCATCACAGTGCAAAGCCCGTGATCTTCACCATGCGCACCGTGCACGAAGGCGGCATGGCTGACATCGATGCGGACACGTATTTCAACTGCGTTCACGAAGTTGCAGAGACAGGCCTGATGGACGCCATCGACGTTGAAATCCGTCACGAAAAAGCCGCCGAGCTCATCAAGACCGCCCACACTGCCGGCACCCCGGCGATCGCAAGCTTCCACAACTTCGCCGGCACGCCCTCCAAGGCCGACATCCTCTCAGTAATGAAGCGCATGAGCGCCGCCGGCGCCGATGTCTTCAAGGTTTCCGTCATGCCGCAGAAGCCCGAGGACGTCATGACTCTCATGGAGGCGACCATCGAGGCTCGCCGGCAGTTCGAGCAGCCGCTCTTCACCATGTCCATGGGTGAAATGGGCGCAACGACGCGCCTTGCCGGCGCCCTGTTCGGCTCCTGCGCAACTTTTGCCGCCGGTCTTGCGGCATCGGCTCCCGGCCAGATTCCCGTGAGCATGGTTTCGGCCATTCTCAAGCAACTGCGCCCCTCTCACTAAGAAGAGATAGGGCTGCTGATCTCCATCATGGCCTGCCGCGGGTTTTACAGCCTGCGGCAGGTCTTTCTTTTCTCTAGTTCCGCGGACGCTATATAATTTTCGGATCTCTTCCCGGCCGTCAGGTTGTACCTCTTAGTGGGTAACCATGGCCTAGGAAAACCTTTCATCACCGGAGATCTCAATCATGGCCCTCAAGCACTTCAGTTTTGCATACGGTCGCGGCCGCAAGGAATTCGACCTGGACGACGCGAATATCATCAAGGAGGTGCGCACCGCCTCCTTTGAGCCGATGAAGGACATCCGCCAGGGTATCCTCGACGCCGTCAACAAGAATCCCATCGGCAGCAAGCCGCTGTGCGAAATCATCAAGCCTGGCCAGACAGTCGCCTTCATCTGCAACGACCCCACGCGCGTCGCCAACAGCTACGACTTCATGCCCGTGCTCGTCGATGAGATGAACCGCCTTGGCGTCAAGGACGAGGACATGCACATCGTGTTCTCGCTCGGCACGCACCGCGACATGACCCATGAGGAAATGGTCGAGGCCGTCGGTGAAAACGTGGCCTCGCGCCTGAAGATGTACAACAGCACCTGCACCAAGGATGAGGATTTCGAGAACTTCGGCACCACCTCCCGCGGCACGCCCGTGCTCATCAACAAGCACATCAACCACGTCGATCACGTGATCCTCACCGGCACGATCGTGCACCACTACTTCTCCGGCTACGGCGGCGGACGCAAGGCGGTTCTGCCCGGCTGCGCCGCAATGGAAACGGTGCGCGTAAACCACAGCTTCATGCTCGACGAGCACGCTGGGCTTGGTCTCACCAAGGGCAACCCCTGCTACGAAGACCAGATGGAAGGCGTGGCGCTCTGGGCCAAGGGCAGGAGCGTGTTCCTCTTCAATGCCATCCTCAACGCAAAGCACGAGTTCCTGCGCATGTTCGCCGGCGACTACATCGCCGCGCACAACGAAGCCTGCAAGTTCGTCGATGAAGTCTACGGCTGCGTGATCCCGAAGGAAGCCGACCTCGTGATCGCCTCCTGCGGCGGCTTCCCCAAGGACATCAACGTCTACCAGATGCAAAAGACGATGGACAACTCGGCCTGCGCCGTGCGCAAGGGCGGCTGCGTGATTCTTCTTGCCGACTGCGAAGAGGGCTCGGGCTCCAAGGTGCTCGAAGAGACCTTCCGCCGGCTGAAGACCCCCGAGGCCATCAAGAGCGAGCTCGAAAAGAACTTCAAGATCGGTGCAAACAAGGCCTTTGCCGTGACTCGTCCGATCTCCAAGGCCCGCTACATCCTCGTGACGAGCCTTGACCGGCAGCTTGCCAAGGACATGCTCTTTTCCGGTGCAGTTGACACGGTTGAGGAAGCCTTGGCAATCGCCAAGCAGTTCGTCGGCGAGAATCCTGCCACGATCCTCATGCCCGAAGGCAGCCTCACGGTGCCGCGTGTCGGTTAATCACGTCTGAATGACGATGAGCGGCTCCTTTCCGACTTCGGGAGGAGCCGTTTTTCTCTGTTTGCTACCTAAACGTGGCGGATTGAGCGCAGCGTCAAGGCCTCTCCAGTTTTTGACTGATAGCATCACGACACTCAATTGATTAGATTTTTCAGACATATCCATGCCCACACCCTGCATTCGATTTGACGTTGACCGGGACAAGCGCATCGGCCTACCCGAAGCCGTTTTCTGTGAGGGAAAGCCAAGGCGCGCACTGCTCACGTTGCTCGAGCGGTTCGCCGATCCAAGTGAAAAGCCGATCCTCTTTACGCGCCTTGACGCCGACTTTTTTGAATCGCTTCCCTCCACGCTCAAGTCCGCATACAACTACGACCCGATTTCGAGAACCGCCTGGTGCAGAACGCTGCCCGGCAAAGCCAGGGGAGAAGTCGCCGTCGTCTCAGCCGGCACCGCGGACGGCGCGGTTGCCCGGGAGGTCTCCCGCACGCTTGAATACCTGGGCTGGAAGGCGACCCGCTATGAGGACTGCGGAGTTGCCGGCCTGTGGCGCATTCAGTCGGCGATCGAGGACATCAACAAGGCCGACGTCGTGGTTGTCATCGCGGGCCTGGATGCCGCCATTGCAAGCGTGGTGGGCGGACTGACCAGCAAGCCCCTTTTTGCCGTCCCGACAAGCATCGGCTACGGCATTGCAGAGCACGGAAAGTCAGCTCTCACCAGCATGCTCGTGTCCTGCGCCCCGGGAATCGGGGTGTTCAACATCGACAATGGCTACGGCGCGGCCTGCGCTGCCGCACGAGTTCTCAACGCCATCTATCGGGAGCAGTCATGATCCGTCCCGTCCTCACAGTCCGCATCCATGCCGGCTTTAATGCCGGATCGTTCCTTGCGGGACTTCTTGCGCTCACGGCTTCGCCGCTGCTCACGCCTGAGGCGCTGCTCTCCGCACGATTCCCCAATCTTCCGACCGTCAAGCTTGCACTTGTCCCGACCTCCGTCAACAACATCGCCGGCTGGTCCGTTCGCTTTGAAGCCCCCCGTGAGCATGTGCACAGGCATGTGAGCGACATTGCCGGCATCTATGAAGCAAGCGCCATGAGCGAGGCTGCCAGGAGCCTTTCCATGAGCGTCTGGACCCGCATCGCTCAGGCCGAGGCCCGCGTTCACGGGGAATCCCTCGAGTCAGTGCATTTCCACGAAGTGGGACGTCTTGCCAACATCGTGTCCATCGGCCTTGCTGCCGAGCTTTTATGCGCATTGAATCCCGAACGCATTGTCGCCAGTCCGATTCCTCTTGGAGACGGAACCGTGCTCTGCGCCCATGGCGCAGTCCCCAATCCTGCGCCCTCCACATTTGCCATGCTGGACGGCGTTCCCGTCCGGGCGTTCCTGGGAGAAGGCGAAGCGATCACGCCGACCGGACTGGGCGTCCTGCTGGGCTTTGGCGCCGTCTTTGGCCCATGGCCGCAGATGACTGTTAAAAGGCATGCAACCGTCTTTTTGCCGAACAAAGTGTTTGCAGGCGTCCCGAACGGCTCTCTTTTCGCGCTGGGCGAGGCGTTTGATGAAAGCTGGAGCAAATGACAAAGAATGAAGAGCTGCCAACAAAGGCAGCAAAACTAAACGGCATCCTTCAGGGTGTCAGCGTCGGCGAAACTGTCAATATCGCCTATTCCGGCGGACTAGACAGCCGGTTCCTCTCCTTTTTCGCGCTTTCTCGCGGCCTCAAGGTGAATCTCTTGCACGTCACCGGCCCACATATTGCCTCTGACGAGACGGAGGAGGCGATCTCGGCCGCCCGAAAGATGGGACTTGAACCTCAGCTTGTCCCAATCAATCCGCTCGAGAATCCATTGATTCAGCAAGCCGGGAGAAACCGCTGCTACGAGTGCAAGAAGACGATCTTCTCAATTCTGCTTGAGCGCGTCTCCCCGGCTCTCCTTTGCGACGGCACGAACGCCTCTGATCTTCTGATCTTCCGTCCTGGGCGCAAGGCGCTCGAAGAGCTCGGCATCCGCTCTCCGCTTGCCGAAGCAGGAATCACCAAGGAGGAGATCCGCGCACTCGGGCGAGAAATCAGCTTCCCGAACCCCGAACAGGCCGCTCGGCCCTGCCTGCTGACACGCTTCCCCTACGGAGTTCTCCCCAACGAGGACATGCTTCGCGCCATCGCGAGAATCGAGCGTTTCATCGCAGATCACCCCTTCGGAAAAACGCTTCGCTTCCGAGTTCGCGTCCCCGACAGCGATGGCCCCCAGCTGCATGTCGAGCGTTCGTCTCTGCCCGAGAGACCCTTTGAGCGGATCTCCAAGCTTCAGCATGACCTTCGTGATGAGTTTCCAAACCTGAAGGGCATGCCCGTCGAAATCTTTGAAACCCTTTCGGGCTACTACGACAACCGTAAACAATGACCGATACACCAGTGCTCCCCATCATCCCGGATAACGAACAGCTCGCTCAAAGCAGCCAGCGGGGCAAGCGCATTGAAGTTGCCCCTGGACAGCACGTCAAGGCGAGCGTTTCCGTGCGAAAGCTCGAGAAGCGCATCGTGCGCCTCACCGCCCAGGCGATCACCGACTACGGAATGATTGAAGACGGCGACAAGGTCATGGTCGCCATGAGCGGCGGCAAGGACAGCTACGTGCTGCTCGAAGCCCTGCAAAAGCTCCAGGGGCGCGCCCCCATTCACTTCGACATCGTGGCCGTGCACATCAACCAGCACATTCCGGGCGCCCCCGAGCACATCATGCGGGAGTACCTCGAGAACTGCGGCTCGCCCTGGCACATTGAGGATCAGGACACTAACTCCATCGTGCGCAAAATCATCCCAGACGGCAAAAACATCTGTTCGCTCTGCGCACGCCTGCGGCGCGGAATCATCTACCGCGTGAGCCGTGAACTCGGCTGCACCAAGATCGCCCTGGGCCATCAGATGGATGACGTTGTGTCAACACTGCTTCTGAACATGTTCTACGGCGGGCGCATCAAGGCGATGCCGCCCGTGCTTCGCAATGACGCCCAAACCGCCATCGTGATCCGTCCGCTCATTTATGTGCGCGAATACGAGACGGCCAAATGGGCGAAGATCCGCAACTACCCGCTGATGCCGAAGAACCTCTGCGGCGTCGCCGAAAACAAGAAGCGGCGCGAGATCAAGGAACTCATTGCCGAGTGGGATAAAAAATTCGACAGCAGAATCTACAATCTGTTCATGAGCACGACACGCGTTGCGACTTCTCAGCTCTCAGACAAAACCCTGTTTGACTTCAAGACGTTCACGCGCCTTGCGGGCGGGCGGCCGCAGGCTGAAGAGGAGGAGTCCTAGCAACCGGGGCGGCAATTCTCTCTGGAGGCAAGCATGCGCATCTACAGTACGGCGTTTGAAACGGGCGGCGAGATCCCGATGAAGAACACGCAGGAAGCCGAGGATCTTTCTCCCGAGCTCATCTTTGAGCAGATCCCCGATGGCACGAAGAGCCTGGTGCTGATTGCAGACGATCCGGACGCTCCGGATCCCAAGGCGCCCAAGCTGGTTTGGCTGCACTGGCTGCTCGTCAACCTGCCCGCCAGCACAAAGATGCTTGCCGAAGGCGTCAAGATGCTTCCGCCCGGCACGGTCGCTGGCATGAATGACAGCGGCAATGAGGGGTGGGCCGGTCCCCGTCCTCCCATTGGCACGCACCGGTACTTTTTCAAGCTCTATGCGCTTGACTGCGAACTGGACATTCCGCCCCGGCCCTTCGGACGCGCTCCGATCGAGAAGGCCATGCAGGGGCATGTGCTTGCAAGCGCCGAGACATTCGGAACCTACCTGCTGAGCACAAACCGATAAGAGAAAAAAACGCCTCCCGAGCGAGAAACAAAGGAGGCGTTTTCACATGTCTTTTCCGCTTCTTTAGAACGGAAGCTTGAGCGTTGGATCCACGCTTCTCAGGAATTCCCCAAAACGCTTCTTGATGCGCTCAAGCGCGGCCTCGTTGTCGCCCTCAAGGCGCAGAACGACCACGGGGGTCGTGTTCGAGGATCTCGCCAGGGCGAACCCGTCCCTGAACTCGATGCGAACGCCGTCAATAAGGATGATGTCTTCGGCGTCATCAAACCTTGCCGCGTCCTGGAGCTTCTTCACGAGCACCTTGTTCTCGCCTTCCTGCATCTGGATCTGCAATTCGGGCGTGTTCACAGCCGTGGGCAGCGCGTCAAGCATTGCAGAAGGATCCTCTGTGCGCGACAGGATCTCAAGCAGCCTTGCACCGGCATATATGCCGTCATCAAAGCCGGGCCATCGACCGTCATTGAAGAAGAGATGTCCGGACATTTCCCCTGCAAACGGAGCCCCCGTCTCGCGCAGCTTCTTCTTGACAAGTGAATGACCCGTGCAGCTGATCGTCGGCACTCCTCCGTGCTCGCGAATCCAGGGCACAAGCCTTCTCGTGCACTTCACGTCATAGATGATCTGCTTGCCGGGATGCGCCTTCAGAACATCAGCTGCAAAGAGCATCATCTGGCGGTCGGGGTAAATGATTGCGCCGGAGCGGGTCACAACGCCCAGCCTGTCCGCATCCCCGTCAAAGGCGATGCCGACCTCGGCGTCTCCCTTCGTGACGCATTCGATGAGATCCTTCAGGTTGGCGGGCTTTGACGGATCCGGATGGTGGTTCGGGAAGTTGCCGTCAATATCCATGTACAACTCGGTGAACTGGCAGCCAAGGCCAGAGAAAATCCGGCGGGCGGTGGGACCGGCAACGCCGTTGCCGCAGTCAATAGCAATCTTCATCGGGCGGGCGAGCTTGACATCCCCCAGGACCTTTTCGATATAGGCGGGGAGCACATCAACCTGCTCGATTTGCCCGGGCTGCGAAGCCTTCTTGCAGGCTCCCGAAACAATCTTCTCGTAGATGCCCTGGATATCGGGGCCGTAGAGCGTGAGCCCGCCCATCATCATCTTGAGGCCGTTGTAATCGGCAGGATTGTGCGAGCCGGTGACGGCAACGCCAGATCCATTTCCCAGGAAGTTGGTCGCGAAGTACAAAACCGGGGTCGGAACCATGCCGATGTCCTTGACGTCAACCCCGGCATCGGCGATGCCGCGCATGAGAGCCTGGCTGAGCGACGGTCCCGAAAGACGGCCGTCACGACCGACGCACATGCTCGCAATGTTCTGGCCTGCCGCCATGTTGCCGAGAACAAGCCCCACCTGATAAACAACCTCTTCCGTGAGCGTCTTGCCGACGATGCCACGGATATCGTAAGCCTTGAAAATTGAACGATCGGGCTGCATGAATTCGAATCCTTAAAAAAACAGCAGGAACCGAGCTTGACAGAACCTGTCGCCCTGCTTTCCCGCTTTATGAGAAACTTCGTTTATTTTAGCTAGACATGGAACAGCTCACAACGTGCGCTCCTTGGCTGGCAACGCACTCCTGCTACTATTGCTCATCGGCCAATACCAGGAGTTTGTTACATGCAACGCCGCCACCTTCTTGCCCTGCTCACTCTGACTCCCGCAGCTGTCCCTTTTGCCGCATCAGTTCCCTGCAGCATTCTTTCGCCTCAGCAGGCAAAGGCATACATGCAGGCCCATCCGGATGTCATCGTGATCGATGTGCGAACGATCGAAGAATTTCAGTCGGGACACATCCCCGGCGCCGTGAATCTCCCTCTTGCTGCAATTGCATCCGGGATGATTCCCGCCTCCTTATCTGACAAAGGCAGAACCTTCCTCGTGTACTGCCGCTCTGGCCGCCGCAGCGCCGCTGCCGTCCGATTGCTTTCGGATCTCGGATACCAGCACCTTTACGACTTTGGCGGCATCCTCGACTGGCCGTTCGAAATCATCCGCTAGATCATTTTCTGCAGACAAAAAAAGAGAGCCTGTCGGCCCTCTTTTTTTGTCTTGCCCGGCCGGGGTCTCCCCCGGCCTTTCAGACTAATCGTCCTATCACAAAATATGTTTTTGTTATTGGCTACCGATTAGATGTAGCCGTACGCCATGCCGAGCACCCAGCCAACAGCCACGGCGGTGATCACACCAATCAGACCCGGAAGGATGAAGGAGTGGTTGATCACGAACTTGCCGATGTGCGTCGTGCCGGAGCGGTCGAACGTCAGAGCAGCAAGGTCAGACGGATACGTCGGAAGGATGTAGTAGCCGTAGGCAGCGGAAGCCATGGCGCAGATGATGCCAGGAGGCGTGCCGATCTGGATAGCGACCGGGACGACGATGGCAACAGCAGCAGCCTGGGAGTTCACGAGCTTGGACACGAGCAGAAGCACGATACCGAAGGTCCACGGAGCAGCCTTGACCCACTCAGTCAGACCGACCTTGAGCTGGCCAATGTGGTTCGAGAACATCGTGTCAGACATCCAGGCAACGCCGTACACGGAAACGATGGCGACCATACCGGCGTTGAACACGCTGGTCTTGTTGATCTTCTTGGCATCGCAGAACATGACCATCAGGATGCCGGCGAGAAGCATGAACATCTGGATGACGAGGGTCATCGAGAGGCGCTTCTTGCCAACGAGCGGACGAAGCTCAGGCGTAGAACCGAGAACAGCAACGACAGCAACCGTGGCAAGGAAGATCCACAGGGAACCCCACTGCTTGCCGTTGAACTTAACGCCGAGCAGGGTGGTGGTTTCGCCGTAGACATACTTCTTCTGTTCCGGATCAGCGATCAGAGCCTGGAACTTCTCATCCTTGTCGAGGTCCTTGCCGCGGAACACGGAGAACGTGCCGACAGCGAACAGACCGACGAGGGCAGCCGGGATGGTGATGCTGAGCAGAGTGATCAGAGAGAAGGGCTGGCCGCCAACCATCTGGCCGTCCATCAGGGCAACCATCGACACGCAGGCCACAGCAGCCGGCGAGCAGATCACACCCATCTGAGCAGCGATCGTGGAAGCAGCCATCGGACGCTCCGGACGGATGCCATTCTTGATGGCGACGTCATAGATAATCGGGAGCATCGTGTACACAGTGTGGCCGGTACCGCAAAGAACGGTCAGCATCCAGCAGAGGTACGGAGCCAGATAGCAGACGGCGCGCGGATGATTACGCAGCACGCGTTCGGCAATCTGAAGCAGGCAGTCGAGACCGCCAGCAGCCTGGAGAGCAGAGCTGGCGCACACCACTGCCATGATCGTGAGGATCACGTCGACCGGCGGCTTGCCCGGCTTCAGGCCGAAGCCGAAGACGAAGACGATCATGCCGATGCCGCCCATGAGACCGAGCGTCATGCCGCCCTTGGGAGCAGCGTAGAACAAGCACGCCAGAAGGACTGCGAGCTCTAGCCAAAAGTTAAGACCCAATTCCATTTTTCTTTCCCCTAGGTGAATAGGACATCCGCAATGATGGCGCACTTTTTAATCCAAAAGAAGTAAATGATTCGAATTTTTTGATCTGTGTCGAAGTCGTAGGTAATTTAAACCTAGGGTTAACCCTTGATTGTTGCAAAAATCATTCTTATCTACTAAAAACAGCGGATCTTTCGCGTGTTTCATGTCAGTCTGCTTTTTATCTTTTACATTTGATTACAGGATCCGTGCGGTCTCCTCCTCGCGACATCAGTGTTAACCCGAGTTTTAGCGGTGACACTCGGCCTGCTTCGGCATACTCATTATTGAGTACACCCTCCCTCAGCCTGACGTTTCCACGGGCCACCCGCTGACGTTGATCTAGAACCAGCGCTTTCGTTTTTTGTATCACGTTCAAAACAGAAGAAAAGGCAGTCGTTTGGAATGTTTTCCATCTCATTGCTGTCATCCCGAGAACCGTCTTCTCAGGCCTTTTCCCTTCTCACCTCTTTTCCCGGCCTATGAGCGCCGCACTATCTCGGCCAGCACTCCCACCGCGACCAGTTTCCGCAGCACGTGCTGGCAGGCAACGAGGATCTCAACAACCGTCCATTTCTCCAGTCGGATCCCAGCATTTTTGTCATCTATCTGAAAACTGCGGATCGCCACTCTCACTCCAATTCTTCAGCCGAAAGATCCCGATCTCACTCTCGCGGTTCTTGTTGTCAATCAGTGAAGACCTCCACCTCGCCTGGTGCGGGGACTCTCCGTACACCATCTCAGCGGCTGACGGGGATTAGCCCCCTCTCGGCGCGATTGCAAATGGTTCTCATTAAACAGAACCCCCGATCCCCTGTCCCTGCCAACAACACCCACAGTGCGATTGTTGCCGTCTTCAACGAACCCCTTGTCTGCCAAACAATTTTTTTACGACTATTACAACCATGGAATTGTTTAGCTGATCGAACTCTTTGGCCAAACCTTCCCGTCGCCCCCGGAAACCCTGAAAAAACGGAATTGGCCTACCTCCTCAGCAGACCAAATCTCTATACCTATTAGGAAATAACCCACTGTTTTTATTAGAGATTCCCTTGATAAATCCCTTTCATTATTGCTATAGTGTCGCAGTCGTTCGACCTCTGGTTCGCCATTCCGAATGAATTGGCCTACCCCATATACACTAGAAGATATGTTCTATTCAGGAATCGTCGTCACAAGCAAGCCCGACCGGTTCGATCAGGCGGTGTCAGCCGTCAGCGAACTGCCGGGCGTTGAGATCCATCAAAAGGACGAGGCGAGCCTTCGCTTTGTCGCGGTCATCGAGGCGGAAACGATCAATGCCGAGAGCGACCTGTTTTCAAAGATCCGGTTTCTGCCCGACGTGACGGACGCCGCACTTGTCGTACACCGCGGCGAGGATGAAAACGGAAAGCCCATCGCACTGAAGTAGCCGCCGCCCCCAATCATCAACCATTTACGTTTGATCTATTGGCCTGAAAGCCAGAGCTCATTCCAGCTCAGCCAGGCTTACAAAGGAGAAAACCTCATGCAAAAGAGTGCAAACATTTCCCGCCGCAATCTGGTTAAGTCAGGCGTTGCCGCCTCGACCGCTCTTGCGGTTGGCATTCCCATCACTCCGATTGCTGCCAATGCCGCCACGGAAGCCGACAAGGGCATCAAGTGGGTCAAGGGCGTGTGCCGCTTCTGCGGCACGGGCTGCGGCCTGATGGTCGGCACCATGGACGGCCAGGTCGTCGCCACCAAGGGAGATCCCGACGCTCCCGTGAACCGCGGCCTGAACTGCATCAAGGGCTACTTCAACGCGAAGATCCTGTACGGCAAGGACCGACTCACCCAGCCGCTGATGCGCAAGAAGAACGGTGTCTTCGACAAGAACGGCAAGTTCGAGCCCGTGTCCTGGGACGAGGCCATGAACGAGATCGAAAAGCAGTTCCGCCGCGTCTACAAGGCAAAGGGCCCCACGGGCGTGTCCTTCGTCGGCTCGGGCCAGTACACGATTCCCGAGGCCTATACCGTGAGCAAGATGCTCAAGGCTGGCTTCCGCTCCCACAACATCGACCCGAACGCCCGCCTCTGCATGGCTTCGGCCGTGGTCGGCTTCTACCAGACATTCGGCGTTGACGAGCCGAGCAACGTCTACGACGACATCGAGAACTGCAACACGATGGTGCTTTGGGGCAACAACATGGCCGAGGCGCACCCGGTCCTGTGGTCCCGTGTGACCAACACCAAGCTCACCAAGAAGGAAACCCGCATCTTCAATCTGACGACGCACTCGAACCTGTCTTCGGGCATCGCTGACTGCGAGATCATCTTCAAGCCGAATACGGACCTGGCGATTCTCAACTACCTGGCGCGCGAAATTGTCAAGCGCAAGGCCTACGACCAGAAGTTCATCGACGATCACTGCATCTTTGCCACGGGCGTGGTGGACATCGGCTACGGCATGCGTCCCACGGACAAGTTCGCCTTCGAGGCCGAAAAGGACACTCAGGCCAAGCAGAACAAGATCGTCCTGACCAAGGCCGAGGCCATCGGCCAGCACCGCCCTGAGATGGAAGGCAAGGAAGTCGAGCAGAAAAACCAGGGCAACAACGGCGCTCACTGGCACATCACCTTCGAAGAGTACTGCAAGGGTGTCGAGCCCTACACGCTTGACTTCGTGGCGCCGCTCGCCAAGGGCGATCCGGACGAGCCCCTTGATCAGTTCAAGAAGAAGCTGCAGCTGCTCGCCGACTTCTACTGCGATGCCAAAAAGGACATCATCTCCTTCTGGTGCATGGGCTTTAACCAGCACGTGCGCGGCGTGTGGGTCAACGAGCAGCTCTACGCTCTGCATCTGCTCACCGCCAAGCAGGCCCGCCCGGGCAACGGCGCATTCTCGCTCACCGGCCAGCCCTCGGCCTGCGGCTCGGCTCGCGAAGTGGGCGCATTCTCCCACCGCCTGCCCGCCGACATGCTCGTCGGCAACCCCAAGCACCGCGCCAAGACCGAGCAGCTCTGGAACGTTCCGGCCGGCACGATCAATCCCAAGCTCGGCAAGCCCCTGATGGGCCTGATGCGCGGCCTTGAGGACGGCTCCGTGAACTTCATGTGGACGCAGGTCGTCAATGTCTTCCAGTCCGCCCCCAACTCCAATCACTGGCTGAAGGCTGCCCGCAAGCCCGAAAACTTCATCGTGGTGGCCGACGCCTATCCGACGCTCTCGGCCAAGGTGGCCGACGTGATCCTGCCCGCGGCCATGATCTTTGAGAAGTGGGGCCTGTACGGCAACGCCGAGCGCCGCACCCAGGGCTGGACCCAGATGGTTGAGCCGGTCGGCCAGTCCCGCACCGACATCGCCATGATGCTCGACCTGTGCAAGCGCTTCAAGCTCAAGGAGACCTGGTGCGAGCAGAAGGTGGGCGACATCACGCTGCCCAACGTTCTGGAAGCGGGCAAGGCCATGGGCTACGACCCCGAAATGACCCTCTACGACGCACTCTTTGCCGGCATGAAGACCGCCAAGGAAACCCCCTGGCCCGATCCGAAGTATCCGGGCAAGAGCTGCTCGACCGCCGACGCCCTCAAGCTCAAGTGGTTCCCGGAAAAGGCGCTCTTCAACGAGTATCGCCAGTTCACGCTCGGCGGCCACGACCTTGCGGACTTTGACACCTACATGGATCCGAGCATCCACGGCCTGACCTGGCCGGTTGTCAACGGCAAGCCGACCAAGTGGCGCTTCAACGCCAAGTACGACCCGTTCGTCAAAAATGGCGACTTCGAGTTCTACGGCCCGCTGATGAAGGCGATCCCGAGCGGCAACCTCAAGGGTGTCACCGACAAGACGCCCAAGCCCCTGCCCGGCCGCGCCAAGATCTTCTTCCGTCCGTTCGCCGAACCGGTTGAGAAGCCCGACGCGAAGTACGACCTCATGCTCTGCACGGGCCGTATCCTCGAGCACTGGCACACCGGCTCGATGACCCGCCGCGTGCCCGAGCTGCACCGCGCCGCGCCGCACGCCGTTCTGTACATGAACCCGAAGGACGCCGAGGATCGCGGCATCAAGCGCAACGATCTGGTCGAAATCACCAGCCGCCGCGGCTCCATCAAGTCCCGCGTTGAGACCCAGGGCCGCATGAAGATGCACCGCGGGTACTGCTGGATGGCCTTCTTTGACGAATCGGTCCAGGTCAACAAGCTGTGCGTTGACGCAACCGATCCGATCTCGGCCGAACCCGACTACAAGAAGAGCGCCGTCTTCGTGAAGAAGGCCTAAACCGACTCTGTCGAGGACCCCAGATGGTGAAAACCAATCGACGAGAGTTTCTGCAGATCGCCGTCCAGGGCACCGGCATAGCCGCGTGTTCCGGACTGGGGCTCCTCGGGCTCGCCCGGGGGGCTCACAGCCAGAGCTGGGCACCCCGTCCTCCCGGCGCTGCGGAGAACTTCTCAACGCTGTGCATGAAGTGCGGCCTGTGCGTCAAGGCCTGTCCGTACGACACTCTGAAGCTTGCCAAGCTCGGCGACAGGGCGCCCCTGGGCACCCCGTTCTTCGAGCCGCGCGACATCCCCTGCTACATGTGTCCGGATGTCCCCTGCGTCAAGGTCTGCCCGAGCGGCGCCCTGAAGCGGGACTTCGATGACATCAAGAAGGCCCGGATGGGCGTGGCGGTCATCGATCCATCCTCCTGCCTGTCCTGGCAGGGATTGCGCTGCGAGGTGTGCTACCGCGACTGTCCGGTCAAGGATGAGGCGCTCAAGCTCGCCCCGCATCCGCGCGGACTGTCCAAGCACGCAGTCTTTGTGCCGGTGATCAATCCGAACAAGTGCACGGGCTGCGGCCTTTGCACCTGGAGCTGCCCGACCCAGAAGCCCGCGATCAACATTCTTGACCGCGAAACCTTCCTCGGACACATCGGCGATCACTATCGCCTGGGCTGGCTTGAGGATCAGCCGCACGACCCGGCCCCGCTCAAGAGACCGATCTCCCGCGAGGACGAGGCAAAGCCCACTGGCGTTGACTACCTCAACAACATGGAGGATCCGTTATGAGCATCGAAAAGAAGCCCGCGGCCTCCACGGGAAGAGGCTATCAGTGGCGCTATACGATCGCCCGCCGCCTTGTGCAGCTTGCGATCCTCGGACTGTTCATCGGGACGGCGCGCCTTGGCTGGACGCTCTTTGGTCAGCCGCTCTTGTCGGGCGACTTCTCCTCGAGCCTGCTCCTTGGTCTCATTCCGCTCTCCGATCCGTTTGCCGTGCTCCAGAAGCTCTGCGCCCTCCACACGCCCGAACTCACGATGATCGTGGGCTCGCTCATCGTGCTGATCGCGTGGATCGTGCTTGGCGGAAGAAGCTTCTGCGCCTGGATGTGCCCCATGAACCTCGTGACTGATCTTGCTGATCAGCTGCGTACGGTGCTCGGCATCAAGTCCGACATGATCCGCATCCATCAGAACGCCCGCTATGCGATCGCCATCGGCGCGCTGGCCGCCTCGGCAGTAAGCGGCGTGGCGGCATTCGAGTGGGTGAGCCCTCAGGCCTACCTCTGGCGAGAACTCGTCTGGGGTCTGGGCTGGGGCGCTGCGAGCGCCACCTTTGGCGTGTTCGCGCTTGATCTGCTCGGAATGCGGCGCGGCTGGTGCGGTCACCTCTGCCCGCTCGGCGCCTTCTGGAGCACCGTCGGCAAGGTCGGCATCATCCGCCCCCTGTTTGACGCCAGCAAGTGCGACAAGTGCGCCAAGTGCATCCGGATCTGCCCCGAGCCGCACGTCATGGGCCTGAAGGATGCCGCCGAAAATGGTTTTGTTAAATCCGGAGCGTGCCTCAACTGCGGCCGCTGCATTGCAGTGTGTCCGCAGGACGCCATTCAGTTTGGCCTTCGTTTCAATGCGAAGCCCAATCAAACATTTATGAACTCCACTCAAGGAGAACGCAATGCGTAAACTCGTTATGACTCTTTCGGTGATGGGCGCCCTGGCTGCCTTCTCCCACGCCATCCTTGCTGCGAACGCAGCAGCTGCCGTCAACCAGATGGACATCGATTCGACCAGTCTGGAAAAGACCAGCCCGTTTGACGTGCCCCAGCCCGAGGCCTTTGAGATGAACTCCGGCAAGATCCGCGAGACGCCCCTCGGCACGCCCGCCATCATTCCGCACGCCATCGATAACTTCAAGATGCTCCCGGAATACAACTCCTGCCTGATGTGCCACGGCAATCCCGATAAGATCGATCAGCCCAAGGTCAAGAAGCAGCCCCTGTCGATGCCCTCGACCCACTGGACCAAGAACGACAAGGGCGAGCGCGTGATGCACGGCTCGCGCCACCTGTGCACGTTCTGCCACGTTCAGCAGGCTGATGCCGAACCGCTCGTGGAAACCGTCCACTAAGCTTTCCTCAGCCTCCTGCTGAAAGCTTCTCAAGCGCCGCCCGACCAGCTCGGGACGGCGCTTATTGCTTGTGGGCACATCTTATAATTTCTGCTCCTCACAAAATTAAGCGTTTTCAATACACAATGCGTACAGTCGTCATCGGAATGAGCGGAGGCGTGGACAGCGCCGTGAGCGCCTACCTTCTCAAGCAGGCAGGGTACGAAGTCATCGGCCTTTTCATGAAAAACTGGGAGGATGACGATGACTCCGAATACTGCTCAAGCCGCCAGGATCTCATTGATGCGGCTAGCGCTGCGGACATCATCGGCATTGACCTTGAAGCCGTGAACTTCGCCAAGGAGTACAAGGACCGGGTGTTTGCCAATTTCCTTGAAGAATATTCAGCAGGCCGCACTCCCAACCCGGACGTTCTTTGCAACGCCGAAATCAAGTTCAAGGCGTTCCTGGACCATGCGATGCGCATGGGCGCCGATCACATTGCAACCGGCCACTACTGCCGCGTGCGCGAACGGGACGGCCTCTTTGAACTTTTACGCGGCTCGGATCCGGGCAAGGACCAGAGTTATTTCCTGCACAGGCTCAATCAGGCCCAGCTCTCCAAAGCCGTGTTCCCCGTGGGCGGCATGCTCAAGAAGGAAGTCCGGGCGCTCGCTCGGGAGATCGGCCTGCCTGTTGCGGACAAAAAGGACTCCACCGGCATCTGCTTTATCGGCGAGCGCCCCTTCCGCGAGTTTCTCAACCGCTATCTGCCGACCAAGCCCGGTCCCATACGCACGAGCGAGGGCAAGAAAATCGGAGAGCATATTGGGCTCTCGTTCTACACGCTGGGCCAGAGAAAGGGCATCGGCATCGGCGGGAGCCGCGACGGCAATGGAGAACCTTGGTTTGTCGCGAGAAAGGATCTCAAGACCAACACGCTCTGGGTCGTGCAGGGCCATGACCATCCCTGGCTGCTCTCTCACGAGTTGCAGGCCGTGAAGACCAGCTGGTGCTCCGGCACGGCGCCCGATGTCACAGAGTCCGTGACCGTCAAGACAAGATACCGCGCGCCGGACGGCTCTTGCCGGCTTCTCGAAGTTGGCAAGACCTCGATGCGGCTGGGCTTTCCCGAACCGCAGTGGGCGGCAACGCCCGGGCAGAGCGCAGTGCTCTATCAGGGCGACGTGTGCCTCGGCGGCGGGTTCATCGACACAGTGTCGAAGTAGTATCATTTTCGGTCATGCGGCAGGACTTCCGCTACGGCGATTCTGCCCAAGGAATTTCAAGCATTTGCAAGAAAGGGAGACAAGAAATGGAAAAGAAGAACATCGACTGGGGCAAGCTCGGCTTCGGCTACACCCGCACCGACTACCGTTGGCACGCCGAGTGGCATGACGGCGCATGGGACGAGGGCGGACTCATCACCGACGAGTACATCAGTCTGCTCGAGAGCGCCTGCGTGTTTCACTACTCCCAGAGCTGCTTCGAAGGCATGAAGGCCTACACCACGAAGAACGGCGACATCGTCACGTTCCGCCCTGACATGAACGCCGAGCGCATGATGCAGACTGCAGCGCGCCTTGAAATGCCGGTCTACCCCAAGGACAAGTTCATTCACGCCGTTGTTGAGACCATCCGCGCCAATGCCGCCTGGGTTCCCCCCTACGGCACCGGCTGCTCGCTCTACGTCCGTCCGGTCATGATCGGCTCCGGCCCGCAGATCGGCGTGGCACCCGCTCCCTCCTACATGTTCCGCGTGTTCGTCATGCCGGTCGGCGCATACTTCAAGGGCGCCGTGAAGCCGCTTCGCGTTCGCGTGTCCGACTTTGACCGTGCTGCCCCCCGTGGCACCGGCCACATCAAGGCGGGCCTGAACTACGCCATGAGTCTGCATCCGACGATGGAAGCCCACCGCGAGGGCTTTGCCGAGAATGTGTATCTGGATCCCGCCACCCGCACCTATGTGGAGGAGACCGGCGGCGCCAACATCCTGTTCGTTGACAAGGACAACAATCTGATCGTTCCGAAGAGCGATTCGATCCTGCCCTCCATCACCCGCCGCTCGCTCGTGTACGTGGGCGAGAAGTACCTGGGCCTGAACGTGATCGAACGGCGCGTTGCCCTGGAAGAAGTCAAGGACTTCAAGGAATGCGCTCTGTGCGGCACGGCCGCCGTGCTCGCCCCGGTCGGCGAAATCCACACCAAGGGCGGCGTCATTGCGCTGCCCTCCGGCATGGACAAGATGGGCGAAGTGAGCGCCAAGCTGCGTGAGACGCTCACCGGCATCCAGAACGGCGAAATCGAAGCGCCCGAAGGCTGGATCGTCAAGGTCTGCTAATCGGCACAATTTCGAAAAGAGCCCCGCCGGGGCTCTCCGCCAAGTGGCGATTCCTGTTTTCAGGAGTCGCCTTTTTCTTTGTCTGCCGCGAACTCAAGCTGCAAACCAGTCAGTGCTCGCGGTGCTTCGGTCAAACACCTCTCCTAGGTGAGGCGTCAGGGGCGAGAGTCCGAGTTCGCGCGCCTTAGCCGTGCTCTGGGTGACGGAGGCGTTCCATGCGTGCAGGGCGAGTGAATACGCGCCCCAGTGAATCGGCACAAACCTGCCAGCGCGTACGGTCTTCGCCGCAAGCGCCGTCTGCTCGGGAAACATATGCACATCCTTCCATCGCTCGTTGTACTGGCCGTTTTCAATAAAGGCGACATCAGGTGCGGGAAGCCTGTCGCGGATCATCTCAAAGTGCCTGCCCCAGGAGGTGTCTCCCGAGCAATAGGTCGTGCCTCCGGGACCTGCGATGTAGTACCCGCACCAGAGCGTTTTATTCTGATCCGTGAGGCCCCTGCCGCTCATGTGGCGGCCCGGCACGGCAGTGACCGAAAGCCCGCGGGCGAGCTCTTCACGCTCCCACCAGTCGATCTCGCGAATCCGGTCCGCGGCAATGCCCCACCCCCGGAGGATCTCCCCGACGCCAAGCGGACAGACAAAACGGCTGCCGCGTGCGGCAAGCGCCTGAACTGTCGGTTCCTCGAGGTGGTCGTAATGCGAGTGCGTGATGAGCACCACGTCGACGGCGGGGAATTCAGCAAGCGCCACGGGCGGCGCCTGAAATCGGTGCATGAGCATGGGGACGGGCGAAACGCACTCTCCGACCACCGGGTCGACCGCAATGGTCACTGCAGCCTGGCGCATCAGAATTGAGCTGTGCCCGAGCCACACATACTGAGGAACCTTCTGAGGCGCAAGAAACCGATCCCAGTCGGGTCGGGAAACGGGAAGAGGCCGATTCGGATGGCGGCCCTCCTCCCGCTCGTGAACACTCATCGTCCAAAGAGCGCCAAACACATCCTTTGCTGGCTGCATCGGATCCAGGGGATAAAACCTGCCGCTTTGCGAATCCCAGTGATCACTTGAAGGAAAACTCGGCGCCGCATGCGCGCAGCCTCCTGACACAAACGCTGCCGCAGCACAGGCCGCTGCGGTCCTGAGCACGCCCCTGCGGTTCATTGCTGTGTCAAGGGAAATTGCCTCAAAAATCTTCCCGCTCATCAAAAACCTCTGAATCCAAGTTGCCCCGCATTCTAAAAAGCGATCGCCCCCGATCCCTGGCTGATCCTTTCGCTTTTCTGTCCTTTTCTGGCAGGCTCATCCGTTAAGATTGCGGCCTCAGAACATCAAGCCGCTGCTTGGCAAGGAGCGATCACATCATGACCATTTTCGAATCCGCCCGCTTTTTCACTTCGGCCGCCAAATTGACCGACTTGCCGGGGGCCGGCATTCCCGAAATCGCCTTTGCCGGCCGCTCCAATGCAGGCAAGTCCACGACCATCAACGTCCTGACGCGCCAGGGGCGCCTTGCCTTTGCCTCAAAGACTCCTGGGCGCACCCAGCTCATCAACTTCTTCAAGCTCACGCGCAAGATTCCCGAGAGCGCTGAGCGCGAGGACATCGCGTTCCTCGTCGACCTGCCAGGCTACGGCTATGCAAAGAGCGCTCCGGACGTTCGCGCCTCCTGGAGCGAGCTTGTGGGAGGCTATGTCGCCACGCGCCCCAATCTCACGGGCGTCGTGATCGTGATGGATGCGCGCCGTCCCTTCATGCCGGCCGACGAATGGGTGCTCGACTTCTTCCGCAGCCTGCCGCACATCCGCCAGCACTGGCTTCTCAACAAGGCCGATCAAATCAAGACGGCAGAGAAGAACGCCGTGATGCGCCTGGCAAAGCAAAGAGCCGCACAGGTCGGCCCGCAGGTCTCCGTACAGCTCTTTTCGGGATTGAAGAAAACCGGCGTTGAAGATCTTTCCCGCACTCTGCTCGGGTGGATTGATCCGGAAGGACGCTTCGCGTAGCGCCGGAGTCCTTCATCTGAAGCCCGCATTCCCTGGCGGGCTTTGTGCTCTTAGTAGTTCCAGCCTTCCTTGAGCCACCTTGCGACATCAAGCGCGCAGTAGGTGAGGATGCCGTCGGCGCCGGCGCGCTTGAAGCAGATCATCGACTCCATGGTGATCTTCTTCTCATCAATGCAGCCAGCGGCCGCAGCGCACTTGATCATGGCGTATTCTCCCGAGACGTGATAGGCGAACGTGGGGGCACGGAACTCGTCCTTCACCATGCGCACAACGTCAAGATACGGAAGACCGGGTTTGACCATGACCATGTCGGCACCCTCGGCAAGATCAAGGCCCACTTCCCAGAGCGCCTCGTTGGCGTTTGCCGGATCC